>Ga0207828_100092_pt1 | contig 114655 bp, 99 predicted proteins | sample TtaePargueraPR_11_FD_187276 | JGI IMG/M metagenome (GOLD analysis project Ga0207828, IMG submission 187276) | Aerobic enrichment media microbial communities from Bioluminiscent Bay, La Parguera, Puerto Rico - Tt and P2 (3) (SPAdes) | ecosystem: Environmental > Aquatic > Marine > Unclassified ... | reverse complement strand
TAGGTGGACTTGAACCGTATGTTCAAACCAAGCAAAGCATCGCTTTGCGCAGGTTCAGCGTAGCGCATAGCGCGTAGCTAAATCCTGCCCCCGCAACCAATAAAAAAGGCGGTCCCTTACGGGGCCGCTTTTTTTATTTGTCGCCGGGGCTGTGGATCTGAACCTCGCAAACAGACCATAGCCTGTTTGCTTAAAGGTTCTTTGCGGAGGCCAAAGGCCGGAGCTGAGCGAGCAAAGCGAGCGCTAATCCTGCCCACACATCTAATCAGGTTTTCACAGCTCGAATACGTGACCATGCTGGAATGGCCAATGAGATAATCAGAATGGCCGCGAGCAGTCCCTGTGCCAGCAGGGTTTCCGTTACCGGGTAGAGACCGAAATACAACTGCAACCAGGGTGCATCCGGGAACCATGAAACCGGGGTGGCGGACATAATCGCGGCGGTTTGCAGGCCCCGGATGCCACTGCCGACGAGCATGATGCAAAGAATTGCCAAAAGAATCCCTGTTGTCCGGAAGAAAGTGGTTATCGGCAATTTCGTTTCCAGCCCCAGTACGGCGAAAGCTGCCAGAAGGGACAAAGCTGTGCCAGTAAACAATCCTCCAAGAACCGGCAGTGTCGGCGCATCAATCAGCAATGCTTCATAAAACAAGACTGTCTCGAAGCCTTCGCGAAAGACAATCAGGAAAGCCAGCGAAAGCAGGGTGAACCAGCCAAGAAACTTCTGTTTGTCGCCTTTTCTTGCATCGGAGGTCAGCGCGACTTTGTGTTTAATCTCAACCATCCAGTCGCCGACATAGGCTTTGCGGAAAATCCAGTGCGTCACATAGAAAAGCACGGCAGCTGCAACAAGGGCGGTGCCTCCTTCAAGGAGTTCGCGTTGCAAGGTGCTCATGGCAAACAGTTTTCCGACGGCAAACCACAGAAGGAAAGATCCTGCCAGGGCCAGGGTGATGCCGAGCGTGATCGGCCATAACCATCCGTTCGGTCCTTTGGCTTTGACGCCATTTGATTTAAGTGCCCCGATCATGCAGCCAAGAATCAGGACGGCCTCAAGCCCTTCGCGCAACAAAATCGCAAGAGATTGAACGAAAGCACCAAGCGAGGACAATTGTGTGTCGAGGATGGTCGACGCCTCGGTGGTTTGTCGTTTCATCCGATCAACGGTGATTTTAAGGGGCTCCAGAGGGCCGTGATCAGCGATGAGTTTGCCCAAGCCTGGTTCCGTGATGCTGCCTTCCCAGAAATCTGATTCCAGTTTCAGGGCAAGAGAAGGCGAACGCGGGACAAGCCGTTGTTCAATATCGGGATCGAAAAAGGCATAGGCTTCCAGCCGTTTAAGCTCTGCCTCGGCCCAGTCGCCGGCTTGGGCAACCAGCAAAATCTCGTCAAACAGATCGGGAAGCAGCAGCAATGATGCCTTGTATCCGCCATTGGCCGTGTCACTGCCATAGGTGTCGGCAATGATTTCCTGCCCTTCGGTGGCAAGATTTCGGATTTGCTCAGGGTTTCCCTTGCTGCTGATCAGATATTTCATCTCGTCGAGAATAGTACCAAGCTGGTCGAAAGATCGGGGGTGGTGTTGTGAGAGGTCATGACCAAGATCGCCATAGATCATCTGGGCACGGTCACGGAAAAGCTGTGCTTCGAAATATTCAAACGGAATGGTGATTTCGCCGTCGCGAACACCTTTTTCATATTCAAGCGGGATCAGATTCAAAAAGCGCGCCAGAAGCCGGACCCGTCGTTCGAGTTCATCCTGTGGCAGGCTGGTCGGGGCATAGGTCGCGAACAGATCCTGAAGATGTTGAAGGTTTGTCTCAAGCTCGTCGCCCCCGGATGTTGTGCGTAACCCGGTCATGATGTTGCTGATTTCAGTGCCCTTTTGCGGGCCAAGCCGTTCGGTAATGTTACCTGCAAGAAGGCGGTGCAAGCCTTGGGTGCGGGCAATGGTTCCGGCCAGTTGGACGGTATAGTTCTGTGCAAGATGGGTTCGCGCATCGGCAAGGGCGCGTCGTAATTCGCTGGCATAAATGCCAAGTAACTCAGTCTTGATGATATCGCGGGTCTGAAGAGGGGAAAGACGACCGGAAAGTGCTTCGCGCATGGCAATACTGGCGGCCGTGTCGCGCGATGTGCGGGCATATTCACGGATATTCAGCCATTGTGATGCAGTTTCGACATCACCGGAATTCAGAAGATCAACAGTTCTTGCAAATGCACCATGGAGTATTGCCGTGCGGATGTCGGCATGGGCAGATGCCGCTTTGGCCGGGTTCCATGTTGAAACCGCGTTTGCGTAATCAATCAGCGCGTCGGAAACAGTGCGGGCCTGATCCGGAACAGCGATTTCAAAGGAGGCGGCAAGATGGTCGTTCCAAAGCGACTGAATTCTGGCCAGTTTGCCCGCCACCTTTTCTTCCAGAGCATGATCAACAGGCCGATACATCACCCGGATCAGAGAGGCACTTGTGCTCTGTAATTCTTCGGCATCCTGCCAGGCAAGGTTTGGTTGAGCAAAACCGTTTGATAGCGGGGCTGCGATGATCACGAAGGTCAGTAAAGCCAATCGGAAAATACAGGGGGTCATGGCCGTACCTTTTTATCTGCAGGAAGACTGAACGTTGCGCTGACAAGTTCGAAGGGAGGGACAATCAGGTCGGTCTTCAATGTGTTGAAGATAAATTCCTGGGTGGCGACCCGGTACCAGAGACGTGCGGTGATCTGGTAAGGGCCGGTGTTGTCACCGGAAAGCGCAACGTCATAGGTAACGATGTCTTCGCCTTTTGGGGGGACGCCTTTGCGCAGATGCGTTATCTCTGCGGTTATGAAAGTCAGATGATCGGGAATGCGATTGCCCGCACTGTCGCGAAAGTCTTCGCGCCAGATAACCGCGTCTGGATCGGTTTGCCCGCGTTCGGTATCGAAGCTGCCGGAATGATAGATCACCGAGCCGTTTGCGTCCGAAACCACAATTTCAAGCCACATATATTTCTGATCGATCACACCTGTTGGCAGGTTGTGACCAGCACCAAGATTCTGTACGGCGATGTCAAAAACGAGCCGGTTATCGGTAATGTGACTGCCTTTCAGGGCAAGTCCGGCAGCAGCGCGCAACAGGGCTGATGTTGCCGTTCCCTGTTTTTCAATCAGGCGAGTGTTTTGTTCTTTGGTTAGTCCTGGCAATATCCCGCCGCGTAACCATGTCAGGTTTGATCCAAGAGAGGTATCAAACATCAGGTAATTTGCCCCGACAAAGTTATGGGCATAGCGTTCAGGTTTGCGAATGTCCCCGTCGCGGATTTGTCGAACATAGGATGCCGGATCCGGCGCCATGTGACAGTCCTGACAAGTGATGTCATTTTGGGCGTACCAGCTGTCGCGCCATTCGACAAAGGTGCTTTGGACATGTTGTCTTGTTGTCGCCTTGGACATCGATTGATCATAGTTTTCGGTATGGCATCCGCCGCAGAAATCAGCGCTGGCAATCAGGGCATTGGTCTTGGCTGCACCAAAGGCACGGGCATGATCACGCGGTGCGGCAAGGATCATCGGGTTGGAGAGTTGATCGACACCGGTATTCACAGCTAGGGTAAGCGCCCCATTGCCTTCAAGAGGGTCGGCATGGGTAGCGGTATGGCACATGACGCAACTGATCCCTTCGGTCTCGGCGTCTGAAGGCATGACAGATTTGAAGCGATTGGTACGTCCTGCCAGAACTTCACCCGGTGCATGACATCCTTCGCAAAACCGTGCACGTTCGATCCCGTCACGGTGCAAGTTTTCATTGGCCTCTACAGCGCGTTCGTAAACTGTGTCGCGACCGGCTATGGCATGCAGCGACGGGGCCCACTCATCAAATTCCTTTTGATGACAGGTGGCACAGGTTGCGGCGGACTGAATTTTTGACGGATCGACAAGACGACCGTTATCGGTTTGCAGTCGCGACGGCCAGAAAGGCCGTTCTGCACCATTTTCATCCGGTCCAAAGGGCAACTGATAGAACGGGATATTGACAAGGTCGATGCCCGGTTCCGGCGCGGGAGGGCGTAGAAGATAAAGGGAAACGACAATCAGGATGCCAATGATACAGCCAGATATCAAAAGCGGGAGATTGGCTTTGAGTTGTCTTTTCATTTCTCCCCCCGGTTTGAATGCGGGGTCGGGTTGCACCAGTGCCGCAACCCCAGATGAATAACCAGACCGATCATGGCAGTGACGGCCCCCCATAAATGCAGAAAAGTCAGGAGATAGGTTGTTTCGAACTGCCAGAACCAGATTTTCCCGGTCAGGTAGATTGCAGGGGGCACGACCATCAGCCATCCGGTTGCGATGATCAGAATGTATTTTGCGATCAGCAACCAGCTCAGTCCGGTGAATATTTTGCGCTGACTTGTCGCGAGACCCTGTTTGATATGGCTCGCGACCCAGACAAGAAACAGGACAGTAAAAATCAGCCCGACAAATAGATGAAACAGCAAAACAGTTTCACCAGCGTTCCAGTTATGTCCGGCGAAGAATTCCAGATAAAGTCCGGTGCCAAGCAGGAGGGCAAAAAGATATGTCAGAACCTGCATCCGCGAGTTCGCGCGGATCAGGCTCATTACACCTGCACGTGCAGGAACGTACTGGACAGTTGAAAGCGGGAAAGTTGTGTTTTTTGTCGTCATGGCTGTTCTTGCTGGTCGTCAAGCCGGGCGGACTTCAATGTCCGCCGGCTTGATTGATGCGGGACAAATTAGCCGCGGATATTGACTTTGTTCTGGGCTGCGGCCTGCAGGATCATTGCGACAATCCGGTCGGCAATATCCTGGGCCTCGTTGCCCAGTGCATCGGCTTCTTCAATGCCGAATTTTTCACCGGACTTTTCGCGGGCATAGGTATCCTCAACCAGCGAAAGAAGTTCTTCGAAGCCTGATTTGATCCGGCTATCAAGGTCGGGATTATCAGCGGAAACAACTGGCGAGATGGCGTTGAAATACATTTTTTTGCACCCGCCCATGATCCCCTGAACATCGGCAAGGCGGCTTTGCGCGACAAAGGCACCGACTTCTCCGGTGATGAACTGGGATTCCTTCCACTCACCGAAATAGTCGCCAACTGTTGGTGTCATTGTCACAACCGAGGTAAAGGCATCGTCACGGTTCGGCTTCCAGACCGACATGTCACTGTGCAGTTCTTTGGCCCAGTGCGTCAGGGCCTGTGCCGCACCAAGTCCGAGATTGGCATCAAAAAGCATTTCTCCCGGTGCTTGTTTGCCATCGTCATTGAGGTCTGCGACCAGCTTGATATGGCTTTCCTCCATGCCCCAGAACAGGGGTTCCGTGATGCCGTGGAAAAGGTTTCCCGGCCGGGAAAGCACGGTTCCGTCAGGGAGCGTCAGATCGTATTGGGCGATATCCTCGCTTTCGGTTCCGGGATTGCCAGCATCAAGGATCAGGTCATATTTTGCGGTTTCAGGAATCCCGGCAACGATACCTTCAATGGTTTCATACTGGTTGGATGCTTCCAGCCAGAGTGTCCGGATATTTTGTATCTGACCGGCCAGAACAGGACCTTTGGCCTGCCAGGCGGCAGCATAGTTTCCATCATGTGATGCGATGATGTCGGCATAGGCAGACACTGCATTTTCAAGCAAGGTTGCCTGCGAGATCAGTCGTTCATTATGATCAAGAGTGAACTGTTTGACATTTTCAAGGCCCCTGATTTCCGCATCATCAGTTGCAAAGGCATTGCCCGAGATTGCAAGACACGATGCCAGTGCGGCGGTCAGAAGAACGGGTTTCTTGAACATATTCCTACCTTTCAGATCAAAAAATGGCGGTTGCGGTGAAACAGACGGGGTTGCGAATACGGCCCGCCTGTTTCGCCGAATAATCGGTGCGGGAATATTTGTGATAACAATTATCATTTGCGAGAAGAGGCGAACTTGATGCTGGTCAAGTCAAACCGGCCGGGCTTTTATCGCGCCAGGCGATTTGACGATGATCAAGTTCACGGGCTGGTGCAGGTGTCTTAATCCATCGGTTACCCGCATTGAGCGAAAGGTCACGGGGGTTGGATCAAGGTTCGTGGCCGTGGCCTTTTGCCTTTGGGGAATAGTGAGTTTTGCTAACGGAATGCGGTGAAAATCCGCAGCGGTCCCGCCGCTGTAACCGGTATGCTGCAAACAATGCCAGAGCGGCAGTCACTGAATGAGAAATCCATTCGGGAAGGCAGTTTGGAGCGTTCCGACCGGGAGCCAGAAGACGAGTAAAACACGTTTCAACAAGATTGTGTGCCGATGGAAAAGGTCATGGCAGAACTGCCGCAATCTTGCCTTTCCAGGAGAAGGTTGAATGTTGGAAACCCGTGCAAAGCACGAAAAGACAAATATTTCAGAGGGCATCCAGTCGCTTGATGATATCCGGGCGTTGCTCGGGTCATTGCCGATGGCCGATGAAGGGCCGGTGATCAAGGCACGGCAAAGGGACCTTGAACTGACAAAGCCGCGCGGCAGTCTGGGCAGACTTGAGGAAATTGTCTTCTGGTTGTGCCGATGGCAACAAAGTGACGTTCCGCAAATGGATTATCCGCAAGTTTGTGTCTTTGCGGGAAACCATGGAATTGTGCAGCATGATGTTTCTGCTTTTCCACCGTCCGTCACGGCATTGATGGTTGATAACTTTGCAAAGGGCGGGGCCGCGATCAATCAGTTCAGTACGGAACTTGGGGCCGAGGTGACAGTGCGAGCCCTTGATCTGGACCGTCCGACCCGTGATTTCACCGTTGAAGCAGCGATGAGCGAAGATGAATGCGTTGATGCTTTTCGTATCGGCATGGAGGCAGTGAACCCGGATGCCTCGTTCCTGTGTCCGGGGGAAATGGGGATCGGGAATACAACATCTGCTGCGGCAATTTGCCATATCATGTGGGATGGTACGCCGGGCGACTGGGTAGGATCGGGAACAGGTATCAACCGCGATCAGTACAAGCGGAAGATCAATATCGTGAAGCAGGCAAAAGCCTGCCACGATATGTCGGTGAAAGATGGTCTGGACGTTTTGCGCTGTGTCGGAGGCCGGGAAATCGTTGCGATGGCCGGGGCGATTATCGCCGCCCGGCTGTTAAACATTCCGGTTATGCTTGACGGGTTTATATGCAGTGCGGCAGCGGCCACACTGCATGAAACATCTTCCAAAAGCCTGATGCATTGCATGGTCGGGCATGGATCAGCGGAGCCGGGGCACAGGTTATTGCTGGACCGGATCAGAAAGCGTCCGTTGCTTGATCTTGACCTTCGTCTGGGCGAGGGCACCGGAGCCGTGCTTGCCGGGTTGATTGTCCGGGCTGCGGCACAGTGTCACAATAATATGGCAAGCTTCGGAGACATCGGGATCACTCGCGATACGCCATATGAGAAGCAGGCTTAAAGGTATCAGGCCGACATCCTCTGGTCCGAAATATCGCCGGAGGATGTTGGCCTGAAAATATGTAAAGGCGTTACGCCGCGTCCGTTAAAGATGTGCTTGACCGGGCTGTTTGGGCCGCCCGGTCCTTTCGGATCATGTTGCGCAAGCGTTGCATGACATCAAGGTTGTTATGCTCCATGGCTTGCAAGGACTGAAGGGCAAGATCAAGTTGCCCCTGACGATAAAAGTTCACGGCTTTGCGGGCATTGTCGTGGACTTGGCGATGCGGGATTTCAAGCGCCTTGAAATCAACCATATCGGCAAAAAGACCGTGGCCACTGCCATCGTAATACCACTGCCCCAATCGGCAGTCGGTTTCCGGCGGAAAGTCTGCTTCGGTTGCATCCGATAACCCCATGAAAACCCGATAGACTGCAAGCTTGAGTTCAAGTTCTTCAAGGTTGGCTAGTTCTATTTCACTAAGAATGGCAGCCATCGACATTGCGGACTGTCCTTCGGTCGAAATATCAAGGATATGCTGGGTTCTTGTCAGAAGTGTATTGGCATCTGATTCCAGATCAGAAGCAGAGCCCGCATTGGTTTTCATGTCACGATCGGCACTATCGGCTTGTGACTGGATCTTACGAACCAGCTTGCCGATTTCCAAAGTTGCTTCGGTTGCGCGATTTGCCAATCCACGGACTTCGGTTGCGACAATCGCAAAGCCCTTTCCGGCTTCTCCGGCACGTGCGGCTTCGATGCTTGCATTGAATGCCAGGAGTTTGGTTTGACGCGACACATCATCAACCATCGAAAGAATAGAGCCGATTTGTCCGGCATTGTCATTTAGCGTGCTGATTTGTGCAGAGGCCGCACGGATGTGCTTGCTGATTTCTGTGATGTGCGATGACATGTTTTTCAGGCCGGTCTGGCTTTCACCGGATTGATGTCGGGCATCTTGATTGGCGCGACTGGTTTCAACCAGCAAGGCGGACAGGTCGGAAAAAGACTCGCGCACGGTAATCAGGGAGTCTCCAAAGGCAGCCAGATTTCCAAAAATGGATCGGGTGATCTTCTGTTCCTGCTCAAGCTCGGCGACACGCGCACGGAGAGCTTCCATTTCGTTTTCGCGGGAAAGGGAGGCCATATTGTTCTGGGCGGAAAGTGATTCGAACATAGCTGGTTTCCTTCGGTACATGTTCCGACATCTTTAAACATGTAAACAAAATACATGTTTAAAGATGTAATGTGAATACATGTTAAGGCATGGCAGCCTGTTTAAATTTGCAGGAACGCACTTATACGACGGGAAGCCGTGTGCCGCTTGAGGTGATCAGTGTCTCACACTGACGGCGAGGATTGAGAAAACAACGAGGATAATTGGGCTTGTGGCTTTAAAAGGTCCGCCAGACTGTAACTGTCGAGAGTTCGATAGAAGGCATTGCTTGCTTCCATCAAGGCATGTCGCAGGAAACAGGCGCTTTCGATCCGGCATTCACCGTGATGTGCGGGGTCAAAGCAGGCGACAAGCGCCATGTCCTGTTCTGTATCCCGAACAATCTTGCCAATGCCAATTTCCGAAGGGACGCGACCGAGTCTCATGCCGCCGCCCTTGCCCCGAACGGTTTCAATCACCCCTGTGCGGGCCTGATGGTGAACGATCTTCATCAGATGATTGCGCGAAATCTCATAGGCATTGGCGATTTCATCAATCGTGACCAGACGATCCTGATGCAAGCCAAGATAGATCAGTACCCGCAGGGTGTAGTCGGTGAAGTGGGTCAGGCGCATGGCGAGCTCGATCCGTGTTCAGACGCAGATTTAAACATGTATATTCTACACTTCTTTTCTCGGCCAGCCAGCCCAATGCTGCGAAATTCAACGCGATAAAATGGTGTCCCCGTCGTGCAAGGTACGATCACAAAGGACTGGCGATCAAACCGTTCGACACCCTGTTTGGTCACATTCACCTGAAACCGGCAATTCTGCTCCATTAGCTGTTCCCGCACATGCCCCCGCCAAATGGCGGGAATTTTTCGTTTGACGGCAATCAAGGAGCGAAATGCAGGCTTGGCAAATGATGCGAGAATGCCGTTTTGGGGACAGAGCGGCTTGGAACTGTCAATCGGAGTGAGGATTCGTTCAAATGTCGGAACGTCTGACAAAATCTGCCGCCCGAAACATCTTTTACGGCGGAACGATCTTCTTCCTGGTCATCTTTCTTGGACTGACCTTGCATAGCCACAACTATATCGTCAACGAGTCCAGCAATTCGGATCAGCTGACAGAATCTGTTGTAGCGGGCAAGCATATCTGGGAACGCAATTCCTGCATCAACTGCCACACCCTTCTGGGTGAAGGTGCCTATTATGCACCCGAACTTGGCAATGTCTGGGTGCGGTATGGCGGCAAGGATGATCCGGAAGGAGCGCGTGACATGCTAAAATCATGGATGCAGGCTCAGCCGTCAGGCATCGAGGGCCGTCGCCAGATGCCGCAATTCAACCTTTCAGATCAGGAACTGGAACAGCTTGTCGATTTCCTGAAATGGACCAGTGAAATCGATACGCAGAACTGGCCGCCTAACGAGGCGGGTTGACCGGTGCTGATGGAAACGAGGCTACAATGAAATATCAATCTCAAAAGGTTGCGCTATATTACATATATGGCGCACTGGCATTGTTCGCAGCCCAGATCCTGTTCGGTGTTGTTGCGGGCACTGTTTATGTTTTCCCCAATTTTCTGTCCGAATTACTGCCGTTTAACGTCATCCGCATGATTCACACCAATGCGCTGATTGTGTGGCTGTTGATGGGGTATTTCGGCGCGGCATATTATTTGCTGCCCGAAGAATGCGAGACAGAGATTCACAGCCCCAAACTGGCGATTATCCAGTTCTGGCTGTTCATGATTGCAGCGGCCGCCGCTGTTGTCGGATATATCTTCGGCATCCACGAAGGCCGCGAGTTTCTTGAACAGCCGCTGCCGATCAAGGTCGGTATTGTCGTTGTGGCACTGATGTTCCTTTACAACACAACGATGACCTTGCTCAAAGGACGTAAAACAGCGGTTTCAAACGTCTTGATGATCGCATTGTGGTTTGTCGCATTGCTGTTCCTGTTTGCCTTCTACAACCCGTCCAACCTGGCCGTCGACAAGATGTACTGGTGGTATGTGGTGCATCTTTGGGTCGAAGGTGTCTGGGAACTGATCATGGCGTCAATCCTGGCCTTCCTGATGATCAAGATGACCGGTATCGACCGCGAAGTTGTTGAAAAATGGCTTTACGTCATGGTGTCGTTGACGCTGTTTACCGGCATCCTCGGGACCGGTCACCACTATTACTGGATCGGAACGCCGGGTTACTGGCAATGGATCGGTAATGTGTTTTCAACACTTGAGGTCGTACCGTTCTTTGCCATGGTGATATTCTGTTTCTACATGGTGTGGAAAGGTGGCCGTGACCATCCGAACAAGGCTGCCCTGTTGTGGTCGCTTGGTTGTTCCGTGATGGCGTTTTTCGGGGCTGGCGTCTGGGGCTTCATGCATACCCTGTCGTCCATCAACTATTACACCCACGGTACACAGGTAACGGCAGCTCACGGGCATCTGGCCTTCTACGGGGCCTATGTGATGCTCAACCTTGCGATCTTTACCTATGCACTGCCGTATCTTCGCGGGCGTGAACCCTTTAACCAGCAGCTCAATATGTGGGGCTTCTGGATCACGACAAGCGGTATGGCATTCATGACCTTTACCCTGACTTTTGCCGGTGTTGTGCAAACTCATCTGCAACGCGTTCTGGGCATGAACTACATGGACGTTCAGGATCAGGTTGCCCTGTTTTACTGGATGCGTCTTGGGGCGGGTGTCGCGGTTCTGATTGGTGTTGTGCTGATCGTCTGGTCTTTGGTGGTGGTGCCCCGCGCATCTCGTGCCGCAACACGGATCAGCCAGCCGGCCGAATGACGGTAATCAAGTCAGAAAGACCTAGTTCGTGTTCTTTTAATTGGTGACACGCTGCTGGTAACGGCCGACCGGTTCTCGATGTCGGCCGTTACCTTTTTTGCCTTATCCAGTGCAGGAGCATTACGATGTCTACCGCTCTTAAACAGTCAACTCCCGAGGTTCCTGTTCCGTTTTACCAGCCGACCGGCAATGAAGAGCAGCTTTTTGAAGCTGCATGGCAACGCCATCTTCCTCTTCTGCTGAAGGGCCCGACAGGATGCGGAAAAACCCGATTTGTATCGCATATGGCCGCCAAGCTTGGCATGCCGCTTTATACCGTTTCCTGTCATGATGATTTGACCGCTGCCGACCTTACAGGCCGCTATTTGATCAAGGGGGGCGAAACTGTATGGGTGGATGGTCCCCTGACGCGTGCCGTGCGCAATGGCGGGATCTGCTATCTTGATGAGGTGGTCGAAGCGCGAAAAGATGTGACGGTCGTGCTCCACCCGCTAACCGATGATCGTCGTTTGCTGCCGCTTGATCGCACAGGTGAATTGCTTGAAGCGCCGGACAATTTCATGCTGGTTGTTTCCTATAACCCGGGATACCAGAATCTTCTCAAGCAGCTTAAACCTTCTACGCGGCAACGTTTTCTGGCCGTTGAGTTCAATTTCCCCGACCCCGATACCGAAGCCGATATCATTATGCGCGAAAGCGGAATTGATGCCGAAGGTGCGCGCATTCTTGTGCGTATAGCTGGCAATATCCGTAATCTGGCCGGGATTGATCTTGAGGAAGCCGCTTCGACAAGGTTGCTGGTCTATTGCGCAACATTGCTTAAAACCGGTGTTGCTTTCGATGATGCGATCCAGGCAGCGATTATCGAACCGCTGAGCGATGATCGTGACATTAAAACCGGCCTGCGCGAAGCAATTGGCATCATCCGTGGCTGACCGCGGGAGGGTGTCATGAGCTTTGATTTTCTTGAATTCGAAGAACAGGTGGGGATGTTGTGGCACCGGATTGCCACGCGTCATCAGGAAAGCTACCGCGAATATCCGGAACAGGCAGTTCGCTTCGCCGATTTGCGGTCATATCTGCCAGTCCTGTTTCGGACATTGGGTGGCGATCCGGCCCTTGAATTTTGTCAGATCGATAAGCGTGTTTCGACACACCGGCTAAGCTGGCGACAGCGGATCGGACTTGTCGATGAACAAATTGCCATGGCTGAAATGAACGAGAGCGCGGTAAAAATGCCGCCTGTCATTTCGTTGTTCCCCGACAGTTCGCTTAACCGCGATTTGTATGTCTGGCTGATGGCATGGTTTGCGGTTTCGGAGCCGCAACCTGTCTTGCAGGAAGATGCGTTTGCTGCTGATATCATGCGTCTTGTCCGCGCGATGCAAACAGACCGTGCCGTGCAAAAGAATTTCCCCGGCATTCTTGCCTTGCGCCAGCGGTTATTCGAGGCCTTTGCCACGTTGCGGCCCGTCCGTCGTCTGCCGCCTGTTGAACAGCAGATCGAAGAATGTGTGCAAAACATCCTTGACCAGTCGGGACCTGAAAACACAAACCCTGTCTGGTCCCTGATTTTCGACTGTCAGCAAGATGCGCAGGATATTGCGCAAAAGATCAGGGAAGCGGGTGTTAAGCCGCTTCGTTATGCACCGTTCCTGCCGGTGCCCCTTTGGGGGGAGGCCGTTCATGTCGGTACATCAGGCAGAAATGGTGAGGCTGACGCTGACGATCCCGACGAACCCGCCCAGGATGGTGATCGGGAACGTAAAAAACAGGCCCGTCGGCGCAAGAATGATCAGGCCGGGCGGAATGACCCGCTTGCCCTGAACCGATTTGAAAAGATTCTTTCGATTGCCGAGATGGTCAATGTCAATCGGCCGATGGATGACGAAGAAGAACAGAATGCCAAGAAAGCGGCTGACGAACTTGAGGAAATGGAAATTTCCGATTGCAAGCGAAAGGCAGCGACCAAGCTGCGTTTTGATCTTGATCTGCCACCGCGTGAAGCAGACGAAGGGCGCGTGATTGGCAAATGGACATATCCCGAATGGGATTACCGGCAACAATCTTACCGCCCGGATTTCTGCAATGTCATCATGCAGTCAGGTGACGAAAATGTCAGCGAGACCGACATCTGGCAGCCCGGAGAAACCGAACGACGCCAGATCCGTCAGGTGCGTCGCCAGTTTGAGGCATTTCGCCCGCGCCATGAGGTGTTGCGCGCCCAGCTTGATGGTGGGGAACTTGATCTTGAAGCGGTCATTCGTGCGCAATGTGACCAGAAAGGCAACGGCGAGCTCAGCAACAGGATTTATCTTGATACCGTGCGGCGGGCCCGTGATCTTTCGGTTGCGGTTCTGATTGATGTTTCATTGTCGACAGATGCCTGGATACAGGACAATCGTGTTCTTGATGTTGAAAAGCAGGCCCTTTCGGTTTTGGCTGGCGGACTAGATGCCTGTGGTGATGATTTCGGGGTTTACAGTTTTACCTCGCGTCGGCGCGATTGGGTCCGGATCAACGCGATCAAGGATTTCAGCGAAGACTGGTCAGTCGAATGTCAGAACCGGATTCAAAGACTGCGTCCGGGGTATTATACCCGTCTGGGAACCGCGATACGGCATATGGGAAAATTGCTTGGTGAACGGCCTCACCAGCATCGCCTGATGCTGGTCATTACGGACGGCAAACCCAATGATATCGATCATTACGAGGGACGATACGGCATCGAGGACAGTCGCCGTGCGGTCCGCGAATGTCGACAGGCCGGGATTGGTCTGTTCGGGGTGACCGTGGACCGCAAGGCGCAGGACTATTTCCCCTATATCTTTGGCGTTGGCGGCCATGCGATTGTCGCCCGGCTTGAAAAGTTACCATCCGCATTGCCGCGCATCTATCGACAACTGGTGCGGTGATGATGCAGGGCGACATTCAAAAACAGCCCGTCTTGAGCCCCGGTGACACAGAAATATCTGACGACGAAGCTTCCTGGGGCGGTCTCGAACACTTGCCTGGGCACCCGATCATGTGGGTATTGATCTTGTCCGAACTTGTCGTCTTCGGGGCATTTTTGCTGGTGTTTTCGGCAGTTCGAATTGGCGATCCTGCCGGATTTGCGCAGGATCAGTTGCAACTGGACAGATTGGCAGGCGGTATCAATACGCTGGTGCTGCTGACCAGTGGACTGTTTGCCGTCTTGGCAACCAAAGCAATCAATGAAGATAACCGGTCGGGGTGCAGGCTATGGCTTTTGGCAACGTCGATCTTCGGGGTGATTTTCCTGGTTATCAAATTGATGGAATACACAGCCAAGTTCGATGCCGGGATCGGTTTGGAAAGCACGACATTTTTCACGCTTTATTTTCTGATTACCGGCTTTCATGCCCTGCATGTCGTTCTGGGGCTTGGCATTCTGGGGGTTGTTGCAATCTGGCCCAGCCGGATCAATGTCGCAACCGCCGCAGCATTCTGGCATATGGTCGATATGGTCTGGGTTCTGGTTTTCCCTGTGATCTATCTGGTGAGATGAGATGGCCGCGCAAGAAACCTGTTCAGAACTTGATGAAAATGATGCCGTTATGTCGGGAACAACCGAAACATCGTCCCGGATTGTGGTCCGGGTTTGGCTTGCGGCAAGTGCCATAACGATCCTGTCGCTCGTTCTGGGATTGACCGGTGATGGCGCAGTTCAACAGTCACTGGGACTGATTTCGGTCGGCTTTATTATGGCGGTTGGTTGTTGCAAGGCCTGGCTGATCTTGCGGTTCTATCTGGGGCTGGGACCGGCCGCAGGAAGCTGGCGCGGGCTATTCATGGCCTTTCTGATCGTCATTCTTGTTGGTGTTTTCGCAAGCCAGGGCATCATTGTTTTGATGATGCCCTGATATATTTACGTCGCTGCTGTTAGTGACTGGTGCCTTCGGAATAGGTGATCTTGTTAAACACGTTATATTTTCCGACCGGCTTTTTCATCGGGATGCGTTTGAGTTCGTTGAACGTGTCGGCATCGTAAACAATGACAGCCCCGTCATCATCCCAGATCGAAAGCAAGGCGTGTTTGCCGCTGCGATCAAATTCAACATGTGCGGCAACCTTGCCCGGTTCGGGACGCAGTGTCTTGACGATTTCAAGGGTGCGTTTGTCGATGATATGGACGGCGTCCTTATCAGGACCAAAAAACACATCGACCCAGGCATAAGGCGTGTTTTCATGACTGCGGGTAAAGAAGCCGGGACCAAGCGTTTCAATTGTCTTGATCGTTTCCCAGGTCGTCATGTCGATAACGCTGATTTTTGAATCCTTAAGGTGCGGGGTGGCAAGAACCTGTCGCCCCTGATATTCAAAGGTAATGCCCGATCCAAGATGGGGCATGCCTTCAAGGGCAATATCGGCAACCTTGCGCCCGACATTCAGATTGACCACCTGTCCGTCCCGTCCATTGCGGGCCGCACCGATCAGATAACGATATTCCTGATCAAAGAAGAAATCGTCGAGCCCGTCGGCAAGTCTTATGCGTCGAACAGGAAATGGTCCGTGCTGCACATCAAGCGCTTCGACCATGTTTTCTTCGTAGTTGTGAACAAAGCCCGGATATACCGGCCGGGGAGAATCGGCATAGGAAATCTCCCAGACTTCAGGCAAATCTTTCAATGCAACGATAAAGCTTTGTCGCGGTGGTGCCGTATATACAGCTGATACGCGCGATGTTTTCCCGCGATCGCCAGCAACCGGAATAAGTCGTAATGGTCGAAGGTCGTAAGCATCAAGCAGGATCAGACTGTGCGGTAGCATATTGCCGGCCATCAGGTAGCGGCCGTCACTGGAAACCGCAACATTTCGGGTGTTCAGACCAACACGAATTTCGGCAACCATTTGTAGCGAATAAAGGTCATACATCTGCACCCAGCCATCGCGGGAAGCCAGATAGACAAATCTTCCGTCCGGTGAATATTTCGCACCACCATGCAAGGCAAAGCGGGTCTGGAACCGGTCAAGCGGGCTGAAGCTGTCGCCGTCAAGTATGGTGACATGGTGATCCCCGGCTTCGACCACGGTGAACAGATTAAGCGGATCACTATTGAACTTTGGCTTGGCCGGTAATGTTGCCGGATCGACAAAAACTTCATGACTGGCCGCAATGTCGGCCATTTCCCAACCGGGTATCTTGGCAAGTGGTTGACGCAACCATTCACCTAGAAGGGTAATATCCGTTTGATCCAGAACGGTTTCGAACGCAGGCATCTGTGTTGCCGCGCGGCCCTTTGAGATAACGCCCTCAAGCGTTTTGCCACGCAGTTTTTCAAGACTCTCGGGCAAAAGTGCCGGTCCCATTCCGCCCAATCGGTCACCGTTATGGCAAACTGCGCAATGGGTGGCATAAAGTGCTTCGGCATCAGCCTTCTGGGATGGGGAAAAGGTTTCTTGGCCAAATGCAGGCATCGCGGCCACTGTGGTCAGGGCTGTGACCATGGCAAGCTTTCGCAGAAAGGTGCCAGACGGGGTTCTCATGATGCGTGCTCCACCTGACCGCGGCGTCTTGTTGCGGCAAACGGGACCGTTTCCAGTCGATCATGATGACCGGTAATGCCCAGTTCCGCATCGTCAAGATAGCAGCCGGGATCCTCAGCCCAGGGATCACCGGTAAGCTGATAGGCACGCGTTCGGGTGTTGCCGCCGCAAATGTCGCGATACTGGCACTCCCCGCAACGTCCCCAGACCGCGCGAGGCCGTTGTTTAAGCCCGGCCATCAATGGGTCGCTGATATCCTGCCAGATGTCGGAAAACGGCCGTTTGAGAACATTGCCAAGCGTATGCTGCCACCACATCGTATCGGGATGAACGTTTCCAAGATTGTCGATATTGGCAACATTCACACCTGATGCATTGCCACCCCAGCGGCGAAGCATCCGGGTGATGTGTTCGGATGCGCTGCTATAGTGCTGATCGATCCAGAATTTCAGGAAAACGCCATCAGCATCATTGTTACCAGTCACATAATCGCGTGCGATACCGGCTTTCAGGTCTGCCTCGCAACGGGCAAAGATCATCAACAGGGCGTCACGGGTCATGTTGTAAAATGCGTGATCCTTGCGGTTATGGTTACCGCGTCCCGCATAATTCAGATGAGAGAAATAGAATTTGTCGATCCGTTCGCGTTCAACCAGATCGAGAAGACCCGGCAAATCCTGATAGTTTTCTCGGGTCATGGTGAAACGGATGCCGACGGGCAGTTTGGCATCGCGGCACAGTTTTGCGCCCCGCAATGCCAAGTCAAATCCACCGTCGAGACGCCGGAAATAGTCATGGGTTTCGTTCAACCCATCAAGGCTTATTCCGACATAATCATAATTGGCCTTGGCAATCTGATCGATGTTGGTTTCGTCAATCAGCGTGCCATTGCTTGACAGGGCGACATAGAACCCAAGTTCCTTGGCGTAGGCTGAAATATCGAAAATGTCAGGTCGCATCAAAGGTTCGCCGCCAGACAGGATCAGAACCGGGACATTGAAATCGCGCAGATTTTCCATTGTTTTGAAAACCTGTGCGGTGGTCAGTTCCCCGGGGAAATCCTTATCCACGGCAGAGGCATAGCAATGCCGGCATGTCAGATTGCAACGTCTGATCAGGTTCCAGATTACGACTGGTCCCCGGTTGGCAAGCTGGGCATGTTTGCGGGAAGATGCAGTTACGGATCCGCCGTTTTCGGAAATCTCGATCGCGGCCCGGATATATTGGCTTACTCGCAGCATTTCCGCTCCTTGCTTTTGCGCCAGCGCAAGCCGGTCTTTTTCAGAATGCGACGGCTGTAAAGAATGCGGTGGTCATGAACGGTATCGCCCAGAATTTTGCGGATTTCCGCAACGTGGGCTTCGACGATGTCGCGTGATGTTCCATGAACCATGGCAAACAGATTGAACGGCCATTCCGGCAAATGCCGTGGCCGCCGATAGCAGTGGGACACGAAATCAAGAGCGCCGATGGTTTCACCCATCTCGTCGATCCGGTCGTCATCAATGTCCCAGACGCTCATGCCGTTGGCGCGGTAACCGAACTGATAGTGATTGGGGATGATACCGATCCGCCGGATGACACCGATATCAAGCATGCGCTGCAGGCGTTGTTCGACTTCATCGGGACTTAAACCGATGCCAAGACCGATATCGCCATAGGGGGTCGAAGTGATCGGTAGCCCCGACTGTGTCGCACGGATCAGGGCTTCGTCAATTTCGTCAAGTTCAGGAACTGGTACAGGGTTGTTCATTCCGGTACCTCCAGCTTGAGTTCAAGAAAATATTCTTGTTCCTTGGGAAAGTTCAAAACCTCCAACCCGGTTTCGCGAGAAATCTCGGCAAGAACATTGGCCAGTGCGATTTCATCGCTGACCAGAACCACAAACCACATGTTCAGCCGATCATCGCGCTCGTAATTATGGGCGACTTCCTCAAAGGAATTGACCTGATCAGCAACCGCATCAAACCTTTCGGGCGGAACAGCCATTGCAGCAAGTGACACGGCCCCCCCAAGCTTTTCGGTGTTAAAAAGTGGTCCAAAGCGGCTGATATATCCTTTGGCAATCAGTTGCTGGACGCCTTCAATCAGGACATCTTCAGAATAACCAAGGCGTTCGGCCAGAACTTGAAACGGGTGGGCGCAAATAGGAAAACCGCCTTGCAGATTGTTAAGCAAATCGCGTTCAAGCTGATCCATGTTGTCCTCCTGCCATGTTCTTTGCAGTAAAAGGCACAGCGCCATATTTACCGGCGCGCTGGGCAAAGCATCGTTTGCTGAACAGGACTTTCTGCGGCATGTCACAAAGATCGAGCCGCGCGGTCATGTGGCGGATTTGCGCACGAACAGTGTGTTTGTCCCGTCCGTGGATCATGCAATAAAGATTAAAGGGCCAAACCCCTGCCACGCGTTCACGCCGATAACACAAGGTGACATAAGGCAATCTTGCCATTGCTTGCCCGATATCTGCTGCCATCGGGTCGGGGACATCGAACACACACATCGCATTGGCCTGATATCCCAGTGCCCGGTGATGCAATATCATACCGAACCTGTTGATCAGGCCATTTTCAATCAGTTGATCCAGCGCGGAAATGACGCCTTCTTCTGTTATCCCCAACGTGTTGGCAATAACAGCATAGGGGTGCGGACAAATCGGCAGGCCGTCGCGCAGCTGTTCAATCAACCGGTGATGAAGTTCGGTCAGTTCCATTGCAAGTTAAAACCCAAATCAAGTCGGTAATGTTCAATCATCGGCATCAGATGAACCGTGTGACCTGTCTCGGCCTCGATGGCTTCGACTGTCCTGACAAGGTCATTCCGGGTGGCGCCGGTGATCACGAACCACAAATTGAGTTTATCTTCGCGTTCGTAATTGTGATTGATTTCGGTAAAGCGGCTGATTTTTTTGGCCACTTTTTCCAGTTCGGATTGCGGGACTTCCATTGCAGCAAGGGTGGATGCCCCGACCCGCCCCGTGGCATAAGTCGCCCCGATGCGGGCAAGATACCCCTTGTTTTTGAGATCCGCGAAGGCTGCCATAACGCTTCCTTCATCGCTGCCGATTTGTTCTGCGATTGTTGCAAACGGGCGTGATGTGGTTGGAAAACCGCGCTGAAAGGCTTCGATAAGTTGCTGTTGTGTCGGGGAAAGGCGTTCTTGCATCATGATCCTCCTACAACCCGATCCGGCCTGCGCGGTCGGACATGAAGATGCCGCTTGGGCTGGGCAAAGGAAGTTCTGCAATCGGTTTCAGGGTATAGGGATCATATCCGACGACTTTGTTGTCATCGCGAACCGACAGCCAGACCTGATCGCCACGGGGACTGAATTCCATGTGAAGGACACCGGTGCCGGGTTTCAATTCACCATCGATGGCCAGAGTTTGAGTATCGATGATTTGCACGGTGTCATAATCGGGGACTGAAAAATTGACCCAGACATGGCGACCATCGGGATGGGCCATGACAAAGACCGGTTGTCCATGAACGGGAATGCGGCCGACTTCCTGCCAGGTTTCGGTGTCGATCACCAAAACCTCATGGCGACCGACCGCCGGAACAAAGGCCCGCTTGCCCGCAATGGCCCAACCTTCCAGATGTGGCATCTTGTAAACCGGTAGCCGTTCCTCGCCCTTGCCATAGTGATCAAGGATGCGTTGCGGGCCTGATTGCAGATGCCAAAGATCAAGCAATGCCATGCCATCTTCACCAAACAGTCCGGCAATGTAATAGCGGCCATCCGGCGTGATCAGTGCGTCATAGGGCTGGATGCCTATATTCTGGTATCGTGTGACAGATGGTGTATTCCCTGCCGAGAAATCGGCAATCCAGATTTCACCCGTATCCCAAAGACTGAAGACAAACCGGTTGCCCGGCGCATCGACAAGACCAATTACCTTTGACCGGTCAGGACCCCCATCAATCGTGGTCGGAATATCGGCCACCAATTCCAGCGTTTCCGTGTCGAATACCCGGACACCGCCGGGTTCGTAATTGGCGACAGCAACAAGTTTTCCGTCCTGGCTGATTGCACCGCCGATGCTGTTGCCTGCCTGCAGGGTCCGTGCCACAATTTCGTGGCTGAGGATGTCAATCTTGGTCAAGCCGCCGTCTCGCCCAAACACAAAGGCAAACCGGCCATCACGGGCGTAAACGATGGAGGCATGTGAAAGATCACCCAGACCACCAATTATCCCGGTAAATTGTTTGTTGCTGGTGTCAAGAATGGCGACCTCGCCACTTGCGCGGGCAATAACGGTTGCCAGATCGGCCGTTCCCCGCAGGGCAACGGGGGAGGATGCACAGGCATTCAACGCAATTGCGGCTCCGATTGCGATCAGGGTCGCTAACGGGCGAAATGGCGAACGCCTTGTCTTCGCAGGAAAGAAACGCGACATTATTTGGATCCTCCTGTTTTCAGGTATCGGGCCATCCAGGCAGCTTCGCTTTCACTGATGATTGCGCGCCACGGTGGCATCGCCGTTCCTGGCAATCCGTCAAGGATGATGGAGCTCAGATCTTCGACGCTGTAATTTTCAAGATTTTCGGGCAGCAATGGCGATCCGAGTCCGCCTTTGAAAGTCAGGCCATGACAGGAACCGCAATCCTGACGCACCATTTGTTCCAGAGCAGATGGCGTCCGGGCATGCTCCTGAAGCTCGGACGCGACAGCCGGGCCCGCGACAAGAAATGTCCATCCCGCCACAAGCGTGCCTATGGTTTTATGCAGTTTTCGCATAATGCAGGGCTTTGTCAGAAAGAACCGATATCGACTGATCGGTGTCATCAACCATGTATCTGGTAGCGGGCAGTGACAGCCGGTCAGCCAGTGACAGCACCCGTCCGATGACAATCATGCAGGGCGGGTTTACATGCATGCGGTCAAGGTCCGTACACAGATGATCAAGCGTGGTTTGAAAATGCCGCTGTTCCGGGGTGGCGCCATTTTCGATGATCATTGCCGGGGTGTTTCCCGAAAGACCGTGCTCCATCAGCTTGCCGGCGATGAGAGGCATTGTTTTTACCCCCATATAAATCGCAAGCGTCGTGTTGGGATCGGCCAATGATCGCCAGTCATGCGTTGGCATTGCGTCGGCCTGCATATGTCCCGTAACAAAACGGACACCGGTTGCCAGACCTCTGTGGGTCAGTGGCAGGTTCAGCTTGGCCATACATCCGGCTGCTGCTGTAATACCGGGCACAACTTCAAAGGGAATTTCATGAAGGCTGAGATGCTCTGCCTCTTCGCCACCACGTCCGAAAATATAGGGATCTCCCCCCTTTAAACGGACAATGTGTTGGTGGGAATGCGCCAGATGCACCAGCAATGTGTTGATTTCTGATTGTTTGAGGCTATGACGCCCGGTTGATTTGCCAACATAGATGCGTTCGGCAAACGGATTGACCAGATCAAGAATATCTTCGGAAACAAGCCGGTCATAAACGACAACATCCGCGCGGTCCAGAAGACGTGCGGCCTTGAGTGTCAGCAATTCCGGGTCTCCTGGCCCGGCCCCGACAAGATAGATGTATCCCGGTTTGCTCATGGCGGATTTTCCTTTTTACCGGATTGACCAGATGTGCAGAAATCCGGGGGCTTTGCAGCCCCCGGATACACGGTCAGTAGACGTCGTGCTGGGTGTTGTAGAGGTTGAATTTCCCGGTCGGGGTCACAAGACGATCATCCTTGATGACCTTCTTGAGCTTGCGGGTTTTGTCGTCAACGACAACGATAGCTGATTTCTCGGCTTTGCCGTTCCAGACAGAGAACCAGATTTCAGTTCCCTGCTTGTTGTATTCACCCTGAACGACACGTTTGGCGCCTTCACCGACATCGGCCCACTCTGCGATCGGGAGAATGTCATATCCGGCTTCAAGATCGTTGATGTTGAACACGGCAACCGACTGGTAGATTTCAGCATCCGAGTTCAGCGGCGTATCCACCCAAAGGTTGGTCGAATTCGGATGGGTCTTGATGAACAGGGAACCACCTCCTTGACCATCAATAGACGCTGCCATTTTCCAGGCACTGTCTGGGTGTTTTTCCGGGTCCGTTCCGATCAGGGCAATGGTTTCGTCGCCCAGATGGCTGGTAGCCCAGACCGGTCCGAGTTCAGGATGAACAAAGTTCGCCCCGCGCCCCGGATGCGGCGTTGTTCCGACTTCAACAAGTTTGGTGAGAACGCGGTCCTTGGTGTCGATCACCGCGACGGTGTTACGGGCGTTGGCTGCAACAAGGAAATAGCGGCCACTGGCATCGAATCCGCCGTCATGCAGGAAACGTTCTGCATCAATTGCGGTGACCTGCAGGGCATCCAGATTTTCGTAGTTTACCAGAAGAACCTGACCGGTCTCCTTGACGTTAACGACGAATTCCGGGTTGTAGTGCGACGAAACGATCGCTGCAACACGCGGTTCCGGATGGAATTCCTTCTCGTCGGTGGTCATGCCACGCGTCGATACAATTTCAAGCGGTTCCAGTGTTTCGCCATCCATGATCGTGAATTGCGGAGGCCAGTAGGAACCCGCAATGGCGTATTTGTCTTCCCATCCTTTCATCTTGGATGTTTCGACAGAACGTGCTTCAAGGCCAACCTTGATGGAGGCAACCACGATCGGGTCTTTCATCCACAAATCGATCATGTCGATTTTGGCATCGCGGCCGATTACGAAAAGATAACGTCCGGATGCTGATACGCGTGAAATGTGAACAGCGTAGCCAGTGTCGATTACATATTTGATTTTGTAATCGTTACCATCAATCAGGGCGATCTGACCGGCATCGCGCAATGTTACCGAGAACAGGTTCTCGATATCGAGATCATTCATCTTTTGGGTCGGACGCTGGTCAACCGGAACGACGACTTTCCAGCTTTCCTTCATTGCGGCCATACCCCATTCCGGGGGCTGCGGCGGGTCCTGCATGACATAGCGTGCCATGATATCGACCTGTTCTTCGGTCAGGTCACCCGAGGTGCCCCAGTTCGGCATCCCGGCTGGTGATCCATAGGTGATGAAATCACGAAGATAATCGTACCCCAAATCACGGGTCCGATCGGTTGTCAGTGCCGGTCCTGTTGCACCATTGCGCAATACACCGTGGCACCCTGCACAGCGCTCGAAGAAAATCTTGCGCCCCTGATCGAATTCATCAGATGTCATGGTAGGCACGCCTTCATGAACACCGGGTTGATCCCCCGTGCTTGGAATGGATTCCAAGCTTGGTTCATAAGTACTTTCGCCTTCCGGATGTTTGTCCTGTGCAAAAGCCGCTGTTGTCAGAATAAGGCCAAAGCCAAATGCAAGCGGCGCTGCAGTACGTCTTAGTCGGGTTGTGAGTGTCATGCGTCCCTCCTTAGGAAAATGAAAGCCCTCGCTCCCGGCTGCGGAGAGTTTACCTTTCGAGGATGGTCAGCCTTGACGATGATCAAATAACCATACGGACATTATGGGTTTCGGTGGTTCGATCCTTGACCGGAATCAATACGGGACCACCAAAATCAAAGAAAATCGGGAAAAGAGAGATCAATTAAAGAGGTGACGGCATGTTGATCCGTGATCCGGTTCTGATCATTGTTGCTCACGGAACGCAGCGATCAGGTGCATTGCCAGGAGAAGTCTTTCAGGGACGTTTGCAACAGCTCTTGCCTCATTTTGAGGTTCGGCTGGCATTCTTGCACAACTCTCCGGATATTCAGGCTGTTCTGGAAGATGTTCTCAAGAACCAGCCGGCAGATATTCTTCTGTTCCCGCTTCTGTTTTCTCAGAGCATTGACACCGTCAATCTCTTGTCTCCGACGACAGGAAATATTGAAGGCAGTCGTGCTCAGATATTGCCCGCTGCCGGATGTTTGCCGGGGTTTGGCCGGATGCTGACTCATCGAGCAGTCGACTCGACCTTGCCCTTGAATGGTAAAGTCAGAAACCCTGCGGTTTTCTTGGTCTCGCACGGGCGCAAAAGCGATAGGAAACCGGCGAGAAACTTCCTTGAAATCAGAAACGCAGTTGCCCGGTCTCTTGGGCATGATGAAGTATATAACGTGCAGCTCGAAGGCTGTTTCCCGCTCGATCAGTGGCGGGAAAGGACGCAAAACCGCAAGGCTGTTTTCATTCCATTGATGGCGGGGGATGGCTTCCATTGCAGGGTCGATATTCCGGCTGCTGTTGATATGCGTCCAGACGAAAATCTCCGGATACTTTCTCCTGTTGGAACCTGGTGGGAACTGTCGGTATTGCTGGCCGAATATGTCAATCTTCGCTGGCTCGATGGTGGCTCTGAATATTCTGGGCCGATATCCCGCAAACTGACGAGGACGTGCAGATGTCTTGTCGAAAAATAACCAGTGCGGATATTGATCTGATCTCAAAAATTCCGGTGATGTCCGCATTTGCGCGCACCGAAATTCCGGCCATTGTCCGCGGCTCCTTTGTAACTATTTATCCGCATCGGGAACTGCTGTTTAGCGAAGGAGAAGACGCTGATCAGTTTTTCATTCTGTTAAAAGGGCAAGTGCGTCTGTTTCGGGTTCTTGATGATGGTCGGGTTCCCTTGTTCCATCTGGTCGGGCCAGGAGAATCCTTTGCCGAAGCGGTGGTATTGGCAGGTGTGCGTTATCCTGTCTCGGCCGAATGCGAGGCAGGATGCGAGATTGCGGCTGTCAGTCGCTCGCAATTGATCAGCCGTCTGAAGAATGATCGCTTCATGATTGGTCGAATGATGCAGTCCCTGATCGAGCGTGAGCGATTCTTCTTCAAGGAACTGAACGGTTTGCGGCAACTCAATCCATCGCAACGACTGGCGGAATTTTTGCTTTCCCAGAATGATCAGCCACAGCATGTACCAAAACATGTGATTGCCAACCGGATCGGGGTGACGCCAGAGACCTTCTCTCGGGCATTACGGAAGCTTGAAGAAGACGGGCTGATCGCGCGCGACCCCAAAATGAGCATTCTTGATCTCGACCGACTGCAACAGTTCACCCGGCAGTAGATATTTTCGGTCGCCATATTGACTTGGAGCAAATCTAACCCCTCCATCAGATGTTAGATTGGTTCCAGTAAGTAACTCACTGCTCCGTTATCACCATGGACAATGCCATGACGAACGATATTGAGCGCATTTCGGGCGTCCTTCGCTTTGCGCGTTATTTCAGAACCTGGCCACAGGAAGATATTCTTGAGTTGGCAAGTCTATGCCAATGGGTTCGCCTTGATACCGACACAGCGATGATTACGGCAGGGGAACCTGCCTCGGCGCTTTATCTGATCGTCAATGGTCATGTCGAGCTGTCTTACAAGGACGGGGACGGCAAGGATGGCGTCATTGATCTTATGGGCGACGGACAGCTGGTCGGGGAATGCGCACTTGTCCCGGACGGTTATTATGCCGTGTCACTCCGAACGCTGGAGGCCACAACGGCGATTCGCATTGATGGCCTAGCATTTTCGGAATTCCTTTCGGCCCATTTCGACAGAGCCCTGACCATGATGTCTGCCATGACCGAGCGGTTGTGTCAGATGTTACGTCAGGCCGAAGAACTCAAATGTCGTTCTGCGGCTCAGCGATTGGGTATTTATCTTCTGGCGGATGCTGTCCCGATTGATGGCGTACATGAAACGCCGCTGACCATCGAAAAATCGGCCCTTGCGCGCAAGCTTGGCATGACGAGTGAAACCATTTCCCGGGCACTGAAAAAGCTTTCCGAAATGGGTGTGTCACAGCATTCCAATGGTCATATCATCCGGATTGCCGATGCTGAAATGCTTGCTGAATGGTGCGGTCTTTCCAGCAATCAGGGCAAAGAGGAGCAGGAAGATGCGTTCAAAGCCGCTGTCTGATTCCGACCGCGAAATCATGATGAATGTGCCGTTGCTTTTTGCCCTTGGTGAAGACCGCATCGAAGGTCTGATCGCGAGATGCAGGGTTGCATGTCATGCGCGTGGCGAACATCTTTTCCGTGCCGGTGATGTCGCAGAGAATTTCTATATATTGTTGTCCGGTCATTTGCGGCTTGTGAAAACGTCGCCGCTCGGGGAAGAAACCGTCATGCATTTTCTGACCCAGCCGGGCGCATTTGCCGAAGCGGTTTCATTTGCCGGTCGCCCCTATCCTGTGGATTGCGAGGTGATGGAAGATTGCGAGATTGTTGAAATTCCGCGCGCAGCCTATCTGTCCATATTGCGAAGTGCCCCGGATGTTCTGGGCGATGTATTGAGCGGTCTTCTGCGGTGGGAACGTTTCTTCCTTGAGGAAATCTACAAGATCCGCCACACACGACCATTACAAAGAATCGCATCCTTCCTGATCGATTTCGAAGAACGCAGTGGTGAACCTCTTGATGATCAGGGAGGCACAAGCTTCCCGGAAAAACGTCAGATCGCAAGCCGGATCGGCATCACACCCGAAACCTTTTCGCGTTCCTTACGGAAGCTGGAGGCATCTGGCGCAATTGCTGCTGGGCCTAAACTTCAAATTCTTGATCGTGCTGCGTTGATCGAACTGTCGCGCTAACAGGTTGCCAGAAGATCGGCATGGAGATGAGACATCAGGAGCGGATAGATACGTATCCGTCCGGATCAGTTTGTCTTTTTAAATCGCCATATAAGGGCGATCAATGTGAAGACAAATCCGGCAAATGCGAGTTCCCAAAGTAAGGCTGACATGACCAGGAGCTCAGTTGTGCCTGTATCCTGAATTGCCGCCATTCGGGTAAGGGAAGCAACAGCCACACAGGCGCAGGAAATACGCATCGAGACCGGCAAGCTAAGAGAAAAGCGAAATCGTTGTAAAACTGTGCGGCACATGACGGTGATGGAAAGTAGTGCAAAACCGCCGATCATTGCGCCATGAAATCCAATCGGCCCCTGTCGGCCAAGGATAAGCGTCAGGACAGAGTTAAAGCACAGTCCGACCGCCAGCATCGCGTATCCCAAATGCAAGGATGTCAGGTCAAAGCCATCAGCGACCAGCCAGACGCGCCAGTTCCAGAGACGACGCATGATGACCATCGCCGCCAGCAGCCCGAGCAGCGCGCTGAGGGGGGGCGGCAATCCGGCAAGGTCACTGACGGCTGCAAGAATCAGAGCGACAAGACCATAATTTTCCAGTCGGCCTTGCGCCATATAGGGGCGGTACATATCGCGTTTTTGCAGCGCCCCGGATGTGGCGGCGGCAATTATGCGTCCCCCCATCAGGAACAGCAACACAATCAGCAACCATATCATTGCAAGCAAGGCTGTTTCTGAAAGGGCCCGGTTCGCAAGAATCCCGCCCGCCTGAAAAACGGCTTCGGAAGAAAGAAGTAGAAATATGATCAATCCTGGCAGGGCAGATTTCAGACGCTTGGCGGCACGGAAAAATGCAAGCCCGGCGTAAAAGAACAACAAGCCGAAGGTCGCAAGGTTTCCAAAGGCACCAAGATAAAGACCGGCCAGACCCGGGACAAAGATCGAAATACGGGCGACAAGCCAGAGCATGATCAGAAAGCGGATGGTTCGCTTTCTTGGCCGCGTTAGCAAATAGCCGCCCAGAACAAGTTGTCCGTAGCCTGCCAGCAATTCATGACCATGCCAGAAATCCCGTTGCGGAACGGGCAAAAGGGTCAGGATTTCATCGCTGCCAGGAACCCAGAACAATAATTTTAGCGGAACAGCAACAAGGGCAAGCAACCCGGCCAGTATGAATAATGTGACAAAGTCTGTGCGGATTGTGCGCATATCATGCCTTACCAACCCGGCGAGAGGCAGGTTCCTTTGTTGCTATGCTGGGCTTCAACAGGCTGAGGTATCTCCAGGCAAGGGGAAATGCCCCGCCTAGACCAGTTTTGCAGCCGGAAACTGCCCAAGAAGGTGTGCGCATTCTTCATCATTCATCAGGCACATGGCCGTGCTTAATCCATCTGCGATGGCGGCCTTGGGCGCGGTGACCGTGATGCTTTGGCGACGTGCCTGTGCGGGCAGGCCGGAGCGGGGATCAAGAATGTGACCGATCAGGCCAGCCTGATCAAAAAACGTTCCGGTTGGCAACGAAGTGGCCAGAGCATTATCACGCAACATTTCCCGATCTTTTCTGATACCCGAACCGGTATCAATGGAAATCGGCCAGGGATCGCCGTCAGGATGGCCGCCAATTGCGTGAAATTCTCCGGTATTGACGAGCACGTTGGTCAGTCCGTTGCTGCGAAGCAGCGATGCAATCCGGTCCGCAACATATCCTTGGGCAATGCCGTTCAGGGTCAGGGCCATGCCAGGACGATCAAATGCAATCCGGTTTTCGGAGATCGACAGTTTTTCCCAGCCGGTCAGGGCAAGTGTGTCTTTGATCGCAGAAGTTTCAGGCCCGTGACCTTGCGCATAGCTTGTCGCATAGAGCTGCCACAACGGCTGTATCGTCGGATCGAAAAGCCCGTTGCTTGCACGGTTGATGGTGCCGCAAATCCCGAGGCATTCCAGAAGTTCGAATGGTGGGGTGTCAAGGCTTCCTGTGCTGTTTAACCGGGAAAGTGTCGAGTTTTCGCGATAGAGGCTGAAAATATTTTCCAGTCTGTCGAGCTCCCGGGTCGCACTTGCAAGGATCTTGTCGGCATCAGGATGGGACAATGTGATCGATGCAGCAGCACCCATTGCGATCCCTTTCCAGCTTTGGACCGGAGTTTGCGCATGGGATATGGCAAAAGGCATGCTGCTGATTGCGCCAGCCGCAGCAGAAATGGTCAGAAACCGACGTCGTGAAATAGCGGGCATGGCGGACCTCATTTTTTGCGAAGACTTTCAAGACGGCTGCGATAGTCGGTGTCTTCGGGCAGGTTTGCAGCTTCAGGGATGTTTACTGGTGCATCAGGGGTGGTGTTGCTAAAGACCAGCGCATCATCAACATCACCAAGCGTCATGACCTGCCCCCCATACTGATCGGCAAAGGCCCGGGCATCATCCGGGCTCGAAAAGGGAACAAGTTCCGGTGATCCCATCCCCCCGGCCATGCGCGATCCAACGACATAATGTGCCGACACCGCCGGTATCCAGTTCTGCTCTCCGACATTGTCCCAGTCGGTGGTCTTTGACATGTCCGTGACATATATGACGCGGATTTTATAATTCTGTTCGGGCATGCGTTCATAGGCAATGCCGTCGCGAACCTGACTGAAAAACAGGGGATAAGGCAGGCCTTCAAGATGAATTTGTGCCTTGGGGCCGGGATGTTCGAGAATATTCATCTGGCAAAAATGCCCAACAGATTCCTCGGTCATTGCGAGCGGGGGCGGCAGGGTTTCTGCAACCTGTTCCTGACAGGCAGCCAGTCCCAAAAGACCACCAGCGACCACAAGTACAGACAGGTTAAATTTGCGGGGTTTCATGGTGTAACCCTCCGAAATGCCAAGAGCGCGATACCGATGGCAGCAACCGGCCATGCCAGAATGGATATCAGGGCATGGACAGGCGGGATGCTGTTGGCGGCCCCTGCCAGTCCGGCGGCAGCCGTGGTCGCATCAGATGCGGCAAGGTTATATAAACGAAAGGCATCGGCGGGATTGCCAAGCAGCAACCACTGGAAATAGTCATTGGTAAAGGTGCCGCCATCATCTGCAACAATGGCAGCAAGAAGCCCAAGATCGTAAAGTACGATCAGAACAAGCCACAATCCAATGACCAGTCCGGCTGCGGCACCGGGCCGTCGTGCAAAGGCCGAAATCCCGTACCCGATACCGATAAAGGTCGCCCCAAGCAGAAGTGACGACCAGAACAGCCGCAGCAATGCCGGCAAACCCAGAAACGCATTCTGATCGGTCGCAACAGCCGCAATGGCTGCGATGCCGTAACCAGCCGCAATCGCAATGGCAAGGATGGCAAGATGTGCGGTGAATTTGCCCAGAACAAGCTCGCCGCGTTTGACGGGATAGGTCAGAACAAGGGGCAAGGTGCCACGTTCAATCTCACCGGCAATGGCGTCAAAGGACATCAAAAGCGCAACCAGTGGCACCAGATATACGGCAAGCGATGTCAGGCTTGCGACTGTGACGGAAAGCTTGTCTGCGCCAAGTGCGCCGGTCGGGGCACTTCCGGCAGCAGAAAGAACAAGCGAAAACAGCACCATCATCGCGACGGAAATGGTGATCCAGCGATTGCGCAAGGCAATGATAAATTCGGTACGGGCCGATGCCAGAATGCGGTTCATGCGTCACCTCCCTTACTGAAATGGCTGTAAATATCTTCCAGACTGGGCTGAATGACGTCGACATCCTCGATCAAGGAGCCAAGTGCGGAAATATCGCCAAGACGTGCGAGTTTTTCATCGGATCTGCAAACCAGATCGACCATCACCCCGTTACGGCGATCCCCCGAAAGCTTGCTGGCGACTTCATCGGCCTTGCCGACAGACGCAGAAACCTGCAAGCGGATCGGCAGGGATGCCTGCCGTCGCAAACTGGCCAGCGTGTCGTTTGCCACCATGACCCCGGATGAAAGAATAACGATACGGTCGGTTCTGGCTTCAACTTCGGTAAGGGCATGGGAAGACAGCAAAATGGCGGTCCCCTGTGCCGCAAGTTCATCAAGGATGACATAGAATTCCCGCCGCGAAACAGGATCCAGCCCGCTGGTCGGTTCATCAAGGATGAGAAGTCTGGGTTTGCCGATCAAAGCCTGTGCCAGTCCGACACGTTGCCGCATACCTTTGGAATATGTGCCGATCCGTCGTTTTGCTGCCTGTGCCAGCCCGACGCGCTCAAGCAGCGGCATGGCCTGGTTGGTGTTTTCGCCGCGCAGACGAAGATAGTAACAAAGCTGTTCATAACCGCTTAGCGCCGGGTGAAAGGCGGCATTTTCCGGAAGATATGCCGTGCCTGTTTTGGCGATATTGCTGCCGGGTTCGGTGCCAAGCACCTTTATCGTCCCCTTGTCGGCCGGAATAAGGCCGAGGATAATCTTCATTAAAGTCGATTTTCCTGCGCCGTTATGGCCAAGCAGAGCGACACGTTCACCGGCGGCGACGTCAAATCCGACCGCGTTCAGAACGGTATGATCATCGTAGCACTTAGTGACTTGCGAGAGGGTCAGACACATCTTCAGTCCTTTCACGCAGCCAAACAGGGTTGGTGCGAGCAGCCATTTCAAGTGTTGCGATCTTATCGGAAACGGGAATGTCTAATGGTTCCATCAACGGATAACTGTCGATGACGCCACCGGGCAGGGTTGCGGGAAAATGTGCCTGGCTCCACCGGATCAATTGCACGGCGGGTGACCCCAGCAACATTCCCGCTGCTGGTTGTGACCATAAAATATGGTCCATCAGATCGTTGGGACGGAACCGGCTATCGGCAATCCCGTTGCCATCAAGATCAAATGCCGGATGATCCGACCAGAAGTTTCCCTGCCCATCGAAACTCCATTCCACGTCGCGTGTGCCGACATATTTGACCTGGGTCTGATTGGCGACAAAGGCATTACCGGTAATGGCATTGCTTTCAGAACCGGCTGTAAAGTGAATACCGATGCCGCATCCTTCAAATCGGTTGTCGCTGACCAGATTGCGATGGGCATTATAAAGGAACAGGCATTTTTCCCTGGTGCCGCGGACGAGATTTCCGACCAGATCGGCATTGTTGGTGTAATTCAGCATCAGCCCCTGATCACGGTCGGCAAGCGACATATTGTCGCGCACTGTGATCCGCTTTGAATACATCAGTGCAAAGCCAAGATGATTGCCAACCGATATGTTTCCCGACACTTCTGAATCGTGGGCATACATGTAATGCACGGCAAAACGCAGATCGCGCATCAGGTTGTTGCGGAATGTTCCGCGATTGGATGTGTTTACGAAAATGCCGTCACGACCATATTGAATGTCGTTTTCCTCGATCAATGTCCCGGGCGAATTCCAGATATAGATACCATTGCCGCGCGAATTCATTCGGTGATCACGACGCCCGACAATGATATTGGCACGAACGGTTGCGTTGCGGGCACCATGAACGTCGACACCATACAAGTTGCCCAGAAGCCGGTTTTCCTCGATCAGGATACGGGCAGCAGTGCGTTCAAGCTGAATGCCTGAATCAATGGTTTCATGTGACGATCCGGAGCCGATAACTTCAAGGCCACGAACGGTAATATCCTGTCCGGTGATCGTGATGACGCTACCGGTTTCATTGCCGTTCAGTGTCGCCTTGTTCTGACCGTCAAGTGTGATCGGTTTGTCGAGTAATACCGGACCCTGATGTTGTCCGGGTTCAAGGACAAGCACATCGCCGGGGGCTGCCCCGGCGATGGCTGAAGCAAGCGCCCCGTTCGTTGCGGGCACGGATCGGGTTGCCGCAAAAACATTCAGCGGCAAGAAAATCAGGGCCAGTACTATCAGAACGGGACGCAACATGATGGTTAACTCCGCGGTTCAACAATCATGCGACCGCGCATTTCCATGTGCAGGGCATGGCAGAACCACTGGCAATAGTACCAGTAGACACCGGCTTTCGACGCAACGAAGGTTGCTGATGCCGTTGCCTGCGGGGCAATTTCAAAGGCAACCCCGTGATCGCCCATGGTAAAGCCGTGGGTAAGGTCGTCGATATCATCCATGTTGGTGATAATGACCGTGACCTCGTCACCTTGTTTCACAGTAAAGGATTCAAGGCTGAAAGTCGGTGCCGACGAACTCATATAGACGCGGACCTTGTTGCCGTCGCGAACAATGGTATCGGCCCAGTCGTCAATATTGACGCCATCAGCTTCGGCTTGTGCACGGGTTTTTGCCCACATCGGGTCCTGACGGTTCCAGACGCTTAGCGGGTTGACCACAGAACGATGAACAATGATCGAGTCATGAGGTTCGGCAAATGTCGGGCCATCATGGACCAGAACAAGATCATCGCCTTCCATTGAGAAGAGCTGTTCGTTTTCCGGCTTGAGCGGGCCGACATTGAGGAAGCGGTCCTTGGAGAATTTGTTCATCGAAATGAACCATTTTCCGTCGGCTTCCAGTGTTTCACCCATCGAGGTCGAGTTGTGACCCGGCTGGTAATGGACGTCGACCTTCTTGATGATCGGATCAACGTTTTCACCGGCATAGGCCCGAACGGCTTTTTCGATATTCCACTTTACGACCTGGCTGTCGAGGAACAGGGTGGTCAGAGCGTTACCCTTGCCGTCAAAGGCAGTATGTAGCGGACCAAGACCCAGTTCCGGTTCGGCAACAACGGCTGAACGCGGTTCAGCACCGTCATAGAACACGGCATCAAGTTTGGTGACATCAATCACCGAAACGGTCGGGGACAGTTTGCCCGCGATGCAAAGGTGTTTTTTGTCCGGTGCCATGTTGCAGCCATGCGGGCTGTTGGGGATCGGAATATAGCGGGTGTAGTTCTTGTTCTGACCTTTGCGGCCGTCAATGACCTTGACGCCGTTCAGTTCAATAAAATCGCCCGCAGCAATGCCTTTTTCGATTTCCTTGATGTTGAAAACAACAACATGGTCGAGCTCGGATGCGGTCATTTCCGCAAGGTTCATACCCATTTCCGAGTTGTAGCTGGTCGAGAAGGCATATTTGCCTTCATAGTCGGCATCGGTATTGTCAAGGTTACCCGAAACCATAACCTGCCAGGCAACCTGCATCTTGTCCGCGTCAATAGCGGTATAGAAGTTGACGTATTTTGACGGATCATCGAGCACCGAACCATCATTGACCATCGGGGTCTCGTCTTCGCCATTGGCAAAGACATAGTTGGTGCGCGGCCATTTTTGCGGACGCAGACCGTGGATGGCCTTGGCATTCGGAATTTCAAGGATTTTATCTGTTTTCATGACGTCGCAGCGAACACGCGCAACACGGGTGTTTGCCTTGTCATTCATGAACAGATAGCGCCCGTCATACTTGCCCTCGGTAAAGGACATATGAACGTGGTGCAGGTCGCCATTGTCGTGGACTTTCTTCCCGTTTGCAGCGAGAAAATCCTTGGTTTTCGGCAGCATGTTCTCGGTCAGAACTTCCAGACTTTCGTTGGTTTGACCCCAACCGGTTGCTGAACAGCGGTTGAAAACCGGGACGCGCATCAGTTCGCGCATCGACGGAATGCCCAGAATACGCATTTCGCCGGTCTGGCCCGATGACCAGAAACCGTAATATTCATCAAGCTGCCCAGGGGCAAGGTTCACTTCCGAGCCGGCTGCAGCCTGTGCACTTCCAACAGAAAGCGCGGTTGCAGCACCTGTTGCCCCACCAACCATGGCCAGACGTGCTGCACCAGCAGCGCCGGCAAAGGCAGCACCACCTGCGGCGGCAGTCAAAAGGCCACGGCGGGTTACGCCGGTTTTTTCTGTATTGTCAGACATCACGAATTCTCCTTGGGATTTTGCTTTGTCGTCTGGGTCCGGTTCAGTGCTTTTTTCGCACCTTCCATGCTCGCCAAGAGGCTTTCTTGCCGCTTGAGTTTCTTGATCACGACCGGACAAATTGTTTTGCTTTGATACAGCACCTGGCAGTGAAGACAGTTGTGACACTCGTTCGGGTTGATTTCTCCTGTTGGGTGGATGGCCTGGACCATGCATTCATGCGCGCAACTCTGGCAGGGGCTGCCGCATTCCTTGTAGCGTTTGAGCCAGTCAAACATCCGGATGCGTGCCGGAATTGCCAGCGCTGCACCCAGTGGGCACAGATAGCGGCAATAGAAACGCTCGACGAAAAGTCCGGCACCAAGAAGGACAAGGGCATAAAGAACAAATGGCCAAGCCCGGTCGAATTTAAGAATGATGGCGGTTTTGAAGGGTTCGACTTCGGCAAGTTTTTCGGCCTGGTCAATCGAAGCCAGCATGGTGCCGAAAAGGCCGAGGAAAATGATGTATTTGACCGCCCAAAGACGTTCATGCAGGCCCCATGGAAGGGTCCATTGCGGCACATGGAAGAACTTGGCAATCCGGTTGGTCAGTTCCTGCAGGGCACCAAACGGGCAAAGCCATCCGCAATAAGCCCCGCGTCCCCAGAAAATAAGTGCAGCCGCAACCGAGAACCACAGAATGAAGGTCAGCGGATCAAGCAGGAAGGCTTCCCAGGTGAACCCGGTCACCAGTGAACTTGTCAGCGCCATCAGGTTGACGACGGAAAGTTGGGCGTTTGCATACCAGCCGAGGAAAACAAGGGTGACTGTCAGGAACGAAATGCGGAACCAGAAGGTAAATTTCGCAGAGCGCGTCAGAATCCCCTGGAAGAAGAAGGCCGTCGTCAAGGTCAGCAGCATGATGCTGAGAACGATGATTTCGAGCGACTTGTCGCGCCAGATCCGCTGCCACAGCGCTGTTTTGGCAGCCTGTTCGTCGCTTTCAAGCGCAGGTTCTTCTGTTGGTGCTGCGACCTGTGCCGGGGGGGCTACTTTTTCAAGATAGTTTTCTGGCGGCTGCCAGCCCATGTCAAAGGTCGTATAAAGACGCTCGATAGCCCCGATATCACGATGGACAAGAAGCTCCAGCCGCCATGGTTGTGTCGGGTCAAAATTGTTCGAAGCCGGAATCTTGAACAGATCCATCTCGGTCAGTTCCGGTGCACCATCGGCCATGATGTCACCGACACGCCGATGGTTACGATCACGGAAACGTACCGACATGTCGCCCTGGATCAGCTGGATACGATCAAACAGGCCGCCACGGACATAACCGGATCCCTTGAAGGAATATTGTCCGCGTGCAGTCACAAGAATGGCCTGCTCGCCTTCCTTGAGCCAGTTGCGCAAGTTATTGTAACCGCGCTCGCCCAGCGTTGCCTTGCCAATTGCGGGGATGCTGACAAGGGTTGCATACATATCGATAAAGGTGTCTTCGGCCGGAGCGGTGATCGGACGTTCGGTTGCGCGTGGATCATCCATCGCGGCAAAGGCATCATTGATTTGCCCGACATCCAGAGACATCCGGCGAATGGTGCCGTCCCCGACCAGTGTTAGCCAGTCGGCCGGTGCGGTGGCGTCAGGATTGATTTTGAATTGTTGGGCTGTCGAGGCCTTAGGGGCAGTAAGTCCCCCCAGTCCAAGCGCGCGCGCAACCTTGATCCCGGAACGAAGGATCGAGTCATCAATCACCATGATGGTGACAGTCGCACCGGAAATAATGTTCAGGTCATGGTCGGCATTTTGGGTCGCCGCAACAAGGTCAAATCCGACATATCCCTCGGTCAGGGCAGCGATGCGCGCTTCGGGGATACCGATCAGAACAATCGGTTCAGAATGCTTGACCAGTTTGACACCAATGATTTTGGCATCCTGACCAACAGCAACCATGACATGAATGGGTTTTCCGGAATAACCGGTTGTGCCGACGAAATCCGATGTAATGAATGCCCAACCGATCTGATTGCCCTGTTTGAGAATCGGTGCAACGGGAAGATCATCGCGAACAGGGCCATAGGCCTCGGCGCCATTTACAAGCGATGCGGCAGGAATTTTGTCGATGAATTGGGCAAGGACGGGTTTGTTTTGTGCCCATGCCGGAGATGCCGACAGAAGAACTGGCAGAAGACAGACAATTGCCAGAATCAGTAGTCTTGTCAGACGGGCACGCGGGCGACGCGAACAAGTGATTGTTTGAGGACAGCATTGGTAAGATGGCGTTTTCATGAATTCAAACCTTGTGCGGGGGCGCGCGTGCTGTCGCAGGCGCAGTCGAAGCTGCGCCTGTGATGTCAAATGACTGCGGGATGACGGTCAGAATGACTTTGCGGTCATGCCCGATTTCACCGATTGGAAGCGGAAGTTTGAATGCAGATCCGATCAGACAGTTCGGGCATGTTGGGCAGTCGCATTGGGCAGGTTCGGGAACCTGGTTTCCGTTCTGATCAATCAGTATCGTTTTAGGAGTTTGTTCCGCGGAACAGATCGTGATTTCAACAAGATCTGCACGAGAAGAATGCTTCGCCGTTTGCGCAAAGGCCTGATTTGTCCCGGTGCCGATCACGGACAGGACAATCAGAAGCGACAGGAGTGTGCGAAGCATGTTTTTCATAGTTTTTCTCGTACTACAACGAGGAGGGCAAACTATTGATAGTGATCAAGTGGAGGCTTCTTTTTATTTTGATGGTTGGCACCCGGCCCGGGGCCAGGTTGAGTGCACTCAATGATGCGATATGATTACGCGATGATTTTCTATCAAGGGTTGAATTTTATGTTGCAGTTCAGCCTGACTTTGTTGTTGAGGTATCCGCAAGACAGCATTGGCCGCACGTCTTGAGGAAGGCTTTTGATTTGACTCTGCCAAGGACAATCCCTAAATAAGAACAAATAGTGAACATTTGTCTTGTGTAGGTATGATGCTGGCGGAACGACTTCATGATGCCCGTGTCGCTTTGGCGCAGGCAGAGAAGCAGTGGAAAATAAGCGCCTCCTGTTTTTCTGATGCAGCAGGAGAAGCAATACCGCGTGTGTTCGGACACATCGTGTTATCTGGAAATATCAGTCTGGGCGGTTTCGCACCGGTTGGTCTGCATGAGATTATTTGCTGTCATGACGCGGGTGCTGCATCTGTTTTGGCCTGGTCCCTGGCCCAGATCGATCAGAGAAATCAGGATGGTAAATCAGCAGGACGGTCTGTTTTCTGGATCCGGCAAAGACGGGCCATTGATCAGGGGCGATTTTATCATCTGAGCTTTCCTGCCCGATCCGGGGGGGAATGTTGCCCCTTGATGATGACAGTTGATCAGCAAGCAACAGCAATGTGGGCGTGTGCCGAGATCGCCAGAACCGGGCAGATCGCATCAATCATTCTTGAAACCACGGATTACGATTTGACGGTTGCGCGGCGCTTGCAGCTGGCGTGCGAGGCCGCGGGGACGCGAATCATTGTGTTACGCCAGGCTTCACGGATCGGACGGTTGATGCCGTCAAGTGCGCTGACACGCTGGAAGATCGAGCCGGAACTGAACACGCAGCAGAATATGACAGGGAGCATCCATCATCTCAGCCTGATCGGGGGACGCGGGGTCCGACCGGGAAGCTGGAAAGTCAAAACCGATGCAGCAACGCTTTCTTTATCTGTGGTTGACCCACTGGAAAACCGACTGTCAGACGATCAGCCTCTCCACGGCTGATCATCCCCGTGAAATCGGCAGCGCAGCCATATCTGAAACCGCAACCAGGCCCACGGCAGATCGCGCGCATGTGGTGACGCGTGTCGATCATAAGGGGGTCTTTGTATGCGGGCTGAATCATGCGGCGCGGATGGCTGGTCTGCATGGGGGCATGCGTCTGTCCGATGCCCGAAGCATCCTGCCTGATCTGATCGACATCCCCGAGGATGTCGATCTTTATCAAGCCCATCTGGCGCGCCTGATCCGCGCGATGGATCGATACAGCCCGTGGGTTGCCCCGGATCGGGAGCTGCATGACAACAGCCTGCAGGGCGATGGCGGATTGTGGTTGGAGATCACCGGGGGGAGCCATCTGTTTGGGGGCGAAACTGCCATGATCACGCACATCCTGCGTGATGTGAAAGCACGTGGTTACGCGGCCCGGATTGCCATTGCCGATACAGCCGGGGCGGCATGGGCCTGCGCACGCCATCATCCGGGGAATGTTTCTGAACGTACCCTGTCACTTCCAAATGATCACGCGACGGCGGCCGGATTTCCGGTCTCGGCCCTGCGTCTGTCTGATGACATCATCACATTGCTGTCGCGTCTTGGCCTGAAACAACTGGGCGATATTACCCCCTTGCCGCGTGCCAATATCACCACCCGACTGGGGCCTGATGTGTTGCATCGGCTTGACCAGTTTTATGGCCGTTTGCCTGAATATCTGAATTTCGAACTACCCGATAGCCCATGGCTGATAAGGCAAAGCTTTGGCGAGCCACTGGGCGATGCAGACAATCTGGCTCTTGCGATCCGGACCATGACCGAAAAACTCTGTGACAGGCTCCAGACTGATAACCTTGGTCTGCGCCGGCTTGTAGTCCGGTCGATCCGGGTTGATGGCCATGCCCATACCATCACGACCACAACCGGCGCCCCCTGTCAGTCAGCAGCCCATGTCTTGCGGTTACTGGAAGAAAAAATGCCCGGTGTCGATACCGGGTTTGGGATTGAACAGGTCATTGTCTATGCCCCTTGGGTCGAACATGTTGCCTTTCGTCAGGTGCGTCTTGACCGTCAGCAGGATGAGACCGGTGATGCTATCGCGCTTGCCCAGCTGATTGACCGGATCAGTCATCATCTGGGCCCCAACGATATCCTGTATCGCCCTGCCCATCATGCAAGCCACTTGCCCGAACGGGCCGCTATTCGACAATCCCCGGTCGGCCCGGCAAAAACGTCGCGCCTACCCGATGTCACCTTGCCCAGACGACCGGTCCGGTTGCTCGATCCGCCAGAACCGGTTGAGGTGATTGACCGTAACCCGACCGGCACTCCGACACGCCTGCGCTGGCGAAAAATGATTGTGGATATTTTACATGCCGACGGGCCTGAACGCCTCTGTCCTGAATGGTGGGGGCATCTTGATCGGGATCATTACGCCCTGTCACAGATGACCCGCGACTATTTCCGTATCTGTGATCAGAAAGGGCGGATGTTGTGGCTGTTTCGTACCGGACCTGCCGGTCAGGATATCTGGTCGGTCCACGGGCTTTTTGCAGGGTGATGCCATGACGAAACCCAAAACCGGTCATACCCCGAACGCCCCGGAACCGGCCTATGCCGAACTGCAGGTCAGCAGCAATTTTTCCTTTTTGCGCGGCGCATCGCATGCCGAGGAACTGGTGCTTACGGCTGCGACCAAGGGGCTTCATGCCATTGCGATTACGGATCGCAATACGCTGGCCGGGGTCGTACGCGGTTACTCGGCACACAGTAATTATGCTGACCGGCTCAATTATATTGTCGGCTGCCGTCTTGATCCGATGGATGGGCCATCCATGCTGTGTTATCCGACGGATCGGGCATCCTATGCCCGGCTGTGCCGGTTGCTGACCCTTGGCAAGCGCCGCGCCCCCAAGGGATCGTGCGAGATTTACCAGAGCGATATCATCAATCATGGCGACGGCCTTTTGTTCATTGCTCTCCCGCCGCAGGTTCCCGATGACGCGTTTCGTACCGAATTGATCAATCTGAAAGCCCGTTTTAATGATCGGCTTTGGCTTGCTGTCGGGCGCTTCATGGACGGGTTTGATAGCGAACGCCTTGCCTTTACCGAAGACGTCGAAACCCGTCTTGGCATTCCTGCCGTGGTGACCAATGACGTGCATATGCACCTTCGATCCCGCAAACCCTTGCAGGATGTATTGACCTGCATTCGCCATCATTGCCGGATTGAGGATGCCGGATATCGGCTGTTTCCCAATGGTGAACGCCATATCAAATCCCCGCAGGAAATGGCACGGCTGTTTCCCGATCATCCCCACTGGCTTGCGCGCACGGTCGAGATTGCCGATCAGTGCACATTCAGTCTCAGTGACCTTCGCTATGAATATCCCGATGAAAATGACGGATCGGGGGAAGGCACGCAGGAACGCCTGATCCGCCTGACCTGGGAGGGGGCACATAAACGCTATCCCGATGGTGTGCCTGACAAGGTCAAAAAACTGATCGAGACGGAGCTTAAACTGATCGACGAGCTGGGTTATGCCCCCTATTTCCTGACCGTGCATGACATTGTTGCCTTTGCCCGGTCGAAGGACATTTTGTGTCAGGGGCGTGGATCGGCGGCCAATTCATCGGTCTGCTTTTGTCTGCATGTCACATCGGTTGACCCCAATGAGGTGGAACTTCTGTTTTCGCGCTTCATCAGCAATGCGCGCAATGAGCCGCCCGATATTGATGTCGATTTCGAACATGAACGCCGCGAAGAAGTCATCCAGTTCATCTATGAACGTTATGGTCGCGAGCGCGCCGGTCTGACCGCTACGGTGATTTCATACCGGTCGCGCAGTGCCATTCGCGATGTCGGCAAGGTCTTTGGCCTGTCCGAGGACACCATCGTCAAGCTGACCAAAACCATCTGGGGATCAAGCAGCAAGGGCGCGCATGATACCATGATGCGCCAGTCGGGCATTCATCCAGACGAACCGCGCCTCAAAGCCGTTCTTGATCTGGCGGGGGAACTGACCGGGTTTCCCCGCCACCTGTCGCAGCATGTTGGCGGCTTTGTCATTACGCGCGGACCGCTTTGTGAATTGTCGCCGATCGCCAATGCGGCGATGGCGGACCGCACCACTATTGAGTGGGACAAGGATGATATTGATGCGCTTGGTATTCTTAAGGTCGATGTGCTGGCCTTGGGAATGCTCACCTGTATTCGCAAGGCGTTTGAGGAACTGCGCAATCACAAGAACATTGATTACACGCTTGCAACCCTGCCCAAGGAAGACAGGGCTACGTATCGGATGCTCGAAAAGGCCGACAGTATTGGCACCTTTCAGGTGGAATCGCGTGCGCAAATGAGCATGCTGCCCCGCCTTCAACCCAAAAGCATTTATGACCTGACCATTCAGGTGGCGATTGTCCGCCCCGGACCGATTCAGGGCGGTATGGTTCATCCGTTTTTGCAACGGCGCATGGGCCGGGAAAAGGTGGAGTATCCTTCAAAGGAACTGGAAGCCGTCTTGAAGCGCACCTGTGGTGTGCCGCTGTTTCAGGAACAGGCAATGCAGATCGCCATTGTTGCTGCGGGCTATTCCGGTGGCGAGGCCGACAATCTCAGACGTGCGATGGCAACATTCAAACGTACCGGCACGATTGGTGAACACCGGACCAAATTCATCAACGGAATGCTGAAAAACGGCTATGACATGGATTTCGCCGAGCGCTGCTTCAAGCAGATCGAAGGCTTTGCCGATTACGGTTTCCCCGAAAGCCACGCGGCAAGCTTTGCTATTCTGGCCTATGCGTCATCCTGGCTGAAATGCCATCATCCTGATGTGTTTTTATGTGCACTTTTAAACGCGCAGCCGATGGGGTTTTATGCCCCCGCACAACTGGTTAATGATGCGCGCAATCATGGGGTCAGAGTTCTTGAAATCGATATCAATCACAGTTTCTGGGACAATCAGCTTGAACGCGAGCTGGGCCGTGCCAGTGGCTATCATTCCGTGCGACTTGGTTTTCGCCAGATCAAGGGATTTGGCGAACTTGATGCCCTTGCCCTGATTGCTAACCGTCCGGCAGGCGGATTTCAGGATGTCTATCTGATGGCGCGCCAGACCGGTCTGTCACCTGCAGCCTTGGAAAAACTGGCGGAAGCCGACGCCTTTGGTTCCCTTGGCCTGTCGCGGCGAGAAGCCCTTTGGGCGGTGCGTCGCTTTGGCAAGGGGCGCAAGGCCCCGGTTGCATTACCTTTGTTTGAAGCCGCCCAGAACTTTAACCATAATATGGGTGTCTCCGCCGAATTCGGGGCCGAAGCACCGGTCGACTTGCCCATCATGGAACCGGGCGAGGAGATCATCGAGGATTACGCCAGCCTGCGTCTGTCGCTTAAAGGTCATCCGGTCAGCATGTTGCGCAATGCGCTTGAAAAAGCGGGGATCTGCAAGGCAAGTGACCTGCCCGGTGTGCGTGATGGTGAACGGTTAACTCATGCCGGTCTTGCCATCGTTCGGCAACGCCCGGGGACATCATCGGGGGTGGTTTTCATCACGCTTGAGGATGAAACCGGCATCACCAATCTGGTGGTCTGGAACAAGGTGATGGAAAAATATCGCCGCGAAGTCATGACGGCCACGGTTCTGGGGGTTACCGGCAAGCTTCAGCGTGAAGATGGCGTTACCCATATTATTGCCGACAGACTGGTTGATCTGACCGGGATGTTGCAAGGACTGACGGATAATACCAAAATCGCCCGCAGCAACCACAATCACCCCCGGAATTTACAATGGGCCAGTGGTCTGAATGCATTGGAGGCGGAGCATGTCTCACAAACGCAAAAGGCTCCGGTCCTTAAAATTGACAGTCACGATTTCCATTAAGCAGTGACTGGTTTCTGTCCGGTGTAATTGCATTTTAGTCGACCTTTCTCGGGATTTCCGAACGTGTTTCAGAACTCGCTATCTCTAAACGAGCGGGAATGTGCATCCCATGTGCCTTTGGATGGGGGAATACGGAGTTAGTTCTAAGGATTGGGATGGAAGGCCAGCGGGATCGGGGCTATGCGGCCTTGCAATGATCTTAATCATGGTTAGGGATGCAGTCCCCCGGTCATGAGGGCTGCGACGGATGACGTTAATCAGCAAGTTGCGTTAACCGGAACTTTTTGCACGTGGTTTAGCCGACATGCCTTGCAAGAAATTCGATCGTACGGGCATGGGCCAGATCGGCAGCATTCGCGACATAGGACAGGCGTGCATCATTGGCAAAGGCGTGACCGGCTTCATACATATGAATTTCCATATCCGGGAAATAAGTCTTGGCTTGATCAAGCATTTCGGCCGGAACATGGTCATCCAGGGTGCCAAAGTGACCAAGGAATGCTGCTTTGAGTGGCCGATCAAGATATTGCGGTAAACGCGTGCCATAGAAGGCAATCCCGGCTGCAACGTCAAGATCCTGTGCTGCGCGCAGGGCAAGACCGCCACCCCAGCAAAAACCGATAACTCCGACTTTGCCACCATTTGCGGCAAGGGCCTTGACCGCGGCATCAATGTCCAGGGTGGTTTGTTCAAGATCGGATGCCAGCATCATGTCGCGGCCGCGCAGTGCCTGATCAAAGGGAACAACCGCATCGCGTTCCTGACGGTCAAACAGGGCAGGTATGGCGACTTCGTAACCAAGGGCAGCATATTTTGAAGCCACACCTTTGAGCTGGTCGGTCACACCAAAGATTTCCTGCAGGATGACAATCCCGCCACGGCGTTCGCCAACCGCTGGTTCAAACCAGCAATCAAGCGCATGGCCATCTGCTGCGGTAATGGTTTTCATCATGTCAAAATGCTCCTGTCGCTTTGCGTAAGGAAGTGCATCAATCGTCCATCATGCCGATGCCGTACCAATCAAGCGTTCCTTACTGGTCAACCGGAATTCCGGCTTTTAAAATAATTCACAGCGCCCGGATGAAAGGGCATCAGTTTTTTTTGGGTGCCATTTTCCAGGAATATGGACCCCAAAAGGCACCAAGGAACGACTTCATGGCATCGCGACCTTCGGCGATTGTCTTGATCCGTTTTAAACAAGATCATCACCGCATCAGCAACCAATAGTTTGAGAAATGCCACTTTCCACCCAAGCGGCCAGAAATGATTGAATATTTCTTGGGACAGGACAAAACAGGGCAAGAGCATCAGAGCAAATTTGTTTGTCTGATTGCGTTTGACAAATTTGGGAGCTGCCCAACCAATTCCATGTACTCCTGACCAGTTGATGTTCGGGCCAAGAATAGTGTTTGGGGAGTGCCGGGCAATGTCAGGGGAAAGCCGAATGATGGCTTCGAGCGCCATTTGGCACCTCAAACAAACCGGCGGCCAAGCGACCAAGCAAGCCGCCGGTTTGTAGACGAGGGTGCTATGTGAGAGCACCCTCCGGGCTCAGTAGACTTCGCGATAGATCGCTTCGATATCGCTTGCCGTCATATCGCGCGGGTTGCTTTCAATCAGGCGATAGATTTTGCTAAAGACTTCCTCGGCCATTTCGGACAGGGAGTCTTCGGTTACGCCAAGATCGCGCAGGCGGGTTTCAAGGCCGCTGGCCGGGACCATTTCCTCGATCCGGCGAACAAAGGCCTCGGCGGCTTCTTCCTCGGATGCAAAATCGCAATCTTCGATCAGGCACGGGGCCAGTTCGGCATAAAGTTTACCTGCTGCTGGCAGGTTAAACCGCAGCACCTGTGCCATGACCAGTGCATTGGCGTGACCATGCGGAATATGGAACCGTGCGCCCAACGGATAGGCCAAACCATGAATGGCGGCAACCGATGCATTGGCAAAGGCCATCCCGGCAATCAATGATCCCTGAAGCATCGCAGAACGTGCTTCCTTGTCGCCCGGATTTTCAATCACCTTCATCAGGTTCTTGCCCAAAAGCGACAAGGCCGTCACCGCCATACCATCGGCAATCGGGTTTTTGCGCGTTCGGCTGGTGTAACCTTCAATCGCATGCACCATCGCATCAAGCCCGGTTGCTGCGGTAACTTTCTGTGGCAGGCCATAGGTCAGTTCCGCATCCAGAAGCGCGATATTGGGCATCAATTGCGGGGTGTAAACAACCTGTTTGAGACTGTTGTTATCGGTAATCACCGACACCCATGTCACTTCTGATCCGGTCCCGGCGGTGGTCGGGATCTGGATCAGGGGCAAACGGTCACCCGTTGCCTTGTCGATGCCGTAAATGCCTTCGATGGTCTGATCGCTATTGGCAAGCAAGGCGACAAGTTTGGCACTATCAAGCGAACTGCCGCCGCCAAGACCAATCACGCCATCTGCCTTCCAGTCCTTGGCGCCATCAATGGCCTGCTGGACGATATTCTGGGGCGGGTCGGCCTGAACATCGGCAAAGATCTGGACAGCAATGCCGGCGGCTTCCAGTGATTTCTGCACCTTGTCGGCATAGCCAAGTGTGACAATGCCCGGATCGCAAACAACGGTGACGCGGGTTGCGCCCAGTTCTTTCATCAGGGTGCCGGTTTTAGTAATGCCGCCTGCCTCGCAAACGATGCGCGGCACACTACGAAACATGAAACTCATGGTGGGGCTCCTCGTTTCCGGTTAGATGGCTTTCCCGGCGAGACCGCCGAGGCACATGTATTTAATCTCGACAAAATCATCGATGCCGTATTTCGACCCTTCACGACCGATACCGGACTCTTTCACGCCGCCAAACGGGGCTGATTCTGTGGAAATGATCCCTTCATTGATCCCGACGATGCCGTATTCCAGTGCCTCGCCAACGCGCCAGATGCGACCGATGTCACGGGCATAGAAATAGGCCGCCAGTCCAAAGGGCGTGTCATTGGCCATGCGAATGGCCTCGGCCTCGTCACTGAATTTGAACAGCGGAGCAACCGGACCAAAAATCTCTTCGGAGAAGATCCGCATTTCTGCGGTGACACCGGTCAGAATGGTCGGGCTAAAGAAATTGCTGCCCGGTTTGGCGCGTTCGCCGCCAAGCACGGCTTTGGCACCGTGGTTGATCGCGTCATTGACAAGGGTTTCGACCTTTTCAATCGCCTTGGTGTTGATCAATGGCCCCTGTGTTACGCCATCCTCGGTGCCATGACCGACGCGCAGTTTGGCAACTGCGGCGGCCAGTTTTTCGGCGAAGGCATCATAAACGCCTTCCTGAACCAGAATGCGGTTGGCGCAAACGCAGGTCTGACCGGCATTGCGGTATTTGGATGCGATAGCACCGGCAACGGCCTCGTCAAGGTCGGCATCGTCAAAGACGATAAAGGGCGCATTGCCGCCCAGTTCGAGACTGACTTTTTTGACGGTATCGGCACATTGGCGCATCAGAAGTTTGCCGACCTGGGTCGAGCCGGTAAAGGACAGCTTGCGAACAATCGGATTGGTCGTCAGTTCATTGCCAATATCCGCACCGTGCGATGCGGTGACAACATTGATCACACCATCGGGGAAACCGGCACGTTTGGCCAGTTCGGCAAGGGCAAGGGCGGTCAAGGGAGTATCTTCGGCCGGTTTGATGACAACCGTGCACCCCGCAGCAATCGCCGGGGCACATTTACGGGTGATCATCGCCATCGGGAAGTTCCATGGCGTAATCGCGGCCACAACACCGATCGGCTGTTTGACGGTGATGATGCGTTTATCCGCACCATGTGACGGAATGACATCGCCATAAATGCGTTTGCCTTCTTCGGCAAACCATTCAAGGAAGGACGCGCCATAGGCCACTTCACCGCGTGCCTCGGCAAGGGGTTTGCCCTGTTCACGGGTCATCAGCAACGCAAGGTCTTCCTGCGCTGCCATGCAAAGGTCAAACCATTTGCGCAGAATATTGGCCCGCTCCTTGGCGGTCTTTGCCCGCCATGCCGGAAGGGCGGCGTTGGCGGCATCAATTGCTGTCCGGGTTTCAGCCGCCCCCATATCGGGAACATCGGCAAGATGTTCGCCGGTGGCCGGATCGGTCACGGCAAAGGTTTTGCCATTGTCGGCCGAAACCCATTTGCCATCGACATGACCAAGGGTTTGCCAAAGACCGGTATCATTGAGTTCAATCGTCATGGGGCTATCCTGTGGTTAAAGTACGGTGGCATAGATGGTCCGCGCAGCCTCAAAGGTCATCTCGCGCGGGTTGTTGATCAGAAGGCGTTCGACCTTCATCGCATCGGTCGCAAGCATGTCTAGATCGGCCTCCGTCACGCCAACATCGCGTAACTGACGGGTAAAGGGCATCCGTTCGACCATGTCAGTCATGTAGCTGATGAAACGATCACAGGCGGCATCATCATCGGCAAACCGTTCACCGGGCAGAACCGCACGGGCCAGTTCGGCATATTGCGCACAGGCCGCATCGCGGTTGAACTTCAGAACCTCGATCAGGACAAGTGCGTTGCTGTGACCATGGGGAACATGGAAATGCCCGCCCAGCGGATAGGCCAGTGCATGCACAGCTGCAACCGGGGCATTGGCGAATGCCATACCGGCCATCATCGATCCCTGCAACATGGCTTCGCGGGCTTCACGGGACGGGGTTGCCGAAACCGCATCATCGATATGGGCAGTCATCAACTGCATGCCACGAATGGCCAGACCATCAGACAACGCGTTTTTCTTGTGCTTGGTGGTATAGGCCTCGATGGCATGAACCATCGCATCAATACCGGTCATTGCGGTAATCGATGCCGGAAGACCCATGGTCAGTTTGGCGTCAAGCAAAGCGACATCCGGATAAAGAAGTGGCGATACAACGCCTTTCTTTTCCTGGGTCGGGGTGGTGACGATGGAAATCGGGGTGACTTCCGATCCGGTGCCTGCGGTGGTCGGAACCTGAATAAGTGGCAATCTTGGACCATTTGCCAGACCGATCCCGTAGATCGCATCAAGTTGCTGGGGATTGCCACACAGCAAAGCCACCAGCTTGGCTGTATCCATCGATGATCCGCCGCCAAGGCCGATAATGATGTCTGCACCAAAATCCTGGGCGCCCTTGACCGCTTCAAGGATGGTGCTTTCAGGCGGGTCGGCTTCAACCCGGGTCCACAAAAGGGTATCGATCCCGGCATCAATCAGGGCCTGATAGGGGGCATCAATCAATCCGACTTTCTGCAAGCCCGGATCGGTGATGAGAACGGCGCGTTTTGCGCCGAACTCGTTACACAGGCTGCCCAGCTGAAGTGCGCCATCAAATTCGCAGATGACGCGGGGCGTGGTTTCAAATGTAAAATCTGACATGGTGATCCTCGCTTTGGCCGGGCTTATGCGGGCTGGGTGTTTGATGAGGAAACAGTGCCGCGTTCGATGCGATAGCTGCCTGTCACCAGATCGGCGGAATGGGTGTCATCCGATTCTGAAATCAGAACACACAAGCCACTGCTGCCAAGGTTGGATATGACCTCGGACAGACGGCGCGACAGAACCGGGGCAACGCCCTCGAACGGTTCATCAAGAAGCAACAATTTCCGGCCCGGCATCAATGCGCGGCCAAGGGCCACCAGTTTTTGCTGACCACCGGAAAGCTGCATGGCGCGCCGGGCACGGAACTGTGCAATTTCCGGAAGCAGGTCATAAACCCATTCCAGACGTTCCCTGGCATCTGCAATGCCGTTGGTCCATGCCGGAAGAAGAATGTTTTCCTCAACCGTCAGGGACGGGATCAGGCGGCGGTCTTCGGGCATATAGCTGATACCGCCTTTTGCACGACCGAAATCAGCCGTCTTGCGCAAATCCTTGCCATCAAAGGTGATGGAACCATCATCGGCCTCAAGCAATCCCATGATGGCACGCATCAATGTGGTTTTGCCCGCACCGTTATGTCCGATCAGGCCAAACATCTGTCCGGACGGAACAGTCAGGGAGACATCACGAAGGATCGGGATATTGCCGATCGAGACGTTCAGATTTTTGATTTCCAGGGTCATGATGCGCCATTCCCTTTTTTGTGGGTGGGACGATGGCCGGTGACAAGATCACGTACGCGTTCATCGGCAAGAACCGCCGAAGGCTGCCCGTCGGCGATGATCTCGCCGCTATAGAACGCCAGAACACGTGATACGTAACGTTCGACCACATCCATGTCATGTTCAACAAACAGCACGGTGACACCATGTTGGCGGACCGCATTCATCACGGTGTCCATCAATCCGGTTTTTTCATCCATGCTGACGCCACTGGTCGGTTCATCAAGCAACAGCATCTGCGGATTGCCGATCAGGGCCATGGCAATATCCACCAGTTTGCGGGCACCTTGCGGGACCGCTGTTACCAGTGAGTCTCGATAGTTCTCGACACCGAATTCACGCAGAATGTCTTCAGCCCGTGCAATGCGTTTGTCACTGCGAAGCGGGCTTAGGAAACTCGGACGCGGGCTTTCGGCAGCGGCAAGAGCAACGATCAGGTTGTCGAGTACCGTCATTTCAGGAAACAGCTGTGCTACCTGAAATGAACGGGCCATGCCTGCGCGTGTGATGGCACGCGGTGAATGACCAAGGATTGATTTGCCGTTAAACAGGATTTCACCACGGGTCGGCTTCAGATAACCGGTCACCATATTGATGAAGGTTGTCTTGCCCGCGCCGTTGGATCCGATGACGCCAACGATTTCACCTTTGGAAATCCGGACATCAAGATCCTTTGCGGCGATGACCGCACCAAATTCCTTGTTTAGCGATTTGGTTTCAAGAATGACAGTCATGCGCGTTCTCCTGCTTTTTTACGCGATACCAGGCTCCAGAGGCCTTTGGGCAGGAAGACGATGACACCCAGAAGGGTAAAGCCGAGGATCATCTGCCAGGTATGGGGAACCAGTTCGATGGCATAGGTCCGCACGACCGAGAAAACCACGGCGGCAATGAACGGTGCAGCGACATGACCCAATCCACCCAGAAGCGCGATAAAGATGAATTCGCCAGACGTGGTCCAATAGGCCATTTCCGGGTCAACGTGCCCGGTTGCAAGGGCGGTTAATCCCCCCCCAAGGGCGGAAACCGCGGCCGCACTGACATAGTTGCCATACAGCAACCAGCGCGGCGAAAGACCAAGATATTCAACACGAACTTCGTTTTCGCGAACGGCTTCGCAAATCACACCGATCCCGGCCTTGGTGTAACGGTGGATCAGAACAGCAATCACCAGACCGGCCAGAATGGTCAGGGTAAAGACCGTGTGCTGGCTGCTTTCACCACCGTCGGGAGCCCAGCCAAAGATCGTCCAGTTATGAACGTTAAAGCCATCCGTGCTGCCCAGTTCCGGGCTTTTGACCAGAATGCCAAACAGGATCATCGAAAAGGCCAGCGACAGCATCGCAAAGAAGATATCGCGATAACGTGTCAGCAGCAGGCCCAGCACCATCGCAACCGCAATGGCGACCAGCATGCCAAGCGAAAGGGCGGCAATCGCATCATGGATGCCAAAAAACTGGCCGCCCATGCCGACGGTATAACCGCCGATGCAGTAAAACAGTCCCTGACCGAAAGATACCAGACCGGAACGCATCTGCATGACGACACCCTGCACAACAAGGGCCTTGGCAAAGGCGATGGTCAAAAGGAAGATCAGCCAACCGGGCGACACAAACCCGAACAGCACTAAGGCAATCGCAACTGCCGCAAGCGAGATTTCAGTTTTATCAAAACGCATGTCAGATTTTCCTCGCCAAAGTACGGCCAAACAGACCTTCGGGGCGGAACGCCAGAACCAGCGACATCACGCCGTAAATGACGAAAAGTTCGAACTCGGGGGCATAATGGACAGCTGCGGCACGGCTTAATCCGACAAGCAGTGCGCCAACGGCGGCACCGCCGATACTGCCAAGTCCGCCAATCACGACCACTGCAAAGGCCAGAACGATGACTTCGATCCCGATACCCGGCACGACCGAAATGGCCGGAGCGGTCAGCGCACCGGCAAGCGCGCCAAGGATGGTACCGATGACAAAGGTGATGGTGAACATCAGGCGGACATTCACACCCATCGCAACCGCGATTTCGCGGTCATGGATCACCGCACGCAAGACCTTGCCGGTATTGGTACGTTCAAGCAGTCCCCACAAAACAAGACCGATGACTGCCGAAACCCCGACCAGTGACAAGTCGTAGTTTGAGACTTTCAATAATCCAAGCGACGTTCGACCAAGTTCGGAATAGGGCTGATAGGCGAAATACGGGTTGACCCCCCAGACGATTTTCATCGTGTCTTCAAGGATCAGCAAAAGCGCATAGGTAATGATCACCATCAGGATTTCATCGCGGCCATACATCAGGCGCAGCAATCCACGTTCAATGATCACGCCAACAATCAGTCCGGCAACCAGTGCCGCACCAACCAGCAAAAGATAACTGATCCAGGCCGGGCCAATACCGTTATTGAAATACCAGCCGACAAGGGATGCTGCGGAATAGGCACCGATGGCATAGAAGCTGCCATGGGCCATATTCAGGATGCGCATCACCCCGTAAATTACGGTCAGGCCAGCGGCCACGAGAAACAGCCACGATGCATAGATCGAGCCATCAATCAGGACGGCAAGAAGACTTGTCATCACAAATATCCAGTGTGCAGGGAAAAGGGCGGGCATCCCGCAAAAGAGATGCCCGCATCGCAGGAAGATTGCGTGTGCTTAGTTACACTGAGCGCCCGGGAAGCCCTGGGCAATCCAGTCTGCGGCAGAAACACCTTCTGGCGGGGTTACGCATTCGCCAGAGAACGAGACGGAATTGACGATCGACGCCTTACCGTCTTCATAGTGATATTCGCCGTAAGAAATGCCCTGCATTGCCTGATGACCATTGCCGCGTGCCATTTCAACAGTACCTGAAACGGACGGGAAGGAAGCGCCTTTCAGGCCGGCAGCAAGCTGATCTGCGGTCGGGATTTCCTTGTCTGCCAGACCGGCATTTTCAGCAGCAAATTTCAGGCCGAGGATCGCCTGCGCCATCTTGGTTGCCGGGTAAACCGGATCAAGATCATAGGCAGCGTTATAGACACCCTTGAACCAGGTGTTCAGTTCGTTTTCCGGTGCGAACGCGCCAAACGGGCCACGTGCACCAATGATCATGCCATTCGGCGCCTGATCCTTATAGGTCGCAAGGCTTGCTTCACCACAAGTCAGAAGACCGGTGGCATCTTCAAGCAGGCCACGGGCATTTGCCTGAAGAACCAGTGCTTCCATGTCGCCACCCCAGAAGGAGCTGTGAACGATTTCCGGACGCTTGACCGACAGGGCAGAGATTTCTGCGCCATACTGGCCCTGATAGATTTTCGGGAACTGTTCTTCGACGATTTCAGATTCCGGCAGCAGTTTCGCCGCAGCAGCGGTGAAGTCGGCCCAGCTGTCCTGACCCCAGGAATAGTTCTGCTGGATGCCCGAAAGACGGGTTACATCCGGACGGGTTGCTGCGAGGTAACGTACGGCACCGATATTGTCGACCGATGCATCAAGGCCGGTACGGAACATGTATTTTGCGTCGCTGTTTTCAACGAACAGGCGGGAGGTCCCGCAATCATATGCGATGGTGAAGGTTTTCAGTTCTTCGGCAACCGGTGCGACAGCAAGGCAATCACCCGAAGAAACATAGCCGATCACGGCATCAACTTTCTGGCGCTGGACAAGGTTGCGATATTCTTCAACCTGCTTGGTCGCACCACCGGCTTCATCAATGATGACGGCTTCGATTTCTGCGCCATTGATGCCGATCTTGTTGTACGGAGCGGGCAGTTCACCCTTGTTCAGCGCTTCAACAAGAACCTTGGCGGCATTGGCAGATGGAACACCAAACGGGCCGGCCGCAGGACCGGACAGGAAGGTAACAATACCGATGCGGAACTTGCCGTTTTCGGCTGCGGATGCACCCGATGCAAGGCCAGCCGTCAGGGCAAGGGCAGCGACGCCCGAAACCAGATATTTGCTGAAAGTTGTTTTATTGTTCTTCACTTTTTTTCCTCCCTTGGGAAAGGTCTATGGAGTTGGCGGTGGAACAGCCTCGGACCCGCCAGCCACGGCATCGCGGCGGCGTTTGACCATCTCTTTTGACGGTTTGAGGTCTTCGGCGTCGTAGATCGCCCAATTCCCCACCATCAATTTTGAAGGCGGAAAATCTTCGTTATGGACGACCGTGCCCACGGCTTGCGCCTGGACAATCTGGTGAGTGTCGGGATCGATATAGGATGCAAAGCCCGGCGGATCTTCGGGCAGGGCCAGTTGCAATCCTTCAAGCGCCTTGATCAGTGCCCTGTCATCATCAGCGCCACCGGCTTTCTCGATGGCGCGTGCTATCGCGATGACGCCGGTATAGGCACCTTCGGCAGCATAGGTCGGATAACGACCGGTCAGGTCATGGAACTGTGCGACAAATCGTTTGTTACGCCCTGTTTCCGGCCAGTTATTGTGGTGACGAGCCGACAGGATCAGGCCGGGATAGGGCTGATCGCCCAGCGCCATCATCACATCGTAATTGGCACCGGTATCGAAATTTGCCAGACGGGTGGTTTCAAAGAAACGGGTCGTTGATGCCTGTTTGATAAAGGCAATGAAATCACCGCCCCAAAGTGCAGTCACCACGACATCGGGTTTGGCCGATTGCAGGGCATTGATATAGATCGAATAGTCCGGTTCATACAGCTTGGGCCACAGGGCACTGACGGTTTCATACTCAACGCCAAGCCCATCAAGGGCGAGCTGCAAGTCAGTCCAGGAAACATGCCCATAATCATAATCCGGTCCGACAAAAGCGAGACGTTTCCAGCCGGTTTCCTTTTGCAGATCGCGCAGATAACGCGCGCCTGCTGCCATGCTGGTCCAGCTGTCATTCGTGACCCGGAAATAATAGTCGTGTCCGGCTTCGATGCTCAGCCGTGATGATGCATGGTCGGTTCCGACCATGATGATCTTTTCCTGACGTGCAAGATCACTTACCGCATGAGCAACGCCTGATGAAACGATCCCGCAAAAGAACCGGGCGTTATCCTTTGCGACGAAATCCTGTGCCAGACGGACGGCATAGGATGCCTTTGATCGCGGATCATCGGCAATCACGCGCAGTTTTGGTGGTGTCAGTCCTGCCTTGGTTTCTGCCGCCAGATCATCAAGTGCGATTTGAATGCCGACAATGCTGTCGCGACCATATGTCGCCGAGCGACCGGTCATCGGGTACAAACAGCCGATCACCGCATCGGCTTCGTCCGCCGATGCGCCCAGCTCAAAACGTTCGGCCTGTGCGCCATTGGCGACAAGCAATGTGAACGCGGCAATAATAATGGTGATGCACCCGGAAACCGGGCGTGTGAGCATCTCCATGATGTATCCTCCCTACGAATGGTTGTTCCATTCGTGTTTGTACCTTTGTCCGGGTAATTGGCAAAGGCTGTGCCAACTGTTCCGCTAAATGAAAAAGGCAGGGAGATCGGGGCTTTGCGCAAAAGATGTGTGGTTTGTATGCGAGGGATGAGCGCAGAAATGAGCGGTTGGCGCTCCAAATTGAAAAAGCCATTGAGCGAAAACCGCTCAATGGCTTTTGGTTTGTGAATGCGAGATCGCTCAGGACGACTATTGCAGGCCCAGCCTTTGCAGTCTGCGTTTCAGGGCGTGACGTGAAATGCCAAGAATCTCAGCCGCCCGGCCCTTGTGACCGTCCGCCTGGTCAAGCGCATCCTGTACAAGATTGCGCTCGGTGTTATCCAGGCGGTCTTGCAATTGCGGCCCGTTTGAATTTGCCATTTGATGGACTTCCCGTTCGCCGGAGATATCGGTTTCATGAAACTCGGTTGGCAGTAATTCGGGCGAAATTGTCTTGGCAGGATATAGAATTGTCAGCCGCTCGATCAGGTTTTTGAGCTCGCGCACATTGCCGCGCCAGCGATGGGCCAGCAAAATATCAATTGTTTCCGGTGCAAAATTGATCGGATGGCATCCTTCTGCCTTGGCTTGTTTGTCCGCGAAATGTTCGACCAGCTTGATGATGTCCTCACCGCGTGCCCGAAGGGCCGGGATATCAATGGTGATGACATTCAAACGATAAAACAGGTCTTCACGGAAGTTACCCAGACGGACTTCTTCGGCAAGGTCACGGTTGGTTGCCGCGATCACACGCACGTCTGCCGACGCCGAATGTTCGCTGCCAACTGGTCGATAATCGCCATTTTCAAGGAAATGCAGGAACTTCGCCTGCAACGCCAGGGGAAGTTCACCAATTTCATCAAGAAACAGGCTGCCGCCATCGGCCAGTTTGACCAGACCGGTGCGTTTCTGATGGGCGCCGGTATAGGACCCCTTTTCCGCGCCAAAAAGCTCGGACTCAATAAGTTGTTCTGGCAGTGCTGCGCAATTGACCTCGATAAAGGCGCGCGATGATCGCGGGCTTTCGCCATGGATGGCGCGCGCGACCAATGCCTTGCCGGTTCCGGACTCACCCAGCAACAGAATACGGCTCGCACTGCTTTTGGCGACGCGTTCGATGGTGGTGCGCAATTCGCTCATGGCGGCACAATCACCAATCAGTCCGTTGGCGGGAACATCGCGTTTGCGGTGATATTCCAGTTCCAGAGCTGTCCGGTTCTGATCCAGCACGCTGTTGATCGTGTGGATCAGTTCATCAAGTTCGAACGGCTTGCTGAGATAATCCGCAGCACCGAGCTTGACGGCCTTGACCGCTGCACGGGTGTCGCCATGTGCGGAAATCATGATCACGGGGACATCGATATCAAGATTGCGGATGCTGTTAAGCACCTCCATGCCATCGGCACCGGGAAGGCGCAGATCAAGCAGGATGATATCAAACTGGTTTTTCCGAACTTCGAGAAAGGCATCTTCGCCGGAATGAACGCCGGTGACGTCCATGCCTTCGGTCCTGAGCGCAAAGCTCAGGGAACGAACGAATGATTCCTCATCGTCGACGATCAGTAATCTGATCCTCTTGGACATCTTCGGGGTCTTCCTCCTGGGCGGTTCCCGTCTTTGTGGCCGGGAACTTCAGTGTGATTGTCGTGCCCTCTTGCGGGGCACTTTCAATATGAATTTTACCATGATTGGCTTCGACCAGCTGTTGACTGATCGTCAGGCCAAGACCGGTTCCTTTGCTTTTCATGGTAAAAAATGGCTGGACCACGTCAAGCAAATGCTGTTTGGGGATGCCCGCACCATCGTCTGTGACGCGGATTTCCACCCACGCTTCGTTCTGTTCAGCACGCAAGCCGACTGTGCCGCCCGCCTTGCAGGCCTGAATGGCATTGATGCCCAGATTAAGCAAAACCTGCAAAACCTGATCCGGGTCGATATACAGTTTCAGGCCGGAATCGCCACTGGTGTAGAACCTGACATTTGCATCCTTGGCAATCGGTTCCAGCACGCGGGCTGATTGGCGGAACAGGTCGCGAATTTCAGTGTTTTGCGGGGCGGCTTCACCCGGACGGCCATAGGCCAGAAGATCATTCACCACACGTGACAGGCGATCAATCTGATGACCCATGTCATCAAGCAACACCTTGCGTTCAACATCCTGTTCCTTGCGAGTCAGGGCCTGAACGGTGGTTTTCATGGTGGCAAGCGGATTGCGAACCTCGTGGGCAACACCGGTGGCAAACTGACCGAGAACTGCAAGTTTTTCGGCACGCACGGTCCGGTCGATCAGGTCTTTAAGCTGCCATGCCATGGTGTTGAACGCCTTGGCAACCGTGCTGATCTCATCACGGCGGCGACCTTCGGGCAGGCGATAGTAAAGATCACCTGATGCGATGCTGTGTGCCCCCTGAACCAGCGTATCAACCCGTCGGCGCAGACTGCGCGACAGGGCAAAAAAGATCGCCAGAATAACCACGATGATCAAGGTCGCCGTGACATAAAGCCAGAACCGCGTCTGATCAATCGGCTGCAAAATGGTGCCGGGGTGGACACTCATGACGATGTTCCAGCCCGGAAGAATGCTGGGGCCTTCGATCAGCTCGCCGGTTACCTCGGCCGGACGCCCCGTCGGGTCGAGAACAATACCGCCCGGGGTGCGCAAAAGCGGTTCAATAACCCCGGCCACACCGGCACTGACCAGAAGTTCGGTCAGGGATGACAGGCGCACATGCAGGGCAACCGATGTATTCTGCCCAAATCCGGTGTCACGAATATGCTGGCGCATCAAAAGCCAGCCGGAATTGCCATTTTCAGGCAGTTGCGGGCCGATAAATTCGATACCTTCATGTTCGACCCGCGGAAGACCGCGAATATCCCATCCGGTTTTTGACCAGTATGGGGGGCCAGATGCCGCTTGCCCGGCGACCAGACGATCCAGATTGTCGTTCCAGTCAAAGAACAGCACGCCATAAAGATCAGGTGAATCTGCCTCAACTCGAAGCAGGGTCAGGGCTTCTTCTGCTTGTGGCGAATTTGGTGCTTCGATGAATGCAGGGAGCGCAGGGTGATTGGATAGCGTCACCAGTTGATAAATGCGCGCATCAAGAAAGGCAGACAACTTGTTCGATGTCGCAGCAACCTGGGCACTAAGGCGTTCGCCGGTCAGGCGGTCGATCAGTTCATTGGAAAAACGCTGATAAAAGAAGCTCAGTGCGACAAGCGCGCACACGACAACGCCGACCGATAATAATGTATATCGGCCCACAAGGCTCAGACGTTGATTGCGTGACCAATGAAAACCGGACACAGACGGGCTCCCTTACGTTGAATTTTTCAACGCGTATTCTTTATTTGTCATAGTTCTGAAGCAAATGTTGCACGGCAGCAAGTCAAACCTGATTGTCTCAGTCAGGTTGACATGCGGTACATTCGGCAAAAACAGGGCTCAAAAGCAGGAATGCCCAAGACAAGTGCCTTGGGCATTCCGTTCATTCTGCATCAGAAAAGCTAGGCTTGTTATGCCTTGGCTGTAGCCGGACCACCGGTCGATTTTGCTGTTGTCTTCCCGCCCTTGACGAAATCGGATGCCTTACGCTTGCCTTCGGCAAATTCGTCTTTGAAGCGATCTTTCATTTCGTCTGCGTCGAAATCACTGACCGTACCGCCCTTGGCGAAATGCCATGCAAAGACACGACCAAGCGCGTAGGTGCAAGCAGCGGTGAAAGTCGGCATGGCCACAACACCAAACACGGTTCCGACTACCGGCACGCGACGGATCAGGTTCGCCGTCGCAATACCGATGCCGGTAACCGGCAGAACCGTTGCAACAAGGGTCGCGACCGAGTTCTTGATGGCATTTTCCGAGAAGGATACACCGTAAATGTCACAAAGTTTGGCAATCATGCGCAGCTGAATTGTGCTGCATGCGGCCATCTCAAGGAAGGGGATCGGAACAAGTGCGCCAACAGCAGCATAAACGCTGTGGCGATGAATGCAGTCGCGCGACTGTGCACGGATCTCATCCGCCTCTGCAACGGCAACGTCATCAGTCTCTTGTACGTTCTCTGCTTCTGTCATTCTCGCCTCTTGATAAGAACTGTTGATCTTTATCCCGAAATTCAATCTTCAACTCAAAAATCAGACTATCTCAACTTGGGGTTGGTCGCAACAATCAGAAAGCTTTATTGTTTCAGGTTGCTCTTGGGTTCTGGCGTTGCTGCCGGTTCATGTTGGGATGTCATGGTATCGGCATTGGGGGTGTTGCTATTTGCACTGCCACCGGCTGTTTTGTCATAGTTTGGCGAAACAGCCTTAAGCAATTCGCTCATTGTTCCCGGCGATGAGGCCTCATTCCCTGACTTTGTCTGATCTGTCTGTTGGGAGTCGGTTTGTGCGCTGGTTGCACTACTTGTGCCTTTGGATGGTTTGCCCGATGGATCGGTGGGCATTTTCAATCCCGGAGAAATCGCATTCTGTGGTGCAAGTTCCTGTGACCGTGCATTGAATTGTGTGGCGTCGGGCAGCGTATCATCATTGTCATCGACCATTTCTGCACTGGTCCGGGCAACCGGTGCGTCTGCAGTATTGAGGATAACCGGAAGGCCATCCTTGCCGCCGATGATGATGGTTTTGCTGTTTCTCGATGTTGCGAGCGACATGGTCGCTTCGATCCCGCGCAGGCGCAAATATTCCTCGGTAATTGTTTTGGCAACGATGTCCTGGAACTCGCGGATACCTTCGGCCTCGATCTTTTTGCGTTCTTTTTCTTTCTGTTCGCGTGCGATACGGAAATCATATTCAAGCATGGCCTGATACTGTTCTGCCTTGCGCTCGATCGCGTCGGCAACGCGCGGCGGCAGGGTGACAGAACGAATCAGGACATCCTCAACCGTGACCAGACGCCCGCGGAAACTTTGATTAACCAGCGACGACCCAAGTTCATTGACCATCCGTTCAAGGATTTCGGCCTGAATGAAGGCACGGGTTTCCGTATAGAGCTGTTCCGGGGTGTAGCGCGAAATCAGTTCACGGGCATGCGACCCGATTTCAGGATAGACGAGAATTTCCGCATAGTTCGGGCCAACAAGTTTATGCAGCATACCCGCAGCTTCGCGGTTGATCCGGTAACGCACCGCGATATCGACTTCCATAGACAAGCCGTTTGACGAAATGGTGTCATAGACGCGGGCCTGATTTTGCAGGCGGGCGTCATAGACATACATTTCATCCCACGGGAAAATCATTTGAATGCCTTCACCATAGGTCCGGTCAACAACCGTTCCCCCAAGGAACCGGTACCACATGACACCGACATGGCCAGCAGGGATGGTAATGAATATTTGCGGTGCAAGGGCAATCATCGCGATGATGATAAAGAACAGGGTGATCAGAATTCTGGTCTGAAAACGCTGAACCAGACGCCGCAGCCAGGACACCAGCCGATGACCAAAGCCACGCTGTTCCGTGGCGCTTTGCGCAGGATTGCCCTGAGGCCCGCTATTTGGCGCTGTCGTGCTTTCAGCCATTCATCATCTCGTCTTCAGGTGTCGTTCGGAAAATGGTGTTTGCACGTCAGTAATCGTCCAAATTGTTCATTTTTTCGCGGACATCACGGGACGGGCGCGCGATGAGCTGCACGAGAAAATCACCGATCGGAGTAATGATCAGGGCCACAATAAAATGGCCAAGGAAGCCAAACGATGTCCGGCGGCCAAGCAAGCCGCAAATCACTGCGGCCAGGATATAAAGTATAGCAATTACCAGATGCATGGATCGTGGCCCTGTAAGTAGCATACGTTAAATTCGCGCATCTCAGACAGCCTGTGCCTTGTTGCCGAACTTGAAACCTTCTTTGAACTTTTCCTTGAAGTAGGGTTCAGCCGCTTTGGGATCAAAGTTGCTCATTGTGCCGCCTGCTTCGTAATGCTGCTGAAAGACCTTTCCCAGCGCATAAGTGAAGGCTGCATTGAAGCCGGGCATGGTCAGAATGCTCAGCGCAGAGCCGACCACAGGAAGCGCCTTGGCGACATTGGAAAACAGCCCCGTCGCCAACAGGGATTTGCCCAAAACACTGCTGGTGAGGCTGGCAACGAAACTGGCGATCACCGATTTGCCGCTGTTTTCGGTAAAGGGCACCTCGTGAATGCTGCTAAGCTCGGCCAGCATTTTCAACTGTACGGCGACGATCGCAGCAGAATCCAGTACGGGTATCGGGATCAGTCCGGTACCAGCTGCCCAAAGTGTGTTTTTCCGGATTATGGCATCGGACCTGCGGTGAAGCTTTTTGCGTCTAAGCAGTTCAAGACGTTCACTGTCCATATTGCCCCCCAGTTTCATTCCTCGTGAAACCATAAACACTAAATATAGACACTGCAATTTGTTTCAGAGGGTTAGAAGCCATTCGACGCTGTTACATTGGTAATCAACGATATAATATCCATGCGGGAAATATGTTATGAACGGGTGATGCTTTGCATTATTCGATCAGGATGCACCTTGGGGGAAATCACTTGAGCTTAACGGCCAAAATAGCACTGGCGATCATTTTGATCTTTGTCGCAGCACTCGGCATGACGACGATGCTCAACTATATGCGGTTTGAACAGACGCTTCGAACCGTCCTTACCCAGCGCATCAATGTGATCGCCAATGAAACCGCTCAGGATCTCAGGGCTGCTATTGATATCGGGTTGCGCCTTGAGAACATGGAAAACCTTGATGGCATCCTGATGCGCCGTCTGGGCATGTCTGACGAGATTGCCGAAATGTCGGTACGTGATTGCACGGGAAATCTGATTTCGGGTGAATTATCCAGGCAGGGTGGGACTGTTTCCACAACGCCGGTTCAGACCGGTGGTATCCAGTTCAATGATGCGATCGCATTGCTTGATACGAAGCTCGAAGACAGTCTTGGCAAATGTGCCGGCAGCCTTCGTCTGACGGCCGATCTGTCGGTGATGAACGGGCGCCTTGAAAGCGCTTTGGCTGAAATGATGAAGTCAGCCGGGATCGGCATGGTCGCGGTTCTTCCCATCCTTTGTCTGTTGCTATGGCTGATGAACCGGCGGCATCGGGTCTTTGTCAGTCTGAATAACGATGTCAAACGCGCCATTCTTGGTCAGAACTCCACGGATGATTTCCATGATCGGGACCTGTTGACGGAAAGCGAAATCGAAATGGTCGCGCTGTATCGCGATATCCGTAAAAACCTGCGCGATGGCACGTCATCAGATGCTCCGTCACCGACCAATAACGAGAAGCCGCAATGACCCATCCCGATAAGCAGACTTTGTTAACAGATCAGGCCAAGTCCGGCGCGCCACGTGGGCGTATGTTGCCCAAGGGGACGGTCTGGATTTTGTCATTGTTCAGCATCCTGATGCTGTGCGTTGCACTGATCGGTATTTCCTGGCGGGCTGCGGAACTTGCGCGCAGTGACCTGCAACTCGAAATCAGTCAAAAGGCCGAGATCGAGGCCGAAACACTGGCAGGCAAGATCAACCGTGCGATCAATCTTGGTATTCCGCTCGCGGAAATTGTCGGCTTCTCTGATGTTCTTGTTCAGTTAAAGCAAGCAGACCCGGATTTGCGATTTGCAGCTGTTGTCCATGATGGCGATCTTCTTCATACGGGCGGTCTCGACAAAGGTGCCTTGGAAAGTGCGCTTGCCGATCAGCATGACGGGCTGAGCAACGATTACATCATCACCCAAATCAGTCTTCCTCACGAGATCGATAATACCGACGATATTGAAATTGTAATCGGGCATGACCGGGCCGCACTGATGCGGCCCCTGACGGATAATCTTTTTGATATTGCGGTGATCCTGATCATTTCGCTTGCCCTCTCGTTTGAGCTGGTCCTTCTGGTTTTGACGGTGAATGTCGCCTTGCCGGTGCGTGTGGCGCAGCGGGTTTTGACCAGTGTTCGCGAAAAGCAGTTCACGCTTCTGCACGGGCAATCGTCGCGGGACGAAATCGGCAAGTTCATGGAAAACATCAATGCCGTCGTCACGCAGACGGCAAGGAAGCGCGGAACAACCCCGCGGTCCGAACGCGAGGTCAAGCTGATCGGTGTCAGGTTGCTGGCATTCCTGTTTGTTCTGGCCGAGGAACTTGCACGTCCGATCATGCCAACCTTCTTTGGCAAGGTGACGTCGAGCATGGCCGATGGAAATATGGCGGCCGGTATCATCATGGCGGTTCACTTGCTGATGGTGGCGATTGCCATGCCGGTTTGCAGCCTGTTTCAGGAACGTGTCGGATCGCTTCGTATGTATCTCACGGGGGCGTTTCTGGCGACGATTGGTCTTTGTGGAACGGCCTTTGCCACCGGCATGTGGGATTTGCTGATCTGGCGGGCATTTTCGGGTATCGGCTATGCCACGACGTTTGTCGCCTGCCAGGCCTATGTGATTGATGCAACAACCGAGCGCAATCGTGCCCAGGGTACAGCAATGATGGTTAGCGGGATCATGCTTGCAGATATTTGCGGGCCGGCAATCGGCGGGATTTTCGCGGGGCATTTTGGCGAGGCAACAACATTCATTGCCGGTGCCGTTGTCGCAAGTCTTGCTGTATTTCTGGCCTTTTTCCTTCTTGATACGCATGTGCGCGGACAAACATCGCTCCCCGTTCCGACACGTAAAGCCATGAAGGCATTATTGGCAAACCGGCAGTTCCAGGTGCTTATCCTGTTTGCTGCGGTTCCTGCCAAAATGATCCTTAGTGGATTTTTATTCTACCTGACCCCGCTGATCCTGATCGAACAAGGGGCAACAATCGCTGAGACCGGCCGGGTGATCATGCTCTATGGTCTTGTCGCATTGCTGACGGGATGGAGTGTCGCGCGCTGGACGGATAGCAAACAGCGCGAAACCCGGGCGGTCGGAATTGGTGGTGGATTGACAGCACTTGGTCTTCTTCTGGCGGGTTTCATGCCGCTTTACGGTGTGTTTGCGGTGGCCGTCGGATTGCTGGGACTGGCACAGGCGACGTCAATTCCGGCTCAGGTTTCGGCAAGTTTGAAGATCAGCCGCGACTTTACCGAAGAACACGGTACGGGGGCTGTGCTTGCGGTGTTGCGGTTGGCTGAACGTCTGGGGGGCGCGACCGGACCATTGCTTGCTGCGGGACTTGCCTTGTGGCTTGGAACGATTGGTGCCGTGACTGTTTTTGGCGTCATAGCACTTGTTTCGGTTTTGTGTTTCGAATTGTTGATCGGGCATGTTGACGCAAGCCCCAAGAAACAGTCCGAACCGCTAGAAGAAGGGGCGTCATCGTGAAACGCATTCAGTTTGCGCGAAATGCTGCCCAGTCTTTGAGCAGTGTTGTCTTGTTTTTGCTGTGCCTTGTCGCCGTGAACTTTTTTAGTGCTCAGGCAGTCCAGGCCAAGGGCGAGAAAGACGATCCCCTGAGGATTGCGATGATCCTTTGGCGCGGAGAGACCCGGGTCGAGGAAGGATTCCGTGCCTACTTCAAGGACCGCGACATTGCGATTGATCTGCAAGTTCATGATATTGCCCGCGATCTTGACAAGATACCTGCGATCATCGAGCAAATTCGCAAAGACCCGCCTGATCTGGTTTACACGTGGGGAACTGGCGTAACCTCGCGGGTGGTTGGAAAATATAATGACTTTGATCCGGCCAAGAACATCACCAAGCTGCCGGTGGTTTTCGTCATGGTGTCTGCACCCTGGAAAACAGGCATTGCTGCGCCTCGCGGCCAATGGCGCCCCAACGTTACCGGGGCAGCACATATCGCCCCGCTATCGGCGCAAATTCAGGCCATTCGCGCCTATCGTCCGATGACGAAGCTTGGCGTGGTTTACAATGCCGAGGAAGACAATTCCCTGTCCAATATCAGCGATCTTAAGGCGCTTGGCGAAGAAATGGGGTTCGAAGTCCTTGAAGCACCGTTGGGCGAGAATGCAAAACCCAAACCCGAAGACATTGCGCCGGCGGTCAAAATGCTGGCGGAAAAGGGGGCTGATTTCCTTTATATCGGGCCGGATAACTTCATCGGGACGTATCGTGATGAACTGACCGAGGCGGGATTTGTCAATGGTCTTGCTGCCTTTAGTGCCACCGAACTTGAAGTCCGTGACGGTCAGGCGATGCTGGGGCTGGTCAGTCGATATGAGCTTGTCGGGCGACTGGCCGCCAGCAAGGTTGAAGACATTCTGGTCAACCAGATTTCACCTGCCGATATACCGGTTGAAACGCTTGATCGGTTTTCCTATCTGATCAGGCTTTCATCGGCACGCAGGCTTTCGCTTTATCCGCCTTTGTTGCTTCTTGATTATGCGGAAATCATCGAATGACGGCGGTCATCAGGCGACTGGATGAAACGCATCTTGATGCGGTGATAGCACTTCATCATGACGTTATTGCCGATATGCCTGCCGGAACGGTTGCAAGCGAAACAGACGCATTTTTCCAGTCCCATATGAACGATTGCGGTCAGATTTTTGGTGCTTTGTCGGATGGTGACCTGATTGCCTATAGTGTATTGGGGCTGCCGCGTATTGAAGATCCGAATTTCGGGATTGATCATCACTTGTCAGCCGGGGACTTACAACGGGTCGCCCATATTGACGGGGTCGCCGTTCGCAAGGACCATCGCGGTTCAAAGTGGCAGCAACGCATGGTGATACACCGGCTTGAAGCCGCACGAGCATGCGGCCGGGGCATTGCGCTGAGCACGGCAGCACCCGGAAATGTACCAAGTGTGATTAACCTTCTGGCCGCCGGAATGCGGATTTGCGGTGTGAAGGAAAAATTTGGCGGTGTGCGATATTTGTTTCGATGTGACCTGACGGGCGATAAACCGGCAAAGTTACAGGAATCGCTCCACATGGATGACTGGTCACCGGTTTCAGATGTCACATCTGGCAAGAACATGATCGCAGATGGAATGGTTGGTGCGGGGTATCGTCAAGGGCAGGCCGGGCATAATGGTCCGGATATTGGTTGGATGCGCAGAGAGCGGGTTTGATCCGTTCTGTCCCTATTTCATTGTCCGGCGATAAGCAGGCTGGTTGCTGCCATTAACAGCAACCGGTTGCTGATAATGCGATTGCCAGTCACAGGCATGCGGATCGGTTTCCCAGTAGCATGCTGCACCTTTGTGGAAGGTTAGAAAGTTACCCTTTTTAAAGAGATCGTCGCCATTCACACTGCGGAAGGTCGGGTTCTCGGCCTTAAGCTGTTCAATATTTTCGTGGATGATGCGGGTGATCCAGTAAACCACATAAGGGTCGGCTGGTTCATAGGCGATCAGCGATGCCTTGAACCCGTAAGATTCAATATCGGCTTCCTGTCCGGCATAGGTGCGCGCAGGAAGAACCTGATTGAAGAAGTAATTGTTGGCTTCGACCAGTTTCTGGGTCAAAGGGCCACCCATGCCGACAACTTCGGCGTCGCAATCAAGGCTTTCCTCAATCAGGGATGCCGGGTGACCGATCCACAACCCGTAGGCATCGATATAATTCTCGCAGATGCCAAGCCGGTTATAGTCCTGTGCAACATTATAGACGGTTTCGAGGTCGTCTTGCGCAATGCCATATTGCTTGAGAAGTTCCAGCCACAACTCCCGGGTTGCGGATCCTTCCGGCCCGATATTGATGCGCTTGCCCTTAAGGTCGGCGACACTGTTGATACCGGACTCTTTTCGGACAACCAGCAATCCCATTTCATCATGGAGCGACATAACCGATTGCGCACCGGGGATCGGATTGATGTCCTTGAAGGCTTCCCAGTTATTATTTGACTGCACCAGTGCCAGTTGGACGCGGCCTTCCTTCATCAGGCGGATATTGCTGCCCACACCTTGCGAGCGCAACGGAACACAATGAATTCGATGCCGCTTGTAAGTACGTTTCATCATGTCACAGATGGTAGCGGCTACCTGAAAATAGACGCCATTGGTACTGCCGCTATAGATCGCTGCGTAATAGGATTTTTCACGTGACCCATTTCCGGTGATTTCCGCGTTATTGCTGAAATTGGCAAGGCCATCTTCCACCAGAGAATTCCGTCGATACTGTGACAACGGAATGGCGTCGGGCTTATAAACATAACCATCGACGATATCTTGCGGTAACGCGACATTCGCCGGGCTATCATCAAAATTGTCGATATCAAGTTGATCCCCATCATAAGCCTCTATGGCCTCAGTCGATGACAGGGACTGTGTGTTTTCCATATTCGAGGGATTGGGAGCTTGCGCGATGGCGGGCCTTCCGGCAAGCGTGGCCAACAACGTCCCGAGAACGAAACATCCAGTGAGCGATGCAGATCGACGGGCGGGGCTTTGCAAGTTGATAACGTCCGAAAGCAGTTTGCGCGATAGTGGGTAGTCTAAAGGATTTGACACACGCCCGTCGAGATTCAATATCGCTTAAACATACGTTTCTCAGATAGTTGCGTCTTTTTGCAGTATGCCTCGCCACCTAAACCAATCATTATGCGCAGGTTGATTGACGGGGTGACCGCCCCTACCATAGAGATGCCGTTGTCGGCCGTCAGGAGTAAAGCATGAGCCCAAAGGACACCTTCGAACCGACAGGGGCAGAAATCGCTCAGGCATTCTCCCTGATTTCGTCCTGGCCGGAATATGGTGAAAGCCCGCTCATCTGTGCGCAGGGGCTGGCAAAGGAACTGGGCGTGCGCACCATCTGGATCAAGGACGAAAGCAAACGCTTCGGGTTGGGCGGGGTCAAGGCACTGGGGGCGCCCTATGGCCTTAAGAAACAGCTTTTGCAACAGGGGCTGGAACCGGGTAGTGCCGCGTGCAACGCATTTATCGCTGTGGCGGCAACCGACGGCAATCACGGTCTTGCCGTTGTCTGGGCGGCAAGAAAGTTTAACTGCCGGGCCAGGATTTTTGTCGGGCAGGATGTCGATCCGGCCCGCATGCGCAGGATTGTTGATTGTGGTGGTGAACTTGTCACCATCAACGGGACCTATGATGATGCCGTGCTTGCCGCCGAGGAATATGCTAGGGCCGATCATGTTTTGCTGATCACGGATACCGATTATCACGGTGACCTTGTGGTGACCCGCGATATCATGGCGGGCTATGCCGTTCTGGGTGTCGAATGTGCCCGTCAGTTACGTGCTTTTGGTGCGGATATCGACAAATTCTATTTGCAATGTGGTGTGGGTGGCATGGCCGCCGGTTGTGCGATTGGCTTTTGGCATGAAAGTGGCACCAAGCCACAAGTCTGCAGCGTCGAGCCAGAGACAGCTGCCTGTGTTAAGGCAAGTATTGAAAATGGTCGGCCAACGCGCGTGCCGGGAAAGTTGCTGACACGCATGGTCGGGCTTTCTTGCGGATATCCCAGCCTGCCGGCTTTGAGAATTCTTGAAGATGTCTGTTTTGACAGCATCGCGATTGACGATGCCTGCGCCAAGGAAGCGCAAGACGCGCTTATGTCGGGTATCGGGGGCGATGATCCTGTGGATACCTGGGATACCGGTATTTCAGGCCTTGCGGGGCTTTGGCATGTGGCGCGCGATCCGGAACTTCGTCGCAAACACGGGCTTGATGCCGATAGTCGTATTCTGGTGGTAAATAGCGAAGGCCGAATACCGCCCGAATATCTTTAGGTCACCGTGTGTTCATAAAAGTGAAGCGTCGCTGGACACATTTCATACCGGTGGTTACAGTTGAAACGGTCGACAATCGGTCGGTTCTTGGGGGCTGTTAAATCAATGAAGTTGCTGGAATTGTTATCTTTGGAAGATAACAAACTAAAGCTCCGGCTTGCCGTATCCGGGCTGCTTTCTGGATTGGGAAGTGCAGCCCTTCTGGGGCTGGTAAATACCGCCGCCCAAGAAATCAGTGACAATGGTCTGGATCGTGTCAACTGGGTGTTGGCAGGCAGTTTTGTCGCCATCACACTCATTTATTTCTTTGCCGAGGTTTTCCTTCTGAGCAACATCGCGCGCCAGATCGAACAGGGCATTGACCGCATTCGTCAAAGATTGTTCACCCAGATCGCCATGGCCGACTTCGTCAAGCTTGAGGCAATCGGGCAGGAACGACTGTTCAAGAATATCACCCAAAGCACACAGGTCATTTCGCAAAACGCGCATCTGATCGGCATGTGTTTCCGCAGTGTGATGTTGCTGATTGCGGTGATGATCTACGTGTTCTGGATTTCAAGTCTGGCCTTTTTCCTGATCATTGGTGTGATCGGGATTGGGATCGTCATTTATTTGCGGATGGGGCGTGCGCTTGGTGAATGGTTTGGCAAGCTGCTGCAGGTCGAAGCCGAGATGTTTGAAAAGATTGCCGATCTGTTCCGGGGCATCAAGGAAGTCCGGATGTGGTCAAAGCGCAGTGACAGGCTTTACGCAGCATTTGATGCTTCTTCGACGAAAAAGGCAGAATATGGTCACAAGGCCCATGACCTGATTTCGCGTCAGATGATCATGGGGATGTCGGCATTTTACATTCTGCTGGCCATCGTTGTTTTCATTGTCCCGGTTTATTCCAGCAGTTTGACCTCTGATATTCCCAAAATCAGTGTTGCGATCCTGTTCATGATCGGCCCGATTTCGGTGATGGTTCAGTCGATGTCGGTTTTTAGCCAGATCGAAGGTTCTGCATCGCGGATGCTGGCATTGTCAGATGATCTGGCCGAGATCCGTGAAGAGGCCGACGAAGAAAACGCCAAGGAACTTCCCGCGGAATTCGGGCATATCGACTTCGAAGCTGTGACATTCACCTATCCCAACCGTGACCCGCGACACGGGTTTGTCCTTGGGCCGATTGATCTTTCGGTCAAATCCGGCGAACTTTTGTTTGTGACCGGCGGGAACGGTTCGGGGAAATCGACCCTGGTCAAACTTCTGACCGGTCTTTATCGTCCGGAAAGCGGGAAAATCAGTATCGACAAGACCCAGCTTGGTGTGCACAGCATTGCGCCGTACCGCAATTTGATTGCGACGGTGTTCTCCGACTTCCATCTTTTTGCTGAACTGCACGGCGTTGATACGCTTGATACGGACGAGGCAAATTTCTGGCTTGAGCGGTTTGAAATTTCGCACGTTACAGCAATCCGTGAGGGCCGGTTTGTAACAACGGCCCTGTCATCGGGGCAGCGTAAACGTCTTGGCCTGATTTCGGCCATTCTGGAAAAACGACCGATCCTGGTTCTGGATGAATGGGCCGCCGATCAGGACCCGTATTTCCGCAAAAAGTTCTATACAGAAATCCTGCCGGATCTGAAAAAGCGCGGCATCACGGTAATTGCTGTGACCCATGACGATCACTATTTCGAAATGGCAGACAGAAGACTTCATCTCGAAAACGGCAAGCTTTCTGAAGTCACCCTTGATGATCCGCGCGGGAGGATCTGAGCCATGCTGATGTTCCGTCTGCTCAAATCTCGTGTCGGTCTGAACCTTCGGACTGTTTTTGCACTTTCATCCATGTCGGCGATTGCCACGACACTTGTGCTGGTGGTGGTCAATCTGGCCTCGGATCAGGCGCAGGAACATAAGGTCAATCTACAACTGTTGCTGATGATGGTTGTGTCGCTGGGCGGCTATATGTGGGCACAGCACAAGTCCGATGTGATGGTTTCAGACGAAGTCGAAGCCATGCTGCACGAATATCGTGTCAGGCTGTTTGATCAGGTGCGAAAAGCCGGCCCCGATGTTCTGGCAAAGGTCGGGCAGGGATCGGTTCATGCCGCCATCACGTCGGAAATGCAGACGATCTCTAACAGCTTGCCGATTATGCTTAACGGTGCACAGCAGATCGTGCTGGTCGTTTGTGTCGGGCTGTATCTGGCATGGTTGTCGATCTTTGCCTTTGTCATGCTGGCGGTGCTTGTTGTTCTGGCAGGCTTTATCCATGTGCATCGCATCAACCGGGTCAATGCTGCGACCCGTGCGTCCGAAGACGACGAAGCCAAACTGTTTGACGGCCTGAATGATCTGCTTGCCGGGTTCAAGGAAGTCAAAATGAATACCCGGCGCAGGAATGCGCTCGTCGAACAGCTTGGGGAACGCTCGAAACGGGCGTGTAGCGCAAAGGCGCTGTCCAAGGCGCAATGGTCGCGCGAAAGCGCCAGCATTCAGCTGGCCTTCTACGCGATGATGGCGGCCATGGTGTTTATCGTTCCGATCTTTACCTCGGATTATCATGATGTTGCTGTGCAGGTCACAACCGCGACCATGTTCCTGATCGGGCCAATCGGCACCATAATCATGACATTCCCAAGTTTTAATAATGCTGAAACATCGCTTGGCCGGATTGTTGAACTTGAAAACAATCTGTCGGGGGTCATTGATGCGCAAGAAGCTGAAATGCGCGATAAATCAGGATCAATGCCACAGGAAAGCAGCCCGTCGGCATCGTCAGACTGGCACGAGAAAATCGATGAAATTGCCCTTGAGGATGTGCGCTTTGCCTATCGGTCTTCGACAAACGGATTTGCGGTCGGGCCACTGGACGCTGTGTTCAGGCGCGGTGAAATTACCTTTATCAGTGGCGGAAACGGGGCCGGGAAATCAACGATCATTTCCTTGCTGACCGGCCTTCGAGATGTCGATAGCGGATCAATCCGGATCAATGGTCATGCGTTACGACCTGATGACATGCAGGCCTATCGCGACAGTTTTGCCACAGTGCTTTCGGACTATCATCTGTTTTCCGAGCTGTATGGTATTGAGAAGGTTGACGAGGAAAAGGTCAACGCGCTGCTGCGCGAAATGGAGGTTGATCACAAGGTCACCCTTGATGGGCTGTCATTCTCGACCACAGCGCTTTCGCAGGGGCAACGCAAACGTCTGGCACTGATTGCAGCACGCCTTGAAGGTAAGCCTGTTCTGGTTCTTGATGAATGGGCTGCCGATCAGGACCCGCATTTCCGCAAGGTGTTTTACGAGGAAATCCTGCCCGCCATGCGCAAGCTGGGCAAGGTCATCATTTGTGTGACCCATGATGATCGCTGGTTCCATATCGCCGATCAGGTTTGTCACGTCCGCGACGGCATCATTGATGCGGTGCGCAGCCAATAATATTCCGCGAGAGTACGTCATCCATGGCGTGAAACTGTAATCGGCCCGGACTTGAAGTCGGGCCGATTACGTATCAATGCGTGTCACGTCAGATATTTATTGAACCAGTCGATGGTGCGTTGCCAGGCCAGCTCGGCAGCATCCTTGTCGTAACGCGGCGTGGAATCATTGTGGAAACCATGATTGGCCCCGGGATAGATATAGGCCTCATAGACCTTGTTATTGGCCTTTAGCGCCTCTTCATAGGCGGGCCATCCGGCATTGATCCGTTCATCAAGCTCGCCATACTGCAACAGGATCGGGGCCTGAATGCGTGGCACGTCCTCGACCGCAGCCTGACGTCCATAAAACGGAACGGCCGCACCAAGTTCGGGATAGGCAACGGCTGCGGCATTTGCCACGCCGCCGCCATAACAAAATCCGGTAATCCCGGTTTTCTCGGTGGTGGCTTCATGCGCAGTCAGGAATTCGATCGCGGCAAAGAAATCATTCATCAGTTTGGTCGGATCGACAGTACGCTGGAGCTCGCGCCCCTTGTCATCATTGCCCGGATAACCACCAACCGATGTCAGGCCATCCGGGGCAAGTGCAATGAAGCCCGCCTTGGCGACGCGGCGCGCGACATCTTCGATATAGGGGTTAAGGCCGCGGTTTTCGTGCACCACGACAACACCGGGAACCTTGCCGGCAAGATTGGCCGGTTTGACCATATAACCACGTACTTCGCCATGACCATTGGGCGAAGGATACATGATATATTCAGCGACAATGTCGGGATCGGTAAAGTCAACCTGATGTGCCATCGCATAATTCGGGCTCATGGCATTCAGGATCGCAAGTGCGGTCATGCCCCCCACTGCATATCGACCGGCACGATCCAGAAATTCGCGGCGATCAATCATGCCATGGGCATAGAAATCATATAGCTCAAGAAGTTCAGGCGAAAAATCCTTGGCAGTCAAACGTTCCATCATGCGCTCCTGTCCTGAATGACATGGGGAATGGGGGGGCTGGTGGTGACGGTATCAATGACAAGTAAGTGCAAGGCAATACACGTCGGCGCCACCCGCTTCGCGGCGCGCCAAGATGTGCGAATGAGTTTCATCCAAGCCGGACTTTTCGCAAATCACAAACGCGCTATTGGCCTTGATTAAGTAAACGAGTTCACATACGGCCTGCGAATGCCGGGTGGATCACCGGGAAGGTCGGATTGGATCAGAAAATACCCTCGCGGGTGATCTGATAATCCTTGAGTGCAGTGGCAAGTTGCATGGCAAAACGTGCAGAGGCCACAGGCAGAGTACGACCACGCATCTGCCCAAGGATCAGATTTCCCGGTGGTACGTCGCGTTCCGAAATCGGCCGAAAGACCAAGGAGCCATCATCAGGTACTTGAAGGCCAATCGGGATTTGGAAGCCGATGGCATTTTCATGCAGAATATAGTGGCGAATAAGTTCGAAACTTTCGGTTTCGACCACCGGGGAAACCTGTCGTGATCCGCGCCGGGCTGCAAAATCAAGGAGATGGCGTACGCCAAACCGGTGTGTCGGTGCGACATGCGGAACATCCAGACAATCCCGCAAGCGGATTTCGTCGCGTGCGGCCAGCGGATGGTCGGCGCGCATGACAACATCAACTGTTTGCGGGATGGCATGAATGACTTCGAAATCCACCAGATAGATCGGTTCGAACACAAGTGCCAGATCGCTTGAATAGCTGGCAAGTTCCTGTTCTGCCTGTGCGCGGTCCCGGACATTGACGCTAAATGTCACGCCCGGATGGGCCGCACGATAGATCGCAATCTGTTCTGGTAAAAAATAGGGCAACATTGCCTGCGAACAGGCGATTGATACGTGACCGCGCCGTTCGCCGCTAAGATCGGCGACCTGTCCCTGTACGCGCTCAAGGTCGGACGCCATGGCGCGATAGTGATGCAGCAAAAGTTCGCCTGCCGGATTAAGACGGACACCACTGGGCAGACGTTCAAAAAGTTCTGCGCCGAATTCTTCTTCAAACCCGTTGATGCGGCGGTTCAACGCTGATGCCGTCAGGTTCATATCCTCGGCTGCTTTGCGCATTGAACCCGCCCGTGCAACAGCTTCGATCAGTCGGAAGGTTTGCAAGTATCTCATATCTCAACCGTTTTCGATGGTGTTGCATTTTTTGCACCGGATTGGTGAAAACATAGCAGTTTTCGCGAACGCAAAATACTGCAAACTGACAGCAACGGATTCTAAAAAGCTGTTCATGGGGGTTTTCACGATGGTTACCAGACGTAATTTTCTAAAAGGTAGTGCTGTTCTTGCCGGTACCTTGCCTTTCGCCCGGACATTTTCCGCACTTGCTGCCGGAAGCGACACGCTGGTCGCCGTATCGTCGCAAACGGTCAACAGTCTTGATCTTCACCGCACCGGGACCAACCGTGCGTCCTATCAGATTGCGGTAAACTGCTATGACCGGCTGGTGTCGTTCGGCTCCAAACCGGCTGAAGGCGGCGGACTTTCCTATGATTATTCGACCATTGTGCCGGAACTGGCGGAAAGCTGGACCTTCTCCGAAGATGGCATGACCATCACCTTCAAGCTGAAATCCGATGCCGTATTCAATGATGGCAGCAAGGTTACCGCAGCCGATGTCAAATGGTCGTTTGATCGCGCCGTCAGTGTCGGTGGTTTCCCGACGGTTCAGATGAAGGCAGGCGGCTTTACCCGCCCGGAACAGTTCGAAGCCATCGACGATGAAACCTTTGTCGTGAAGCTTGATCAGGCATCAAAACTTTCATTACCCGATCTGGCTGTTCCGGTGCCCTTTATCATCAATTCCAAGGTAGCCAAGGAAAATGCGGCCACCGATGATCCCTGGGCGATGGAATATCTGCACACCCACACCATCGGTTCGGGTGCCTATAGCGTTACCCGTTGGGATGCCGGTCAGCAGGTTGTCTTTGAACGCAATGACAAATGGGTTGGTGGTCCGACCCCGCCGGTACGCCGCGTGATCATGCGCGAAGTTCCGTCTGCGGCAACCAGCCGTGCCCTGATTGAACGTGGTGACGTTCAGGTTGCCTTTGATATTCCCGACAAGGATGCAGCCGAGCTGGCAGGGAAGGTCACCGTGCATTCAACCCCGATTGAAAACTGCATCCATGCGCTTTGCCTGAACACCAAGTTCGAACCGTTCCAGGACCCGGATGTCCGCAAGGCCATTGCCTTTGCCGTGCCCTATGAGGCGATCTTTAATGCGGCGGCCTATGGACGTGGTGCCCCGCTTTGGGGTGGTGAGCCAAAAGCAACCGACATCGCATGGCCGCGCAAGTCGCCCTATGACACCGACCTTGAAAAGGCCAAGGAATATATGGCCAAGTCCGGCTTCGCCGACGGATTTGAAACCAAGCTTTCGATTTCGACCGATCTGTCTTCGTGGATGGAACCCGCAGCCCTTCTTATTCAGGAAGCGGTTGGCAAGCTTGGCATCAAGGTTGAGATTGAAAAGATCCCGGGTGCCAACTGGCGTACGGCGGCACTGGTTGAAAAGCGCCTTGATTTCCATCTGGAAAACTTTGGCGGTTGGCTCAATACCCCGGACTACTATTTCTTCTGGGCCTATCAGGAAGGTCATCTGTTCAACTCGTCAAACTACTCCAATGCCGAGGTCGAACAACTGACCAACGAAACCCTGCACATGGCGATGGATGATCCGGAATATGCGCCGAAAATCATGCGCATGATCGACATCGTTCATGAAGACCTGCCGCGTATTCCGTTGTGGCAGCCAGCCCTTAACGTCGCGCTTAACGGGGCGGGTGGATATGAATTCTGGTTCCACCGGCAGCTTGATATCCGTGGCCTGACAACGGTGGAAAGCTAGGATCATGGCAGTCCGGGGAACCAGCGTTTTGACGCGCATCGCACAGGCCATTCCGGTCCTGTTCGGGGTCATCGTTATCAGCTTTGTCCTGACGCGCGCCTTGCCTGGTGACCCGGCTGTCCAGTTTGCCGGGATCATGGCAACGCCCGAAACCATCGAAGAAACACGGGCGAAGCTTGGTCTTGATAAACCCCTGCCAGAACAGTTCATGGTCTATCTGGGGCAATTGTTTCAGGGGGACCTTGGGCAGTCGGTTTCGACCGGGCGACCGGTTCTGACCGAACTTGCAAGCCGACTTCCGGCGTCGCTTGAATTGACGTTAAGTGCGCTTTTGCTGTCCTGTCTGGTAGCTGTGCCGCTGGGTGTTCTGGCGGCAACGCGACCGGGAAGCTGGATTGACCAGATCTGTCGATTGCTGGTGACCATGGGGGTTTCGCTTCCGACCTTTTTCACCGGCGTGATGCTGATTTACATTTTCTATTATCTGCTGGGCGTTTCGCCATCCCCGCTTGGGCGACTTGATTTTATCTATCTTGATCCGCCCCATGTGACCGGCTTCTTCCTGATTGATGCGGCACTGGACGGGGATTGGGAAACATGGTTCGGCGCACTTAAACAATTGATCCTGCCAGCGGTGACGCTGGCGCTGTTTACGCTGGCCCCGATTGCCCGCATGACCCGTGCCGCGATGCTTTCGGCTCTGTCATCGGATTATATCCGGACCGCACGTGCGGCGGGCCTTGGATCGGGTCGCATTCTTTATGGCTATGCGTTTCGCAATGCGCTTCTTCCGGTCGTAACCACGCTAGGCATGGTGTTTTCCTTTGTACTGGGCGCGAATGTGCTGGTCGAAAAGGTCTTTGCCTGGCCGGGGATCGGATCCTATGCGGTCGAAGCTCTGATTGTTTCGGACTATGCCGCGGTTCAGGGATTTGTCCTGGCGATGGCGTTTCTTTTCGTCTTCCTTAATCTGGTGATTGATCTGGCCTATTCGCTGATCGATCCGCGTTTCGGGACATCTGGCAAATGAACAAGATCGTTTCATCCGCGTCTGATGCCGCATCGGTTCAAGTGGCGACGGCCAATGGCCCCGTGACCCCGGCAAAATCGAAATCGGGTGCCTTTGCCCATCTGATCTATGTGCTGCGTGAAAATCCGGTGACGGGCATTGCCTTTGCCATGTTCGGGATTTTGATCTTTGCTGCGATCTTTGGTCCGATGATCGTGCCCTATGATCCACTTGCCACCGATGCCAGCAGCGTCCTGCAACCACCATCCTTTGCTCACTGGTTCGGCACCGATAATCTGGGCCGCGATGTGTTTAGCCGCGTTGTCGTGGCAACCCGTCTTGATCTGGTGATTTCGGTGGCCGCTGTTGCCTTGTCCTTTGTGATCGGATCATTCCTTGGCGCGGTTGCCGGGTATCGCGGCGGCTGGACGGACATTACGCTGAACCGTGTGCTTGATACCATCATGGCCTTTCCGCTGTTTGTTCTCGCGATGGGGGTGGTTGCGGCCCTTGGCAATTCGGTTGCCAACATCATTTACGCAACCGCGATCATCAATATCCCGTTCTATGCCCGACTGGTCCGGGCCGAGGTCAATATTCGCCGCAATGCCGGATTTACCCTTGCCGCCAAGCTTTCGGGCAACAGTGATGCACGCATTCTGGCCTTTCACATCTTCCCCAATGCGCTGCCACCGATGATGGTGCAGGTGTCGCTTAACCTGGGTTGGGCGATCCTGAATGCCGCAGGGCTCAGCTTCATCGGGCTGGGTGTCCGCCCGCCGACCCCGGAATGGGGGATCATGGTGGCCGAAGGCGCGAATTTCATCGTTTCGGGCGAATGGTGGCTGGCACTGTTTCCGGGGCTTTCACTGATGATTGCGGTTTTGACCTTTAACCTGATGGGCGATGGACTGCGCGATATCGTCGATCCCCGCCGGAGGACATGATCATGCTTTCGATCAAGGGATTAAGCGTTGCCTTCCGGACGCGAAACGGCGAAGTCAACGCAGTCAAAGGGATCGATTTCGAACTGGCAAAGGGCGAACGCCTTGGCATTGTCGGGGAAAGTGGCTCGGGCAAGTCGGTGACGTCCTATGCACTGATGCGCATTCTTGATGCCGGTGGGCAGATCAAGGCAGGCGATGCGATCTATAGCGGGATCGATCTTCGCAATGCATCTGAACGCGATATGCGTGACATTCGCGGGCGTGAAATCAGCATGATTTTCCAGAACCCGCGCGCAGCACTTAATCCGATCCGCAAGGTCGGCCATCAGATCGAAGACGTGTTGCGCCGTCATAGCCGGGCAACCCGCCACAATGCCAAAGCCAAGGCGATTGAAGCACTCGAAGCGGTTAAAATCCGCGATGCCGCTGCCCGTTATGAGGCCTATCCGTTCGAACTTTCGGGTGGCATGTGTCAGCGCGTGGTGATTGCCCTTGCGCTTGCGTGCGATCCGAAACTGATTATTGCCGATGAACCGACCACGGGGCTTGATATCACCACCCAAAAGGCCGTGATGGATCTGGTCGATGATCTGGTGCGTGCACGTGGTATGTCATCGATCCTGATCACCCATGACCTTGGACTGGCATCGCAATATTGCGACCGGATTGTCGTGATGAAGGATGGCCTGATCGTCGAGGCTGGTGATCCGGTGACCCTGTTTACCGATCCGCAACATGCCTATACCCGCAAACTGGTCAATGCCACGCCACGCCGGACCGGTTCGATCCGTGCCTTGTTGCCTGAAAGCGAGCGCACAGAACTTGCGCCGCATGTGGTTGGTCAGAAGCCGCTGATTGATGTGGTCAATCTTGCCAAGACCTATCAGGGCAAAAGCGGCCCGGTTCATGCTGTCAAGAAGATCAGTTTTACCATCCACGAAGGCGAAAGTGTCGGTCTGGTCGGTGAATCCGGTTGTGGAAAATCGACCACGTCCTCAATGCTGGTACGGTTGCTTGATGCCACATCGGGCAGCATCTTTTACCGTGGCGAAGATATTGCCAGCCTCCCGGCGGCGAGCTTTGCCAGGCATCCGTTGCGTTCGAAAATCCAGATGGTTTTTCAGGACGCAACGGATAGCCTCAACCCGCGCTTTACCGCCCGTCAGGCCATTGCCGACCCATTATACCGGTTGATGGGGATGCGCGGGGATACGGTGATCAAACGGACCGAGGAACTGGCCGAAATGACCGGCTTCCCGGCCCATCTTCTGGACCGGTTCCCCCATCAGCTTTCCGGTGGGCAAAAGGCCCGTGTGGGAATTGCGCGCGCCCTTGCCACTGAACCCGATTTTCTGATCCTTGATGAACCGACCGCTGCCCTTGATGTGTCGATCCAGGCGCTGGTTTTGAACCTTCTGGCGGATCTTCGCGTGCGTCTTGGCATCAGTTACCTGTTCGTCAGTCATGACCTTAACGTTGTGCGGTTGCTGTGTGATCACGTCATCGTCATGCAGAATGGTGCAATCGTTGAATCCGGTCCGGTCGCGACCGTGATGGAAACCCCGCAACATGCCTATACCCGCGAATTGCTTTCGGCCGCCCCACAGGCTCCGGAACGTGAAATCGCCTGACCGATATCTGCCTTCAAACTTCAATTACGCCACAGACGGAATGCAAAAATGATTGCTGATCTTCCTTTTACACTTGCCGCCCTGCGGCAGGCATACGCATCAGGTGTGAGTCCGACGCAAGTCATCGAAGAGGCGTTCCGTCGACTGGATGCCACCAAGGACCCGGGCATCTTTATTCATACTGCACGCGATGCAGCCCTTGCCGCGGCCAGGGAACTTGGCAGTTATGACGGACGTCCTCTTTGGGGAGTGCCCTATGTCGCCAAGGACAATATCGATGTTCTTGGCATGCCAACTACGGCAGCCTGTCCTGATTTTGCCTATGATGCGACGCGTGATGCCTTTGTAGTGGCCCAGCTTCGGGCGGCCGGTGCGATCTGCCTTGGCAAAGCCAATCTTGATCAGTTCGCAACGGGCCTTGTCGGGGTGCGCAGCCCCTATCCGGTGCCACTGAATGCGGTTGATCCAGCAATTGTGCCCGGTGGTTCATCGTCGGGATCAGCCGTTGCGGTGGCGCACGGCATTGCGACATTCTCGCTTGGAACCGATACGGCGGGGTCGGGGCGCGTGCCCGCAGCGCTAAACAGCATTGTCGGTCTTAAACCGACCCTTGGTGCCTTTTCGGCAAGCGGGGTGGTTCCGGCCTGTCGTACCCTTGATACGATTTCGATCTTTGCGTTGAACGTGTCAGATGCGTGGGACGTGTTCGAGGTTGCCGCGAAATATGATCCCAAGGATGCCTATTCCCGCGACTTCCCGGCAATGGGCGGGTTGCGCTCTGTTGTACCGACGCGGGTTGCCGTGCCCAATGCCAAGACCCTTGAAACATTTGGCGATGACATTCAGGCCAGCCATTTCCACAAGGACGTCAAAAAGCTGTCCGAGCTTGGATGCGAAGTCACCGAGATCGATTTCACGCCGTTCTACAATGTCGCCAAGATGCTTTATGAAGGCGCATGGGTGGCAGAACGGGTTGCCGCGGTTGGATTGCGTCTGACCGAAAAGCCCGAAACCATGCATCCAACCACGCGCGCCATTCTTGAACCGGGTTTAAAGCTTTCAGCTGCCGATGCCTTTAACGGTATGTATCGCCTTAAGGGTCTGGCGCGGGAATGCGAATTTGCGATGGCCGGGATTGATGCGATCTGTGTGCCGACCATTCCGCATTTCGTATCGGTCGAGGATATTACTGCCGATCCGATCGGGCCGAATTCCCGTCTTGGAACCTATACCAATTTCGTCAATTTGCTTGATATGTGCGGGATTGCCGTGCCTACGGGGGCGCGCAGCGATGGCCGCCCGGGCAGTCTGACCATCCTTGCGCGTAAGGGCGAAGATGCCATGGTTGCCTCGCTGGCAGCGCGTATGGAAGACGGCATGGTTGGTGCGACCAGTTGGGATCGGGCTGAACCGTTGCTTCCTTCTGATACGGTCGGGGCCGATGAAATCGGCATGGTGGTTTGTGGGGCACATATGTCGGGCCTGCCACTTAATCCCGAATTGACCGGACGCGGAGCAAGGTTGATACGAAAAACCAAGACCGCAGCAAAATACAGCTTCTACGCTCTTGCCGGTGGTCCGCCCAAACGTCCGGGCATGGTTGCGATGGCCGATGGTGGTGCGGCGATTGAGGTCGAGGTTTGGGCATTGCCGAAATCGGAAGTCGGTGGCTTTCTTGCCGGGATTCCGTCCCCGTTATGTCTTGGCTCGGTAGAGCTTGAAGACGGAACCTTCGAGAAGGGCTTCCTGTGCGAAAGTGCCGGTCTGGTCGGTGCAACCGAAATCACCGATCTTGGAAGCTGGCGTGCCTTTATCACCAAGATGGCGGGCTAAGCTATCGGGTTTTGTGCGGTGCTAGCACGAAATCAAATGTGGATTTCCAAATGGTCGTGCCGTTATCAACTTTGTCTAACGGCGCGACCAGACTTTCCTTCACGCCAAAGACCGTATCGGCCGGATATGCGCCGGGCGATGGGGGCTATCGTGGGGCTGGTTGCAGCACAAGGATACTCAATCGGAAATGACGCGGATCGGCTTTCCATTGATCCACGCCAGAACGGCCTCAACGGTTTGACCGTAAAACACTTCCCAAGTGTGACGCGTGACATAGCCAAGATGGGGTGTCAGCAACAACCGCTCACATTTGCGCAGCGGATGCGAGGGCGGCAAAGGTTCGCGGTCATAGACATCAATTCCGGCGCCTGCGATCTCGCCCTTGTTAACGGCATCAATCAGGGCAACGTCATCGACAATCGGTCCGCGTGATGTGTTGATCAGGAAGGCGGTTTTCTTCATCTGTGCGAATTCAGCACTGCCGATCAGCCCGCGTGTCCGGTCCGAAAGACGCTGATGAATGGTGACGAAATCGGCATCACGCAAAAGGGTTTCCTTGCTGTCCATGTATTCGACGCCCAGTTCTTCGCAGCGTTCTCTGGTCAGGTTGGCGCTCCAGGCAGTGACGCGCATCTCAAAGGCCTGTGCGATTTTGGCAATCTTTGCGCCAAGCCGTCCCAGACCAACGATCCCCAGTGTCGAACCGGCAAGGTCCTGTCCAACACCAATCTGCCAACCGCCACCGCGCATGGAAGCGTTCTCGTCGACGATATTGCGCGCCAGTCCCAGCATCAGGGCAAAGGTCAGTTCAGGTGTTGCAGTGGACGGGCTTTCTGTGCCGCAAACAGTGATGCCAAGTTGATTGGCAGTTGCGACATCAATCGCGTCATTGCGCTTGCCGGTCGTCACAATCAGTTTCAGGTTTGGTAATGCGCGTATCAGTTCGCCGGATATCGGGGTGCGTTCGCGCATGACGCACAAGACATCAAAGGGCATCAAACGATCACGAAGGGCATCCGGATGAATGATCGTGTCATTAAACACCGTGATTTCGCCGTGAGCAGTCACGCCTGACCAGTCCGCAGCTTGCAGGGCAAGATTCTGGTAATCGTCAAGAATGGCAATGCGCATAGTGTGGTCGTTCCCGTTTCGGCCCGCGTTTTACGCTCTGGCAAGGATCAGTGACGTATTGATACCGCCAAAGGCGAAATTGTTGCTCATCAGATATTCCGCAGCAATGGCGCGCGGCTTGTCCCGGATATAGTCAAGCTCGGCACAATCGGGGTCGGGGGTCACAAGGTTTGCGGTCGGAACAAAGGTTCCTTCGCGCATCATCTCAAGACCAAGCCAGGCTTCAATGGCGCCGCATGCCCCAAGAGTATGGCCAAAATGACCTTTCAGGGTGTGGATCGGAACGGCACGTTCAAACACGGCCCGTGTGGCTTTGCTTTCTGCGAGGTCGCCATGATCGGTTGCGGTGCCGTGACCGTTGACGATGTCGATATCGGCCGGTGACAGGCCCGCATCTTCAAGCGATTTGCGCAGGGCGATTTCCATCTTGTCGGCCTGTGGCTGGGTGATGTGTGCCCCGTCGGAATTGGATGCAAATCCGACAATCTCGCCAAAGATGGTCGCACCGCGCGCGACAGCATGTTCATATTCTTCAAGGATCAGGGTCCCGGCCCCTTCACCGATCACCAGACCATCACGGTTCTGATCATAGGGGCGCGGCGTGATTTCCGGATGATCGTTATTGTCGCTGGTGGCAAACAGGGTATCAAACACGGCCACCATGGTGGGGCAAAGTTCTTCGGCACCACCGGCAATCATGACGTCTTGCATCCCGTATTTGATGGCCTCATAGGCATAACCGATCCCCATGCTGCCCGATGTACAGGCGGTTGATGTGGGAATGATCCGCCCGCAAATACCATAAAGGACACCGATATTGACCGCTGATGTGTGGCTCATCATCTGGATATAGCTGGTCGCGGTAATCGCGTTGCTGTCACCGGTTTCCATCAGTCGGGTAAAGCCAAGAACGGGCGGGGTGCTTCCGAATGAAGACCCATAGGCAATGCCAAGGCGTCCCCCCTGCAGGATTGATTTTTCGTCGCGCAGGCCCGCCATTTCAAGTGCCCGGTCGGTTGCGGCAACCGACATCTGGGCAACGCGGCCCATGCTGCGCAGCTGTTTGCGGTTGAATTTGCCCTTAAGGCTGAAATCCTCTACAGGACCGGCAAGGCGGGTACGGAGATCATATTTCCCGTCCCATTCATCCATGCGTTTGATGCCGGTTTCACCCGCATTCATCCGTGATGAAATGGTTTGCCAGTCATTGCCCAATGCGGTGATCCCGGCCATGCCGGTCACAACAACCCGTCTGGTCATAGCATCCCCCCGTTCACGCTGATGACCTGCCGGGTGATATAGGACGCATCGGCACTGCACAGGAAGGCCACGGTTGCCGCAATTTCATCAGCGGTGCCGTAACGACGCATCGGGATCATGGCCTTGACCTCGTCTTCGGGCAGGTCATCGGTCATTTGCGTTTCAATAACCCCCGGTGCCACGGCATTGACGGTGATCTTGCGTTTGGCAAGTTCAAGTGCCAGCGATTTAACCGCACCAATGATACCCGCCTTGGATGCGGCATAGTTCACCTGACCGCGATTGCCAGCAAGTCCGGCAATCGACGTCAGTGCAACGATACGTCCACCTTTGCGACGCTGGATGATCGGCATGATCACGGGTTTCAGGACATTGTAAAAGCCATCAAGATTGGTGTGCAAGACACTGTCCCAATCGTCATCTTCAAGTGCGGGAAAGGCATTGTCACGCGTCAGACCGGCATTGAGAACCACGCCATAAGGCGCGCCAAATTGTGCGATATCTTCCTCAAGCGCGGTGCGTGTTGCGTCACGATCTGCAATGTCAAAGCAGATCAGACGGCCCTGACGACCAGTCGCAATGACATCATCAAGAACCTTTTGCGCGCCAATCTGATCGGAATTGTAATGCACGATGACGTCAAATCCGTCGCGGGCAAGGCGTCTTGCGGTGGCGGCACCAATGCCTTTGCTGGCACCGGTTACCAGTATGGTTTCTGTCATGGCTTTGCCGTGTCCTGATTAATGGTCGTCGTGTTTTCTTGTTGTGCGTCGTTTTCCGAAGCGGGCTGATAGACATTGATCTGTGCAAAGACCAGAACAGTTTCCCTGTTTCTGACTTCGCCTTCAAAGACGCCCATCTGTTCATCTTCGAAGATGTTTTTTACAAAGACATCAAGACAACTGCCAGCCTGAAACCAATCGCATGCAAGGGTCATTTTGCGCGTTCCCAGAAGATAGCCGATCCGGGGCGGCGAGGTCGGGTCTTCCTGCTTGCCGCGCCAGCCGCTATAGGCGGCAACGGCCTGCGCGATATATTCAATCCCGACATAGGCCGGAACCCCAAGTCCTTCCTCGAAAAACATGCTGTTTTTGTGAATGGTGACGCGGGCATGGAGTGTTTGCGGATCAGCCGAACATACCTCGTCAATCAGCAGCATCGGGGATGCATGCGGGACCAGTTCATCAACAGCAGGGATGGCAGAATGTTCATTCATGATGACGGGCCACTATTGTTAAAACCGCGCCCGAGAATTACGGACACATTGCTGCCGCCAAAGGCAAAGGAATTGCTCATCATTGCAGACTGATCAGCTGGCGCAAGACGCTGACCGACGGTTTCGACCAGATTGATGGCAGGAATCCCGGGATCAATAACACCATCCCAGATATGGCGGGGCAGCGGTGCACCATCATGCATCTGGTTGAGCGACAACCAAAGAATTGCAGCCTCGATCGCCCCCGCCGCACCAAGGGTGTGACCGGTCATTGGTTTGGTGGAACTTACTGCGACCGGGTGATCAAATATGGTGTGAACCGCGCGGGCTTCCATGCTGTCATTAAGCGGGGTCGCTGTACCATGCAGATTGACATAGGAAATGGCGTCTGTTGGCAAACCTGATTGTTCAAGGGCTGCGCGCATTGCCGCCATCGCCCCGATCCCGTCAGGATGTGGTGCGTTCGGATGATGGGCATCGGACGTTTCGCCGACCCCCATAACAGCAATCTTGCCGCGATCCGGACGCATGACAAACAATGCTGCCCCTTCGCCAATATTGATCCCGTCACGATTGATACTCAGCGGATTACAGATGCCTGTTGCAACCGAACTCAGCGAATGGAAACCGCGCACGGTCAGGCGGCATAGGCTATCAACACCGCCAACCAGAACCGCATCACACAAACCCGCCCGGATCAGGCGCTGGGCCGCGCCAAACGCCTTGGCACTTGATGAACATGCCGTTGAAATCACATAGGCCTGGTTTTGCAGATCAAGCGCATCGCGCAGGAATTCGGCAGGTGATCCGATTTCCTGATCCTCATAACGGAAACTTTCCGCCCAATGGCCGGTCGTCAGCCGGTCGCGATAGCCAGAAGTGCCTTCTTCGATCCCTGATGTACTCGTTCCAAGAATGACAGCGACCCGGTCCTTGCCAAATGTTGCAATAACATCGGAAATTTCGTCAGAAATCTGGTTTGCCGCAGTCCAGAGCAAACGGTTGTTGCGCGTATCGTAATGACCAAGATGATCGGGTAAAGGATCAACCGCCCCGGTAAAAGTCCCCAATATGGTGCTTTCACCAACCAGATAGTCCTCATGCAGACGCATGTCTGCCGGGCGATCACCAAACAGCGTTTCCGATGATTGGGCGATCCCCGTACCGAGGGCCGATACCATGCCCAACGCGGACAGAAATGCGGGTTTTTCGGTCACGTTCATGGCGTCATCCGCCTTGAATTAATGGCAAGATCATAGCCAAGTGCCAAATTGCGCAACGTTGCCTGACCCTGCCAGGGATCACCATCAGGACGGTTGATCTGCATGAAGATATCGCCATCATTTTGGGTCTTGATCATGCGTTTGTTGCCTGTCTCCGAAATCGACAAATCAGTGCCAAGGGCGCTGCGCACAACATCGACCGGCCAATAGGTCATGATCATATCGGCAAGCAGGCGACGCCCGTCAACCATTCCGGAAACCCAGTCTGCGGTGGTGATATCAAGTGCATTTTCTGTCCAGTCGATATCAAGGGCACGGCGTCCCAGATCGTCAAGTACCGTGATTTTGACGCGGTCGGCATTGATGGCAATGCGGGCAATAAAGGTTGCGCGATCCTGCCCGGATTGGGGGGTCGGGTTCTTCCATTTTGCCGAAACCTGCTGGGTGACATTGATGACCGTGTCTTTCAGCCAGGGCTGATCGGGAAGTGTCAGCGCAGCACCACTGACCTGATCAAGCACGATCACGTTATACGCACTTGTCCGCGCCATTTCCGAAGTGGAACTGGTCGATATTTGCGTACTACATGCACCGAGCATCACGGCGGTCAACAAGGTCAGGACTGATCGCATAGGTCGTGCAACATCTTAAGGTAATGGTCGGTTTTGCTTACCAGTGGATTGTCGATATTCCAGGCGTAACCGGCAAGGATCGAGACAACCATGCGCTTGATCTGTGTGTCGTCGGTCGGCTGATTGAAAATGATCGTCTGAAGGCGCTCGTCATACCATGCGTCAACATAGGAACGAAAGGTCGCAACCCCCTTTTCGAGCGGGTCGGCATAGTCCTTTTGCCAATCCACGTCTTTGCCCTGATGATGTTCGATCAGAACCTTGGCGGCCATTTCGGCTGACTGCAGGGCGATGGTTACCCCCGATGAGAAAACGGGATCAAGGAACCCGGCGGAATTACCCAGCAGGGCATACCCATCCCCGAATAGCTGGTCGGACTGGGCACTGTACCCGGCAATCGCATTCAGCGGCCGGGTTGGTTTGGCGTCGGCCAGCAACGTGCCCAGTCGGGTCTCGTTGATCAGTGTGTCAAAGATATCCTGCTGTTCCATGGCTGACCATTTGGGGTCTTGGTCCGGAAAGATAACCCCGACCGATGACGTGCCGTCCGAAAACGGGATCAGCCAATACCAGATTTCATGATGGGTCGGATGAACCGTAATCAGGATCTTGTTCCGGTCATAGTCCGGATCGGTAATGTTGTCCTGAATATGGGTAAAGAGTGCCCGCCGCTCTGTCGAATGGTCCGACCGTGCAATGCCCAGCATGCGGGGCAATACGCGTCCGTAACCACTGGCATCAAGGACAAATCCGGATCGAAGATGCTCGACCGCGCCCTGATCATTTTCAAATGTCAGTTGGCATTCGCCCTTGGCAAGTTCGGCACGGGTTACCTTGTGACCAAAACGGATATCAATGCCCGCATTTGTCGCATGATCGGTCAGGATTTTGTCAAACCGGGCGCGTTGGACCTGAAAGGTTGTTCCCCAGCCGTCGGTTTCGAAATTCTCGCGAAAATCGATGGCCTGATATTGCGGGCCGCGTTCAAAGACAGCACCATTTTTGAACTGGAACCCGGCTTCTTCGACAGCATCCAGAAGACCTGCACGTTCAAGAATATTCATGCAATTGGGCAAAAGGCTTTCGCCAATCACAAAACGTGGAAAGGTTTGTGCTTCCAGGACAATAACACTGAGCCCGGCATCATGCAGAAACTTGGCTGCAACCGCACCCGCCGGTCCGGCACCGATAATCGCAACATCGCAATCGCGCATTTGTGTTCTTCCTTTCGATTACCGGCTGTCGGTAGTGTCAGCTTGTGCGGGTATTGAACACATCCAGTAGGAAAGTATCCAGGCACAGGCCAGACCGATTGAAATGATGGTGCCGATGGTATTGACCACCGGTACCGAGCTTGTCGCCAAAAGCCCAAAGGCCAGAATGCTGCTGATCAGGGACAGGAACACGGCAAAGCGGATTTCCGTCTGTTGGCCGTGATGTCGACTTTCAGAGGTGAAAATCGCGTAATCCGCCCCGATGGCAAACACCAGAAACAGCGCCATGATTGCAAAGAAATTGATCGTCACACCCAATGCGAATGCTCCGATAACGGCAATCAGGATGGCAATCAAGGGTGCGGCAAGGACGTTCAAACCGGCATATGCACCATATCTTATGATGGCAAGGATACCGGCAACGATCAGCGATGCCGCAAGCGCAATCGTGGCCCAGTTCCGGTAATGCGCGAACTGGGCTGTGATGGTTTCGCGCGGATTGATCAGCCGGGCATTGCCAATGTCTGCAATTGCGTCGCGAATGGCATCGGCATCTTTAACGGCACCAAGCCGGATAATATCGGTTTCCCCGTGCTGCAAGCTCGCAAGGGCCGGGATGGTCCCCAAAATATCCGGATCAGGTTCCAGAAAATCACTTTCGGTATGTTGGGTGGGAGTTTGGACCGGTAATGATGCCCGCAGCTTTGCCCCAAAGGGTTCTTCCAGTTCCTTAGCCACCAGTTCGCGGTTTTCTTGCTGTCGTTTAATCGATGGAATGACATCGGACAGACCAAACAGACTTCCCAGAATACCGTCCCGGATAATCGGGGTCAGGGCGGTGCGTACAGCTTCACCTGTTTCGAGGCGGTCCTGAACAAGACTGCCATCAATGCGGATGAATTGCGGATTGCCCCCGATCCCCAGCGTTTCGCTAATCTCGCGGGCATCTTCGATCAGGGCTGTATTGCCATGACCAAGGGCCGCTATATCGTCATTGGCGGGCAGGGAATAGACGGTTGTAATCAGGCCGATGACCGCACATGCCAGAACCGCCAGACGTTGTTTCTGCGGGATGCGGACTTTCAGCAAAGCGTTATCAATATGGGCATAGATCGTGCGGATGACTGACCGGTCCCTTACATCACGATGGGGCAGAACGGGCAGGATCGTTACCACAGTGACATAGGCCGCAATCAGCCCGGAAATGGAATAAAGCGATATCTGTGCAAGCAAGACTGTCGGCGTCACGGCGAGGGCTACAAAGCCGCAAACAGTGGTCAGAAGGCCAAGCCGCAAGCCCGGACGAATATGCGCAAGCCGTGCTCTGGCAGCTCCGACCGACTTTGGCAGAACCAGAAAATGCAGCGCATAATCAATGGAAATACCAATCAGGCTTGCACCAAACACCAGTGCAATGGCATGGATACTGTCGAAGACGACAACAAGGGCGGTAATCCCGGCAAGCAATCCACTGCCCACGGTCAGCAGTGTCGCAACCAGTGGAAGTGCCGACATAAAGACACCAACCACCATCATGATCACACCGATGGTGGCAATTATCGCAATGCGTTGAACGTCGCTGCGTGCGTGGCTGGCTTCTGATACGGCAAAGAAAACCTGACCGGTTTTTGCGATGTGAAGCGCAGCATCGGATGCGCTTCTTGTCGCAATCACATCGTTGATCTGTTTCACCCACTGCGCTTCCTGCCCGTTGGTACGGACATCCGGCGACAGGGTGATGATGATTGGTGTTGCAAACCGGTTGTCATCCTGAACCAGACCGCTTTGTCCGATCTTGCCACCAAGTTCGGACAGAAACCCCGGAAGAAGCGAAAATGGGTCGTTTCCAAGCGACTGAGCACTGATCATGGATGACGGGGAATAGAGGTCCTGCAAGGCACGACGAAACAGTCGCTGCCCGTCACTATTCATCAGACTATCGCGATCCTTTTGCGATAGAAGCCCGTTGGCATGCTTTTGATAAAGCCCATAAAGGGACTGCGCATCACCGGTTTCAAAACCGGGCAGGCTGACATTGTTTGTGCCAGCAATGTCACGAAACTCTTGGGCCATATCCCGGCTTGCGGCCTCAAGGGCATTGCGATTGCCATGTGAGACCATAACGATGGCCTGACGGGCATCGCGTGCCAAAAGATCACGGACAATATTGATATCTGAAAACCGTTCGGCGTTTTCCGGACCACTTTCCTGCCCGATCAGGGCAAGAATATCGCCATCAATGCGGCTGTGCTTCGCGCTGATCTGCCAGACCGTCACGATCCCCATGACCAGCAGACAGATCACCCATATGGCGGCGCGCAGCTTCATTATTGTGCCTGCCCGGACAGAAGGGCTGCGATATCGCCGGGCAAGGGCAGGGATGCCTTTGCCTGATTGCCAAGTGTGATGTCATCATAATCGCCAGATGGCTTTGTAATTGTGACATGTTCAACGAATTGGTCGCCATATGCCGTGATCTCGATGATCTGATCGGCAATCGGAAGACCGGCAAGCGGGACAAGTTTTACGTGCCAGGATGCATTGGTTTCGCCGGTTTCCGGGGGCATTTCAGCAAGGGTGAAATGTGCCGACAAGGCATCCCAGTTTCCGGCAAGAACGGCAGAAATCAGGGCGATGAATTGATGAAACTGTGCGCCACTTGCAATGACTTCTGTGCTGCCATCGTCAAGCACACGGGTAATCCCGCGATCTGTCATCACGGTGGTATCGGGGAATGGTTCCTGATTTTCCCACAGCAGCCCGTCTTTGGGGGACAGGGTAAAGTTGCCCGTCGAAACAAGGGGCTGATCAAACCCGTTCAGGTGCCGGTCCAGTTGAAAGACCCCGGTCAGATAGGCATCATCGGAAATTGAAAGTGGTGCGGAAATACCCGCACTATCGGCCCGCACAGATGAAACCAAAGCTGAAATTGTCATCAGAATGACAATGCCAAAGGTCACCAATATCTGCTTTGCGATGGTGCGAAGCCTGATCATTTTTGTACTTCCAGCTTGGAGATCAGACATTCCGGGCTGGCAAACAGCATTTCGCCGGTCGCCTTTTCAACGGCAACCTGAATGGTAAAGCCCTTGGTCAGCTTGTCACCGGTTTTGGCGTCGGTAATCAGATAATCAATCTTGAGCCGGTTTTCATATTCCCTGAGTGTTGCGGTAATGCGGATTTCCTGTCCGAACCGGCAGGGACGGACATATTTGACCCGCATATCGACGACCGGCCACAGATAGCCGCTTTCATCCATCTGCGGATAGTTATAGTCAATCTTGTCAAGCAGCGCACAGCGGGCATTTTCAAAGAACTGAACGTAATTGCCGTGCCAGACCACATTCATCGGATCAAGATGATAGAACTGGATGGTTTCGGTGACGGATGCGGCTATCATGCGACCTCCCCGTCATAAAGTGCCCAGTGGCGGCCCTGAATACGTGAAATCACCAATCGCAAGGTCGCTTCAAGTGGCTGGTCTTCATCGATAAAGCCAATGTCTTCCTTAAGCTGGTCGATAAAGCGGACAAGGTCCGGGCCGAGTTGCGCTTGCGTAATCTCGCCAGATTTCTCCCGCAGGCGGATGGCCTGAAGGGCGGCAATCAGGTTGGCTGCAACCACCTGTTCGGTCAGTTGCAGGACACGCAGGCAATCGCGCGCGGCAATCGTGCCCATGCTGACCTTGTCCTGGTTATGACATTCGGTGGATCGCGAAAATACACTGGCCGGCATGGTTTGTTTCAGGGCCTCTGCCGTCCAGGCTGAGGCACCGATTTGGACGGCCTTCAGGCCATGATTGATCGATGCACGATCAGCCCCCGATCCCGACAGGTTGGATGGGAGGCCGTGGTTGAACCTGGTATCAACCAGAAGCGCCATCTGCCGGTCCATCAGATCGGCCAGATTGGCGACCAGTGTCTTCATGCCATCCGCAACAAAGGCAATGTGGCCGCCGTAAAAATGACCGCCATGCAAAATGGTGTTTTCACCAACATCAAGCAGCGGATTGTCATTTGCACTATTGAGCTCGATTTCAAGCGTCCTGCGGAAGGTGGGCATCATATCGGCCAGCACACCAATCACATGCGGCGCACAGCGCAATGAATAGCGATCCTGCAAGCGTGCCGGTTCATAATCCGGTCCAAGATGCGCAAGATCATTCTCAATCCATGCTGCAATCTGTGCCTGTCCGGGGTGGGGCTTTGCCGCGAAAAGCCGTTTATCGAAATGTGCGGGATTGCCCAGAAGGCCAATGCTTGCCATTGCCGTGATACGGCTGGTCAGTTTGCAAAGATATTGTGCGCGAACAAATGCCTGACACATCAGAGCCGTCATAACGGCCGTGCCATTCATGATGGCCAATGCTTCTTTGGGGCGCAACACCAGTGGCGTCAGACCAGCTTGCTCAAGTGCTTCCTTGGCTGTTGTTTGGGTGCCGCGATAGAGCACATCACGCTCGCCGATCAGGGCCGCAGCAACATAGGATAGCGGGGTCAGGTCCCCGGATGCTCCGACCGATCCCTCTTCGGGGATCAGCGGCGTAATGTCATGGGCCAGAAGGCCGGTCAGCTGATCAAGAAGATCGACACTTACGGCAGAATAGCCACTGCACAGTGATGCCAGACGGACGGCCAGCACCGCGCGCGCCTGATCGGCGGGCAGAATGTTGCCAAGACCGCAGCCATGAAAACGGCTTAGATGCAGGGGGAGTTCTGCAACCAGTTCGGGGGGCACGCGGCGAGATACTGAATCCCCATAACCGGTGGTGACCCCGTAAATATGACCATGCTCGCGCAATTCGCGATCAAGGAAATCCGCGCCGTTCTGGATGCGATTGCGGAACTCTGCGTCACCAGACAGAACCGGTTGGGCGCGCTGTTCTGACAGGGCAATCACATCCTCGATCATCAGATCGTTCTCGCCGAAAATGATGTTGATGTGATTATTGGTCATTATCTGCCTTTTTCTTCGCCCAGAAGTCATAGAAATTGAACCATTGCAGCGGTTCATTAACAACAATCTTTTCAAGCCATTGCGCATACAGGCTGGCGTAATTTTTGATCGCCTCTTCGCGCTTTGCACGCGGCAGGATCATCTGATCGGCCAGCTTGTGCCAGGCAATCCTGAATTTTTTCCCCGAACGCCATGCCGCAGCCGAGTAGACCGGGCATTGCAGCAAATAGGCGAGGATAAACGGACCTTGCGGGAATGGTGCGTCATCGCCCAGGAACGGTGTGTGGACCGTTTTGTCGCGTGCGCCAATCGCAACGCGGTCGGCGGCAATCACCACCCATTCCCCCCGGTCAGCCCGTTCGCGCAGCATCATCGCGGTGTCGGGGCCGATTTCGGTGACTTCAATCAGGTCGACCTGACTTTCGGGGGCAAGTTTCTTCAGGACACGACCAAACCGGGCGGCATTTTTTTGATGCAGCAACACATTGACGCGAAAATCGCGATCCCGGCTGGCAATGGCGCGCACCAGTTCCATATTGCCGAAATGCGAAACCAGCAGAACCACTGCCTGATTGCGCGGCAAATAATCAAACAGGCTGGTGGCATCATCGGGAAGGTCAAGATTGCTTTCTTTTAGCCGCCCGCTCCAGGCGGCGATCTTGTCGAGCGCGCTTTCACCAAACTGAACAAAATGGCGAAACACATTCATGCGCGTTGGTGCAATATCCGCCCCGGCCTTTTGCGCGCGGCTCAGAAAATCATGTGACGCCTGTCGGGCAGTGCGACCGGTCAGGTAGAAGTAAAAAATGATCGGCAACATGATCGCCAGACAAAACCGCCGACCGCAATAGCGATACACCATGCCAAGGAACCGCATCCCGAAATAGATGCCCCGTTCATCAATCTCTGACCAGTGCTCGGACGGTGGGGGTGTTGCGCTGCGTGATCCCGTTTTCCCGGTTTGGACAAATCGCCCGCCACGGATCACAAATCCCGGCAATCGCCAGATCATGCCAAAAACCAGTCTGGTATGCATCCAGCTGATCAGGACATTGTCCTTCCACATCCGGAAGTTTGATGTGTTTCCTTCGGGGTATGTCACCTTGGTCGGGATATGGATCACCGGCACACCGCGCCAGAACAGACGCACCATCAGTTCGGTGTCAAAATCCATCTTTTTGCCAAGGCCCTCTTTGCGCCAGATCGCAAGGCTTTGTTCAAGCGGATAGACACGAAACCCGCACATGCTGTCGCGGATGGCAAAGGAAAGCGTTTCAATCCACACCCATACATGGGTCACCCAGCGCCCGATTTTGCGTCCGGTCGGAATGCTGTCGTCATAGATCGGAAGACCAGTGATCAGTGCATCCGGGTTACCATTTGCCGCAGTCAGCATCTCAGGGATCCGGGCAAGGTCATGCTGCCCGTCGGCATCAATCTGGATGGCGTGGCTAAATCCGGCCTTCCGGGCAATTTCCATTCCTGTCATGACCGCCACACCCTTCCCACCATTACGTGGCAGCCGATGACAGATCACGCCATTTTCCGGATCATGAAGGCTTTCGACGACCTGCCGTGTCTGTTCATTTGAGCCGTCATCAATGATGAACACATAAAGATCATGGGCGCGGATCAACGCAACGACATCAGCCAGAACGCTATGATGATTATGGGTCGGGATCAGCGCACAGACTTTCACGCGACGTCACCTTGGTATGTATCGGGCGTGCGTAACTTCAGGGTGCCTGAACTATGCAGATCGGCTTCGTCGGATCGGTAACAGAACTTAAGGCGTCCTGCCGCTGCGTCATAATCAAGTTCAAGTTTGATGATGTCGGTGGGTGTTATTGGTTTGCGGAATTTAAGCTGGCTCACCTCGGACACATTGCGTGATGACCCGAAAAGCGACGCGCCAAAAAGGGCGGCCCAATGAAGCTGTACGACGCCGGGAAGGATCGGTTGCCCCGGGAAATGCCCCTTGAAGCAGGTCATGCCGGAATTAAGTGCAAGTGTCATCGAAAGGCTGTTGCCATCGCCTGTCTGACTTGAAACCGCCGGAAGAGTATTGCCATTGTCGTCAAATAGTGCGCGCAACAGATGCAGGGGCTTCTTGCCCTGACTGTCTGTCGGAAGGGCATCAACAAATCGCCAGCGCTGTGGTAATGCCGCGTCATCTTCAAATTGCGCAAGATCGCGGCGCAAAAGGCGTCCCATCCGGAAACGGCCGCGCTTTTGCAACTCTGTCTGGCCCTTGTCGGTCAGAACCGCAACAACGGCCAGTCTTTGATCATCTTCATGGGCCAGAAGTGCAACAGCGTCTTCGACAAGGTCGCTTTGACGAAGGTGTTCTTCCACTGCTCCAAGTGAAACACGCTTGCCCTCGATCTTTACCACCCGGTCGGCACGACCTTTAAGCACGAAGCTATGGTCATCGATGTTAATGTCGACCCTGTCCTGTGTCTGATACCAGTCATCCCCGGCAATATGGTTTGCACGCACGCGCAGACAGCCGTCATCATTCAGTCCGGTATCCAGCCCCGGAAGCGGATGCCATGGTGTGTTTTCACCTTGCTGTTGACGCCAGGCAATGCCACCGGTTTCGGTGCTTCCATAAATTTCGGTCGGGCAGGTGCCAAGCATCTTGGTGGCGGCCTGTGCCGTCGGTAAATCAAGTGGTCCGCCAGAACTCAGGACAAGTGCCGGGCGTGGCGCATGGATCAGATCGGGATGAAGGTTTTTAAGCTGTGCCGGACTGGTAACCAGCATGTCACCAGTTCCCAGTTCGGCAAGAACCATTTCCCAGAACGGGGCCGGTTCGGCACGGGTGACTTGCCTGTTCATGACCGGCCAGATCACCCGAAAGATCAGACCATAGATATGCTGATGGGAAACAAGTCCGATGACCCGCGATCTTTCCTGCATCAACGGGCACCAAAGCGGGGACTGGGTTTTGATTTCGTCCTCGATCTGGGCAAGGGTCTTTATGATCGGCTTCGGGATGCCACTTGATCCCGACGTAAAGAAGATGGCCTTGCAGGATGTTGCATCCGCAATAGTGTTATGCGGATCATTTGCCGTTTCCGGATCGTTCGGATTGCCAAGCAGATCAGCGATGCGCACATCATCCAGATGTGTATCAAACTGCTGCCCGATTTCATTGAGATACCCGCTTTTGTCCGTCGCAGGCAGGATTGCGGTCGAACCGGACCGCCACACGGCCGCAAGAGCAATCAGGAACAGGCGCGTGGACTGGCAATAGATCGAAACGCGCGATCCCGGTTCAAGCATTGCAGCAAGCTTGTCGATATCGGCCTGAACGGGGCCGACATTGATCGTGCTGCCACCTTCGAGAAACAAGGCGGTTTCAGTATTGCGAGGATCACTGAGGTTTGTGAAAAAAACGCTCATGCGTTCTCCTGCCGGGAATTATTTTGTGATTTCCGGTCATAGCGGGCGCGCAGGATACGGCGCACCGGCCATTCCCCAACGAACAGAACCCCGATCAGGACATAGGAAATCAGTCCATTATAAAGCGTCCATGTTTCGATACTGGCATAAAGGGCAGTCCATGCCGCAACGGTGCCATTCAGAACAAAGAACCCGACCCATATGCCGGTCAGTTTGCGGGTGTAAGCGATGGCATAGGCATCAAGTTCACCAGACCGAAGCCTTGCAAACCGTTCAATCATAGGCATCCCGGAAAACAGGGATAGTCCGAACAGGGCGGCAAGGGTTGAACTGACAATGACCGGATAAAAACGGATTGCCACCAGCGCGCTTGCAATCCCCGCAGAGCTCAGAATGACCGCAATCACAAGAAAGCTTGCCGCCTGTGCGCGTTTTCCACTGCCAAGAAACAGGGCGGCGCGCAGGACGACAGCAACAATCAGCATGATAAGGATCAGACGTGGCGAAAAGATCGAAAGCCCGAAATAAACCAGTACCGGATAGGCAATACCCAGTATCGCAAGCAGAATGGCGCCGACGCGACTAGGAGCTGACCAGGTCATGAATTTTCTCGACCACGTCATCGACGGTTCTGACCGATTTGAATTCAGTGGCCGGGATTTTCTTGCCGGTAAGTTCCTGGAATTTGACGATCAGATCGACAGCATCGATGCTATCAAGATCAAGGTCTTCCATCAGGCGGGCCTCGGGTGTGATGTCTTCGGCCGGGACCTCGAACAGTTCGACCAGATAATGCTGCAACTGGTTATAGACTTCGTCGCGACTATGCATGGTTACGCCCCCTTCGCTGACTGAATGAATTTGGCCAGGTTCTGAACGGACGCAAAATGTGTTTTGACGTTTTCGTCTTTGGCATCGATACGGACATCATATTTTTTCTGAAGCGCGACACCAAGTTCAAGCGCATCAATAGAATCAAGACCCAAGCCATCAACGAAAAGGGCTTCGGTACTATCAATGTCATCGACCTGCACATCTTCGAGATTAAGCGTCTCGATGATGAATGCTTTAAGTTCTGTTTCCAGCGAAGTCATATGTCAATCTGCTCAAGAAGTATTCTTTGATGAACCGGGTCAACGCACGCGACTGTTTGGCACGCGGCAACTCGGGATCATGAATATCGTTGAATATTATTGGTGGATCAATTTCCAGCCGGTATTGGATTTTTGACGGCGGAATACGATACCACGGAACCCCTTTTTTCAAGGTATCGTGATTACAATGTACAACTACAGGAATCAAGTCGGCTTGTGTTTCTATCGCTATGTTTGCAGCTCCGCGCTGAAGCTTGCCAAGCTTGTGTTTTGGCGGGGTTCGGGTGCCTTCCGGGAAAATCATGATATTGGCACCGGACGCCAGATGGTGACGTGCCTGGGTGATCAGGTTTTCCGGATTGTCGTCATTCCGGATAAAGCCCGCCGCCCGAACAACCCCGAACAGGAACGGATTGCGAAACAGTTCATGTTTGACCACACACTGGCACCGGTCCATCCGTGACAGGATCATCACAACATCCAGAAGTGTCGGGTGATTGGCGATAATCAACGTACCCTGCGCATCCTTAAGCCGGTCAAGGTTATATGCCTGAACCCCGGCAACCCCGGTGATATCCAGCATCCAGGCAAACAGCCGAAAACCCCGACAGATGACAAACTGGGCATATTGACGGCGTTTTGCGCGATTGCGCAGAATGACCATCATGGCCGGGAAAATTGTCAGGGCCATAAACAACCCGCCAAGACCAAAGCTGCTGAATGCAAAGCCGGTTGCAATCAGCCGCCAATACCAGTTCAGGCCGCGGACTGGTTTCGGATGGGAGGGTGTCGGGGCCAGGGCGGAATCAGTCATGTCTTGAAAGTGTCCAGGCGGTGGTTTTGCCGACAATATTAATGCGCTCTGTGAGTGATGACAAAAGCTCGACCATCGCTTTTGCCTGATCGAATGCTTTGCCGGGCAAAAGCGTATTGCGTTCTTCCGGGGCAAGGTTTGCGAAACCAAACAGATTGTCCGTGCCGGATCCCGCCTTGTCATGTGGATCAAAGCGAATGGCAAGCGCCATGCCGGTATCGGATTGTTCAATATGGTCCTGATAAATGTCAGGTAGAGGCAGATCGACGAAGCACAGGACAACCGGTCGCGGGTCGGTCGCAAGTTGTGCAAGTGTTTCAGTCATTGCTGCGATCAGGGTGTCATCACCTGCTGAAATGGCCGTATGGCTTGCGGTGATTGACCAGTTGATGGATGCAACTCCGATAAAGGCATTATGGACCGACATGCTGAAATCGGCTGGCGACAGAGCCTCGTCCGTTGCGACCTGATGGAGCAGTTTGACGGTTCGTTCGATATTGCCATGTCGGGAACAGAATACGATGCGCGGATTGTCTGTTCCGGCAAGTGTGTGTGCAAGAACCTCGGCGGCGGCGCGACCAAACAGGTCAAGACGCCGCCGCCAGGCCGGTTTTATACTTTGCGCCAGTTTGGCCAGATCCGACTGTTCATGCGCAATCAGGTCTTTCCCGTTGCGTTTTACGGTCAGCGTAGCCTGACCATCGGTATTTTCCCAAAAGGCCCATTGCGGCATGTGGGCGCAAAGCAGCGTCATCTGAAGTCCTAGTTGGCAAGGGCTGCGCGGGCAGAGACCGCACGCAGGATATCCTGTCTCAGGTTATTGACCCAACGGTTATAGTTCCGATGAATTTGAGTGCCATTATAGTTCAGATTGGCGCTGTCGACATAAATGATCGAATACTTCTTTTGATCAAACGCGATCGCGACTTCAGCACTATGAGAGCGCGGGTTATAGGTCGCCTTGAGGTGACCTTCACTTTCGCGCTGAACGATCCAGTCACGTGCAGATGCGGTCTCAATGATGGTTGCCTCGATTTCTGCCATGCTGAGCTTCTCAACATCGCTCGGGAAGGGCTGGTTCGAGAAATTCTGAACGGTTGCCGTGCACGCGCCAAGTGCCACCAATACAATGGCAACAGCTGCAAGTTTCAAGCTACGCATTTTGATCTGCCTTGATTCTTTGTTGAAAACGAATTCAATTGATCGCGTTGATTGTCGGTCGAAAGACATGATTTTATGGAAGTCGACCGTGCTCGTGTGACCAGATTTCAGCAATAATGGATTGTGTTGGTGGCGACAAGTACCACTTTCGGGATAGAGGGTGCAGACGGGATTGAGCCGACATATTGTTGTGACGGCAATGTGGTTTATGTGCTTTACGTCCTTGATGATTATCGGGAAATATCCCGGCCGCCGCGCAAGATGATCTCGGCAGTGGCGCACGAAATCCTCGAAAGCCTTGTGGCGATGATTGCCGGCGGATCTGATGGCCGGGTGTTCAAGGATCAGGATGGGCGTCCATGGGTTGAGATCGCAGGCGCGTCATTGGCGGTATCAATAAGCCATTCACGCAATGTCATTGCCGTGGTGCTTGCGACACAAGCTGACCTCGGGGTTGGCATTGATGTCGAATATATCGATCCCAGAAGGCCCGTGGCTGAAATGGCTGTCCAGATCGGTATGCCATCCTCAACAGAAATCGGTGACTTTTACGATGGCTGGTGCCGTTATGAGGCACTTTTCAAGGCAACCGGCATTGTCGACCCTGAACAGCAGGGGCGTTTGGTTGAATTCATGGAAATTGATCTTCATATGCCCGCTGGTTTTGCCGGGAAACTCGTTGTTGGTCGAGGTTGACCACAGGCCCCTGCTCAGCTGTCTGCTCCGCGATGAATTGTTGCGGATTTGTGAAATGTTTCCCGCTTGGGCCCGGTGATATCTGCGATCAAACAGCAAGAACGGCATATTTGAATTCGGCCAGGGCCAAAAACGGACGCATTGCCATCCTCGGAGCGTCCAGACAAGTCTCAGACAGTGCTTCTGGTAAGCTATTGTATTTAATTGATTTGTTGCGGTGCATTTGCGGGCCGAGCCGATCTTTTCAACAGTGTTTTTGATTTTTTCAAAAAAAATTGCCCGAACGGGTTGCGATATTCGGAATTTGCGACATTTTCCGCTTTAGAAAATGTGTGCTTTCCAGTAGAGCTCACATTTAAGTGACTGATGGTCACTATTGTCGCGTGCATCTGTTCTGTGCTATGCATGCGACAGGGGTATTGGGGAATTCGTCTGGCGCATTATTTGCGCCATAGGAAGAAATAGGTTTGCGCATGTCTGACCGGATAGTCACGGCACAGGATACCGGTGAGGATGAAGGTGATGACCCGTCGTTGGAATCATCGGAGATAGCAAGCCATCCGGATATGGAATTGGATCAGGATATGGACGCCAATTATTGTTTTGCGGATATCTATGTACGTAACGCCCCCAGCTATCTGAAAGGTTTTCTCGGCTCTGTGCAGGAACCTATTCATGGTGAACTGCGCGACCCGAATACTGGTCTTCTGGCCTTCGAGGACGGCGTTTGTGAAATCTCAGCCACTTCGTCATTTCTGACGGTTGCGATGTCGGCCTCGGATGACAAGGGGCTTGATCAGATCCGTGGTTATTTCGAAGAAAAATTGCGGAGCCTGTCTGATCAGCAGATCATCGAATTTGACTGGCGCAAACATTGACCAATGGTCATTAACAAATCATCTGGCAGTTCAAAAGGTTGCCAGATTGCTGTCTGATCAGCACCTCATGCAGGCACAAAGACGCAAACGGTCTTTGTGCCTGATGTCGTTCGGGAGCTGTTTGATCCACCAGGATGTTGTCCTTCATCATCTTGGGATAAAAGGCATAAAGCCGCGAACGCCCGGTATTCGGTGAACTGAATCAGTTCGATGCTGCCGAACTGGTGCATTGATCCACAAGGTGGAAGTAGCCAGAGGTGATCGGGGCCGGACGTGAGTTGAAGGCTGATGGATGAGTTTTGGGTGTTCTAATCAACGACGAACCGATCCCGCGCCCCGCGGACAACTCGCGTAACATATTCCGCGATTGCCGCAACACTTCTTGTATCCTTGGTGTCTGGATGCTGGAGCATCCAGTAATTTCGGGTGAAGCGGATTTCAGGCAGCAGACGGACAAGGTCGGGCACGCCTTCGGTGGCGTAGTCATGCAGGATACCGATCCCGTGCCCGTTGCGCACAGCCTCCATCTGGGCGACCACGCTGCCGCATTCAAAGCGGCGGCGCATCAGTTTGCCAAGGCGGGCTGCGTAGTCAAGGGCGCGGCTGTAAATCAGGTCTTCGATATGGGTGACAAACAGGCGGTCTGAAAGATCGGCCTCGGTCCGTACATCGCCATAACGTTCAATATAATCCCGGCTGGCATAGACGCTCAGCGTATAGTCGGTCAGTTTCTTGATGACCAAGCGCCCCTGTTTGGGGCGATCAAGGGTGATGGCAATGTCGGCTTCGCGCTGGGACAGCGAAAATGTCCTTGGTAGTGGCACAATCTGAATCACCAGATCAGGGTTTTGCGCCGCAAAGTGAGCCAACTCACTTGCAAGAAAATAGTTTCCCAAGCCGTCAGGGACGCCAACGCGCACCGTGCCGCTGATGGTTTCGGACTGGTTTGAAACGGCAGTTCCGGCACGCAGAAAGGCGGATTCAGCGGCCTCTGCTGCGGCCATTAGTTCCTGTCCCGCCGTAGTTAATTCCGATCCGGTGGTGCGCCGTTCAATCAGCTTGGTGCCGAGTTCCTGTTCCAGTGCGGTAAGCTGTCGGCCAACCGTTGCATGGTTAAGGCCAAGCTGGCGGGCGGCAGCAAGGATTTGCCCCTGTCTGGCGACGGCAAGGAAGATACGGAAACGATCCCAGTCCATGGTAGCAACTGACCTTTGATGACTTTAATTTTTGCACATCGAATTTGCAGGAATGATAATTGATGTGCATCGCAGTGCATAGTCATAATGGGTTACTTTGCCGGTCATGAAATCAGGCAATCCGAAATCAGGTTTAGTCGGGAGGAACCCCATGTCGACCCAGATCACTCATTACATCAATGGCAAGCGCGTCGCCGGTACGTCCGGTCGTTCTGCTGCTGTATTCAATCCTGCAACCGGCGCACAAAGCGGAACGGTTGATCTTGCCTCCAAATCCGAAGTCCGCGCCGCAGTTCAATCGGCTGCGGCTGTTCGTGATGAATGGGCCAATACAACGCCGCTGCGTCGTTCACGCATCCTGAACAAATTCCTTGGCATCCTTGAAGAACGTTCTGAAGAACTGGCGGCTGCGATCACCGCCGAGCATGGCAAGGTTCTGTCCGATGCATTGGGTGAAGTCACCCGTGGCATCGAGGTTGTTGAATTTGCAACCGGTGCGCCGCAGCTTCTTAAAGGCGAGTTCACCGAGAATGTCGGAACCAAGGTCGATAGCCATTCGATCCGTCAGCCGCTTGGTATCGTTGCCGGTATCACGCCGTTCAACTTCCCGGCCATGGTGCCGATGTGGATGTTCCCGGTCGCGCTTGCCTGTGGCAACTGCTTTATCCTCAAACCGTCGGAACGCGATCCGTCTGCATCGCTGCTTCTGGCAGAATGGCTGACCGAGGCCGGTCTTCCCGATGGCGTTTTCAACGTGGTTCAGGGCGACAAGGAAGCGGTTGATGCGCTTCTGTTCGACCCGGACGTCACCGCGATCAGCTTTGTCGGTTCGACCCCTATTGCGAAATACATCTACGAAACAGCAACCGCGCAGGGCAAGCGTTGCCAGGCGCTGGGTGGTGCGAAAAACCACATGATCATCATGCCCGACGCCGATATGGATCAGGCCGTCGATGCCCTGATGGGGGCGGCTTATGGTTCGGCTGGCGAACGTTGCATGGCAATCTCGGTTGCGGTGCCCGTTGGCAAGGCGACCGCAGATACCCTGATTGAAAAGCTGGTTCCGCGCATCAATGAACTGCGCGTGGCGCCGGGTACCGATCCGGCAGCCGAAATGGGCCCGCTGGTCACGGCGGCACATCGTGACAAGGTTGTTGGTTATATCAACAAGGGTGTCGAAGAAGGTGCAAAGCTGGTTGTTGATGGCCGCGACATCAAGCTTCAGGGATATGAAGAAGGCTACTTTGTTGGTGGCACCCTGTTTGATGACGTCACCCCGGATATGAGCATCTACAAGGAAGAAATCTTTGGCCCGGTTCTGTCGGTTGTTCGTGCCGACGACTACGAAACCGCTGCCAACCTTGTTGATAGCCACGAATATGGCAATGGTACCGCGATCTTTACCCGTGATGGCGATACCGCACGTGAATTTGCCGCCCGTACCCAGACCGGCATGGTCGGTATTAACGTTCCGATCCCGGTTCCGATGGCCTTCCATTCGTTTGGGGGCTGGAAAGCGTCGCTGTTTGGTGATCATCACATGCATGGTCCGGAAGGTGTGCGTTTCTACACCAAACTGAAAACCATCACCTCGCGCTGGCCGACCGGTATTCGCAAGGGTGCTGAATTCGTCATGCCGACGATGAAATAACTTTTGCTATCCTGGCAAAAAGAAAGGCGCGCAAGGAGTGCTTTGCGCGCCTTTAGTTTATGTGGAATACGGGGAGCCATATATCCACAGGGTGATTTCGCGGCCTAATGCGTGATTGGCTGGGTCAGGGTGACGATATTGAAACCCTGTCGGGCAAAGATCTTGGTTTGTTGATGGATGCTTTCGCGTTTGTTCGCCGGATTTTCATCCAGACTGATGCAACCAATCGGGATCAGGGTGGCATCACGCCGGGCAAGCGTCAGGATATCTTCGGCAATGTGGTCTTCGTGAAACACGATATCAGCCGTTTCAATCGCACGCGCGATGCCATGGGGCAGGTCAAAAGCGGTATCGGCATGGATTTCGGCATCCATGATCTGACCACTGGGCACCGTTGCGCTGCTGCCATCCGGAACGAAGTGTCGCAGGGCATCATCAATATCCTCATGCCCGGTGGGGCGGTTTGTACTGCCCTGTAATCCGCGTTGGAAAAAATGGGTCCAGAACCGCTGGCGCGAGACATTGTCATGGAGATGATCGGCAACCTTTTGCCGTGCATCGCGAGCAATGCGGGCCAGTTGTGACATTGATGCCGGCAGAACGGTTTCTAGGCGCTGACGAATGATGCGCGCCAGGGCCGGGGCGCAGGCCCCGGTTGAAATCGTGATCATCACCGGTGCACGGTCAAGGATCGCCGGAACAATGAAATCGCAATGCGGGGTTTTGTCGACCACGTTCAAAAGGATATTGCGTCGTTTGGTGGCGGCCTGAACCCGCGCCGTCAGATATGGATCATCGGTAGCATCAAACACCATGACCGCACCATTGATCATGGTGTCAACAAAGGGCGCGCTTTCCCAGGCGATCCGCCCTTCGTTCACCATCAGGGCAATCTCGTCGCAAATTTCGGGCGCGATGACCGTGATGACTGCCTGGCTGCGCGCAAGCAGACGCAGCTTTCCAAGGGCGACTTCGCCGCCACCCAGCACCAGTACCTTCTTGCCCGTTACATGGATGAAGGCCGGGAAATAGGCAAAGTTTTCTGCTGTGTCGGGCAGGAGATGTATGCCTGCCTGTGGCGCGTGACTATTCTGCGGCGCGCGGTAATGCGTCATCGAGAATCTCCTTTATCTCCGGCAGGCAGGATCCGCATCCCGTCCCGGCCTGAAGCAAGCGGCCAATATCGACCGCCGATACGGCGTTCTGTTCGGTGATAGCCTTGCTTATCGCAGCCAGTCCGACCGAGAAGCACGAGCAGATCAGGCGATCATTTATCGCCCCGGCATCAGGCATGCGTCCGGCCAGAAGGGCATTGCGTTCAGGTGGTGCTATTTGAGCAGAGGCAAACAGGTTTGAGACCCAGTCCCGGCCAAGGACCTGTCGGTCCGGACCGACGAAAAGCGCACCCGTGATGCGATCCCCGTTCAGACGGGCAAAGCGATGAACGCCCTTTTTGCTGTCACTATATTCAATGACCTGCTGGTCATCTTCATTGGCGGCAATCGGCAACAGGGACTTGAACATCATCGGCTCGGTGCCGGCGATTTCATAAATCATGCTGCCCGGTCCGGTTGCTGCCACCCAATAGGGAAGCCCGGATAAATCGACCGGCGTGCTTGAAAACAGCAATCCTTGCCATTTTGGAACAAAGGGTTCCAGTGTGACGGGGATATGCTTGCTTTCGGGTTGGCCGGAATGGGGGTCGACATTGGGGGGCAAAAGCCGACCAATCCCACCCGCGGCCGAAAAGACATCGTTCCAGTGCATCGGAACGAAAACTTGTCCGGGCATTTGTGCGTCACTGATTGCAATCCGCATCAGGGACGCGCCATGTTTGCTTTTGATCCGCGAAATGCCGCCATCCGAAAGCCCAAAACGTGCAGCGTCATCGGGATGAATTTCAAGCAGCGGTTCCGGACGATGGGCCGAAAGGCGTGCCGCCGTTCCGGTGCGTGTCATGGTGTGCCATTGATCGCGATAACGTCCGCTATTGGCGATCAGCGGGAAATCATGGCTGGTTTGTGATTGTGGTGGGATGTGGGCCACGCCCAGCATTTTTGCCCGACCGCTTGATGTGGTGAAGATGCCGTCACCATAAAGACGTTCGGATCCGCTCGCAGGCTGATTCTTGCGTGATGCAGGCCATTGGAACGGCTGCATGGCGTCATAGGCCGACTTCTTGGCCTTGCGCCAAATGCCGATGTCAAAGGCGCGCATTCCGTCATTTTCAAATTCCGACAGGGCGGCATGTTCGGCAAAAATGTCGCTGGGATCCCTGTATTTGAACGACTTGCCAAAGCCCATGGACTTGGCAACTTCGGTCATGATCCACCAGTCGGGCTTGGCGTTGCCCTGTGTGTCACGGAACGGGCGCTGGCGTGAAATGCGGCGTTCGGAATTGGTCACCGTACCCGATTTTTCGGCCCAGCCCGATGCGGGAAGCTTGATATGGGCATGGCGCAGCGTGTCAGTGTCATTAACGACATCCGATACGATCACCAGCGGGCAGCGCGACAGCGCAAGACGTACCCGATCTGCATCGGGCAGGCTGACTGCCGGGTTGGTCGCCATGACCCAGACCGCCTTGATTTCGCCGGTCTCAATCGCGCGAAACATATCGACGGCCTTATATCCTTCGCCCGGTTCAAGGGCATCCGATTTCCAGAACCGCCGGACGCGGTCCACATCGACCGGATCGTTCGGGTTCATATGGGCGGCAAGCTGATTGGCAAGGCCGCCAACTTCGCGTCCGCCCATGGCGTTGGGCTGACCGGTGACGGAAAACGGGCTGGAACCCGGTTTTCCGACACGGCCAGTTGCCAGATGGCAATTGAGGATCGAATTGACTTTATCCGACCCGCTAGAGGACTGGTTTACACCTTGCGAAAACACCGTGACGGTGCGTTCAAAGGCTGCAAACCAGTTAAACAACGTTTCCAGTTTTCCCAGACCTGAGCCGGTTTCATCGGCACTGTCTTGCAAATCGAGCCCGCATTTTTTCGCGGTTGTCTCGATATCCGGGCAGTCGGCACGGGCCTCTGCCACGGCTTGTTCGTAGCCGCTGACATGGCGGGCTACGTAACAAAGGTCGGTATTGCCCGTCTGGTCAAGCCAGGCCAGCAACCCGTTAAACAGGGCAACGTCACTGCCCGGTTTGATGGCAAGGTGCAGATCGGCAATATCGCAACTTGCCGTCTTGCGCGGATCAATCACGACAATCTTGGTGCCGTGTTTTTCTCTGGCTGCACGCAGGCGCTGGTTAAGCACCGGGTGGCACCATGCCAGATTTGATCCGGTCAGAATGACCAGATCGGCGATTTCAAGGTCTTCGTAGCATCCTGGCACCACATCGGCGCCAAAGGCGCGCTTGTGCCCGACCACGGTCGAGGCCATGCACAGACGTGAATTGGTGTCGATATGAGGCGATCCGATGAAACCCTTGATCAGCTTGTTGGCGACGTAATAATCCTCGGTCAGAAGCTGACCCGAGACATAAAAAGCCACCGATTTCGGACCATGCTTTTCAATGGTGTCGCGCAGACGGTCGGCCGTTTCGGCAATGGCCGTTTTCCAGCTGACCTGTTTGCCATCGACTTCCGGTTCAAGCAGACGAAAATCGCGCTTGGTTTCGGCCATGATGGTATCGATCAGGGCCGCCCCCTTGGAGCAAATGCGCCCAAGATTGGCCGGATGATCGGGATCACCGCCAACAGCCCATCCGTCACGGGTTGGCGAAATGATCAGGCCACAGCCAACACCGCAATAGGGGCAGGTTGTTTTGACCTCATCCCGCATGGCGCAATCCAGCTTGCAGTTCGGTCAGGCCAACGCGGACGATCCCGTCAACGACCTGGCATTCGACCTTGGCGGCACATCCGTCATCGGGGCCTTGTGCCTCGCCGGTTTCAAGCGAAAACACCATGTTATGAAGCGGGCAGGTCACGAAATGGCCATGCACAATGCCCTGCGCCAGCGGCCCCTGTTTGTGGGGGCAGCGATCAAGAAGGGCAAAGACCTGGTCATCAAGGGTTCTGAAAATTGCGATCCGGTCAGTTTGGGTCTGAAGGGTACGTGCACCTTGCTGCGGGATGTTGGCAGCGGGTCCGACTTCTACCCATGTCAGATTGTTTGTCATGGCTCTTACTCCGCTGCGATCATCGAAAGGGGTTTGAACTCATGGGCATCAACGCCCTCGGATGCGCGTTCGGCCCATGGGTCGATCTGGGCGGTTTGCTGGCTGATCATGAAGCGATCAAACAGGGCCTTGCGATTATCAGCATCATCAACAACCCGTTCCTGAACATGTTTCAGGCCAACGCGTTCGATCCATGGTGCCGTGCGTTCAAGGTAACGGGCCTCTTCGCGATAAAGCTGGATGAAGGCGCCGCAATATTCCCTGACCTCTTCATCGGTTGTGACCTTGCACAAAAGCTCGGTCGCGCGGACGTGAATGCCGCCATTGCCGCCCACATGCAGGTCCCAGCCGCCATCAGTTGCAACCACGCCGAAATCCTTGATGGTGGCTTCGGCGCAATTACGCGGGCAGCCTGATACGGCCATTTTGAATTTGTGGGGCATCCATGATCCCCAGGTCATTTTTTCCAGCTCGACGCCCATGCTCATCGACATCTGGGTGCCAAAGCGACACCATTCCTGCCCGACGCATGTTTTGACCGTACGAAGCGATTTGCCATAAGCGTGACCCGAAACCATGCCTGCGGCATTAAGGTCTGCCCAGACCGCCGGAAGGTCTTCTTTTTTCACACCCAGCAGGTCGATACGTTGCCCACCGGTAACCTTGACCGTGGGAATGTCGAATTTGTCGGCAACATCGGCGATGGCGCGCAATTCGCGCGGATTGGTCAACCCGCCCCACATGCGCGGCACGACCGAATAGGTGCCGTCTTTCTGAATATTGGCGTGCACGCGTTCATTAATAAAGCGCGACGCGCCATGGTCGACATACTCGCCCGGCCAGGCGGCCAGCAGGTAATAGTTCAAAGCCGGACGGCAGACATGGCAGCCATCCGATGATTTCCATTCCAGTTCCTGCATCACGGCAGGCATGGATTTCAGGTTCTTGGCGATGATCAGACGGCGCACACTGTCATGATCATGCTCTGTGCAGGTGCAGATCGGCTTTACGGTTGCGGCCTGATAATCACCGCCAAGCGTCGCTGCCAGAAGGTTTTCGACAAGGCCCGAACATGATCCACAAGATGCGGATGCCTTGGTGTGACCTTTGACGTCATCAAGGGTCGTCAGGCCCTTTTCGGTGATGGCGGCAACGATGGAACCTTTGCAAACGCCGTTACAGCCACAAATTTCTGCGTCATCTGGCAGGGCTGCAACGGCGTCAAGAGGGTTTCCGGCGGATCCCCCGGCAAATGCCTGGCCAAAGGCAAGGGTGTCACGCAGTTCGGTGACATCCTGACCCTCTTTCATCAGCTGGAAATACCAGCCGCCATCGGATGTGTCGCCATACAGGACCGCACCCTTGATCTTGCCGTCTTCAAGAACAATGCGTTTGTAAACACCGCGTCCGGCATCGCGGAACACGATTTCCTCGGTATTGCCACCACCGGAAAAGTCACCGGCCGAAAACACATCAACACCGGTAACCTTCAGTTTGGTCGAGGTCACTGAACCGGCATAGCCATCGGTTTCGATCTCGGCCAGATGGTCGGCACAGGATTTCGCCATTTCAAACAGCGGCGCCACAAGGCCATAGCACTGACCGCGATGCTGGACGCATTCGCCAACCGCAAAGATGGCCGGATCACTGGTGGTCATGACATCATCAACGACAATGCCACGTTCGACTGAAAGTCCTGTGTCAGCGGCAAGACGCCCGTTGGGGCGAATACCAACAGCCATGACCACCAGATCAGCCGGGATCATGCGCCCGTCCTTAAGGCGAACGCCGGTTACTGTGTCCGTGCCGACGATTTCTGCGGTGTCGGCCTCTGTAATCACGGTGATGCCGCGCCGTTCAAGTTCCTGTGCAAGAAGATAACCGGCCGACGGATCAAGCTGACGTTCCATGACGTGCCCTGCCAGATGCAGAACCGTGACATCCATGCCCCGCGATTGAAGGCCGACCGCGGCTTCAAGTCCCAAAAGACCACCACCAATAACCACAGCCGGGCCGCCCTTGGCGGCGGCGCCAAGCATGACATCGACATCATCAACATCGCGGAAGGTGACAACGCCATCAAGTTTGTGACCGGGAACCGGAATGATGATCGGGTCGGAGCCGGTGGCAAGCAGCAGTCGGTCATATTCGGTTTCGGTGCCGCTTTTGGAAATGACCACTTTACGGATGCGGTCGATTTCAATCACCGGATCGCCGGAATAAAGATGGATGTTGTTTTCCCTGTACCATTCCGGGGTGTTGATGACGATTTCGTCGAAATCCTTTTCACCGGACAGTAATGGCGAAAGCATGATGCGGTTATAGTTCACACGCGGTTCGGCACCGAAAACGGTGATGTCATATTTGTCGGGCGTGCGGTTGAGAATCTCTTCAACGGTTCTCATGCCGGCCATGCCGTTGCCAATGACAACCAGGCGGGCTTTTGCGGCTTTTATATTTGCAGGGACGTGGTTCATTTGTCTCTGGCTCCTCGTCGCGGGATGCGAAGTTGGCACAAAAAAACGCCCGATGCGGCCTGCCCTTTAAAAAGGCATTTCGCAACGGACGTCGTTATCCGGTGAACCCGTCTTTGGATTCTTTATATATAGGATCGGCTTTTCGGGCCGGAGCCGCAGGCGACACTGCCCGCGCTCATACCCCTCTATATTCAAGCGCCGTGCCAGAATGAAAAATATGTGAGATTATCTTTCAAGATGCTGGAATATAACGGAGAATCAAATCCCTTCGGTTGAAGGGTATTTCACCTGAAACACATTAATGATTAAAAAATAAACAGCACAAAAATGGTGAGGTTAAAATTTGTGCAAACTTTGCGAATCTTGCGACATCTGAAATTGTTCGTTGCATGCGCGATCACTTAAAACACATGGATTACAGTGATTTATGACTTTTATCCCGCATCGCGGAAAAACTGGCGCGATGTTTGCACCATGTTTTCTGCGTGAGCGGCTTTGACGAAAGCATGCCTAATGACGGGTGGCTCACAGTTCTTCGTCCAACGGCGGACGATCAAACGTTTGGAACAGCAGCGCGACGAACGCGCAGCCTTTCCAAGACGAATGACGGGTCGCCTGCGGAATCCATCTGATGACGCATGAGGCCCATGGGGAAAAACCGTCGGTCGTACACAGCATCTCGCAAGCTCTGCGCGACCTAAACGAAGGGCTTCACATTATGGAAATCAAGAACAAGGCTACACGCATAAATCTCTTCAGTCTCAAGACTGTCCAGATGCGTACTTTTCACCTCACCTGGCTTTCATTTTTCCTGTGCTTCTTTGGCTGGTTCGGGATCGCACCCTTGATGCCGCTGGTCCGTGATGATCTCGGCCTGAGCAAAAGCGAAATCGGCAGCACGATCATCGCCTCTGTTGCAATCACGGTCCTTGTGCGTCTTCTGATCGGCCCGCTTTGCGACAAGATTGGCCCGCGCAAGACTTATACAGGTCTTTTGGTTCTGGGGTCGCTTCCGGTCATGCTGATCGGTCTTGCTGACAGCTATGAAACCTTCCTGCTTGCCCGTCTTGCGATCGGTTCGATCGGGGCATCCTTTGTCATCACGCAGTATCATACCTCGATGATGTTTGCGCCAAATGTCGTCGGCACGGCAAATGCAACGACGGCAGGCTGGGGTAACCTTGGTGGTGGTGTCACCCAGATGGTCATGCCGGCAATCCTTGCCATGGTGCTTGGTTTTGGCGTTGCGGAAACCATGGGCTGGCGGCTGGCGATGGTCTTCCCGGGGGCAATCATGCTGGTTGTTGCCGTGCTGTACTGGGTATTCACCACCGATTGCCCGGATGGCAACTATGATGAAATGCGTAGAAGCGGTGCGCTCAAGCCCGAAGACGACCATGCCGGTGCTGCCAAGGGCATGCTGGCTGCGGTTTCCGATTACCGTGTCTGGGCATTGTTCCTGGTCTATGCTGCGTGCTTTGGTGTCGAGCTGACCATCAACAACATCGCTGCGATCTATTTCTTCGACAAGTTTGAACTGTCTCTGGCGACGGCGGGCATGATTGCCGGTCTGTTTGGCTTGATGAATATTTTTGCCCGGACGCTGGGTGGTGTGTTCTCTGACAGGTTTGCGGCCAAGGGCGGCCTTTCGGGACGCGTCAAGTTTCTGTTCATGGCGCTGTTCATCGAAGGTGTTGCACTGGTAGCATTCTCGCAGATGGAAGCACTGGTCATTGCCGTTTCGGTCATGATCGTCTTTTCGCTGTTTGTGCAGATGTCAGAAGGTGCGACATTCGGGATCGTTCCGTTTGTCAATCGCAAGGCACTTGGTTCGGTTGCCGGTATCGTTGGTGCTGGCGGCAATGCCGGGGCAGTTGCGGCAGGCTTCCTGTTCAAGTCCGAAGCACTTACATATCAGGAAGGTTTGCTTTATCTCGGATGTGCGGTGATTGTTTGCTCGTTTGCGGCCCTTGCAGTTCGCTTCTCGGCGGCTACACAGGCCGAGGAAAAGGCACGGTTCGAAGCTGCACAGTCAGAACGTCTTGGTACCGCATCGGCGGCACAGCCGGTTCCGGCAGAGTAACAAAGACGTTGAAGATATCTCGGGATGCGGTTAATGCCGCATCCCGAACATTCAATCCGGATCCGCAAACGGACCGGAAGATAAAAAACAAGTCAGAGAGGCGCGGCCGTCTAGTGCAACATGCTCTTAGGCTGTCAGGGAGTTGGGGATACTTTGGTAAGGCTGGAAGAATACAACATTCTGGTAATCGACGAGAATCCCGACCGTGCGGCGATTGTCGAACGCGGTCTGGTCGAAAGCGGCTATACCCGCGTTGCACGTATCGGAACCTCGCACAATCTGGTCGAACGCATTCAGGCGTTGGCACCTGATATCATCATCATTGATCTTGAAAACCCGGATCGCGACACGCTTGAGCAGATGTTTCAGGTGTCACGCGCCATTGCACGTCCGATTGCAATGTTTGTTGATCAAAGCGACGCCTCGATGATCCAGGAGGCCATTTCGGCAGGGGTCAGTGCCTATGTGGTCGATGGTCTGCGTCAGGACCGTATTCGCCCGATCGTCGATATGGCCATTTCACGTTTCAATGTTTTTGATCAGCTCCGCCGGGAACGCGACGAGGCGCAGGCCAAGCTGAACGAACGTAAACTGATTGAGCGGGCGAAGGGTATCCTGATGAAGGAAAAAGGCCTGTCGGAAGAAGATTCTTATGCGCTGCTGCGCAAGAACGCCATGAAGCAAAATCGCAAGATCTACGAGATCGCCCAAAGCGTCATCACGGCGTTTCAGTTGGAGTTTTAAGGAATGGCTGAAAAGGTTCGTCTTGGTTTTGTTCCTCTGGTCGATTGTGCAATCCCGGTTGTGGCACGCTCGATGGGCTTTGCCGAGCAGGAAAACATTGATCTGGAGCTGGTTCGGGAAATGTCCTGGGCGGCCATTCGCGACAAGCTGTCTTATGGCGTCTACGAAGCGGCCCATCTGCTGGCCGGTATTCCGATTGCGGCCCGGCTGGGGCTTGGCGGTGTGCCGGTTCAGCATATTGTGGTGCCGATGGCGCTTGGGCGCGGCGGGAATGCGATTACGGTTTCTACCCGCCTGTATCAGCGCATGCTGGAAGCCGATCCGGCCGCCATGCATGGGCCGCGTGGACTATCTGCCCGTGCGCTTAAAAAGGTGATTGATGAGGATCGCGCTGCCGGTCGTCCGGTTATGTCCTTTGCGACGGTCTTTCCGTTTTCAAGCCATAATTACGAGCTGCGCTACTGGATGGCGGCAGCCGGCATTGATCCCGACAAGGATGTCAATATCGGGGTGATTGCACCGCCGCGGATGTTTGACAGTCTGCGCAATGGCTGGGTTGATGGTTATTGTGTTGGTGAGCCATGGAACCAGCGCGCGGTGTTCCACGGGGACGGTGTGATTGTCGCCCTTAAGGAAGATATCTGGCCGCGCAGCCCGGAAAAGGTTCTGGGCGTGCGCGAGGACTGGGTCAATTCAAATCCCGATACCGCTTCAGCCCTTGTGCGTGCGCTGGTGCGTGCCGCCGAATGGGCCGATCAGCCCAAAAACCGTGCCGAGCTTGCCCAGATGCTGTCGGCAGAAGCCAATGTCGGTGCCCCGTTCGAAGTTCTCAAGGCATCGCTTAGTGGAAAGCCGGTTCTCCGTCCGGGCGAGGCCCCAACCGAGGTGCCGGACCGTCATGTGTTCTATCGCTACACCGCGACCTTCCCATGGTTGTCACAGGGCAGCTGGGTGGGCACACAGATGAAGCGCTGGGGGCAGGTGCCTGCGGATGCGGATCTGAATGCTGTTGTGCGCCAGGTCTATCGACCGGATCTGTATCGCATTGCCGTCCGCGATCTCGATGTTGCCGTGCCAAAACATGACTGGCGGGTCGAGGGT
>Ga0207828_100091_pt1 | contig 116614 bp, 110 predicted proteins | sample TtaePargueraPR_11_FD_187276 | JGI IMG/M metagenome (GOLD analysis project Ga0207828, IMG submission 187276) | Aerobic enrichment media microbial communities from Bioluminiscent Bay, La Parguera, Puerto Rico - Tt and P2 (3) (SPAdes) | ecosystem: Environmental > Aquatic > Marine > Unclassified ... | reverse complement strand
CTTGCCGAAATTCTGGAAGTGCAGCCTGTGATTGCCGCGCCTGCCACTCCTGCGGCGCTGCCGGAACCGGGGCGGGGCGAGGTGCGTTTCGAGAATGTACAGTTCTCTTACCCGACGCGCCCGGATGTCTCGGCGCTTACCGGCTTTTCGCTCGATGTGAAGCCGGGAGAAACCGTGGCGATTGTCGGCCCGTCGGGCGCTGGCAAGAGCACGGTGTTTCAGCTTCTCCTGCGCTTTTATGATCCGCAGGCAGGCCGCCTTGTCCTTGACGGCGCGGCCATTGCCGAGGCTGACCCGGAGGCGGTGCGCCGCCGCTTTGCGTTGGTGCCGCAGGAGCCGGTGGTCTTTGGCATGAGCGCGAAAGAAAACATCCGCTATGGCCGTCCCGAGGCGAGCGATGAAGAGGTGCAGGCCGCCGCCAAGGCCGCGCTGATCGATGATTTTCTCACCTCGCTGCCTGAGGGCTATGACACGGTTTTCGGTGAACGCGGGGTGACGCTTTCCGGTGGTCAGCGCCAGCGTATTGCCATTGCGCGGGCCATTCTGCGCGATGCGCCGGTGCTGCTGCTCGATGAAGCGACGAGCGCGCTCGATGCGGAAAGCGAACGTCTGGTGCAGCAGGCGCTGGACGGGTTGATGCAGGGCCGCACCACGCTTGTCATCGCGCACCGGCTTGCAACCGTGCGCAAGGCTGACCGGATTGTGGTGATGGATGCAGGACGTGTTGCCGCATCCGGCACCCATGACGAGCTTGTGGCCGAAGGCGGGCTATATGCCCGGCTTGCGGCGCTGCAATTCGGCCGTCACGATGATATTGAAGAATTGGAAAGCGCTGAAGGGCGCAAACTCGGCGGGCTGGCCGAATAAGGCCGCATAGGGGCCAAACAGGGGAAGAGAGCGGGGGAGAGTGATGAGCGAAACCACGGCAAAACGGAAATGGGTGCGCTGGAGCCTTTATGGCGGCGGCGCGCTTTTGCTGATCGCCAGTTTCTTTGTGGTGCGGTTTTTGACCGCGGCGGGCATGTTCACCACGCTCACGCAGGAAGTCGATGCCGATTGCACGGCCATCAAAGCGGTGCCCGGTCCTGAAGATATTGTGGTCGACAGGGAGCGGCGCATGGCGTTTGTTGCCGCGACGGACCGGCGGCTTGTGCAATCCGGCGAGCCGGGGTCAAACGCAGTGCGCGGCGGCATTTATGTGATCGATCTTGAAGGAGCGAGCGATAGCTGGCGCCTGCGCCCGGTCACGGCGTTCGAGCCGGAAGATTTCCGCCCTCATGGCATTGGCCTTTATATCGATGAGAATGGGCGCCGTTTCCTGCATGTCGTCAACCATCCGGCGCGCGGCGGCCATACGGTCGAGATTTTCGAGGTGATGGAGGAAGGATTGCTCGAGCACCGGCAGACGGTGGAGAGCGATCTTCTTATCAGTCCGAATGATGTGCAGCCGGTGAGTGCCGATACGTTTTACGCAACGAATGATCATGGCGCCGGAACCGAGTTCGGTCAGCTCATCGAGAACTTCTTTCTGCTGTCCAAATCCAATGTCGTTTACTGGGATGGGGAAGAGGCGCGCATCGTTGCGAACGATATTTCATTCGCCAATGGCATCAATGTCAGCCCGGACGGCGGTCATGTTTATGTTGCGGGCACCATCGATATGAAGCTGCGCATCTATGAGCGTGAAGCGGAAACCGGCGCACTTGAGATGGTGGATAGTGTTTATCTCGGCACCGGGCTCGACAATATCGATGTGCAGGAAGACGGGCGGCTTCTTATCTCGGCGCATCCGAAGATGACGGCGTTTCTCGATCATGCCAGTGATCCGGCGGCGCTTTCGCCAAGTCAGGTGCTTGAGGTGATCCCGCATGCGGAAGGCGGCGGGGAAGCGCGCACGCTTATGCTCGATAATGGTGAAGAGCTTTCCGGTTCAAGCGTGGCGGCAGGCTATGACGGGCTGATGCTGGTGGCGGGCGTCTTCGAGCCGAAGATCCTTGTCTGCTCGCAAAAAGCGGCGCTCAGCGCTCAGTAAGCTTGAACTCGATGCGGCGGTTGCGGCGGTAGGCCGCCGGACCGTCGCCTTTCGCCAGCGGCTGATACTCACCGAAGCCGGCGGCCACAAGGCGTTTATCGGCAATGCCTTTCGAGGCGAGATACTGCACCACGGAAATGGCGCGGGCGGCGGAAAGATGCCAGTTCGAGGGAAACTCGACGGTGTTGATGGGCGCGGCATCGGAATGGCCATCGACCCGCAACACCCAGTTGATGTCGTCCGGGATGTCGCCCGATATGGAGCGGATCACGTCGGCGATCTTGTCGAGTTCGCGCTGGCCTGCGGGGCTCAATGCGGCCGAGCCTGAGGCAAAGAAGATTTCCGATTGCAGCACGAAGCGGTCGCCCACGACTTCAATGTCTGACCGGTTGCCGAGTGCTTCGCGCAGCTTGCCAAAAAATTCCGAGCGGTAGCGCGCCAGTTCCTGCACTTTCTGCGCAAGCGCGGTGTTGAGGCGGCGGCCGAGATCGGCAATCTGCGCCTGGGATTCGCGGTCTTTCTGTTCTGCGGCCTCAAGGGCTGCTTCCAGCGTTGCAAGCTGGCGGCGCAAGGCAGCGAGCTGCTGATTGAGCAGTTCCACCTGTGCCAGCGCTTCGGAGGAGATTTCCTTTTCTTCTTCCAGCCGGTCTTCGAGGGCTGCGACGCGTTCGCTGCCGCCGCTTTCCAGCATGCCGGTCAGGCGCGCCTTTTCATCTTCGGCGGCGGCGAGCGCATCGCTCAAAGACGATATGCTTGTCTGCAGTTCCGCCTTTTCGGCCCGTTCCAGCGCCAGGAGATTGGTAAGCTCGGCGACCTGCGCGCGCAGGCTTTCAAGGGCCGTGTCCTTGCCGGAGATGGAGCGGGCGAGAAAGAACTGTGTCAGCATGAAGATCGAGAGCAGGAAGACCAGCACGAGCAGGAGCGTTGCCATGGCATCGACAAAGCCCGGCCAGTAATCCGCGCTTGGCGCACGTCCCCTGATGCGGCGCGAGACAGCCATGGGTCAGCGTTTCTTCATCGTCTGGGTCAGTTCTTCAAGTATGGGGCGCATGGCCTCCTGATTGGCGGCCAGTTCCTTCATGAAGCGCTGTTCGGCCTGCATCTGTTCGGTAAGCGTGGCGATCTGTCCGGCCAGCGCCATGAGCGAGGCCTGTTCGGCGGAAACGGGTGTGCCTTCCGGCGTCACGGGCGTGTCGATCACATTGGTGACGGTGGAGAGCCATTCTTCCAGTTCGTTATAGAAGCGGTTCTGCGCCTGGCCTGCCTGAAGATCGAGAAAGCCGAGAACAAGAGAGCCCGTCAGCCCGAAAAGCGAGGAGGAAAAAGCTGTGCCCATGCCTTTGAGCGGCGCCTGAAGACCTTCCCGCAGCGAGGAGAAGAGCGTGACGGAGTCAGTCGCTTCGATGTTGAGGCTCTGCATCGTGTCCCCGATGGAGGAAACGGTGATGAGCAGGCCCCAGAAGGTGCCGAGCAGGCCCAGAAAGATCAGAAGGCCGATGGCGTAGCGCGAAATCTCCCGCTGTTCGTCAAGACGCGAGCCGATCGAATCGAGCATGGCGCGCATGGAGGCGGCAGAGAGCGTCATGCGGCCCTTGCGGTTGCCGAGCATGGTTGCCATCGGGGCCAGCAGGCGCGGTGCGGGCGGAATGGCAAGGCCGGGATCTGCGCGGCGGAAGGCGTTGACCCATCTGACTTCCGGACCGAGCTGCAGCACCTGGCGGAAGGCGTAAAGCGCGCCGATGATAAGCGTTGCCACGATGAGGCCGTTCAGCCCTGGATTGGCCATGAAGGCTTCCACAAGGCGCGGGGCGAGAATGAGCAGGAGAAAGCCTGCCAGCGCCAGAAACAGAAACATGCGCGTGAGGTAAGGCCGGGGCTGCGAGAGCACGATCCCGTCCGAATAGTCCTTCGCCATGCGCGTCCCCCTTATCGCTTCCAGCTTGCTTGCCTTTAACAGGTTTTAGCGTTCCTGCACGACAATATCGACACGCTCGGTCGGCCCCGTGTCGCGGGTGCCGCCAAAGGCGCGCACATCCATCCGGCTCGTGAGCACGCCCTGATCGCGCAGATAATTGTAAACAGCGAGCGCGCGGCGCAGCGAGAGTTTACGCGCCTCAGAGGACAGCTCGCCCGGCTCGCCGCCATAGGCTTTGAGTTGAACGCGCTGCGAGTTCTGTTGGAGGCGGTTGGCCGCTGCATCCAGCTCCGCACGGGCGGCGCTCAGGATGGTGGTGCTGCCCTCGTCGAAAAGCACGCGCGCAAAGGCCGGTTCCGGCGGCGAGAGCGCGGCGAGTTTCTGTTCGCTGGACGGGTCTTGCGGTTGTTCTTCGGGCGCGTTCGCCGTTTCTTCGGCGGGGGCAGGCGTCTTGGCCGCCGCGGAAGGCAGGGTCACGCGGAAAGCGCCGTCTTCATTGCTCTCAACTTCAGGGCTCTCACCGTTAGCTGCGACGGCGGGTTCCGGTTCCGGCTTTGGCTCAGGCCGGGCTGCTGCCGTCTGAGGCGCAGGCTTCGGGGCCGGTGCAGCGGCAGTCTGTGGGGCTGCCGGCGTTTCGGGCTCGGTCTTTGCCGTTTCGGCAGGCTTTGGTACCGGTTTGTCCGGGCGCTCTTCCGGGATCGCTGCTTGTGGCGCTTCCGCAGGCTTTTCCGCCATCTCAGGCGCTTTCTTCGCGGGTTCCGCCGGTTTTTCGGCGGGCGCGGGTGCCTTCGCGGCGCTTTCGGGAATGATGACGGGTTTGGCGAGCGGCGTCGGCGGGGTTTCTTTCAGGCTCACGGGCCGTTTCAGTTGGATAACGGGCAGCGTTTCCTTCTCGCCAGGATTGCGCAGAATGATGCGTTCGTTCGACGGCGCGGGCTCGCCCAAGGCTTCCCAATTCACGCTCACATCGTCAGCCAGTGCAGAGGAGGCCAGGGCTGGGGAAGGGAGCAGAATCAGAAGCGAGGCGGCAGCGAGGCGCCGTGGCGCGGGGAACTTGCCGCCGCGTATGCCTGCCCCGCCCGCTCGAACATGATTTTTCATGGTTTTACTTTTGTCCTGCATGCAATGCCCCGTCAACCTTGCCCGGGTGCATGCTCCCTATAAGTAAAATCCGGCAAAATTTGGCCGGGAAAGAGCGGATGGCTGTCTTTCCGGCTCATGCGCGGTTTTACGCGTCCTTGCGGGCCTTCTTCAAAAGGCTGAGGAAGGGCGGGTGCAGGCGCTCATTCGCCGCCAGAATGCCGCCGCTTTCGAGGATCTTGCCGCCGCCGCTGAGATCGCTCACCGTGCCGCCCGCCTCGCGCACCAGGCAGATACCGGCGGCCATGTCCCAGGGCGAAAGGGCCGCTTCCCAGAAGATGTCAAAGCGCCCGGCAGCCATCCAGGCAAGATCAAGCGCGGCAGAGCCCGTGCGGCGGATGCCGGCCACGTGTGGCATGACGGCGCCAAGCTCAGCCAGAAAGCGTGTGTGGCCAGGGCGGCCCAAATGCGGAATGCCGGTGCAGACCACGGCTTCGGTCATCTCACTGCGGGAGGCGACGCGCAGGCGGCGGTTATTCAGGAACGCGCCCCGGCCTTTTTCCGCGAAGAACATTTCATCCGTCACGGGGTTGTAGATCAGGCCCGCCACGATTTCGCCCTGGCGCTCCAGCGCGATGGAGATCGTGAAAAGCGGAATGCCGTGCATGAAATTCGTCGTGCCGTCGAGCGGATCGACGATCCAGCGGTGCGATTTGTCGGTACCGGGAATCTCGCCAGCTTCTTCCAGCAGGAAGGCATAGCCGGGCCTTGCCTTGCCCAGTTCTTCGCGCAGTACTTTCTCAGAGCGCAGATCCGCCGCCGTCACGAAATTGGCAGGCGCCTTGGCCGAGACCTGAAGATTTTCGATCTCGCCGAAGTCGCGCTGCAGCCCGCGGGCGGCCTTCCGGGCAGCCTGGACCATGACGGTAAGGGTGGCGGAAAGCTGCATGGCGCTCAATCCGCGCGCTTGATGTAGGTGACTTCGTTCGTGTCGACGATGATCTTGTCGCCCGCGGAGATGAAGGGCGGCACCATGACGCGCAGGCCGTTTTCAAGCGCGGCGGGTTTATAGGAGGACGTGGCCGTCTGGCCTTTTACAACCGGTTCCGTGTCGGTGATTTCGAGCGTCACCTGGTCGGGAAGTTGCACGCCGATATGTTTGCCTTCGTGGCTTTCCACGATGACTTTCATGCCATCCTGCAGGAAGGAGGCACGCTCGCCCAGAAACTCGGCAGACAGCTCGATCTGCTCATAGCTTTCAAGGTCCATGAAGGCCAGCATGTCGCCATCGGCGAAGAGAAACTGATAGTCCCGCTGCTCGAGGCGCACACGTTCCACCGTTTCGGCGGAGCGAAAACGCTCATTGAGCTTGGTGTTGTCGATCAGGTTCTTGAGTTCGACCTGGGCAAAAGCGCCGCCTTTGCCTGGTTTCACATGCTGCACTTTTACTGCCGCCCAGAGGCCGCCCTTATGGGTGATGACGTTGCCTGGGCGGATTTCGTTGCCGTTGATCTTCATGGGAACCGTTTGACCGTCTTTAGCGCTTGGTGAGGGCTGCCCGGCGCTGCTTTAAGCGGCAAGGCGCGGGCGCCAGGAATTGGGCGCTCTGATACCATCCCGGGGCCTCAAGGACAAAAGAAAAGCGTGAGGGAAGGTTAAAGCCGGAAACGGGCCGGAAGGGTCAACGCGCGGCGGTGCCCATCCATTCTTCTACCTGCTTTTCCGCTGCAATGGTGATTTCCGGGGTGATGCGGTCCCCGGCGGCTTCGGTAAATTCGCTGTCGTCGAGGCCTTGGCGCTTGGCGAAGAGATAATGGGCATAGGCACGGGTGGCGTCCTGTTCCACGCCGCGGCCGATCAGGTAGAGCCGGGCCAGCAGGGCATGGGCGGTGGGTTCGCCCTGTTCGGCGGCGGCCGCGAAAAGGGAAAGGGCCATTTCGTCGGACTGGTTCACGCCTTCCCCTGCCAGATAAAGGCGGCCCAGGGTGGCTTGCGCTTCCGGCAGGCCCTGCTTGGCGGCAATTTCCAGCCATTTGGCCGCCGCGGCGCTGTCCTTGGGCAGATTCTGGCCTTCAAGCGCCATGAGGCCGAGATTATAAGCGGCGTCCGGCTGGCCCTGTTCGGCGGCCTTGCGGAACCATTCTGCGGCTTTCGCCTCATCCACCGGCACGCCGAGGCCTGCGGCATGGATCGCGCCAAGGGAGAATTGCGCATCCGGATGGCCGGCCTTTGCCGCTTCCTCGAAAAGCATGCGGGCACGCTCGCCATTGGCCGGGCCGCCTTCGCCCGCCGCCAGCATTTGCGCGAGGATGAACTGCGCGCCGGTATGATCGGGCGCGCGTTCCAGATAGGTCCGGGCTTTGGCGAGATCCCGCGGCACGGCCACGCCGTCCCGGTAGACCACGGCCAGGGCATAGCGGGCAGACACTTCGCCCGCGTCCGATGCCTTTTCCAGCCATTTCAGGGCTTCGGCCACGTTCCGCTGCGTGCCTTCGCCGTTCAGATAGAGCGTGCCGAGCAGGAGCTGGGCGCGGCTGTCGCCAGCTTCCGCGGCCTCTTTGGCGCGGGCAAAGGCGGCGGTATGGTCGTTCGCCGCATAGGCTTTGACCGCATCCTCAAAGACATCCGCCTGCACGGCAGGAGCGGTAAGGAGGGGTAGGGCGAGGAGAGCGGCGGCGAGGCGGAGTTTCATGAAATCAGCGGCCCATCAAACGGTTGAACAAACGCACCGCCTCCGCCGGGCCTTGCTCATGCGCCCAGACACCGGAGGAAACGGCCAGAAAATCGGCGCCTGCCTCGATCAGCGGCGGGGCATTGTCCGCCGTAATGCCGCCAATTGCGACGCAGGGCACCTCGAAAAGCTGCGACCACCAGGTCAGCAGCTCAGGTTCGGCGCGACTATGGGTCACTTTTGTGTCAGTTGGATGAAAGGCGCCGAATGCAATGTAGTCGGCGCCGGCTTCCCCCGCTTCCATGGCCAGATGCCGGGAGTTGTGGCAGGTGACGCCGACAATCGCGTCCGGGCCCACAATCTTGCGCGCCTCGGCATAGGGCGTGTCTTCCTGGCCGACATGCACGCCGTCCGCGCCCATTTCCCGCGCGATTTCCGGGTTGTCATTGATGAGGAAGGCCACCTCGCGGCCCTGCGCCACGGGCATCAGAATTTCCGCGGCGCGGCGCAGCGCGTCATCCGGCGCGGTTTCGCCTTGCTCCGTTTTCAGGCGGAGCTGAAGAGAGGCCACGTCGCCTGCATCCAGCGCGGCTTTCAGCGTGTCCGCAAAGCCCGCCGGGTCGAGCCGGGGCGGGGTGATGAGATAAAGGCGGCAAGGCAGGGTGTCGTTTGTGTGCGTCATGAGGCCGGATTATCAGCCCTTGAGCGGCGCCGTCGAGTGTTTTCCGGCCCGTTTGGCAGGGGCGCGCGCAAAACGGCGTTTCCGGGGGGCGCCCGCTTGCGTAAAGTGAGGCATCCGGCGCATGAGGGCAAAGAGATGATCGTGGAACCCGGCTATTTCACCATTTCGGTCGAAGACCTCGACAAGGCCATCGAATTTTACAGCGGGCTTTTCGGCTGGGAGTTTGAGGCGGAGGAAGACTCGATCTATGCCCATGTGGCCAATACCGAATTTCCCTTCGGGTTTGTGGAAGACGGGGCGCAGGATGTGAGCAATCTTTATTTCCGGGTGGAGGATATCGATCTGATGATCGACCGGGTTTACGAGCTTGGTGGCGAAGCGAGGGAGGTGATGGAATCGGAATCCGGCCTCTCCGTTCCCTGCGCCGACAATCAGGGCACCCGCTTTTCGCTCTGGCAGCCTGCGGAGGGGTATTAGCAGCGTTAATATATCGTCATGCTCGGGCTCGACCCGAGCATCCATGTAGCGTCTCGACCTGCGGCAGCTTAAATATGGACCCTCGGGTCAAGCCCGAGGGTGACGAAGTTGGGAGACTAGGAGTGTCCCAAGAGCGCCCTCACTCTTGGGTTTCCGCGCATATCATCCACCGTTTCAAAAAGCTGTGCGTCCCAGCCTGCCTCCCGTGCCAGAGCGACAATGGTTTCCGTGTCATCGAAGAAGAGCGGACGCTCTTCTTGCGATATGCCGAGTGCCTCATTGATGGCGGCGAAAAATTCCGGTGTGGGTTTCGGATGGCCGAGGCGGGCGCTGTAGAAGATTTCCTTGAAATGCCTTTCAAAGCCGAGTGTATGCCAGAGATGGCGCGCGCGGCGGTGTTCCTGTCCCGTTGCGATGTAAAGTTCGGTCTCCGGCAGTGAGGCGAGCTGTTTTGCAATGTCCAGAACGGCTTGATTGATGTTGGAATCTTTCTCGAACCAGTAGGTGATGAAGTCTTCCACCGGGCCTTCATACCCGAGCCGGGGCAGCACGCGGGCCAGTGCATTTTCCAACTCTTCCGCGCCGCGCACGCAGGCCTGCATGGGTGCTTCCCGGCCCGGTTCCGGCAGAAAGAAAGCCGCCCTGAAGTCATCCGGCGAAATGCCGAAATCCTGTTTCAGATCGAGATCCCACGGCTTGCGCCGCGCCGGGTCCGCATGCCAGCCATCGATCAACACGCCGTCCACATCGAAGAAGATTTTCATGCGGTGCTTTCCCCTGCCGAATCTTCCTCCATTGCAGCGCTTTGTGGATGGCTGGATCAAGTGTCGTTGTGTTCCGATGCAAAACGCCCCGCCGTTATGGCGGGGCGTTTGTCTTTTTCCTGGGCTTCCTCGAACTCAGGCGGCGGCTTTTTCGAGATGCGCTTTCCATTTGCCTTCGGCGGCGAGGCCGTTCATGCGGGCGCGGTGTGCGAAGGCGGCCTGGGCGGCCTGCACGTTTTCCGGTTTGCCGCTCCAGGCCTTCAAGGGCGCTGCCTGCAGCGCGCGGCCATAGGAGAAGCTCATCTTCCAGGGGAAGCCGCCGATCTGGTTCATCATGCTCAGATGCGCGGTTGCGTTTTCATCCGACTGGCCGCCGGAGAGGAACACGATGCCCGGCACGGCGGCCGGCACGGTGCGCTTGAAGCACTTGATCGTCATTTCCGCGACCTGCTCAACGCTTGCCTGCGTGGTGCAAGTGGTGCCGGAGACGATCATGTTCGGCTTAAGGATGGAGCCTTCGAGCAGTACGCGCTGTTCGTAGAGCGCGTCATAAAGCGCATTCAGCATGGCTTCGGTCACATCGAAGCAGCGCTCTGCCGTGTGGGAGCCATCCATGATGACTTCCGGCTCGACGATCGGCACGATGCCGGATTCCTGCGCGAGTTTGGCATACCGGGCAAGCGCATGAACGTTTGCGTTCATGCAGTACTGGCTCGGAATGTGTTCGGCGATGTTGATCACTGCGCGCCATTTTGCGAAACGGGCGCCCAGATCGTAATATTCGGCGAAGCGCTCGCGCAGGCCGTCGAGGCCTTCGGTCACTTTTTCGCCGGATGCGCCGGAGAGGTCTTTGGCGCCTGCATCCACCTTGATGCCGGGGATGGAGCCTGCCGCCTTGATGAGATCGACGAGCGGCGTGCCGTCTTTCGCTTTCTGGCGGATGGTTTCATCGTAAAGGATGACGCCGGAGATGTTGTTCTTCATCGCGTCCTGCGTGCGGAAGAGCATTTCGCGGTAGTCGCGGCGGCTGTCTTCCGTCGACTCCACGCCAATGGAATCGAAACGTTTCTTGATCGTGCCGGAGCTTTCATCGGCGGCGAGAATGCCCTTGCCAGGTGCCACCATGGCTTCGGCAATGGAGTCGAGCGTTTCGGTCATGTCATTCACCCTCAAACGAAGTGGAGCCGTTCTTGGCTCAGGCTTTTGCTTTCTCAAGTGCGGCGACGCCGGGAAGAGGCTTCCCCTCAAGCCATTCCAGGAATGCGCCGCCTGCAGTCGAGACGTAAGAAAAATCGTCGGCTGCGCCGGCATTGTTTAGCGCAGCCACCGTGTCCCCGCCACCGGCAACAGACACAAGCTCGCCCATTTTCGTGAGCATGCCCACCTGGCGGGCCGCCGTGTTGGTGCCATTGTCGAAAGGCGGAATTTCGAAGGCGCCGAAGGGGCCGTTCCAGACCACCGTTTTGGCGGATTCGAAATGCCCCGACAGGACGGCAAGGCTTTCCGGGCCGACATCGAGGATCATCTGATCCTGCGGCACCGCGTCCACACTCACCGCCGTTGCGGGCGCATGCGCCTTGAATTCGGGCGCGACGACCACGTCAACCGGCAGAAGAATGCGGCATCCTGCTTTCTCGGCCTTGGACATGATCTCTTTCGCCGTGCTTGTCAGGTCATGTTCGCAAAGCGATTTGCCGACCTCAAGCCCTTTGGCGGCGAGGAATGTATTCGCCATACCGCCGCCAATCACGATCGTGTCCACCTTTGGGATGAGATTGCCGAGCAGGTCCAGCTTGGTCGAGACCTTGGCGCCGCCCACAATGGCGACGACGGGGCGCACGGGGGTGCCCAGCGCCTTTTCAAGGGCGGTCAGTTCCGCTTCCATCGCCCGGCCTGCATAAGAAGGCAGAAGCCGAGCCATGCCTTCGGTGGAGGCATGGGCGCGGTGAGCGGCGGAGAACGCGTCATTCACATAGATATCGCCGAGCGCGGCAAGCGCGGCGGCGAAATCCGGATCGTTCTTCTCTTCGCCCGGATAGAAGCGGGTGTTTTCCAGCACCAGCACGCCGCCATTCGGCAGCGCGCCGATGGCGGCTTCCGCCGCATCGCCGATGCAGTCCACCGCGAAGGCGACGTCATGGCCCATCAGATCGCCGAGCGCGGCAGCGACCGGCGCCAGGGACATTTCCGGCACGCGCTTGCCTTTCGGGCGGTCGAAATGGGAGAGAATCAGAACCTTGGCGCCTTTTTGGGCAAGGTCTTTGATGGTGGGGACAAGACGGGTGAGACGCGTGGCGTCGCTCACTTTGCCGTCTTTCATGGGAACGTTGAGATCGGCGCGGAGAAGGGCTTTCTTGCCGTCCACCGGCCCTGACGCGAAGAGATCGTCGAGAGTTTTATGACCTGCCATCGGACTCTTTGTTTTTAAGCGGAGACATACTTTTCATTGTCACCCCCGCGGAACCACTTGCAGCCCGGGGTGACAATGAAAAGGGCGCTGCATCTTCATGTGATGCAGCGCCCGTCTTTCAGATCAGTTTGCTCATGGCAACGGCGGTGTCGCTCATGCGGTTCGCAAAGCCCCACTCATTGTCATACCAGGACAGAATGCGCACGAGGCGTTTGCCGGTCACCTGGGTCTGGGTGAGGTCGAAGGTCGAGGAGTTCGGGTTGTGGTTGAAGTCGATGGAAACCATCGGCTCGTCCACATAGCCGAGCACGCCCTTGAGCGGGCCGTCGGCGGCCGCAATGATCGCCTTGTTCACTTCTTCTGCGGTCACGTCCCGCGAGGCGGTGAAGACGAGGTCGATCATGGAGACGTTCGGGGTCGGCACGCGGATGGAGGTGCCGTCGAGTTTACCCTTGAGTTCCGGCAGCACGAGACCGACGGCCTTTGCCGCGCCCGTCGAGGTCGGGATCATGGAAACAGCGGCAGCGCGCGCGCGGCGCGGGTCTGAATGGAGCGTGTCCACGGTATTCTGGTCGCCCGTGTAAGCGTGCACCGTGGTCATGTAGCCTTCCTCGATGCCGCACGCCTGATGCAGCGCATGGGCGACGGGGGCGAGGCAGTTTGTGGTGCAGGAGGCGTTGGAGACGACCGTATGGTCTTTTGTCAGCTTGTCGTGGTTCACGCCGTAAACCACCGTCAGATCCGCATCATTCGCCGGGGCGGAGATGAGAACCTTCTTGGCGCCTGCGGTCAGGTGCGCGGAGGCTTTTTCCTTGGCGGTGAAGATGCCCGTGCATTCCAGCGCGATATCGACGCCGAGTTCTTTCCACGGCAGCTTGGCGGGGTCGCGTTCCGCCGTCACCTTGATGGGGCCATAGCCCACATCCATCGAATCGTCGGTCGTCTTGATCTCGTTCGGGAAGCGGCCATGCACGCTGTCGAACTTCAGAAGATGGGCGTTGGCTTTCACCGTGCCGAGGTCGTTGATCCCAACAACCTCAATGTCCTTCCGTCCCGATTCCACGATTGCCCGCAACACGTGCCGGCCGATCCGTCCGAAACCATTGATCGCAACGCGAACCGCCATCTTCTTCTCACCTTTCCTGGTTGTTGTTCCTTAGCCGAGGCGCTGTTTGGCCGCCTCTGCCGCTTTCTCGGCGGTAATGCCGAAATGCGCGTACAGCTCCTTGTAGGGGCCGCTTGCGCCGAAAGAGTTCATGCCGATGAAGGCACCGTCCGGGCCGGTATAGCGTTCCCAGCCGAAGCCGCTTGCCGCCTCGATGGCGACGCGCACGGTGTTTTTGCCCAGCACCTGCGCGCGGTATTCGGCGGATTGCTGGTCGAAAATGTCGGTGCAGGGCATGGAGACGACGCGGGCGCCGATGCCTTCCTTCTGCAGAAGGGCGCGGGCCTCGGCGGCGATTTCCACTTCCGAGCCGGTGGCAAGGAAGGTGACTTTCGCCTCCCCGTCGGCAGGCAGCAGCTCGTAGGCGCCGCGCGCGGAAAGGTTGTCGTCCGTGTGTTCGGTGCGGAGCGTCGGCAGGCCCTGGCGGGTCAGCGCGATGATGCTCGGTGTGGTCTTGTTTTCGAGCGCCAGCTGCCAGCATTCGGCGGTTTCCACGCTGTCGGCCGGGCGGAACACATTGAGGTTCGGCATGGCGCGCAGCGAGGCCAGATGCTCGATCGGCTGGTGGGTCGGTCCGTCTTCGCCAAGACCGATGGAATCATGCGTCATCACATAGACCACGCGTTCGCCCATCAGCGCCGACATGCGGATGGAGGGGCGGCAGTAATCGGTGAAGACGAGGAAGGTGCCCGAATAGGGGATGAGGCCGCGGTGCAGCGCCATGCCGTTCATCGCAGCGGCCATGCCGTGTTCGCGCACCCCGTAATGGATGAAGCGGCCGGAGAAGTCTTCCGGCGTTATGGCTTTCAGATCTTTCGAACGGGTGTTGTTGGAGCCCGTCAGGTCGGCGGAGCCGCCAATGGTTTCCGGCACCACGTCGTTGATGACGTCGAGCACGTTCTGCGAGGCCTGGCGCGTGGCGACCTTGGGCTTTTCCGCGGAAGTCTTTTTCTTGAAGTCCGCAATTGCCTTGGAAAGATCGGCGGGCAGATCGCCTGCGATGCGGCGCTCGAACTCGGCGCGGGTCGCGGCATCCTTCGCGGCAAGGCGGTCTTCCCAGCTGGCGCGGGCGCGGGCGCTCTTCAGACCCGAGCAGCGCCAGGAATCGAGTGCCTGCGGCGGAATCTGGAACGGCTCATAAGGCCAATCCAGAGCCTGGCGGGTGAGTTTGATTTCGTCCGCGCCGAGGGCGGCGCCGTGAACACCCGAGGTGCCCTGCTTGTTGGGTGAGCCATAGCCGATGGTGGTGCGGCAGGCGATGAGCGTCGGGGCGCGGCTTTCGCGCGCCTTTGCGATGGCTGCTTCGATTTCATCCGGGTTGTGACCGTCGATGCGCATGGCTTCCCAGCCTGCAGCGCGGAAACGGTCCAGCATGTTGCCCGATTCGGCCAGGTTCACCGGGCCGTCGATGGAAATGCCGTTATCGTCGAAAAGCACGATGAGCTTGCGCAGCTTCAGATGGCCGGCAAGGCTGATCGCCTCGTGGCTGACGCCTTCCATCAGGTCGCCGTCGGAGGCGAGCACATAGGTGTAGTGATCGACCAGATCTTCGCCGAAACGCTCGGCCAGCAGCCGTTCGGCCATCGCCATGCCCACGGCATTGGAAATGCCCTGGCCCAGCGGGCCCGTCGTCGTTTCAACGCCCGGCGTATGGTAAACTTCAGGGTGGCCCGCAGTTTTTGAGCCCATCTGACGGAAATTCCGAATCTCCTCGATCGTCATGTCCTCATATCCGAGGAGATAGAGGAGGGAATAGACCAGCATCGAGCCGTGGCCGGCGGAGAGAATGAAGCGGTCCCGGTCCGGCCAGTTCGGCTGGCGGGGATCGATCTTCATGAATTTCGTGAAAAGGACGGTCGCAATGTCTGCTGCGCCCATGGGAAGGCCCGGATGGCCGGAATTGGCGGCCTGCACCGCGTCCATGGAAAGGGCGCGGATCGCGTTTGCCATCATGTTGTGAGACTGGAGATCGGCGCTCGCGCCGGCTTCGGTGTCCGCTTTCTGGGCTGCCGACGGATCAGATGGCGTCATGTCTGTCACTCTTCAAATGCCTGTGCGGCCTCATTGAGGTCCGTGCCATGTCCAGGGCCTTGCCGGGGCATTTGCGACCGCCTTTAGCGCAAACCGCCTTGAGACAGGGCGCTCGCGAGACGGGGCCGCGGCAGGACACTCTATAAAGCGTCGTGAAAATCGCGCGCCGGGCCGCACCATCGCGGGCCGCGCATCCCGCTTCCGGAGGCCGGATTGGTCCCCTGAAAGCGGCGCCACAATGACCATCTGCCAAACCAGAGTCAATGGCGGAATCCTGCCACATGAGGCTTCAGGACCGCTCGGTGACGCTTTTCGCCAAGGGGTCCCATCGCCCGCGGCGGTTGCGGCTTTTTTGCCTGCCGCCTATGTTTGCATAAGCATGCGGGCAGAATGTCACGCAAAGCCGCGAATAGAGTGCCGCAGGCTTAAAGGTAAACACGCGATATGAGCAAACTCGACACGGCCATGGACCGTTTTTCCGGCTCGCTGGACAGGCTGGAAGCGCTGTTGAACCGGCGCGCCGCGCAGATACGCGGCAAGGCGGGGGCGGGCGGCGACGTCCCGGCGGATATTTCCGCGCTCCGGGAGGACCGGGCCCGGCTTGCCGAAGAGCTGGATGTGATGAAGGCGGAAGTGCGCCGCCTCTCGGATCTCAATCAGCGGGCGAGCCGCGACATTGCCGGAGCGGTGGATGGCATCCGAAACATCCTGGCAGCCGAATAGGGGACAGGCATGGCTGAAGTTACAGTTTCCATCAATGGACGCTCCTACAATGTCGCCTGTGACGACGGGCAGGAAGAACGGCTGATGCAGCTTGCCCGCTATGTCGATGGCAACGCGTCCGATCTTGCCTCCTCCGTCGGCCAGGTGGGCGATGCACGGCTCATGCTGATGGTGTCGCTTATGATCGCCGATGAACTCTTTGAGGCGCGCGGACGGCTGAAAAAGCTTGATGACGAGGTGGACAGCGTGCGGGATGCGCGCACTGCCGCGCTGGAGCGGACGCTGGAAGCAGAAGGCGCGGTGGCCGATATTCTGGACCGGGCCGCCCAGCGTCTCGACCGCATGGCCCAACGGATCGAAACGGCCTGACCTTCGCGTTCCGATCCTCTTTGGCACAGGTTTATGCGGCGGATTGTCCTTCCGGCCTTATTTCTTGGTGATCGCCCATCCTTTCCATTGACGGAACGGGGCTCTTGCCCAGATATGATAGGCGGCGGGTGCTGCCCGGTGCGTCAGGAATAAACACGCTCGGGGCCTTACGCTCCTCGAGGGAGCTGTCCCTGCGGTTGGCCGTGGCCTTCCGCAAACGGCGCCCACCTACTTATGTAGGTCTCCGAGGTAGCAGATTCCGACGGCCAGGGCGGCTCCGCCACACTTTTTGCCCATTCATGCGGCCTCCTCTCCCGGCATTAAACATTTAGGCAGGGTGAGACGTTATTGTCTTGCTCATGGGGGCTTTCAAGGGTTGGGAGCAGGCGGAGAGTGTATGGCCGACCGGAACGATAAACGCGCCTTGAGGGCCGAGTTTCTTGAAAAGCGTAAACAGGCGGCTGCGGCAGCAGGGCCTGAAACCCTTCAAGCAATGACCCGCCATTTTCTCGATCATTTTCCCCCGGACCCGGTCCTGATTGTCGCGGGTTACGTGGCTATGCGCGGAGAGGCGGACCCCTTGCCGCTGCTTGCCGCGCTGCAGGAAGAAGATGTCATCACGGCGCTGCCCCGTATCGAGGCGCGGGCTGCAGCGCTCGGGTTTTTCCGCTGGATCAATGGCGAGCCGCTGGTCGAAGGCACATTCGGCACAAGCGAGCCGGGGCGGGAGGCCGAGGCCGTAACGCCCGATATCGTGCTGGTGCCGCTCATCGCCTTTGACAAGGATGGCGCCCGGCTTGGTTATGGCGGCGGGTTTTACGACCGCACGCTTGAAGCGCTCCGCATGCGGCACAAGGTGCTCGCGGTCGGCTTTGCCTTTGCGGCGCAGGAAGCGGACAATCTGCCCGCCGAACCCCATGACGCTGCGCTCGATGCGGTGGTGACGGAAAAAGGGGTCTGCTTTTTCTCGTAGGCTTGGCCGAGTTCTGCTAAGTCCTTCCGGGATTGGAAAGAGGGCTTATGCGGTTTTTGTTTCTCGGAGATATTGTCGGGCGGTCCGCCCGCGAGGCGGTGGTCAGCACCGTGCCGCGGCTGCGCAATGAGTGGAAACTCGATTTCGTCGTGGTGAACGGCGAAAACGCGGCCGGCGGGTTCGGCATTACGGCGCCAATTTGTGACGAGCTGTTCGATGCGGGTGTGGATGTCGTTACGCTCGGCAATCACGCCTGGGATCAGCGTGAGGCGCTGACCCATATCGAGCGCGAAAACCGGCTCGTGCGGCCGATCAATTTTCCCTATGGCACACCGGGGCGCGGGCAGACGCTCATCGAAGCGGCAAACGGCGCGCGGGTGCTTGTCATCAATGCGATGGGCCGGGTTTTCATGGACCCGCTCGATGATCCCTTTGCCGCCATCGATCAGGCTTTGACCGAAACGCCGCTGGGCGACATTGCCGATGCTGTGATCGTCGATTTTCACGGCGAGGCGACGTCGGAGAAAATGGCCATGGGCCATTTCTGTGACGGACGGGCGAGCCTTGTCGTGGGCACGCATAGCCATATTCCCACTGCCGATGCGCAGGTCTTGCCGGGGGGCACCGCCTATCAGACCGATGCGGGCATGTGCGGCGATTATGATTCCGTGATCGGCATGGAGAAGGACGAACCGGTGAACCGCTTCGTCACCAAGATGCCGCGCGGCCGGTTCACGCCCGCGCTCGGCCCTGCCACGCTTTGCGGTGTGTTCGTGGAGACGGAAGCGGACGGCCTGGCCCGGCGCGTCGAACCCGTGCGCCTTGGCGGACGGTTGATCAAGGCGCTGCCGCAGGTTTGACGCGGGGCGGCCCCTCACAAAACAAAAACCCCGCCCGGGACGGCCGAGGCGTTAGAGCCGTCCAGAGCGGGGTTTCTCCGCTGCGGGGGGCACCAGCAGCGCCGCGTTCCGGAGAGGGTGAGTGGGGCGGGTTCCTCCGGTCGGCGAATGACGGAAAGCAACCAGGAGGAGAACGGTTTTAGAAATTCCCGGTTAAGTTGCCGTCACCCAGATAAAACCATTGATATATTATGAAATAGTTAATTCAACTAAAAATTGTGAATCTCTTTTAGGCAGGCACGGTCTTTTGAGATGGCATCATGCAGGCGCTATGGATTTTCGGCCGTCTCCTCCTTATAAGGTGGCACCAAATTCAGGCACTCAGCCCAATGGGCGCAAAGGAGAGGTTCCGGGGGTTTCATGGCCGGACATTCGAAATTCAAGAACATCATGTATCGCAAGGGCGCGCAGGATAAGAAGCGCGCCAAGCTGTTCTCCAAGCTTGCGAAGGAAATCACCGTGGCGGCCAAGATGGGCCTGCCGGACCCGGAGCATAATCCGCGTCTGCGCGCAGCCATTATTGCCGCCCGCGCCCAGTCCATGCCGAAGGACAATATCGACCGCGCCATCAAGAAGAGCACGGATCAGGGCGGGGAAGATTATGTCGAGATGCGCTATGAGGGCTTCGGGCCCGCAGGCATCGGCGTCATCGTGGAAGCCTTGACCGACAACAAGAACCGCACGGCCAGTGAAGTGCGCTCCATCTTCTCCAAGAATGGCGGCAATCTGGGCGAGACGGGCTCGGTTTCCTTCATGTTCGATCATGTGGGTTCGATCGAATATGCGGCAGACGCCGCCGATGCCGAGGCCATGCTGGAAGCGGCGATCGAGGCGGGCGCCGATGACTGTGAGAGCGATGAAGACGGGCATGTGCTGATCTGCGCGCCCGACGCGCTGCATGAAGTGGCTGTGACGCTGGAAGAAAAATTCGGCGAAGCGCGTTCGGCCCGGCTGATCTGGAAGCCGCAGAACAATATCGAGGTGGATGAGGAAAAGGGCGAAACCTTGCTCAAGCTGCTCGACGCGCTGGATGATTGCGACGACGTGCAGCAGGTGTACGCCAATTACGAAATGTCCGATTCCGTGTTCGAGAAGCTCTCGGCCTAAGCGGATCGTCCGTTTCTCCCGGCATTTCAAAGCCCCTTCCGGTCCGGGAGGGGCTTTTTGTTCCCGATTTCTTCTCTTTTCGGCGGCTTGGGGTGTAGCCTCCTGTTATAAAGGCGCGAGTCGGAATCAGGAGAGCGGCAGTTTCATGAGCGGGGTCCTCCGTCTTTTAGGCATCGATCCGGGCCTCCGGCGCACAGGCTGGGGGGTGGTGGATGCTGCCGGTTCGACCCTCACCCATGTGGCGAACGGAACCATTGCCTCCAATGACAAGGCTTCCGTGCCGAGCCGGCTTGCTGAGATCGAGGCGGCGATTGAAACCGTCATGAGCGAATTCATGCCGCAAGCTGTTGCGGTGGAAACCGCGTTCGTTGCCAAGGATGCGGTGGCCGCGCTCAAGCTCGGCCAGGCGCGGGCGGTGCCGCTTCTTGTGGCTGCGCGGGCAGGGCTTGAGATCGGGGAATATGCACCCAATCAGATCAAGAAAACGGTGACGGGGGCGGGCCATGCGGACAAGCATCAGATCCGCGTCATGGTCGGCATTCTTCTGCCCAAGGCCGTGATCGACAGCGAGCATTCGGCGGATGCGCTGGCAACGGCCATTTGCCATGCCCAGATGCGCGGCGCGCAGGCGCGGATCGAGGCGGCGCTTCTCAAGGCCAACACACCGGCCAGGGCGCGCGCATGATCGGCAAGTTGAAAGGCATTGTGGACGAGACGGGCGAGGACTGGCTCATTCTCGATGTGGGGGGCGTCGGCTATCTGGTCGAATGTTCATCCTACACGCTGCGCCGCCTGCCTGCGGCGGGGGAAGCGGCGGCGCTTCTCATTCACACCCATGTGCGCGAGCAGGAGATCCGTCTCTTCGGGTTTTCAAGCGAGGGGGAGCGGGACTGGTTCCGCCTTTTGCAGAGCGTGCAGGGCGTGGGCGCGCGGGTGGCGCTTGCCGTTATCGGCACACTGGGCCCGCAGGGCATTCAGTCGGCCGTGGCGACGCAGGACAAGAAGGCGGTGGCGCAAACCTCCGGTGTCGGGCCCAAGCTTGCCCAGCGCATTGTGGTAGAGCTGAAGGACAAGGCGCCTGAGGGGGCCTTTGCCATTGCCGTTTCGGATGGCGGCGGGGACGAGGCCAAGCCCACGGATGCGGAGGCCGATGCTGTTTCGGCGCTCACCAATCTTGGCTATGCGCCCGCGCAGGCGGCAGAGGCGGTGCGCAAGGCGCGCGCGAAACTCGATGAAGGGGCGGGGCCTGAACAGCTTATCCGTCTCGGACTGAAGGAGCTTGCCCGATGAGTGAGAGGCTGGTTGCCGGGGCAGCACGCGAGGAAGATTTCGATGTGGCGCTGCGCCCGCAGCGTCTGGCCGAATTCATTGGCCAGCGCAAGGCGCGCGAAAATCTCTCCGTCTTTATCGAAGCAGCGCGCGGGCGGGGTGAGGCGCTCGATCATGTGCTTCTTGCGGGGCCGCCTGGCCTTGGCAAGACGACGCTGGCGCAGATCGTGGCGCGGGAGCTGGGTGTCAATTTCCGGGCGACGTCCGGCCCTGTCATTTCCAAGGCAGGCGATCTGGCCGCGCTGCTGACCAATCTTGAAGAGCGGGACGTTCTCTTCATCGACGAGATTCACCGGCTTTCGCCTGCGGTGGAGGAAATTCTCTATCCGGCGATGGAGGATTTTCAGCTCGATCTCATTATTGGCGAGGGGCCGGCGGCGCGCTCGGTGCGCATCGAGCTGGCGCCCTTCACGCTGGTGGGGGCGACGACGCGGACGGGGCTTTTGACGACGCCGCTGCGGGACCGTTTCGGCATTCCCGTGCGGCTCAACTTTTATGAAGAGGCGGAGCTTGAATCCATCGTCTCGCGCGGGGCGGGCGTGCTTGGCACCTCCATCACCGGCGACGGGGCGAAGGAAATTGCACGGCGCGCGCGGGGCACGCCCCGCGTTGCCGGGCGGCTTTTGCGCCGGGTGCGCGATTTTGCGGCGGTGGAAGGGGCAAAAGCCATCGACGCTAAAGTGGCGGACCGGGCGCTTGAGCGGCTCGAGGTGGATGCGCGCGGGCTCGATGCGCTGGATCACCGTTATTTGCGCACCGTGGCGGTGAAGTTTTCGGGCGGGCCTGTCGGCATCGAGACGATTGCCGCCGCGCTTTCCGAACCGCGCGATGCGATCGAGGAAATTATCGAGCCTTATCTCATTCAGCAGGGCTTCGTGAACCGCACGCCCCGCGGGCGCGTTTTGACAGCGCTTGCCTTTTCGCATCTGGGGCTGGCCGCGCCGGGCGGTTTGCAGGACGGCCTTTTCGGTGAGGGAGACGGCAAATGAGCGCAAAATGGCCGGACCTTGCCGGGCGGATCGAGAATGGTGCGCATGTGCTGCCCATCCGCATCTATTATGAGGACACGGATTTTTCCGGCATCGTCTATCACGCCAACTACTTGCGGTTTGCGGAGCGCGGGCGCTCTGACTGTCTGCGCATGGCGGGTGTGCATCATCATGAACTGATTGAGGGCGAGGCGCCGCTCGCCTTTGCGATCCACAAGATGGATATTGAATTCGTGAAGCCCGCGCGGATCGACGATCTTCTGGAAGTGCATACGCGTTATGTCACGCTGAAGGGCGCGCGCATCGAGGCGGATCAGCGCATTTTGCGGGATGGCGAGGAAATCTGGCGGGCGATGGTGCGCGCGGCCTGCATCCATTCTGACGGGCGGCCCGCGCGGCTACCCAAAAGCGTGATTGAAGGCGTTGAAAATCTTATGAAGAGGGGCGGGTGAGGGCTCTTTCGCCGCTTGTTTTCCGCTGTTCTTTCACCTTTACTTCGTCATTCCCGCGTTAAGCGGGACTCCAGGGGCCGCTTGCTCCTGAATTTGCCGCCCCTGGGTCCCCGTTTCGCGGGGACGACGTTGGAAAGGGAGCGGTTGACGCTTTCCCGACGGAGCTTTTTCCATGACTGCCCCTCTTCCCCAAGACGACCTGCAGGCTTTTCTGGCCGCGCACGAGAAGGCCGATGCGTTCACGTTGATCTTTACGGATCTGTGCGGCGTGCAGCGGGGCAAGATGCTGCGCCGCTCGGAAATGGAAGCGGCCTACCGGGACGGGCGCTTCATGCCGGGCTCGATCATGAGCCTCGATGTGACGGGCACGGATGTGGAAGAGACAGGCCTTGTCTGGGAAGACGGGGATGCGGACCGGATTGCCCGGCCGGTGGCAGGCTCGCTCGTGCCCGCGCCCTGGGAGGGTGATGAGGCGGCGCAATTCATCGTGCGCATGACGGAGCATGACGGCTCGCCTTCCATCTGCGATCCGCGCAATGTGCTGGAGCGGGTGGTGCAGCGCTTTGATGAGATTTCCCTCACGCCCGTCGCGGCCATCGAGCTTGAATTCTATCTCTTTGACCTCGAAAGCGCGGTGGCCGGGCGCCCGGTGCCGCCCAAGGCGCTGAATGGCGCGGGGCGGCCGCAGCATTTCCAGGCCTATTATCTTTCGGACCTTGATGATTTTGGCCCGTTCCTGCGGGATGTTTACAAGGCGGCGGAGGCGCAGGGCCTGCCCGCGCGCACACTCATCAGCGAATATGCGCCGGGGCAGATGGAGATTGTGCTGCAGCATCAGCCCGATGCGCTGAAGGCCGCCGATCAGGCGATCATGTTCAAGCGGCTGGTGAAGGCGGTGGCGCTGAAGCACGGCATGATCGCGGGTTTCATGGCCAAACCCTATTCGGATTTTTCGGGCTCGGGCATGCATGTGCATGTCTCGCTGCAAGACAAGGACGGGACGAATGCCTTTGCCGATGCCGACCCGAAAGGCAACCAGCTCATGCGTCATGCCATTGGCGGGCTGAAGGCGACGATGGCGGAGTGCATGGGGCTCTGGGCGCCCAATGCCAATTCCTACCGCCGGTTCCGGGCGAAGTCCTATGCGCCGGTTTCGGCGACCTGGGGCGTTAACAACAGGACGGTTTCCTTGCGGGTGCCTGCGGGCGGTCCGGAGACGCGGCATATCGAGCACCGGATCGCCGGGGCGGATGCCAATCCTTATCTGGCGCTGGCTGGGGTTCTCGCGGGCATTCATCATGGCATCACCAAGGAACTCGATCCGGGCCCGGCGGTGGAAGGCAATGGCTATGACCTTCCCACCGAGCCTTTCCCGCTCAACTGGTTCCGGGCGAATGAGGTGTTGCGGAAGTCTGCCTTTGCCCGGTCCTATCTCGGAGACTTCCTTGTAGAGACTTTCTGCACCATCAAGGAAGCGGAAGCCGACCGCTTCTTTGCCGAGCCGACGCCGCTCGACTTCGACTTTTATCTGCGCAGTGTGTGAGGGCGGCGTGTGAGGCTGGCACGCGTCTCTGTGTCAAAAGCGCAACAGCTGTAAAGTGCAAGCATTCCGCGGGATTGCGGCGCCAAGGTGCCGCAGTTTTGACACATTTAATCGGCTACTCTGCCACGCTCAATAGGGGGTAATCCGCATTGTGTGCGGCGGTGTGTTCCGGTCTGGCCTGCGTTCCCGAGGGGACGGGCAAGGCGAACGTCTTCCGATGCCCCGGTTGAGCGGCGCTTTTGAACAAGGCGCCGGAGATCGTGATGTTCTGGAAGAGGCCTTGAATGGATCCGACCCGTGCAACCGAAGTCATGACCGACGTGAGCGTCGATGCAGGACCCATGGATTTTTCCCTCTGGTCGCTTTTTCTGCGGGCCGACTGGGTCGTCAAAATGGTGATGCTGGGGCTGTTCTTCGCCTCCATCTGGTCCTGGGCGATCATTCTCGACAAATGGTGGAAGGTTTCGCGCCTGCGCAAGCGGGCGGACCAGTTCGAGCGCCTGTTCTGGTCGGGCCGCTCACTGGATGAGATTTATGAAGATGTCGGCCACAGGCCGGGCCATCCGCTTTCCACGCTTTTCGTTGCCGCCATGCGCGAATGGAAACGTTCTTCTGAAAGCCGCGGGCATTTTGCGGGCATGCGCGAGCGGGTGGACAAGGTGATGACCGTCACCATCAACCGCGAGATGATGTCGCTCGAAGCCAATCTGCTTTATCTGGCCACGCTTGGCGCAACGGCGCCGTTCATCGGCCTTTTTGGCACGGTCTGGGGGATCATGAATTCGTTCCAGTCCATCGCCATCAGCCGCGACACGAACCTTGCCGTTGTGGCGCCGGGGATTGCCGAGGCGCTTTTCGCCACGGCGCTTGGCCTGATTGCCGCCATTCCGGCGGTGGTGGCCTATAACAAGTTCTCCAACGAGATCGGCCGTTTCGGCTCGCGGCTCGAAGGCTTTGCCGACGAGTTTTCCGCCATCGTCTCGCGCCAGATCGACGAGCGGAGCTGAACCATGGGCATGTCCGCACAGCAACCGGGCAAGCAGAACGGATCGCGCCGCCGCGGGCAGCGCATGGTGCCGATGAGCGAGATCAACGTGACGCCGCTTGTGGACGTCATGCTGGTGCTGCTGATCGTCTTCATGGTGGCTGCGCCGCTTTTGACGGTTGGCGTGCCGGTCGATCTGCCGAAGACGCGCTCGGCGCCGCTTTCCGGCGACAATGAACCCCTGACCATCACGGTGAACGGCGAAGGCACGATCTTCCTGCAGGAAACGGAAGTGCAGACAGGGGATCTCGTGCCGCGGCTGCTGGCCATCGGCGAGAATGGCTATGAGCAGCGCATCTATGTGCGCGCGGATCAGGCGATCAATTATGGCCGGGTCATGGACGTGATGAGCACGATTTCGAGTGCCGGTTTTTCCCGTGTCGGTCTTGTGACCGAGACGCCAAAAGGGGCTGAGAAGAGGTGATATGCGTGCAAGCCTCGTTGCATCGGCCGGTGTTCATGCGGCGGTGATCGCGGCGGCGTTCATTGCGTTGCCGAATGCCGACCCTTTGCCGGCCATGCCCGAGCAGACGCTTCCGGTTGAACTCGTGACCATCGATGAATTCACCAATCTGAAGCGGGAAGAGGCGGAAGCGCCGGAGCCGGTGCCGCCTGCGCCGGAAGAAAAACCGGAGCCTGAACCGGAACCCGAACCAGAGCCGGAACCGGAGCCCGAGGCTGCACCCGAGCCGCAGCCTGCGCCGCCGCAGCCACCTGCGCCGGAACCTGAGCCCGAGCCGATCCCGGAGCCTGAAGCGGAAGAGGACGTGAAGGCGGAGCCGGAGAAGAAGCCGGAGCCGCCCAAGCCCGCGCCGCAGCGTCCGGTCCCGCCCAAGCCGGCCAAGAAGGAAGAGGCTTTCGATCCGACGCAGATTGCCGCGCTTCTCGACAAGATGCCGGAAGAAGAAACTGCCCGGAAGCAGCCGTCCAAGGAAGAAACCGAGGCAAAGCCGCAACCCCAGGCGCCGCGCGGCGTTAATACGAAGCTGACGGTGTCGGAGATCGACGCGTTCAAGATGCAGATGCGGCGCTGCTGGTCGGTGCCTGCGGGCGCGCCAAATGCGGAGCAGCTGATTGTGGAGATCAAGGTCTTCCTCAATCCCGATGGCTCGCTTGCGCGCGCGCCGGAAGTGATCAGCAAGGCGGCGCTCCTGTCGGGCGGGTCTTACTACCGGGCAGCGGCGGACAGTGCGCTTAGGGCGATCCGGCGCTGCGAACCTTTTAAAATGCCAGCCGATAAATATTCGAGCTGGCAGGAACTGGATTTGCGCTTCGATCCGCGCGAGATGCTGGGAGGCTAGGTGTTTGAGATGAGGATGGCCGAGATGCAAAACGGACTTCACCCCCTCCGGCGGTTTGCTGTGAATTATCTGGGCGTGCTTTTTGCCCTTGCCGCCTTTGCGGCGGTTCTGGCCGGCGCGCAGCCTGCGCGGGCGGCGCTGCAGATCGACATCACGCAGGGCAATGTTGAGCCGCTGCCCATTGCGATTACGGATTTTCTGGGCGCGAGCGACCGGGACCGGCAGCTTGGCGCGGATGTGGCCGGGGTGATCTCGGCGAACCTTGACCGGTCGGGGCTCTTCCGGCCGTTGCCGGAAAGCTCCTTCATCGAAAAGATTTCGGATGTGAACGTGCAGCCGCGTTTCGGTGACTGGCGCATTATCAATGCGCAGGCTTTGGTGACGGGGCGCACGACCATCGAGCAGGACGGACGGCTCAAGGTCGAATTCCGGCTCTGGGACGTTTATGCCCAGCAGCAGATGACGGGCTTTCAGTTCTTCACGACGCCGGATAACTGGCGGCGTGTGGCGCATATCATTTCGGATGCCATTTATGAGCGGCTGACGGGCGAGGAAGGCTATTTCGACACGCGCATCGTTTATGTGGCCGAATCCGGGCCCAAGGACCGGCGCGTGAAGCGGCTCGCGATCATGGATCAGGACGGGCACAACCCGCGCATGCTGACGAACGGGCAGAGCATGGTGCTGACGCCGCGCTTCAGCCCGTCCAATCAGGAGATCACCTATCTTTCCTATGCGGGCAACAATCCGCGGGTCTATCTGCTCGATCTCGACACGGGCCAGCAGGAAGTGGTGGGCGATTTCCCCGGCATGACCTTTGCGCCGCGCTTCTCGCCGGACGGGCAGAAAATCATCATGAGCCTGCAGCGGGGCGGCAATTCGAACATCTATGAGATGGATCTGCGCACCCGCGTGACGCGCCGGCTCACTAATACGGCGGCGATCGACACCTCGCCCTCATACGGGCCGGACGGGCAGAAGATTGTCTTCGAATCGGACCGGGGCGGCTCGCAGCAGCTTTATGTGATGAATGCGGACGGCTCGAACCCGCAGCGCATCAGCTTCGGGGACGGGCGCTATGCAACGCCGGTCTGGAGCCCGCGCGGAGATATGATCGCCTTTACCAAGCTTCACAAGGGACGCTTCCTCATCGGGGTGATGCGCCCGGATGGGAGCGGGGAGCGCGTTCTGACCGAAGGCTTCCACAATGAGGCGCCGACCTGGGCGCCAAATGGCCGCGTGCTGATGTTTTTCCGGGAAACCCGGGGCGCGCAGGGCGGTCCGAGCCTCTGGTCGGTGGATTTGACGGGTTACAACGAGCGGCCAGTAAATACGCCGACTTTTGCGTCGGACCCGGCCTGGTCGCCGCGTTTGAGATAGAGGTCTGAGGCAGGGTTCAGGGCAACGGTCTGTGAACCATAGTCTCAGAGAACAAAGGAATCTCCCGTGCGTTTATTGCGGAGCGACATACAGCCCGCTAACGTCTCGGAGGGATGTCAAGGAGGGGTTCCTGGCACAACCGGGGCTGACCTTGAAAGGGATGGGTGAGCGGATCCAGTGAAATCCGCTTTTGCCGGATTATCCGGCGTGTCATGGTGACGAACAGCCACGCGGCAATTTGATTGTGCCGGTGGCATAATGAAGGAGACTACCTGAAATGACGTTCCTCAAAGCAGGCCTGCGCGTGACCGTCTTTGGCGCGCTGATGATGGCTGTGGCTGCGTGCAGCTCGACGCCGGATGAGGGCGGTGCGTCGACGTCAACGCCGTCCACGTCCACGAGTTCGTCCAGTTCCGTAACGCCGGGTTCCCAGCAGGATCTCGTCGTCAATGTCGGCGACCGCGTGTTCTTTGCGCTCGACCGCTCCGACCTCGATCCGGAAGCCCGCTCCACGCTGCAGCGTCAGTCTGCCTGGCTGAAGCAGCATCCGTCCGTGACGATCACGGTGGAAGGTCATGCTGACGAACGCGGCACGCGCGAATACAACCTTGCACTCGGCGCACGCCGCGCCAATGCCGTGAAGGACTTCCTGGTCGCCCAGGGTGTCGATCCGGCCCGTGTCAGCACAATCTCCTATGGCAAAGAGCGCCCTGTCGCGCTTTGCTCGGATGAAAGCTGCTGGAGCCAGAACCGCCGCGGTGTGACGGTTGTGACGGGCGGCGCATCGAGCTAAGGCTCAAGCCGCTGATGTGATGATGACGCCTCCGGGAGTTCATGCCCCGGAGGCGTTTCATTTTGGAGCGGCGTGAGGCCTTGATTGACAGGGGCTGACCCCGGCCTCAATTTGGCCGAAAACCGGGTTAAACTGATTTGTGCTGCCTTGGTTTGCGCCTGTGCGGGCCAGGGCAGGAGAGGCTGAGACAAAAGGGTTGGGGCAAGAGGGTTCATGATGACGGCGCGGCAGATGAACGGATTATCGAAAAGCAAAGGCGCGCGGATTGGCGCCTTTCTTCTGGCCGGCGGCCTTGCCGCGGGCGCGGCAACCCCTTTGCTTGCCGATCCCAGCAGCGACCTTCGGGCGCTCAATAACCGGATTGAAAAGCTGGAGCGCGATTTGACCGATCTGCAGCGCCAGACTTACCGGGGCGGCTCGGGTGCGTCTTCCTCCGGCTCCGGCGGGCAGGCTGCGCCGGCAAATGCCGGGGAACTGACCGTGCGGCTGCAGGATGCCGAAACCAGCCTGCGGGAGATGAACGGCCGGCTTGAAGAGTTTTCGCATCAAATCCGTCAGAACCGGGAGCAAATGACCCGCTTCATGGAGGATGTGGAATTCCGCTTCCAAGAGCTTGAAGGCGGCGCGGCGGTTGGCGCGGGCGCTGCCGCTTCGCAATCAGGCGGGTCCGGTTCGGTGCAGCTCAAGCCGCCGGCAAGCGCAGGTGCCAATGCATCTTCAAGCGCAGCGACCGGGCCGAAAACGCTCGGTACACTGCCGCAATCGGCGCTGCCGGAAGGCGGAAGCGGCAATGCAGCGGCCGCAGCTGGCGCAGGCGCTGTTACGGCGGCGGCTGTGACGGAAGCCGGGTCGCCGGAAGCGGCTTATGACGCCTCGATCGATCTTTTGAAGCGGGGGCAGTTCGATGTGGCGCGCGCAAACTTCCAGAAGTTTCTCGAGCTTTATCCCGATCATCCGCTCGCCGGGAACGCGCAGTACTGGCTTGGCGAAACCTATTATGTGCAGGGCGATTACAAGCAGGCGGCGGATGCCTTCCTGAAGGGCTATACGACTTACGAGTCCTCCAACAAGGCGCCGGACAGTCTTTTGAAGCTCGGCATCACGCTTTCCGCACTTGGCCAGAAGGACCCGGCTTGCGCCACCATGAACGAACTCAAGCGCCGTTTCCCCTCAGCGCCGCAATCGGTTATTCAGCGTGCGGAGCTTGAGAAAAATCGCGCGGGCTGCTGAGGCCCGATGGCCGTCCGTCCGCTTACGCCTTCCCAATTCGACCGGCTGATGAAGCCGCTCTCCCCCGGGCCGCGTTTGCTGCTTGGGGTTTCGGGCGGACGCGATTCCATGGCGCTGGCCGTCCTGACGGCGGAGTGGCTGGCCTGGCGCGCGGCGCGCAAACTGCCTGCGCCGCAGGTTTTCACGATGACGGTGGATCACGGATTGCGGCCGGAAGCTGCGGGTGAGGCCCGCGAGGTGGCGCGCTGGATGCGCGCGCTCGGTCTGCCGCACCGGATTTTGCGCTGGGACGGGGAAAAGCCCGAAGCTGACATTCAAGCCGCAGCGCGGGCGGCGCGTTACAGCCTGATGGGCGAGTGGGCGCTTTCCAAAGGCATTCATGACATCGTGCTCGCGCATCATCTGGAAGATCAGGCCGAGACATTCTTGATGCGGCTGCAGCGGGGCAGCGGCGTGCAGGGGCTTTCGGCCATGCAGCCCGTTTCCGAGCGGGACGGGGTGCGGCTTTTGCGTCCGCTTCTTCCCGTCCGGCGGGAGCGGCTGGAAGCGGTGCTTGCCGCGCGCGAGCAGACTTATATCGACGATCCGAGCAATGAGGATGCGGGATTCTTGCGCGTCAAAGTGCGCAAGGCCCTCCCGGTACTCGAGGAACTGGGTTTTACGCCGGACCGGCTGGTGAAGACAGCAGAGCAGATGGCCCGGGCCTCAGCCGCGCTGGACGAGGCGGTGGATGCGCTTCTGGCGCGGGCGGTGACGCGGCATCCTTCCGGTTTTTGCCGGATCGGGCGGGCAGGTTGGGGCCGGCCTGCGGAAGAAACCGGGCTGGCCGCTTTTGCCCGGATGCTGACAGGCGTTGGAGGACATGTTTATCCGCCCCGGCTCGAGGCGCTGGAGGAGGTTTACCGGGCTTTCCTGGCCGGCCGGCTCGGCAAGGGGCGCACGCTGCATGGCTGTGTGATTGCGCAGGAAAAGGGCGAAGCCGTTATTTTGCGCGAAATTGCGGCAAGCGAGGCAGAGTTTGCCATCCGGCCCGGCAAACAGGCGGTCTGGGACGGGCGCTTCCGGTTGATGGCGGATGCGCTGCGCTCGGGGCTCGAAATCGGGCCGCTCGGCCCCAAAGGCCTCAAGGCGCTGAAAGAAGAGGGTTTTTCGCTCCCCACCGGCTTGCCGCGCAAGGCGCTGGCCGCCAGCCCCGCGCTTTGGCGCGCTGGCAGGCTTTTTGCGGCGCCGGCTATAGGTTTCCGGGCGAAGGGGGCCGGGAAGGTCCAATGTGAGCCGATCTGGGACGCGCGGCTAAAAGCCGCCCCCGAAGAGGCCATTTCCGAGGCCGGATGAAGAAATTTTGCGCGGATTTTACCCCCGCCCCGGGCTTGCCGCGTTATGATCCAGGCATAGGCGGGGGTTGAAGATGAAAGGGCAGAGATTGAACCGGCACGGGGCTGGTAAATTTCACAATCACGCCTATTTCATCTATTGTTAGAAGAACTCTAAGAAAGCCCGTAAAGCGGCGGTTGCCCTTTATGGTTGTAAAGAGGAAGGCAAAACGGGTGTCGAACTTCAGAAATTTCGCTCTTTGGGTGGTGATCGCGCTTCTTCTGGTGGCGCTGTTCAACCTTTTCCAGGGGCCGGGGCAGCAGACGGCCTCCTCGCAGGAACTCCCCTATTCGCGCCTGCTTGAGGAAGCGGCGGCGGGCAACGTCAATGAGGTTACGGTTTCCGGCAATACGGTGACCGGCAAATATGCCGATGGCGGCTCGTTCTTCACTTATGTGCCGGACAGCACGAATGTGGCCGACCGGCTGACCGAACGCGGCGTGCAGGTGACGGCGAAACCGAAGGAAGACGGGATGCCCTCCATTCTGGGTGTTCTGATTTCCTGGTTCCCGATGCTGCTTCTGATCGCGGTCTGGATTTTCTTCATGCGCCAGATGCAGGGCGGCGGCGGCAAGGCGATGGGCTTCGGCAAGTCCAAGGCCAAGCTTCTGACCGAACGCCATGGCCGCGTGACCTTCGACGATGTCGCGGGCATCGACGAGGCAAAGGACGATCTGCAGGAAATTGTGGAATTCCTGAAAGATCCGGCGAAGTTTCAGCGGCTTGGCGGGCGCATCCCCAAGGGCGCGCTGCTTGTCGGCCCGCCCGGCACCGGCAAGACGCTGCTTGCGCGCGCCATTGCGGGCGAGGCGAATGTGCCGTTCTTTACCATCTCCGGTTCGGACTTCGTTGAAATGTTCGTCGGTGTGGGCGCGAGCCGCGTGCGTGACATGTTCGAGCAGGCGAAGAAGAATGCGCCCTGCATCATCTTCATCGACGAAATCGATGCGGTGGGCCGTCACCGCGGTGCGGGCCTTGGCGGCGGCAATGACGAGCGCGAACAGACGCTCAACCAGCTCCTCGTCGAGATGGACGGTTTCGAGGCGAATGAGGGCATCATTCTCGTCGCTGCGACCAACCGCCCGGATGTGCTGGACCCGGCGCTTCTGCGTCCCGGCCGTTTCGACCGCCAGGTTGTGGTGCCGAACCCGGATATTATCGGCCGCGAGAAAATCCTGAAGGTGCACATGAAGAAGGTGCCGCTGGCGCCTGACGTGAACCCGAAGGTGATTGCGCGCGGCACGCCCGGTTTCTCAGGTGCTGACCTTGCCAACCTCGTCAATGAAGCCGCGCTCTTGGCGGCACGGCGCGGACGGCGGCTCGTCACCATGCATGAGTTCGAGGACGCCAAGGACAAGGTGATGATGGGCGCGGAACGCCGCTCCATGGTCATGTCCGAGGAAGAGAAGAAGCTCACCGCCTATCACGAAGGCGGGCACGCGCTGGTGGCGCTGCACATGGAGCATTCGGACCCGATCCATAAGGCGACGATCATTCCGCGCGGACGTGCGCTCGGCATGGTGATGCGCCTGCCGGAACGGGACCAGCTTTCGGTGACGCGCGCCAAGATGCATGCGGACCTTGCGGTCGCCATGGGCGGGCGTGTGGCGGAAGAGGAAATCTTCGGCCACGAGAAAGTCACCTCCGGCGCTTCTTCCGACATCCGCATGGCGACGAGCATGGCGAAAGCGATGGTCACGCAATATGGCATGTCGGACAAGTTGGGGCCGCTCTCCTATCACGAGAACGAGGAAGAAGTGTTCCTCGGCCACTCGGTCGCGCGGCAGCAGAACATGTCGGAAGACACGCAGCGGCTGATCGACTCGGAAGTGCGCGGCATTGTGGAAGGCGCCTATGACAAGGCGCGGGCGATCATCAATACGAATATTGATGAACTGCACACCATCGCTAAGGGCCTGCTCGAGTATGAAACGCTCTCGGGCGATGAAATCCGCGCGCTGCTGAAAGGCGAGCCGCCGCACCGGGAAGACCCGGATGCAGGTACGCCGGAACCGGCGCCGGTTTCCTCCGTTCCCGTAACGGGCGCGGATGATGCGCCGCTGGGGCCGGACCCGGAGCCGCAGGGCACTTAACGGGCCTGGCGTTCTGAAATTCGAAAAGGCGGTGCTTCGGCGCCGCCTTTTTGCTTTGCGCGGGCCCGCAAAGCCGCGATCATGAGCGCGGGAGCGTGATGGAGGAGGCTTTTCATGCGTAAAGACGTGATGGTTTTGGTTGCGGGCGCGGCGCTGATGCTTGCCGCCTGCGAGGAGCCGCAGCCGCAATCGCCGCAGGCTTCGGAGCCTGTTTCCTATGACAGTGTGCGGGTGACTTATTCTTGCGAAGGCGGGGCGGAGGTGCAGGCCGTCTATTTCAACTTTGCCGATGGGCAGGCGCTTGCGGTGCTGCATCATGAGGGCACGCTTGCGCCGATGCGGATCATGCGCTCGGCCTCGGGCGCGAAATATACCTCGCTTGATGAAGAGCTTGGCTGGCGCTGGCACACCAAGGGGCCGGAGGCGGCGCTTTCCTATATGGCGCCGGATCATACGGCGAAGGAAGAGGTGGTGCTTTCAGGGTGCAGGGACGTGACGCAGGGGGAGTGAGGCTGGATGGACTGCCTCACTCACTGCTTCGTCATTCCCGCGAAAGCGGGAATCCAGGGCCGCTTGCTCAGAGTATGCCGCCCCTGGGTCCCCGCTTTCGCGGGGACGACGAGGCAAGTTTGTTGGACAATAGGACACTGCAGCTGTTCCCGCTTGTGGCAACCTCAGTATGGACCCTCGGGTCAAGCCCGAGGGTGACGAGGCGGGGGGTGTCTGGCGCGGTGCGTGGCGCCGTGCTACTCACGCGTCATGAGTGAGCCAGGGACGCGCCCCACAATTCTGGGCATTTTGAACGTTACGCCGGATTCCTTTTCCGACGGGGGGAAGTATTTCGCGCCGGAGGCGGCGGTTGCGCATGGGAAAGAACTGGTAGAGCGGGGCGCGGATATTCTGGATATCGGGCCTTCCTCCAGCCATCCGGATGCGGCGGATGTGACGGCGGAAGAAGAGATCAGGCGGCTTCGGCCTGTCATGGGGGCGTTCAAGGAACTGGGCGTGCCGCTTTCCATCGACACGTTTCAGCCTGCAACGCAGCTCTATGCACTGAAAGAGGGTGCGGCCTATCTCAACGATATTCACGGCTTTCCCCATGAGGAGATTTATCCGCAGCTTGCCGCGTCGGAGGCCAAGCTGATCGTCATGCATTCCATCCAGGCGAAGGGACGGGCAACGCGCGCCGGGGCGCCGGAGGGAGACATGCTCGATCATATTTCCCGTTTCTTCGAGGCGCGGATGGCGGCGCTGGAGGCGGCGGGCATTGCGCGGGAACGGCTTATTCTCGATCCCGGTATGGGGTTCTTTCTGGGCTCGGCGCCGGAGGTTTCCATCCAGGTGCTTTCGCAAACCGGCAAACTAAAGGCGCGGTTCGGGATGCCGCTGCTTCTTTCCGTCTCAAGGAAATCTTTCCTCCGGCGGCTGACGGGGCGTGAGGTGCCGGATATTGGCGCGGCCACGCTGGCCGCGGAGCTTTTTGCGGCGGCGGCGGGGGCCGATTTCATCCGCACGCATGATGCAGGGGCGCTGCGCGACGGATTGTTGACGCAGGCGGCACTGCGGCAGGCCGCCCGGGATGATTGACGGTCTTTAGTGTCACATTCGGCAATAAAACGTTAACTGAACTCTCAGATATGACGTTCTATATTGCCCGTTAGCCAGCGGCGTCTGCCGCGGGGGCTTGGGGGACGAAATCAAAAAAGAGACGTGGTGGGGATGACTCGCAAGTATTTTGGCACTGACGGCATTCGCGGCAAGGCGAATGAGAAGCCCATGACCGCCGAGACGGCGCTGCGCGTGGGGCTTGCGGCGGGACGCGCCTTCAAGCGCGGTGATTACCGGCACCGGGTGGTGATCGGCAAGGATACGCGGCTGTCGGGCTATATGATCGAATCGGCGCTTGTGTCGGGCTTCACCTCGGCTGGGATGGATGTGTTCCAGTTCGGGCCGGTGCCGACGCCGGCGGTGGCGATGCTGACCCGCTCCTTGCGTGCCGATCTCGGCGTCATGATTTCCGCCTCGCACAACTCCTTCGAAGATAATGGCATCAAGCTGTTCGGGCCGGAAGGCTACAAGCTTTCCGACGAGGTGGAGCTTGAGATCGAGCATATGATGGATAACGGGCTGCAGGATTATCTTGCCGGGCCGCGCGAACTTGGCCGGGCGAAGCGCATCGACGATGCGCAGGCGCGGTATATCGAATTTGCCAAGCGCACTTTCCCCAAGCAGCTCAATCTGGAAGGCATGCGCGTCGTGGTCGATTGCGCGAACGGGGCGGCCTACAAGGTGGCTCCGATGGCGCTTTGGGAACTGGGCGCGGAAGTCGTGACGGTGGGCGTCGATCCCAATGGCTTCAACATCAATGATGGCTGCGGCTCGACCGCGCCGGAACGCATGTGTCAGCTGGTGCGCGAGCGGCGCGCGGATATCGGCATTGCGCTCGACGGGGACGCGGACCGGGTGATCATTGCCGATGAGAATGGCAATGTGGTGGATGGCGACAAGATCATGGGGCTTGTGGCGCAGAGCTGGCACAAGGAAGGCCTGCTTTCCGCGCCGGGCATTGTGGCCACCATCATGTCGAACCTGGCGCTTGAACGCTATCTGAAAGGGCTCGGCCTCAACCTTGCGCGCACGCAGGTGGGCGACCGCTATGTGGTGGAGCACATGCGCGAGAACGGGTTCAATCTCGGGGGCGAGCAGTCCGGGCACATCGTGCTCTCCGATTTCTCCACCACTGGCGACGGACTGATTGCGGCGCTTCAGGTGCTGGCCGTGCTGCGTGCGACGGACAAGCCGATGAGCGAGGTCTGCAATATTTTCGAGCCGTTGCCGCAGTTCCTGCGCAATGTGCGCTACCGCAACACTGAGCCGCTGGAAAACGCGCTGGTGAAGGAAGCGATTGCGGAGGGGGAAGGCCGGCTTGAGAACAAGGGCCGGCTCGTCATTCGCAAATCGGGCACCGAACCGCTGATCCGCGTGATGGCGGAAGGCGATGACGAAAAGCTCGTCAAGGCGGTGGTGAACGACATTGTTTCGGCCATTGAAGGCGCGGCGGTGGCGTGAGGGGCTTTCCTTCGCGTTTCGTCTGCGCTCCAGTTGCAATGCCTGTGCAATCGGCTATGTCTAGCCTCAGATAGTCTTTTTCGAGGCAGGCAATCATGAACGATAATCCTAAAGGGCGTGTGCTCATCATCGCCGGGTCCGATTCCGGCGGCGGGGCAGGCATTCAGGCCGACATCAAGACAGTGACGGCGCTGGGCGGCTATGCGGCGACGTCGATCACCGCGCTGACCGTGCAGGACACGCTGGGCGTTCATGACGTGTTTCCGGTGCCGGTCGATATCATCCGTGCCCAGATGAAGGTGGTGCTGGATGATATCGGTGCGGATGCCTTCAAGACGGGAATGCTGGCCACCACAGAGGTGATCGAGGCGGTGGCGCAGGAGATCGACGCCTATGAGGGATCTGCGGCCTTTGTGGCCGACCCGGTGATGGTGGCGAAGGGCGGCGGACGGCTTCTCGAGTCTTCGGCGATCGATGCGGTGAAAAACCTGCTTCTGCCGATCACGGACCTTCTCACCCCCAACATGCCGGAAGCAGCGGCGCTGACAGGCTTTGAAGTTGAAACGCTGGACGACCAGAAACGGGCGGGCGAGGCACTGCTCAATCTTGGCGCAGGCGCCGTGCTGGTCAAAGGCGGACATGGCACCGGGGAAAGCGTGCATGATGTGCTGGTGACGGAAGAAGCCATTCAGGTCATGACGAGCCCGCGCATTCACACCAAACATACCCATGGCACGGGCTGCACGCTTGCCTCTGCCATAGCGGCGGGCATGGCGCAGGGACTCGATCTCACAGAAGCGGTGCTGCAGGCGCGCGATTATGTGCATGAGGCGATTGCGACGGCGCCCGGCCTTGGGCGCGGGCACGGGCCGCTCAACCATGGTTTTCCTTTTTCGGGGGGCTGATGCGGCGTCCCCGATTGCAAAGCCGGGCGGGCTTTCCTACATGAGCTTTTCCTTTTGCTGATGTGAGGGCAGGCTCCATGGAACTTCAGATTTTTCAGGTCGATGCGTTTGCCGAAAAGCCTTTCGAGGGCAACCCGGCTGCCGTGGTGCCGCTTGAGGCATGGCTGCCTGATGAAACGCTGCGGGCCATTGCCGCTGAAAACAATCTCGCCGAGACAGCCTATTTTGTGCCGGAAGGCGCGGGGTACCGTTTGCGCTGGTTCACGCCCACTGTGGAAGTGAAGCTGTGCGGCCATGCGACGCTGGCAAGCGCGCATGTGATTTTCACGCGGCTGCGGCCTGAACTTGAAAAAGTCTCTTTCGAGACATTGAGCGGCGGGTTGACGGTGACGCGCGGCGCGGACGGGCTTCTGGCGATGGATTTTCCCGCGCGGGCAATGAAACCTTCCATCGCCCCGGACGGGCTGGAACAGGCGCTTGGCGCGCGGCCCATGAGTGTGCTCAAGGGCGTTAATCTGATGGCGGTGTTCGACAAGGCGGAAGATGTGGCCGCGCTCCGGCCCGACATTCTGGGCCTGACGCGCGTGACGGGCCCGCTTGATGCGGGGCTGATTGCGACGGCGCCGGGGCCTGAAGGCTCCGGCATTGACTTCGTCTCGCGTTTCTTTGCGCCGGCGCATGGGGTGAATGAAGATCCTGTGACGGGGTCGGCCCATTGCGACACGGCGCCTTACTGGGCGAAGCGGCTGGGCCGGGACGCGCTGGTGGCGCGGCAGATTTCCAAACGCGGCGGCACGGTGCTTTGCGAAGTGAAGGGCGAGCGCGTGGAACTGCGGGGAAAGTGCGCGGATTATCTCGAAGGGGTGATCCGGGTTTAGAGGGCACTCCATTCGTCACCCTCGGGTCAAGCCCGGGGTGACAGCTGAGGTGCGGCGATAGGCACTACGTCACTTCACATACAGAGTGTCACCCCCGGACTTGTTCCGGGGGTCCAGGGCAAGGGACTGAGGTTTTGACCTGCAGCCCCTGGATTGCCGGGACAAGCCCGGCAATGACATTTTCAGAGGATGTAAGGGGAGAGGAAGAGGCAGCCTCACAAAATCTCCTTCAGCGCCTCCAAGAGCCGGTCCAGCTCTTCTTCCGTATTATAGAGATGGGGCGTGACGCGCATGGAGGTGCCGCGCAGGCTCACATAGATGTTCTTTTCGCGGAGCTTGTCGAGCAGCCCCTCCGGGGTGCCGCCGGGAAAGCGCACGCCAAGAAAGTGACCGGCGCGGAGGGCGGCCGGGGCGGTGTCGAGGCCGAGCGCATTTGCGCCCCTGGCGAGATGTTCCGTCTTGGCGGTGAGGGTGGTAGCGATGTTTTCGACGCCCCAGCCGAGCAGCAGTTCCAGCGATTTCTTGAAGACCGGCATCAAGTGGAAGTTGGCGCGCTCGCCCATATCGAAGCGGCGGGCGCCGGGCTGGTAGCCATATTGGTAATCCACCAGACGGGTGAAATCTTCGGAGCCTTTGCGGTTGATCCAGTTCTCCTCCACCGGCCGGCCTTCATGCCAGCGGGGGGAGACGTAAACCGCGCCCAGCGAATAGGGCCCGAGCAGCCATTTATAGCTCGCCGCGACAGCGATGTCGGGCTGGATCTTTTCTGCATCGAAGGGCAGAGCGCCTAGGGATTGGGTGAGATCGACGGCAAGCGCGGCGCCGTGGGCGCGGGCCTTTTTGCCGACGGCTTCAAGGTCGATCAGCGCGCCGTCCGTCCAATGGCAATGGGGCAGGGCGAGGATGGCGGTGCGGTCGGAAATGGCGTCCAGAATAGCAGGCGTCCAGTCAATGCCGGGGCCGTTCGTCTCTGGCGCGGGAATGAGGCGCAGCGTTGCGCCAGTCTCCTCCGAAAGGCGCATCCAAGGATAGATATTGGAGGGGAACTGATCTTTCAGGGCCAGAATCTCCTGTGCCGGGGCGAGGGGCAGGTTTTTGAGCGCAATGGCCATGCCGTAGGAGGCGGCGGGGATGATGGCGATATTGTCCGCGCTGGTGTTCATCATACGCGCGACGAGGGAGCGGACGTCTTCTGCCTCATCGAAGAAGTCCGCCGGGCGGAGCTGCCAGGGCCGGGCCTTTGCCTCCATGCCACCATGTCCGGCCTCCAGCGCGGGGCGGGGGAGCGGGCCCATATAGGCGCAGTTCAGGTAGGTGATGTCTTCGGGAATATCGAAGAGGTGGCGCTGGGAGGGGATGGGGGCAAAGGTGCTCATAAGGCCAGTTTCCCAGCGCCCCGGGGGAAGTCAATGCGGGAGGGAATTGGCGGGTGCAAAAACGTCATTTGACAGGTCCCGTGCGGAGGCATATATCGGCTGCGGGCCACCTCCCCCCACCGGGAGGCGACTATCTGAGAGGATAGATACATCAGATGACGCAAGCACGTCCGGCCGCTCGTCCGGCCAATCCGCACTTCTCGTCCGGTCCCTGCGCGAAACGCCCGGGATGGACTCTCCAAAATCTTCAAGACGCAGCCCTGGGCCGCAGCCACCGTGCCAAGATCGGCAAGGCCAAGCTCAAGGAAGCCATTGACCGCACGCGCTCCGTTCTGGGCGTGCCGGAGGAGTACCGCATTGGTATCGTTCCGGCCTCCGACACGGGCGCGGTGGAAATGGCGCTCTGGTCGATGCTCGGCGCGCGCGGCGCCGATGTGCTGGCCTGGGAAAGCTTCGGGTCCGGCTGGGTGACGGATATCGTCAAGCAGCTCAAGCTCGAAGGGGTGCGCAAGCTGGAAGCCGATTACGGCAAGCTGCCGGATCTTTCCGCCGTCGATTTCAAGAATGACGTTGTCTTTACCTGGAACGGCACGACTTCGGGTGTGCGCGTGCCGAACGGCAACTGGATCCCTGAAGACCGCGAGGGGCTGACGATCTGCGATGCGACGTCGGCGGCTTTCGCGCAGGAGCTGCCCTGGGCGAAGCTCGATGTGACGACCTTCTCCTGGCAGAAGGTGATGGGCGGGGAAGCTGCGCATGGCATGCTGATCCTTTCCCCGCGGGCGGTGGAACGGCTGGAGACCTACACGCCGGCCTGGCCGCTGCCGAAAATCTTCCGCATGACCAAGGGCGGCAAGCTCATTGAAGGCATCTTCAAGGGCGAGACGATCAACACGCCCTCCATGCTGGCGGTCGAGGATTATCTCGACGCGCTGAAATGGGCCGAATCCATTGGCGGGCTTTCCTCGCTGCGCGGACGTGCGGATGCGAACCTCGCGCTGCTCTCCGAATGGGTGGAAAAGACCGGCTGGATCGACTTCCTCTGCGAAGACGTGGACAACCGCTCCAACACCTCTGTCTGCCTGAAGATCACGGATCCGAAGGTGGCGGCGCTGGACGCGGATGCGCAGGCGGCTTTTGCAAAGAAGATCGCGTCTCTTCTTGAAGAAGAGGGCGTTGCCTATGACATCGGCTCCTACCGCGATGCGCCTCCGGGACTGCGCATCTGGGCGGGTGCGACGATCGAGGTTTCCGACATGCAGGCGCTTCTGCCCTGGCTCGACTGGGCCTTTGCCGAAGCCAGCGCCACGCTCGCCAGCGCGTAAGTCTTTTCCGTTTTTTCAGGTTTCGCGGGCGGGCGGCTTTTGATGAGCCGTCCAGCCCCATTTCCAGGAGGCAGCTATGCCCAAGGTTCTCATTTCCGACAAGCTCAGCCCCGCTGCGGTCGATATTTTCAAACAGCGCGGCCTTGAGGTTGACGTCAAGACCGGTCTCGACAAGGACGAACTCATCAAGATCATCGGTGAGTATGACGGTCTTGCCATCCGCTCCGCGACCAAGGTGACGCAGCCGGTCATCGATGCGGCGAAAAATCTCAAAGTGGTGGGCCGCGCGGGCATCGGCGTCGACAATGTCGACATTTCGGCGGCGACGGCGAAGGGCATCATCGTGATGAACACGCCCTTCGGCAATTCCATCACCACGGCGGAACATGCGATTTCCATGATGATGGCGCTTGCCCGCGACATTCCGCAGGCCAACGCCTCCACCCATGCGGGCAAATGGGAAAAGTCGAAATTCATGGGCGTTGAAGTTACCGCGAAGACGCTCGGCGTCATCGGCTGCGGCAATATCGGCTCCATCGTGGCGGACCGGGGCCTTGGGCTGCGGATGAAAGTGGTCGCGTTCGACCCGTTCCTCACGCCGGAGCGGGCGCAGGATCTCGGTGTCGAGAAGGTGGAGCTGGATGAGCTTTTCAAGCGCGCCGACTTCATCACGCTGCACACGCCGCTGACGGACAAGACGCGCAACATCATCGATGCGTCTGCCATTGCCAAGATGAAAGATGGCGTGCGCATCATCAACTGCGCGCGCGGCGGGCTGATTGTCGAAGCGGATCTTAAAACTGCTTTGGAAAGCGGCAAGGTGGCAGGCGCCGCGCTTGACGTGTTCGAGGAAGAGCCGGCGAAAGAGAACCCGCTTTTCGGCATGGAAAATGTGATCTGCACCCCGCATCTGGGTGCCTCCACTTCCGAAGCGCAGGAAAATGTGGCCCTTCAGGTGGCCGAGCAGATGGCGGATTATCTGCTGAATGGCGCGGTGACAAATGCGATCAACATGCCGTCCATTTCGGCGGAAGAAGCGCCGAAGCTCGAACCCTTCGTGAAGCTTGCCGAAGAGCTTGGTTCCTTCGCAGGCCAGCTCACCGAGACGGGCATCGAGGGCGTGACGATCGAGTATGAAGGCGAAGTCGCTGCGATGAACACGCGCGCGCTCACCAATGCGGCGCTCTGCGGTCTTCTCAAGCCGCTGCTGGAAGACGTGAACATGGTGTCCGCGCCGATCATCGCCAAGCAGCGCGATATCGAGCTGGAAGAAGTGAAGCGGGAAGAGCCCCGCGGCGCTTATGAAACCTATATCCGCCTCACCGTGAAGACGGAGCGCCAGGAGCGTTCGGTGGCGGGCACGGTCTTCTCCGACGGCAAGCCGCGGCTCATTCAGGTCAAGAGCATCAATATGGAAGCCGAGCTTGGCCCGCACATGCTTTATCTGACCAACGAAGACAAGCCCGGCTTCATCGGCGCGCTTGGTACGGTGCTCGGCAATGCGGGCGTCAACATCGCCAACTTCAACCTGGGCCGTACCGGTGCGGGGCAGGATGCGATTGCGCTGATCGAAGTCGATCAGGAGATCGGCAAGGATGTGCTCGATGCGGTCAACGCGCTGCCGCATGTAAAAGTGGCGCGCGCGCTTTCCTTCTGAGTTTGTTCCCGCGTTCAGTTGTTGCGTATGAGCGGAAACGGCCTTCCCCTGGGGAAGGCCGTTTTTCTTTGTGGCGAGTATGTCACGCCTTTATGAAAATGAGAATAAATCGCATATTTTTCTTGAGACAGATTCTCAATATCAATAGCGTCCCGCTAAATTGAGGCCCGGCTGGGCCGATTCTTCAACAAGTTAGGGGATGTTATGGCCAACAGGTTGAATGCGGTTCTTTTTTCAACTTCTGCGCTGGGGGTTATTCTGAGCGCAACTTTTGCCGCGGCTGAGCCGGCCAAAGAGGGCGGACATGTGGTGCTCGACACGCTTGAAGTCGAAGGCGTAGGCGAAACGGCAACCGGGCCGGTGGACAGCTATGTGGCGACGCGCAGCGCTTCGGGCACGAAGACAGACACGCCGCTGAAGGAAACGCCGCAATCCATTTCTGTTATTTCCGCCGAGGAAATCGAAGCGCAGAACCCGCAGGCGCTGGGTGCTGCGCTCCGCTATACACCGGGTGTGCGCGGTGAGACTTTCGGCTTCGAACCACGCATGACTTTCATTCGGATGCGCGGCTTCGATGTGACGGTGGATGGCCTCTACAAGGACGGGATGAAACTGCCTAATCCGGGGTATGCGATCGGTTACAGCCTGGAACCTTATGGGGCAGAACGCATCGAGGTGCCGCGCGGACCGGCTTCCGTGCTCTATGGTCAGGCGGCGCCGGGCGGCCTCGTCAATTACATTTCCAAGCGTCCGCTCTTCGAGCGGTTCGGCGAAGTGGAAGTGGAGTTTGGCAATTATGACCGCAAGCAGCTCAATTTCGATGGCGGGGATGTCCTGAACGAAGACGGCACGCTGGCTTTCCGAGTGACCGGCGTGCTGCGCGACAGCGATACGCAGGTCGACTACATTCCCGATGACCGCATCTACATTGCGCCGAGCCTGGCCTGGCAGCCCAATGAAGATACTTCGCTTATCCTGACCGGGCATTACCAGAAAGACGAGACGATGCCTTCGCAGCGTTATCCTGCCGCGGGCACGCTCGATTCCAATCCGAACGGCAAGATTCCCGTGAACCGTTTTGGCGGGGAGCCGGATGTGGATCGCTACAACCGCGAGGATTATTCGGTTTCTTCTTTTCTGGAGCATTCGGTGTCGGATGCCTGGACGGTGCGGCAGAATGCGCGCTACTTCCATAGCCGCCTCGATAACCGGAACATCTATCCAACGGCACTTCAGGCGGATAACCGCACCGTTTCGCGGACCTATTATGAGAACTTCGGCGATATGGGCACGTTCACTGTGGACAATCAGTCGGAACACAAGTTCGAGACCGGGGGTGTGAAGCACACATTGCTGGCGGGACTCGACTATCAGTTGATCGAGGCGTCCTCGCGGCGCACCTCCGGGCCCGCACCGGACCTCGATATTTTCGATCCGGTTTACGGTGCGCCGGTCGTGGCTGGCGGGCTTATCCGCGATAATGATCAGACGCAGCAGCAGATCGGGCTTTATCTGCAGGATCAGATGAAGATCGCCGATAAGGTGATCGTGCAACTTGGCGGGCGCCAGGACTGGGCGGAAACAGACACCAACGACAAGCTGGGCGGCACCAATACGACGCAGAAAGATGATGCGTTCACGGGCCGTGCTGGTGTTGCCTATCTCTTCGATAATGGGTGGACGCCCTATCTCAGCTATGCGGAATCTTTCCTGCCGTCGCTTGGCACGGACCCGTCGGGAAATACGTTCGAGCCGGAAACCGCTGTGCAGTATGAAGCGGGCATCAAGTATCAGCCACGCGGATTCAACAGCTTTATCACGCTCGCTTATTTCGACCTGACAAGGGTAAATTTCATTACGTCAGACCCTGTAACATTTGCCAGCGTGCAGCGCGGTGAGGCGCAGGCGAAAGGTGTGGAAGTGCAGGGGCTGGCCGATCTTGGCATGGGCCTCAGCCTCAATGCGAGTTACACCTATCTCGACGCGGAAGTGACGAAAAGCTCCATCGCTGCGGAAGTAGGTGAGCCGCTCGACTATTCCTCCGAGCATCAGGGTTCGCTCTGGGCAGATTACCGCTTCAGCGGCGACATGCTGGATGGCCTTTCTCTCGGCGGCGGCGTGCGCTACATCGGCCCGTCGGCAGCCTCTTATTTTGCGGCCTATAATGCCGAGCGGACACCGAGCGTAACGTTGTTTGATGCCTCATTGCGTTATGCGCTGAATGAGAATGTCGAATTCGCCCTCAACGGGCAGAACATTTTTGACAAAGAGTATGTGGCCTCGATCTTTTCCAACGGCGCTTTTGCGACTTATGGCGAAGCGCGCGTGGTTACAGGGTCGATCAAGTACAAGTTCTGACCTGTCTTCTTAGCCGAGTCTGGAAACGGCCCCTTTGCGGGGCCGTTTCTTTTGGGGTCAGCCCTCACACTCCGCAATGGTGAACCCCTTGGGGAGCTGGGTGTGGCGGTTGCCGCAGGCGTAGTCGAGTTGCACTTGTGTCAGGCCGTTGGTGGAGCGCAGGTCGGCGCCGGAAAGGTCGGCGCGGTAGAAGTCCATGCCGCCGACATTGGAGCGGCGCAGGTCCACATCCCGCAGGATGGCATCGCGGAAGCGGACATTCTCCGCGATATCGATTTCGGTCATTTTTGCACCGGTGAGGTTGGCGCCGGTGAAGTCCGTGCCGTCGATCCAGACTCCCATCATATTGGCTTTCGTCAGGTCGGCCAGGCGGAAGTCCGCCCGCTGCATGAGCGCGCCTTGCAGGCGGGTGCGGCGCAGGTCTGCCTGGGCGAGATTGGCGCCGATGAGCCGGGCGGCGGAGAAGTCCGCATCCGAGAGATTGGCGGCGCGCATATCCGCGCCCTTGAGGTTGGAGACGCGGTACATGCCGCCGGAGAAATCGCCGCCCGTGAGCGTGCAGCGGGTGCAGGCATTGATGCGGTTGCCCTGGTTGGCGCGCAGATCATCCATCGCCGCCTGGTCGATCGGCGGCAGCACCTCGCCCTCAAGCCGCTCGGTGCGGTTCCGGGTGCCGAGGGGGTGGCGGGGGGCGATCACCTCGGCGGGCGGGGCAAGGCGGACGCGGAACACGCTTTCCTGCGGCTCCGGGGTAATGTCGAGCCACCAGGGGGCGGAGAGAAGGACGTGAAGGCAGACGGCGAAGAGGACCGCGGTGGTGAGTTCCTCGCTGGAAAGGGCAGAGGGGCTCAGTTCCGGGCCCATTTTCTGGTAATTGGCCGGACGCAGCCTGAGAAGGCTTAAAATCCGGTCTTTCAGGCCGATGGGTGCCGCCCCGGCCTCTGCGTAAACACTCATTCTTTTCCTGCCTCCCCCTCTGGACGGCGCAGTTTGCGGCGATTCGGGCTTTTTATGCGCAGATTGCCGCGCTTGTGGCCCGAGGCTTTCATTCTGCCGCCAATGGGTTTAAAACCTCTCAAAGCCTCCCTCGGCTGGCCTTGGCGCCTTTCCGAGCGGGGGCTTTCCTTCTGTTTCGGGCTGGCCGGTCTTTTATAGGCGGCGGGCGGCCCCTTCAAGCTGTCGGTGACTTCAATGGCAAATGTGGCGGTTGTCGGCTCCCAATGGGGGGACGAGGGCAAAGGCAAGATTGTGGACTGGCTGTCCGAGCGTGCGGATGTGGTGGTGCGATTTCAGGGCGGGCACAATGCGGGGCATACGCTCGTCATTGACGGGGTGACCTACAAGCTCTCGCTGCTTCCCTCCGGCGTTGTGCGGCCGGGCAAGCTCTCGGTCATCGGCAATGGGGTGGTGGTGGACCCTTGGGCGCTGATCACGGAAGTCGACCGGCTGAAGGAACAGGGCGTCGATGTGACGCCGGACCGGCTTCGCATTGCGGAAAATGCCGTGCTCATTCTGCCGCTGCACCGGGAACTCGATGAAATCCGCGAGACCTCCAACACAGGCACGCGCATCGGCACGACGAAGCGCGGCATCGGCCCCGCCTATGAGGACAAGGCGGGACGGCGCGCGCTCCGGGTGATGGACCTCGTCGATCTTGATGTGCTGGAAGACAAGGTCGAGAAGATGCTCGACCACCACAATGCGCTGCGCCGCGGCCTTGGCAAGGAGCCGGTGGATGGCAAGGCGCTGACGGCGAGCCTGAAGGAGATCGCGCCGAAGATCCTGCCTTACATGGATACGGTCTGGCGGCTCCTGGATGAGATGCGCCGCAAGGGGAGCCGCATTCTTTTTGAGGGGGCACAAGGCACGCTGCTCGATATCGATCATGGCACCTATCCTTATGTGACCTCGTCCAACACGGTTTCCGCGCAGGCGGCGACGGGCTCGGGTATGGGGCCTGCGGCCATTCAGACCGTGCTCGGCATCACCAAGGCCTATACGACGCGGGTGGGCGAGGGGCCTTTCCCGACCGAGCTTTTCGACGAGACGGGCCAGCGGCTTGGCGAGCGGGGCCGGGAGTTCGGCGTGGTGACGGGGCGCAAGCGGCGCTGCGGCTGGTTCGATGCGGTGCTGGTGCGTCAAGCGATCAAGACGTCGGGCATCACCGATATCGCGCTTACCAAGCTTGATGTGCTGGACGGGTTCGACGAGGTGAAGATTTGCGTGGCGTATGAGCTGGATGGCAAGCGGATCGATTATCTGCCCGCTTCCGCAGCGCTGCAGGCACGGGTGACACCCATTTATGAAACGCTGGAAGGCTGGCAGGAAACCACCTTCGGTGCGCGGAGCTGGGGTGAGCTTCCCGCACAGGCGATCAAATATGTGCGGCATGTGGAAGAGCTGATCGAAGCGCCGGTAACGCTGCTTTCGACAAGCCCGGAACGGGACGACACCATCCTGATGAAAGATCCGTTCGAGGATTGATCCGGGAGACGGGAAATGACAAAGAGCGCCGGTCATGTTTCCGGCGCCCTTTGTTTTTGTATTCTGCTTTACGTGTTCATCAGCAATGCGATGAAGATGAGCGCATAGCCCACCACGCCGCCGAACCAGGCAAGCGTGCGCAGGCCGAGAGCGGTGATGCCCGCCACATAGATGATGGCGTGCAGCACACGGGCGATGATGAAGATTTGCGCGCCGAGCACGGTGAGTTCCGTGTGCACGCCTGCCAGATGGGCCGGCAGGGCGATGGCCGCATAGATCAGCAGGTTTTCGAGCAGGTTTATGTAGGCACGTTTGGCGCGGGCGCCCCAGCCTGTTGTTGTGGGCGTTTCATCCCGGTTGGAAAGGCCCCAACCCATGCCCATGGCGCCGATATTGGCGTTGGCCGACAAGAGAATCAGAACAAACAGAAGAACGGCGCCCCAGACAAGCGCCCAAAGTTCCATCGTCATGGGATTTCCCCCAATTTGTTGCCACCGGGAGAAATGCTAATCCGCAAAGTGAGTCGGCGCGAGGCCTCGTTTTAACACCTTCAGTTCCCTGAAAACTTTCCTTTCTGGCGTTTCTCTGCCAATGTTTTACCATGGAGTGACGGGACCTCATGACGTTCCGAAGTTTTCAACGACGGCTGAAGGGGGTTTTTATGACATCGATTTTCGTGAAAAGCGCGTTGCCGCTGGTGCTGGCCGGGGCTTTTGCTCTTGCCGGGTGCGGCGAAGAGAATCAAGACGACCAGATGGGCGAGGAAAGCACGCTCTCCGAAGACATGCAGGAGATGGGTGAAGAGGCAGGCGAAGCTGCCGGTGATGCCATGGAGGCAACCGGCGAAGCGGCGGAAGATGCAATGGAGGCCGCGGGAGAGATGGCCGATGATGCAATGGACGCCACGGAAGAGGCCGCTGAAGACACCATGGATGCCGCCGAAGATGCTGCTGAGGCAACCGGAGAGGCAGCTGACGACATGATGCATGGCGAAGACGGCATGGTTGAAGATTCCGAAGAAGACGAGGAAGAAGCGGACGAGATGCCGCAATAATTTTTGTCTTCTTGAGTTATGAAACGGCCCCGCTTTTCCGGCGGGGCCGTTTTCATTAAAGGGCAGTGATGAGAATTTGCGCGCCCATGAGTGCGATGCCGAAGGCGAGAATGTTCCAGGAGAAGGTGCGCAGCCAGGGCACGCCCATCGCATAAAGCGGCAGGTAGGCTACCCGCCCCCAGAAATAAAGATGGGCGCCAAGCAGGCTCCAGAGGCCGCTTGTTTCCGTTACGTGCAGCAGAAGCGCGAGGGCAGCGAAAAGGGGGAAGGTTTCGTTGAAGTTCTGCTGGGCGCGGGCAAGACGCCCGGCAAGCCCGGCAGGTTTTATGTCTTCATCGCGCGGGCCGACCGTGTAGCGGTTGCCGGTCTGAGCCTTGAAGCTGAAACTGGTGGCGGCCAGATAGACAAGCCCCAGGCAGATGGATGCGAAAAGCAGCCATAATTCTTCCGTCATTTTCCCCTCCCTGATCTGCCGCGCGGGGCGCCGCCGTCTTTATTTTACCACTTTCTCTTTGGATGCTTCCCGGACAATTACGCAAGCAGTGCGGGCACAAGGGAGAAGGCGCATGGACTGGAAGCGTTTGGCGGCGGTCATATTCATGGTTTTCGGGCTTGGCTTCGCCGTGGCGGGCTGCGGCGAGGAAGAAAATCAGAGCACGCAGCCGGAAGCAGCAGCGCCGCGGCTGCAGAATTTCGTGGCCATTCTCAACATCATGCCGGGCGGCGCGCCCAATTTTTATGTGACGGGCGAGGTCGAAGTGCCCGCCGGTAATTATGACGCGCGGCTGGTGAAGCGCGAGGCGGAGACGGCAGACGGCGTGCTGGCGCTTGATCTTGAGATGGAGCAAACGGACGAGATGGGTACGCAGGCCCTGCAATGGCGGCTCGTGCGCTATGACGAAGCGGCCTCTACCGATGAGAAGCCGCCCTATACGGAAGCCGAGATCTACTATGAGGGCGCGCTGATCGAGCGTATTCCCAACGTCACGGTTGCGCAGTAAGACGCCTCAACGCTTCATCGTATAGACGCTCGAAGATGGCGGCACTCGGCTCCTCGCGGGCGATGGGGCCGGCCTGGCCGCTCCAGAGGCTGGAAAAGTCACCTGAGCCTTTGGCGAGCGCGGCCTTTGCAAGCGGGCCTGACAGCGGGCGCTGGCCAGGGAAGGGCGCGGCTTCCTTTTCAAAGGCGGCAAGTTCTTCCGTCAGGCGGTTTTTAAGCGCCCGGGCATGGCGGCCTGAGAAGAGCCGGGTGACGCGGGTTTCATTGTCCGCACGCTCCGCCAATGCCTTTTTGTGGGGAGCGGGGATGGCGCTTTCGGGGGAGCGCAGGAAGGCGGTGCCAAGCTGCGCACCGTCCGCGCCCAGCATGAAGGCGGCGGCGATGCCGCGGCCGTCCGCAATGCCGCCTGCCGCGATGACGGGAAGCGAGACCGCATCCACGATTTGCGGGACGAGGGCCATAGTGCCCATGTCGTTGCCTGCATTCAGAAATGTGCCGCGATGGCCGCCTGCTTCTGCTCCTTGCGCGATGATGGCGTCCATGCCGCCTTTTTGGAGCGCGACGGCTTCGGCAACCGATGTGGCATTTCCGATGAGAATGGTTCCGCGCGCTTTCAAGGCTTCGATGGCGTGAGGCGCGGGCAGACCAAAGTGGAAGCTGACGATTTTGGGCGCGAGCGAGAGCAGCACGTCCAGCATTTCATCATTGAAAGCGGGGGCGGGGACGGAGGGCTCCGGCACTGCGCCGAGGCCGAATTCCTCATAAAGCGGTTTCAGCGCGGCGCGCATGGGTGCGGCGTCATAGGCGCCGAGATCCGGCTCTTCATGAGCGAAGAAGTTGAAATTTACCGGGCGGTTGGTGAGGGCATTTGTTTCTTCCGCCGTCTTGCGCAGGGTTTCGGCGGTCATCATGGCGGACCCGATGGAGCCGAGGCCACCTGCATTGGCGATCGCCGCGGCCATGGCGGGGGTGGAGGCACCGGCCATGGGGGCCTGAATGATGGGATGCTCGATTCGCAAAAGTTTTGTGAGGCGGGTGCTGGGCCACATGGGATCATTCTCCTTTGAGTTTGCCTATATGGCCACGAGGCCAGTGCTGCGCAACAGGCAGGGCTTTACGCGGGCGCAGGGAAAGTCCACACTCGCCCCGTTCCGAGGGGTGCTTGCGCATGCGAGCTGAGATGGCCTTTGAGGTTGAACCCTTCGAACCTGATCCGGGTCATACCGGCGAAGGGACGGAATGACATAACGCCCCCGCTCGCTTTCCCGGATTTCCGAGTATTCGCACCATAGGCTCAGGAGATCCACCCATGAATGTTCACGTCAAACCGCAAGTTACCACCGGGCCCTTGCCGTCCTCGCGCAAGGTTTATGTGCCTGCACCTGGCGCGGAAGACCTCAAGGTTCCTTTCCGCGAGATCGAGCTGCACCCAAGCGCGATGGAGCCGCCGGTGCGGGTCTATGATACGTCCGGGCCTTATTCCGACCCAGATGCGGTGATCGATCTTGAAAAGGGTCTGCCGCGCCCGCGCACCGGCTGGGTGAAGCGGCGCGGACATGTCGAAGAATATGAAGGGCGCGATCTGCGCCCGGAAGATAACGGGAATGTGAGCGGCAAGCATCTGGCCCGGGCCTTTCCGCTGCGCCACAAGCCGCTGCGCGGCACGGGCGAGGGGCCGCTGACGCAGTATGAGTTTGCGCGGGCGGGCCTCATCACCGAAGAGATGCGTTATATCGCGGCGCGCGAGAATATTGGCCGCGCCGCCGCGCTTGATACTGCCGCGCATAAGGTTGCGGAAGGGGAAAGCTTCGGCGCGAACATCCCCGAATTCATCACGCCGGAATTCGTGCGCGATGAAGTGGCGGCGGGCCGGGCGATCATTCCGGCCAATATCAACCACCCGGAACTGGAGCCGATGATTATCGGGCGGAACTTCCTGGTGAAGATCAACGCCAATATCGGAAATTCGGCGGTGACGTCTTCCGTTGCCGAAGAAGTGGACAAGATGGTCTGGGCGACGCGCTGGGGCGCGGACAACGTGATGGACCTTTCCACGGGCCGAAACATTCACAACACGCGCGAATGGATCATCCGCAATTCGCCGGTGCCGATCGGCACGGTGCCGATCTATCAGGCGCTGGAAAAAGTGGACGGCGTTGCCGAGGACCTGACCTGGGAAGTTTACCGCGACACGCTGATCGAGCAGGCCGAGCAGGGGGTGGATTATTTCACCATCCATGCGGGTGTGCGGCTGGCCTATGTGCCCATGACGGCAAAGCGGGTGACGGGCATTGTCTCGCGCGGCGGCTCCATCATGGCCAAGTGGTGCCTGGCGCATCACAAGGAAAGCTTCCTCTATGAGCACTTCGAGGACATTTGCGACATCATGCGCGCTTATGATGTCTCCTTCTCGCTCGGAGATGGTCTGCGCCCCGGCTCGATTGCCGATGCGAATGACGAGGCGCAGTTCGCCGAGCTTGAGACGCTGGGCGAGTTGACGCAGATTGCATGGGCCAAAGGCTGCCAGGTCATGGTCGAAGGGCCGGGCCATGTGCCCATGCACAAGATCAAGATCAACATGGACAAGCAGCTCAAGGAATGCGGCGGCGCGCCCTTCTACACGCTTGGGCCGCTCACGACCGACATTGCGCCGGGTTATGATCACATCACGTCCGGAATCGGGGCGGCGATGATCGGCTGGTTCGGCTGCGCCATGCTTTGCTATGTGACGCCGAAGGAGCATCTGGGCCTGCCCAACCGGGACGATGTGAAGGAAGGGGTGATCACCTACAAGATCGCGGCCCATGCGGCGGATCTGGCCAAAGGCCATCCGGCGGCGCAGCTTCGGGATGATGCGCTGTCACGGGCGCGGTTCGAGTTCCGCTGGGAAGACCAGTTCAACCTGGCGCTGGACCCGGAACGGGCGAAGGAGTTCCACGACCAGACCCTGCCTAAGGACGCGCACAAGGTGGCGCATTTCTGCTCCATGTGCGGGCCGAAATTCTGCTCCATGAAGATCACGCAGGAAGTGCGTGAGTATGCGGAAAGCGGCATGGCGGAGATGGCGAGCGAGTTCCGCAATTCCGGTTCCCAGCTTTACATGGAAGAAGGCGATGCAGAGGCGCTGAAGCGGAGCAACAAGGCTCTGGGGTGATCTGACGCCGCGTTCTTCCGGCATTCATGACGGCTGTCTGGAAAAATCTGGACAGCCGTCAAGTTATTTGTGAGTCTTTGTCAGTTTTCAATCGTCAGGCCCCTGGATGACGAGCGGGCAGGGCGGCGCGGCCTTGCCGGGGCGGCATAACAAGAAGAACCAGACGATGGCGCTTGAGGAACAGCAGAAAGATGATATCCAGAAGCGCAGGCCCGGGCGGCCTGCCAAGGGGGATGAGGCCATTCCGCGGGACGTGCTGCTGGAGGCGGCGCTCAAGGCGTTCGCCGAAAAGGGCTATGAAGGCGTTTCGGTGCGCGAGCTGACCCGGCAATGGGATGTAAGCCACAATCTCATCCACCATCATTTCGGCTCGAAGGAAGGGCTCTGGAAGGCGGCGGTCGATCATGCCGTGCGGCAGTTGCCGGAAGGGATCAACGAGCTTTTGTCGCCGGATGCGCCGGAGGGGGAAGAGATCCAGCGTATTCACGATGCGAGCTACCGCATTGCGCTGATGGCGGCAACGCATACGGATTATTTCAAGGTGCTGATGGATGAGTCCGCGCAAGGCGGGCCCCGCTTCGATTACATCTATGAAAACTACATGAAGCAGACGACGGAGACGGTGCAGACCTTCTTCGAGCGCGCCCATGCGCGGGGCGAGGCGCGGGAAATGCCGCCGGGCGTCGGGCATATCATTCTTCTGGGGGCCATCAGCGCGCCGTTCACCATGCGGGCGCTGGCGGCGCGGATGGTGCAGGAAGGCAACCGCCGCCCACCGACCTCCGAAGAGGGCGCGCGGGCGATTGCCGATATTCTGGTTTACGGTGTGGTGCAGCCGAAATAGGCGCATCATATTGCCGTGAGGGCATTTGCCCCGAGGCGCCAGCAGCCTTACATTAGCTGCCTAACCCAAACAGGGAGGAAGCCCCATGTTCTTCCGCAAGAAAATCGAAATGCCGGCGCCGGATGAGGCGCTGCCGGGCCGTGATTTTGCCATTCCGACGGCGGAGTCGCATTTTGTGTCGGGCCGGCCGCTGCAAGCGCCGTTTCCCGAAGGCCTTGAAAAGGCGATGTTCGGGCTTGGCTGTTTCTGGGGCGCGGAACGCAAGTTCTGGCAGCAGGAAGGGGTCTGGGTAACGGCGGTGGGCTATGCCGCCGGGTTCACGCCCAATGCCACTTATGAAGAAGTCTGCACGGGCCGCACGGGACATAATGAAGTTGTGCTTGTGATCTATGATCCCAAGATCATTTCCTATGAGACGCTGCTCAAGGTCTTCTGGGAAGCGCATGATCCGACGCAGGGCATGCGGCAGGGTAATGATGTGGGCACACAATACCGTTCCGGCATTTATGTCTATTCCGACGTGCAGCGCGAGGCGGCGCTGGCAAGCAAGGGCGTTTATGAGAAAGCGCTTGCCGCGCAGGGGATCGGGCCGATCACGACGGAAATCATCGACGCGCCGGAATTTTATTATGCGGAAGGCTATCACCAGCAATATCTCGCCAAGAACCCGAACGGTTATTGCGGGCTTGGCGGCACGGGCGTGAGCTGCCCCATCGGCACAGGCGTGGCGGCGGAGTGAATGTAACGCCGCCCCGGCAGTAAGTGCCGGGGCGATGCCAGATACAGACGTTATTTCGGCTCGTAACGGAAGCCGATTTTCAGGGAAACCTGAAAGTGGGCGACATGGCCATCTACAATATGGCCGCGCTGTTCGGTCACTTCGAACCATTCGAGGTTGCGGACGGTTTTCCCCGCGGTGTCGACGGCCTGCTTGATGGCATCGTCAATGCTCTTGGTGGAGGAGCCGACGACTTCTGTTATTCCATAAACATGACTCATGGCGTTCTCCTTTTTTCTTCCTTTAAAGATGAACGGGAATGCGCGCCGTATGTTTCCTTATTTCTGATGTAGTGCGCTTGGCACTTTCTTCCAGCGGGCGCTGAGCTTTGGCCGGTCAGTCCGGCAGGCGCGGTGCCTTGCGGTCATCGGATGCGATGAAGACAGAGAATTTCTGCAGACGGTCAAGATGCGAGAAGCTCGTCTTGACGATAACGAGAATGGGCACGGCGAGCACCGCGCCGATGACGCCCCACATCCAGCCCCAGAAAACGATGGAGAGAAACACCACGGCGGAGTTGATGGTGTGGCGCCGGCCAATCACGGTGGGTAGAACAAGCTGCGACTCGATGAGGTTGCAGAGGAAATAGAAAGCGGGCGGCAGCAGCGCAAAGACCGGGTCTTCCATGGTGAGGAAACCGGCAATCCCCGTCAGCGTCATGCCGATGGCTGGGCCGAGATAGGGAATGTAGTTGAGGATCATGCCCGCCGCGCCCCATAGCACCGGGTTGGGCAGACCGATGGCCCACATGCAAAGGCCGATAGCCGTGCCGAGCGCGATGTTGATGAGCGTAACGGAAACGAGATAGCCGGAAATTTCCCGCTCGATATCCCTAATGATGCGGCGCGCTTTTTCCTTGTCTGCAATGCGCGGCGCGATCTGCACGATCCTGTCGCGCATGAGATGCGTCGTGGCGAGCACGAAATAGAGAAAGACGAAAAAGATGAGCAGGGATGTACCTACTTCCCCGATCAGTGTCAGGGCGCGGTTGGCAAGGCTTGCCTCCTGCACCACGACTTCCTGACTGCCGCTTTCCTCTTCGCCCATGGCGAGGGAGCCGGCGGCTTCGCGCATCTGTTCGGAGGCCTTGCGCATCTCTTCCATGGGCACGGTGATTTCGCGTGTGCGCTCTCGGAATTCCTCGATAGCGGAGGGAATGCGATCCGCCCATTCGCTTACGGGCTCGGCCAGCAGGTAAAGCCCGCCGCCTGAAAGGCCGAGCAGGGTGAAAACGATGAGGGCCGCTGCTGCCGGGTCGGGAAGGTATTTCAGCGGCGACAGGCGCAGGAGAGGGGTGAAGAGAAAGCTGACCACAATGGCCGCAAAGACCGGAGCGATCAGCGCCTGCGCAAGATAGAGCGTGTAAAGCAGTGCCAGAATGGCAAGAAATGTGAGCGCGGTACCGGGCAGCATCAGCCCGCCCAAGACAACGGGGTTCCTATCCGCCGCGCCGTTTCCATTTCCGTTTCTGGCGTTCTGGTTTTCGCCGTCCTGCACCGCTTGCCTTCCCAGCCCTGGTTTCATTGGTTGGTAAAAGAACGTGCGGGCGGGAGGCGGGTTCCCTTTTTGCAAAAGCAGTCCGTTTTGGCGAAGAGCGGCCGGTTAGGGCTTTAGTCCTGTTCTTCCAGCGCCAGAAGCTTCTTCTTGCGCGCCGTGCCCCAGCGGTAGCCGCCGGTGCCACCAGAGGCGGGCAGGACGCGGTGACAGGGCACGGCCAGGGCGACGGGGTTGGCCGCGCAGGCATTTGCCACGGCGCGGTGTGCTTTCGGCAGGCCGATGGCTTTTGCGATGTCGCCATAGGTGGCGGTCTGTCCGCGGGGAATGGCGCGCAGGGCTGCCCAGACTTTTGCCTGAAAGGCGGTGCCTGAAATATCGAGCGGGAGGAGCGGCCAGTCCGCCTGGCCTTCGGCATAGGCGGCAAGGGCGTCCGCCCATTTTGCAAGAGCGGTGTCTTCCTTGTGGAAGGATGCCTTTGGGAACTCCATTTTCAAATCTGCCTCCAGCGCTTTTTCGCCGCTGCCGAGGCGTACGAGGCAGAGGCCTTTTGGGGTGCCTGCGATGAGAAGTGTGCCGAGCGATGTCTTGCGGCAGGTCCAGGCGACGGAGAGGCCCTCGCCTTTGCGGCCATAGTCGCGCGGGCGCATGCCGAGATTTGCCGATTCCTTTTCATAGAAGCGGCTCGAGGAGCCATAGCCTGCTTCATAGATGGCGCTTGTGACGGATTGGCCTTCGCGCGCGGCCTTGCGGAAGCGCTCAAGGCGCGTGGCGGCGGCGAATTGTTTGGGGGTGACGGTCAATGTCTGTTTGAAAAGTTTTTGCGCGCGGCCGGGCGAGAGGGCGACATGGCGCGCAAGTTCTTCCAGAGACGGTTCTTCTTCCGCTCCTCCGATGAGGCGGCACATGGCCTGCACCTTCTCAAGCTGTTCGCTGCGGGGGCGGGCGTCTTTGGGTTTGCAGCGCAGGCAAGCGCGCAACCCTGCCGTTTCCGCTTCTTCAGGGGAGGCAAAGAAGCGGACATTCTCGAGCTTCGGGGTGCGGGCGGGGCAGGAGGGACGGCAATAGATGCCGGTGGTCAGTACGCCGGTGTAAAAGAGCCCATCAAAGGCTGCATCGCGCCGGCATATTGCGGCATAGAACAGCGCGCGGCTTTTCTCTTCCTTTGAGGTGGCATTTCCGGAGGCGGGGCGGGTTTCGGGGCGCATCAGGTTTTCTGCGGCTCTGCTCATCGGTTTCTCCCGTCTTTCATCCTGCCATAAGAAAAGCCGGTCCGGGGCGCTGAAACACTCCGGAACCGGCTTTTGAAGGCAAACGGGATCAGGCGCCGGCGAAATCCGCCGTTGCCTCGCGCTGGGTCTGGCGCTGCTGCTTCATGGCATCGCGCATCGCCTTTTGCAGCTTTTCAAAGGCGCGCACCTCGATCTGGCGCACGCGCTCACGGCTGATGCCGTATTCCTGGCTCAGATCCTCAAGGGTCGCCGGGTTGTCCTTCAGGCGCCGCTCGGTGAGGATGTGCATCTCGCGCTCATTGAGGGTCTGCATGGCTTCATGGAGAAGTTCGCGGCGCTGGCCGAGCTCTTCCTGCTCACCAAGCTGCACTTCCTGGTCGGCTTCTTCATCCACCAGCCAGTCCTGCCATTCGCCTGTCTGCTCGCCATCCTGCCGGAGCGGCGCGTTGAGCGAATTGTCCGGCCCGGCAAGGCGCCGGTTCATGGAGATCACATCGGCTTCCGTAACGCCCAGGCGGTCGGCGATTTCCGTTACCGTCTCGTGGTTCAGGTCACCGTCCTCGAAGGCGCGGAGCTGGCCCTTCACCTTGCGCAGATTGAAGAAGAGCTTCTTCTGCGCGGCGGTAGTGCCGATCTTCACCAGCGACCAGGAGCGCAGGATATACTCCTGAATCGAGGCGCGGATCCACCACATGGCATAGGTGGAGAGGCGGAAGCCTTTTTCCGGCTCGAAGCGCTTTACCGCCTGCATGAGGCCGACATTGCCCTCTGAAATTACTTCGGCGATGGGCAGGCCATAGCCGCGGTAACCCATCGCGATCTTGGCGACGAGGCGCAAATGGCTGGTGACGAGTTTGTGAGCTGCGTCGCTGTCGCCATGCTCTTTCCAGCGCTTGGCGAGCATGTATTCCTCCTGCTGCTCGAGCATGGGGAATTTGCGGATCTCCTGCAGATAGCGGGAGAGAGAGCCTTCGGGCGACAGAGAAGGTATTGAGTTCGTTGCCATGCTGCCCCCTCTTGGGTTCGTGGTGCCGCAGTTTCCAGTTGGCCCCTTATCTGCGGGGTTTTGCGGCTTTCGGCCTATATAAGGTCTGCCGCAGCGCAAAAAAGGGATGAATTCCAGCTTTTGTTCATATTAGCAGGAAAGTGAGGCGTTCCTATGACGTAGGGTCAGGAAGCCCGGAGGGCGGCCTCCAGGGCTGCGAGGTCGGCGGGCAGCGGGCTTTCGAAGAGCAGGGGCTCGCCCGTGAGGGGGTGCTCGAAGCCCAGTTCGCAGGCATGGAGCGCCTGGCGGCCAAGGGCGGCGAGGGCGCCCTGAGCCTCCGCAGAAAGCTTGGATTTGCGGGTAAGCTGGCTGCCGCCATAGATGGGATCGCCCAGGAGCGGGTGGCCCTTATGGGTCAGGTGGACGCGGATCTGGTGGGTGCGCCCGGTTTCCAGTCTGCACACAAGGCGGGAGACGACGGGCTCGGGCGCGCCGTAGCTTTCGGTCACATGATAATGGGTAATCGCCTCGCGCCCGTCCTTGCGGACCGCCATTTTTTTGCGGTTCTGCGGGCTGCGGTCCAGGGGAGCATTGATCGTGCCCTTGTAAGGGTCGGGCTTGCCCCAGACGAGGGCGATATAGGCGCGCGCAAGGCGCCCGTCGCGGCCATGGGCGGCGAACTGGCCTTGCAGGTGCTTGAGGGCACCTTCTGTCTTGGCGGCGACGAGAAGGCCGCTCGTGTCCTTGTCGATGCGGTGGACGATGCCGGGACGGATTTCCCCGCCAATGCCGGTCAGGCTGCCTTCGCAATGGGCGAGCAGGGCGTTGACCAGCGTCCGGTCCGGATTGCCGGGCGCGGGATGGACGACGAGGCCGGCGGGCTTGTCGATCACGATGATGGCGTCATCCTCGAAAAGAATGTCGAGGGGCATTTCCTGGGCTTCAGGCTCCGCCGGTTCCGGCGGGGGCAGGGTGACCGTGAATTCCATGCCTTGTTTGATTCTGAGAGAGGGGTCCACTATCGTCCCGGCGCCCGCTTGATTGTTCCGGGCAGTCTCCGTCGAACCAAGGCTTACCTGCGCCGTTTCTATCAGCACACGCACACGCGAGCGGCTGGGCGGCTCCGGCAGATGCGCAAGCATCGCGGTCAGTGCCTTGTCCAGCCTTTCACCGGCCTGGGCATCGTCAACGGTGAGGGTGATCGTAACCGGCCCTGACGCAGGCTGCCGGTTCTGACTTTGAGAGGACATCATGTCTGACAATACCGCCGATAAAGACAAAAAAGAAACGGACGAAGAAGAAGGCGCGGCAGAAGGCCTGAAGCTTACTACCAGACAGATGGTGCAGCTTGCCATTGTGATTGCTATGGGGCTGGTGCTGCTGCTCGGCTTTGTTTTCGTGGTGGCGGTCATGGCGATCCGCGCGGGCGATAGCGGCGAGGAGAAAAGCTCTGAGGCGCAGCCTGAGGTGAGTGTGCCACGGGAAGATGCGGACACCAAGGCTGTGCCCGGCCTGCCGGCGCTTGACGGGCGTGTCTATGTGCGGGGGGGCGAGCGGCTGCTTTCGCTTGGCGGCGATGAGGACCAGCTGGTGCTTTATCTGATGACGGATGCGGGTGAGGAGATCCGCGTCGTGGACCCGGAGAGCGGCGACATTGTGCGGCGCATCGAGATTATTCGCGGGCAGCGCTGATCTTGGGCCGGTTTTGAGCTGAGGGGGCTGATCCGGGCCGCTTCGCCGGTATGCGGGAAAAAGAAACCGCCTGCGCCGGGGGAGGAGGAGGAGGATGGCGCAGACGGTTCTTTTTCTCAAAACCCTTAGCCAGGGAGGAGGTTGGCTGCCGGGTTTGTGAGTTTGTTATCCCGCAGATCTGACAGGCTGTCAATTAAGAATTTTTGCGCTGCAGCAGAATGTTTAAGATCGTAGTCAGACCCTACGTCCTTGTTATCGTTTGATTTTCTTGAGTTTTTTGGAATGACTTGAGGTCGCGTTGTGCGCTGCGCGAGCCCTGCGCCCAAATGACGCAAGGCAAAAGGGCGGAAGCTTGGGGTTTTCTCGAGGCGGGAAGGGAATGTTTTCCGCAGAAAAGCGCCGGTTTTGACTCAGGCGCCGGGGGCGCCGTCCTGAAGCGCGCGAATTCTGTCTTCCAGGCTCCGGTCCGCGAATGTCTGGGAAGGGCGGATTTCTCCGGGATTTTTACGCTGCAATGCGGAATCGGACTCCGCATCTTCATCGTCCAGCTCTTCTTCCGCTCCGCCTGCCGTCTGGCCAAAGGCGGCCTTGATGTCTTCACTGAAGGAAAGCAGATCAGCCCTCACATTGGCCAGATCTTCTGGGGCCAGATCTTCCGGGGCCAGATCTTCCGGCGTCCGGGTTTCTCCGGTTTCCGTGGCGGACTTTGCGGGCGCGTTCCCGGTTTCGCGGGGTTCAAGGGTAATGGCTGCCGGAATGATGGCGGCCGGGGCTTGCCCCGTTTCCCGTGCCAGTTGCGGCGCGGGCGCCGGTTCGTCGGCGAGGAGGGCGGAAAGATGCTGGCTCCGGCTCAGCGTACTTGCCGCCTCGCGGGCAGTTTCGGCTGCGGCCTCTCTGATGGCTCTCAGCTTTGCGTCAAGGCGTGCCACCTGGGCCTCACGGGCGGCCAGCGCATCGCCGTTTTCCTTGAGCGCAGCTTCGGCGGTGCGGGTCTGGGCTTGCGCCTCTTCAAGGGCATGGGCAAGGCGGGTTGCTTCCGCGTGCTGGGCCGCTGCCTCTTCACGGGCGCGGCGGGCATCCTCCTGCAGGGCGGCGGTTTCAGCGCCGTCATGTGCCGCAGGCAGAGGGGAGGGCGCGGGAGCCGGTTCCCGCACCGCACCTTCTTCTGTCAGGCGTTTCGTGGTGGAGGCCACGGCGCGGCGCCAGATGAACTGGGCGGCCATCAATGCAAGCAGCGTTGCCAGCAAAAAGCCCAAGGCAAAGATCATCAGCGCTTCGGTCATGGCTTCCCCTCGCTTTGCGGGCGTGCCGGATCCGGCCTTACAGCGGGAACCAGCGGCGCTCGCGGGAATAATTCAGATAGCCGACATTTGCGCCAAGCCTGAGGCCAACGCCCGCCCTGATCGGCGCGAGAACAATATCGCCCCGCTGCTGATAATTCACGCCCAAACCGCCAATAAAGTAACCGCTGCCTTCAACGCCCGGGAACCGCTGATAAATAGTGTCCCCATTGGGCAGATTGTAGACGAGGGTAAAGACCTTCGAGGCATTGCCGCCGACATCCCAGCCAACGGATGGGCCTTGCCAGTAAACTTCCTGCCTTGTGCCGTCCTTCATCACGAGTTCGCCCGAACCGTAGCGCAGGCCCACCGTGATGGCGCCGCCGCCTTCCTGGCCTGCGATATAGGCGTTCGGCTCACCATATTCGGCGAAAACATTGCGAATCACCTCAGCCAGACCTTGTGCGGTATCGCCAAAGAATGCCGAGGCCGCCTGATAGACTTCGTCTTCGGTGAAGGTTTCCCCTTCATTCCGGCTTTCCGCGCTGGGGGCGGGATCGTGCTGGGTTTCCTGTGCTTTGGCGGGCGAGGGCAGCGCTGTCAGACCCAGTGTGCCAAGGCTCAACATACCCAATACGGCGAATGTCTTCAGTTGCGGCATCGGTCGGTTCCTTCCGTCACTGTCGTTCAAGGCGTCATGTGCACAAACGCGGCAGGGGGCAACCTGTTCTCCCGCGGGCGGCCACGGCGGGCCGGCGGGTCTTTGATGCTCCTGAAAAGTGGCAGTAAATGGACCATTGGATTTTTTCTGCAGGGGTGGCTGTTTCCCGCGGTTTTGCCAGAATGGCGGAGGTTTTCGGCCAAGCGGTCTTGGAAGTGCCATTTTCAGCCGCAATGGTAAGGCATAGGCACATCCGGGGCTCAATCCGGCAGCAAGAAACGGGGAGAGATGTCCGCAAATCATTCCGAGATGGCGGCCGGGCGCCCGAAGCGGCGCAGGCGCGGCCGTGTCTGGCTGATCGTTCTGTTGCTGTTTCTTGGCGGGCTCGGAGCGGCGGCTTTCTGGGCGTGGGAAAACCGCCTCGCGCTCATTGAAGGTTATGCGAAATCCTATCTTGCTTCCCTCGGTCTTGCGGATTTCGACTTCCAGTTGCGCGAAGCGGGCGTGACGGGCGTCGATATTGAGGCGCTGCGCATTGGCCCGGTATCGGAGCCCTCGCTTGAGGCAAAGCGCATCGAGGTCCGTCTTGCCTCACTGCTCCAGGGACTTGCCGGGGTGAGCGGGATCGAGGTTGAAGCGCCGGTGCTGCGGCTGCGCTTGAGTGAAGAGGGCGCACTTGATTGGGGGGCGCTCACTCCCTTGCTTTCGGGCGGGGGCGATGAAACGGGAACGGGCGCCCCGCTTTTTCTGCCGCCTCTTGCCGTGCATGGCGCGCGCATCGAGGTGGAGGCACCGCAAGGCCTCTTTGCGCTTGAGGCCGGGGCCCGGCTTGTGACCGGCAACGGCGAAGTGCGGCTGGACCTTGAAGACTGCGCGCGCGCCTTTCTGCCTGCGGCGGCACTGGCTGGGTTTTCGTTTGAAGGTGGCACGGCCCGGCTTTGCGCACTGGAAGATGAACCGGTTTTCGCCATGAGCGATGCGGGGGCGATGCGCGCGGCGTTCCGTTTGCCGGCACAGGCTTTCCGTCTGTCAGAAGAAAGCGGCATGGCGGCGATTGGCGTGCTGCCTGAGTTTACACTGCGGGCAGAAAGCGATGCGCAGACGGCGGCGCAAGTGGCGCAGATCGAGTGGCAAGCCTCGGGCGGTGAGGTGACGCTCACCGGGCCAGCTCTTGCCATTTCAGCGCTTGAAGCAGAAGGCAGTTTGCATGTGCCGTTCGCGGCAGGCGAGCCAGCCATTGGGGAGGCGGTGTTTTCCACATTGCGTTTAAAAGACATGGCGAGCCCCAAACGTTTTGCGGATATGGGGCTCTCCGGCCGGGCCGCGCTCGCGGAGAATGCGGTGCGTTTTGACGGGAAGGTGAAGAGTGCAGTGCCCTTGCCGCGCCGACATGCGGAAGCAGGGCTTGTTCTTTCGCATAATCTGACAAGCGGGCGGGGCGAGGCGTCGCTCGATCTTGACGGCATGACCTTCGAGGAAGGCGCGCTTGAGGCGGCGGCGCTTGCGCCCATGCTGAAGGGCATGGTGACACGGGTGACGGGTACGCTGGCGGGCAAGGCGGTTTTCGCGTGGACGCCGCATGGCACGGGCAGCCGGGGCACGCTCTCGCTCGACAAGGCAGGGTTTTCCACGGCAGCGGCGCGCATTGAAGGCATTTCCGGACCGCTTGCCTTTTCCTCTCTTCTGCCCCCCGTCACCAAGGGGGTGCAGACCCTTGAGGTGGGCCGCATTTCAGCGGGGCTTGAATTTTTGAATGGCTCGCTTTCCTTCGCAACGGAGGCTTCAGGTGCCGTTCATGTTCACCACGCATCATGGCCTTATGCAGGCGGGCAGGTGTCGCTTGCCGAAACGCGTATCATGCCAGACGCGGCAGAGCAGCTTTACAAGCTGGAAGTGACGGAGGTCGATTTGTCGGCGTTTCTCGAAGAACTTGCGATTGATGGTGTGTCCGGGAAAGGCACGCTTAACGGGCGCATTCCGGTTCTCGTGCGCGGCGGCGATGTGCTGGTCGAAGGCGGGCGGCTGGAAGCGGCAGGGCCAGGCGTGCTTGCCTATAAGGGGGCCGTATCGGAAGCGGAGACGGGCGGGCAGAGCGATCTTGTTTTCAAGGCGCTCAGTAATTTTCACTACACCTCGCTTGCAATGACGCTTGAAGGCAATGCGCTCGACGTGTTGACGCTCGGGCTTTTCATCGAAGGGGCGAACCCGGACCTCTATGACGGGTACCCCTTCAAGATCAATATCCGCACGGAGGCTGCCTTTGCCGATCTTATCCAGCGTGGTACGATCGGTTTCCGTGCGATGGACGTTATTCGGGAAGAAGGATCAAACGCGCCATGACGATGTTAAGTGCTCAAAGAGTTTGCGCTGGTGCTGTTATCCTTTTGCTTGCTGCGGCGTGTCAGCCCACGGTGAAGATCGAGGCGCCTGAGAAGCCCATTGAAATCAATCTCAATGTGAAGATCGAACAGGAAGTCCGCGTCAAAGTAGACCGCGAACTGGACGATCTTCTTGCTGAAAATCCGGATATTTTCTGATGAGCCCCGCCATGAAAAAAATACGCATCGCCCAAGCCAGGACAGCGGACGTCACCTCGCGCCGCACTTTCCTTTCTATGATTCTTTTCAGTGCGGCGCTGCTGTTTGCCGCGGCGCTTTATGTGACGCCTGCGCTTGCGGATTCGCTCGACGCGGCCAAGGCACGCGGTGATGTGGGTGAGAAGCGGAACGGCTATGTCGGGATCGTTATCTCCGGTCCTTCCGGTGATCTTGTGCGGCTGGTGGATGATGTGAATCTGCGCCGCCGCGATGCTTACCGGGCTCTTGCGCAGAAAACGCAAGGCGCAACGCTGGCTGCCGTGGAGCAGATGGCCGGGGCAAAGCTTATCCAGAATGCGGCGTCCGGCACCTATGTTGAAGACGGGTCGGGCAAGTGGGTGCGTAAACCTTAACCGGCCCCGTTCCGGGCGTGTCCCGATCCGGCACGGGGATGCGTCTCAAGGCCTGTCCCGGCAGGAAACAGAAACATAAATGAGCAAGGGTGCGCGGTCCTGCGTGCCCTTTTTCTTTGGGCCTTTCCGGGCACTTTTCCGAAAATGTAAAGGCGGCACGGCCATTGCAGCGTCTCACCTGCCGGCTGCTGCGTACCATCCTCGCGCGTGCAGTGCCGGCGGGTCCGGCCTGCATGCAATATGGGGGGTGTTGCCGGACCGAAAGCGATCCACTCGCGCCGGCCTGCGTATCTGGCAGGCGCTTGAGTGGGACCGGCACGGGGTCTGTCCGAACGGGGGCTTGGGCTGATCCTGTGCCGGTCGCGCTTTTTCTATCCGCACGGCTCTTCTTCCGCTGCGACATTTGGCCGTGGGTTCTTTCCTCCGTGTTTCTTGATTTCTTAGGAGTCAGAAGAATAGGCTGGTTTCAGGATTGGCCTGGGAGGCTGGCTTTTGACGGTCGGCAAAAGCGTGATGAAGACGGTCGGCGACGAGATTTCCGAAAGGACGCAGCAAAACGGAACGATTGGCATTAGTCCGTGTGCCGATTGTGACGTGCGCACGCGCGCGGTTTGCGCAGCGCTCAGTAATGACGAACTGAGGGAGCTGGCCGGGCACTCCCGGCACCGTGCGTTGGAGACGGGTGAGACGGTGTTCTTTGAAGGTGACCCCACGGAGGCCTATTACGTAGTGCTGGACGGTGCGCTCAAACTCTACAAGCTGCTTGCTGACGGGCGGCGCCAGATTACGGGTTTTCTTTTCAAGGGCGATTTTCTGGGACTGGCTTATTGCGAAGATCACAGCTTCTCTGCCGAAGCGCTGAAGGATTCCAAGCTTTGCCAGCTGCCGCGCGCGCAGTTTGAGGCGATGGTGGATGAAAGCGGGGCGCTAGGACGGCGGCTTCTTTCCATTGCCACGTCGGGTATGGCCTGCGCCCAGGAGCAGATGCTTCTGCTCGGGCGCAAGACGGCAGCGGAGCGGGTTGCTTCGTTCCTGCTTTGGCTTTCAAGCACGCAGGAGCGGGGCGGGGACGGTGCGGCGGATCTCATCAGTGTGCCGATGAGCCGGGCGGACATGGCGGATTATCTGGGTCTGACCGTCGAAACAGTGAGCCGCACGGTGACCAAGTTCAAGACAGGCAAACTCATCCAGCTGCAAGAGCATAACGGCATCGAAATCTGCAACCGTGGTGAACTTGAGGCGATGGCCGCGGGCACGATGGCCTGATCCGCCTACTTGTCTTTCCAGCCTTTGGCGATGAAGTAGGGATTGTCGAGTCCGCGATCTGCTTTGCCGTATTTCAGCGGGCGGCCATCCAGTTCCGTCACGCTGCCTCCGGCGGCGGCAAGCACCGCATGGCCGGCGGCGGTGTCCCATTCCATGGTGCGGCCATGGCGGGGATAGATGTCGGCTTCTCCGGCGGCCAAAAGACAGAACTTCAAGGATGATCCGGCGGTGATGAAATCGCGCACATCGTAGTGGTTGAGATATTCTTCCGTCTTGGTGTCACGGTGGCTGCGGCTGGCGACGGCGGTCATGCCGCCTTCAGGTACGGGGCGCACATGAATGGGTTTGGGGGCGCCGGCTTTGGCCTGCTCTTCCTCTGATGCGCCGATTTTCTGCTCGAAAGCGGCATCCGGACCTGCGGCGAAGAAGAGCCGCTTTTTGGCGGGCGCATAAACGACGCCATAAGTGGGGTCGCCCTTTTCGATAAGGGCAATGTTGACCGTGAATTCGCCATTCTTGCCAATGAATTCCTTGGTGCCGTCCAGCGGATCGACAAGGAAGAATTTCTCGCCCACGACGGGGATGTGGCCTGCCGCCGCGGCTTCCTCGGAAATGACGGGCATGTCCGGCGCCAGTCCGGCAAGGCCCGCAAGGATAATTTTCTCTGCCTCGCGGTCCGCCACCGTGACGGGCGAGTCGTCGTCCTTGCGGTCGACGCTTATATTTCCAGCATAAAGGCGCATGATTTCCGCGCCTGCGGCAAGTGCGATGCGGCACAGGCCGTCGCTCAAAGCGGTGTCATTCATCCGGTCGGGCTCAATTGGTAATCAGCGAGAAAGGCGGCTCGTGCGGCCGCGTGGAGAACACCATCCCGGCCGCTGAAGGTCAAGCGTTCAGGTCCGCGCTTCTGCCCTTTTGGGAGGCGATTCCCCGGGCGGGGTGGCGTGGTGCGGCGCATAGTGTTAATCACGTTGCGGCAGATTTGAGGAGACGCGAATCATGAGCGGTTCTTATGAGCTTGATGCGATGGAACTTTCGGCACTGCTTTGTTCGCGCGTGTGCCATGACGTGATCAGCCCCGTCGGCGCTATTTCGAACGGCCTAGAAGTGCTGGACGAGGATGAGGACGAGGAAATGCGCGGCCATGCGATGGACCTCATCCGCCAGAGCGCGCGTCAGGCCTCCGCAAAGCTGCAATTCGCGCGGCTGGCTTTCGGTGCGGCAGGCTCGGCCGGGGCGCATCTCGACCTTGGCGATGCGCGCGATATCGTTCTCGATTATGCCAAGAACGAAAAAGCCGAGATCGAATGGGACGGCCCTCCGGCCACCATGGGCAAGGACTATGTGAAGCTACTGCTCAACATGGTGCTGATCGGCCTGGCTTCCATCCCCCGGGGCGGCACGCTGAAAGTGACGCTTGGCGACGTGACCACCGACGCGCCGCGCTTTTCGCTGCAGGCCTCGGGCAAGGCCGCCCGCATTCCGACGGAAACGGCGGCGTATCTCGGCGGGGCACAGCCGGACGATGCGCTCGATGCCCGCGCCGCCCAGCCTTACTTTACCGGGCTCGTGGCAAGGCATCTAGGCATGGACATCAAGGCGGAAATGAGCGGCGAAGACTTCACGCTCGTGGCCCAGCCCAAAGGTTAAAATTATTAAGGAATCCAGGCCGGGAAAGAAACTTCCGGCGCTTTGTGCGAAAAAGCGCATGAAAGCCGCGCTGTGCCGCTATGCGCGTGCATTTAGCCCATTCCATTTCAGAGCTTTTTAACGAGTTTCCAGAACAATCATCCTCACGTAAAGGGCCTTCCTTCCCGCTGCTTGCGGGACTGGCGGAGGTCCTCAGCAATCACGCCGGCCGCGAATGCCATGATGCGGGCAAGCAGGCGAGGGGACCGTTATGGATGATCTACTTCGTGAATTTCTGACCGAAACGAACGAGAGCCTCGACGTTGTTGACGTCGAACTCGTGAAGTTCGAGCAGGAACCCAACAACGCGCGTATCCTGGATAATATTTTCCGGCTTGTGCACACAGTGAAAGGGACGTGCGGCTTCCTTGGCCTGCCACGCCTGGAAGCGCTGGCCCATGCGGCGGAAACGTTGATGGGCAAGTACCGTGACGGCATGGAAGTGACCGATACGGGCGTGACGATCATCCTGCACTCTATTGACCGGTTGAAGGAAATTCTTGCTGCGCTTGAAGAGTCCGAAGCGGAACCGACCGGCAGCGATGACGATCTGATCGACCGTCTGGTAGCGCTTTCCCAGGGTGAAGCTGCTGCTGCGCACGCCCCGGCTGAAGAGGCGCCTGTGCAGGAAGAGCCTGCCGCAACTGAAGCGCCTGTGAGTGAAAATATCGACCCGCTGCTGGACCGCCCGCTGCGTCCCGGCGAAGTGTCGCTTGAAGAGCTCGAGCGCGCCTTCCAGGAAGCGGAAGGGCCTGAACTTGCCGCGCCGCAGTCTGCCCCGGCCCCCGTGCCGGAGCCCAAGGTTGAAGAAGCCGCGAGCGCTGAGGAAGCGGATGCGGACGGCGTGAAGAAGGAAAGCGTCGCCAACCAGTCGATCCGCGTGAATGTCGATACGCTCGAGAACCTCATGACGATGGTTTCCGAGCTTGTGCTGACGCGCAACCAGCTTCTGGAAATGGTGCGCCGTCTGGACGATAGCGAATTCAAAGTGCCGCTGCAGCGCCTGTCCAACGTGACGGGCGAGCTGCAGGAAGCGGTGATGAAGACGCGCATGCAGCCGATCGGTAATGCGTGGCAGAAGCTGCCGCGTATCGTGCGCGATCTCAGCCGCGATCTTGGCAAGAAAATCGACCTTGAAATGATCGGGGCGGAGACGGAACTCGACCGTCAGGTGCTCGATCTCATCAAGGACCCGCTCACCCATATGGTGCGCAACTCCGCCGACCACGGGCTTGAAACGACGGCAGACCGCGTTGCCGCCGGCAAGTCCGAGAAGGGCCGCATTACGCTGCGCGCCTATCACGAAGGCGGTCATATCATCATCGAGATTGCCGATGACGGGCGCGGGCTCGATGTCGACAAGATCAAAGCGAAGGCCGTTGCGAACGGTCTGGTGAGTGAAGCTGAAGCGGACAAGCTGACCGAACAGCAGATTCACCGCTACATTTTTGCGCCTGGTTTCTCGACGGCGGCGCAGGTGACAAACGTCTCCGGCCGCGGTGTCGGCATGGATGTGGTGCGCACGAATATCGAACTGATTGGCGGCAATGTCGACCTGCGTTCAACGCTCGGCAAGGGAACGACCTTCACGATCAAGATTCCGCTCACGCTGGCTATTGTTTCGGCGCTTATCGTGGAAAGCGCGCATGAGCGTTTCGCCATTCCGCAGCTTGCGGTGGTGGAGCTGGTGCGGGCCAAGGCGGATTCAGATCACCGGATCGAGCATATCAACAACACGCCGGTGCTGCGTCTGCGCAACCGTCTTCTGCCGCTGGTTTTCCTGGGAGACTTCCTGGGCCTGAAGGAAGAAAACGGCACCGAGTCGCAGGAAGAGCGCACGGTGGCTGCGGACGAGGCCTTCATCGTTGTAACGCGTGTGGGCGAGCAGATCTTCGGCATCGTCGTCGATAGCGTGTTCGATACGGAAGAAATCGTGGTGAAGCCGGTGGCCTCGCTTCTGCGTGACATCACGGTCTTCTCCGGCAACACGATCCTTGGCGATGGCAGCGTGATCATGATTATGGATCCGAACGGCGTCGCCCAGGCGATTTCGGGCGAACTGAACGAAGTGGAAGAAGCGATTGCCGAAGAGCAGGTTGGTGCCACCTCCGACGGCGAAACTTCGCTCCTCGTCTTCTATGCAGGCACGAAGGAGCCGAAGGCGGTGCCGCTTTCGCTCGTGACGCGCCTGGAAGAATTCGATGTCTCCGACATCGAAGTCTCCAACGGTTCGAACGTCATTCAGTATCGTGGCCGTCTCATGCCCATCATGCATGTGGCAGAAGGCACGCCGATGCGGACCGAAGGCCGCCAGCCGGTGCTCGTCTTTACCGAAGAAGAGCGCTCCGTCGGTCTTGCGGTGGATGAGATCGTGGATATCGTCACGGATCACCTCAATATCGAGCTGTCCTCCGAAAATCCGGGCATTCTCGGCTCCGCCGTTGTGCGCGAGAAGGCGACGGAAATTCTCGACGTGGCGCATTACCTCACCCGCGTCTTCGCGGACTGGTTCCGCCGCAATGAGGCAGCTGTTCAGGCGCGCGGCTCCAAGCGGTTGCTGCTCGTCGATGACAGCCCGTTCTTCCGCACCATGGTGACGCCGCAGCTTGCGATGGCGGGTTATGCAGTGGTGCATGCGGCCAGCGTGGATGATGCCTGGAAGCTGCGCGATGCGGGCCAGACTTTCGATATCATCGTTTCCGACATTGAGATGCCGGGCACAGACGGGTTCGAATTCGCCGCAGCGGTGAAGAAGGACGACAGCTGGGCCGGCACGCCGATCATCGCGCTTTCCGCGCTCGGCTCACCGGAAGCGATCGAAAAAGGCCGCCAGGCGGGCTTTGACGACTATGTCGCCAAGTTCGACCGTGAAGGCCTGATCCACGTTCTCAATGAAATTCTCGATACCAAAGGAGAAGCGGCATGAGCGGGCGCAAGAGCAAGAAAGACGCGGCCGTGACGGATGCGGGCATGTCCGAATACATCACGGTGGTTATCGGCGGACAGCTTTTCGGAGTGCCGGTGCCGCGTGTGCATGATGTTTTCATGCCTCAATCCGTGACGCGGGTGCCGCTTTCCGCCCCGGAAATCGCAGGGGTTCTGAACCTGCGCGGGCGCATCGTGACGGCCATCGATATGCGCCGCCGGCTTGGCCTGCCGAAGCGGGAAGAAGCCACGACCTGGATGGCTGTGGGTGTCGAGCACCGCGGCGAATCTTACGGCCTTATCATCGATAGCGTGGGTGAAGTGCTGCGCGTTGCCGATGCCGACCTTGAAAGCAATCCGGCGAATCTGGACCCCCGCTGGCGGGCAATTTCCGCCGGGGTTCAGCGTCTCGATCACCAGCTCATGATTGTCGTGGATGTGGAGCGTGTGCTCGACTTTTCGCGCCAGCCTGTAGCAGCCTGAGCAGATACGGGCGAAGGGGAGTTTCATGAAAACCTGTCTTGTTGTGGATGACAGCTCGGTAATCCGGAAAGTCGCCCGGCGCATTCTGGAAGAGATGGAGTTTTCCATCGAGGAGGCGGAAGACGGCAAGGAAGCGCTTGACCGTTGCACAAGCGCGATGCCGGACGCCATTCTGCTCGACTGGAACATGCCGGTCATGGATGGACTCGAATTTCTGAAACAGCTGCGCACGAGCCCTGGGGGCCAGAAGCCGATTGTCGTTTTCTGCACGACCGAGAACGACATGAAGCACATCACCAAGGCGATCGAGTCCGGTGCGAACGAATACATTATGAAGCCGTTCGACCGTGAAATCATCGAGTCCAAGTTTGCCCAAACCGGATTGATTTAAGTGTCAGCACTTTCCACCACACCTGTTTCGAATAAAACGCAGCCTATCCGGGTCATGGTGGTTGATGATTCCGTTGTTATTCGCGGGCTTATCAGCCGATGGCTCGATGCGCTGCCGGATGTCGAAGTCGTATTGACCTGCCGGAACGGAGAGGATGCCGTGAACAAGGTGGCGCAAGCCGACGTCGACGTTATCATTCTCGATATCGAGATGCCTGTCATGGATGGGCTGACTGCCTTGCCTCAACTTCTGAAGAACGCACCCGGTGTTCGGGTTCTGATGGCCTCCACGCTTACCAGCCGGAACGCGGACATTTCGCTGAAGGCCCTCAAGCTTGGCGCGACGGATTATGTGCCGAAGCCGGAAAGCACCCGCAGCGGCGGTGCGCCGGAAGAGTTCCGCAAGGAACTGACGGATAAGATCCGCGCGATCGGCCGCCGCCGCCCGCTTGCACGCGGTGCTGCGTCTTCTTCCGCGGCCCGGCCGCTTGCCGCGCCTGCGCCGCGGTTCCAGGAAGCGGCCAAGCCCATCGTTTTGCAGCCTGCCTCGAAGAGTGTGCCGCGCGTTCTTGCGATCGGCAGTTCGACAGGCGGTCCGCGGGCCCTGTTTGATTTTCTCGGCGCGCTGTCGCCCGCTATCTCCAATGTGCCCGTGGTGATCACGCAGCACATGCCTGCGACCTTCACGTCCATTCTTGCAGAGCACATTGCTGCGACGGCGAAGCGGCCTTGTGTGGAAGGGGCGAGCGGCATGAAGCTCGAGCCGGGCAAGATCTATGTCGCGCCGGGCGGGTTTCACATGATTTTCGAGGCCAAGGGCACGGATACCTTCATCAAGCTTGATGAGTCCGAGCCGGTGAATTTCTGCCGTCCGTCCGTCGATCCGATGCTCGACAGCCTGATTGCACTTTATGGCGCAAGCATTCTGACCGTCATTCTGACGGGCATGGGGCATGACGGCCGCGAAGGGTCGCGACATGTCCAACAACGCGGCGGCACTGTGCTTGCGCAAGACGAAGAAACAAGTGTGGTTTGGGGGATGCCGGGCGCCGTGGCGCAGGCTGGTATTTGCCACAAGGTCGAGCCGATCAGCGGGCTTGTCGAGACCGTGACCAGGCTTATCAAGGGAGGCGTCCGGTGAGGCAGGCAGATTTCGATTATCTGGCCAAGTTCCTCCGGGAGCGGTCAGGGCTTATTCTGGCGGCGAATAAAGAGTATCTCGTCGAAAGCCGTCTTTTGCCGATTGCCCGCGACAGCGGCCTCGAGGATATCGAGGGCCTGGTGGCAGCGATGCAGCGCAACGGGTCGGCGGCACTGCTCGAACAGGTGACGGAAGCGATGACGACGAATGAGTCATTCTTCTTCCGGGACAAGACACCTTTTGAAATGTTCGAGAAGGTCATCCTGCCGCATTTGATGGAGACGCGGGGCGGCGCGAAAAAGTTCCGCATGTGGTGCGCGGCGGCCTCGACGGGGCAGGAGCCTTATTCGCTGGCCATGCAGATCAAGGAAGCGCAGCACAAGATGAGCGGCTGGCGCCAGGAGATTATCGGCACGGATATTTCTTCGGAAGTGCTGCGCCGGGCCAAGCTCGGGCGTTATACGCAGTTTGAAGTGCAGCGCGGCCTGCCGATCCAGCTTCTTGTGAAGTATTTCACGCAGATCGGTCATGATTGGGAAATTTCGGCGGATATTCGCGCCATGGTGCAATACCGCAAGCTCAATCTTCTGGAGGATTTCGGCGCGCTTGGTCATTTCGATGTGGTGTTCTGCCGTAACGTGCTGATCTATTTCGATCAGGAGACCAAGTCGCAAATTCTCGAGCGGATTGCCAAGCAGATGTCGCCGGACGGGTTTCTTGTTCTGGGCGCGGCGGAGACGGTGATCGGGATCACCAAGTCCTTCAAGCCGCTGAAAGGCTGCCGGGGGGTTTATGTGCCGGCGGATGCCGATATGTCGAAGATCGAGCAGGCGGCAGTGGCCTGACCGGGCAGCGGCGATAGCAAACAACGAAAAACGCCCCGTCCTTGCAGACGGGGCGTTTTCTTTTTGGCCAGATAGCGGTCAGGCGGAGGCTTTTGCCGCTTCCGCGTTTTCGTGCGGATCGCGCAGAACGTAGCCGCGGCCCCAGACCGTTTCGATATAATGTTCGCCGTCCGTTGCTGCCGCGAGTTTCTTGCGCAGCTTGCAGATGAAGACGTCGATGATCTTGAGTTCAGGCTCGTCCATGCCGCCATAAAGGTGGTTCAGGAACATTTCCTTCGTCAGCGTCGTGCCCTTGCGGAGCGAGAGAAGCTCCAGCATCTGATACTCCTTACCGGTCAGGTGCACACGCTGGCTGTCCACTTCGACCGTCTTGGTGTCGAGATTGACAGTGAGCTTGCCCGTGGTGATGACCGACTGGGAATGGCCCTTGGAGCGGCGGACAACAGCGTGGATACGCGCCACCAGCTCGTCTTTGTGGAAGGGCTTGGTCATGTAATCATCGGCACCGAAACCGAGACCGCGGACTTTATTCTCAATTCCGGCCATGCCGGACAGAATGAGGATCGGCGTGCCGACCTTGCCTGTACGCAGGTTCTTCAGCACTTCATAGCCGCTCATATCCGGCAAATTCAGATCCAGAAGAATAATGTCGTAGTCGTAAAGTTTACCGAGATCGACGCCTTCTTCACCAAGATCGGTGGTGTAGACGTTAAAGCCCTCGGATTTGAGCATCAGGTCGATGCTCTGCGCCGTTGCGCTGTCATCTTCAATCAGCAATACCCGCATCGAAAACCTCACCTGAGCCAAGGACTTAGTCCTTTCCGGCTCCCCTTACGGTTAATCCATGTAAAACAACATAAGGTGATTTGGTTAACAAAGGTTAACCGGAATGAAGAATTTCGAAAAAATTTTAGCCGATCTGTATGAATGTCCTTCATTTCAGCTAAATCATTGTAAACGCGGCAAAAAATTCTTTTCCCCAAAGGATCGGCCACGGTTTACGGGCCCTTAATGATGTTCCTGCCAAAATGAAGCTCTCGGGATTCGTTGCTTTAGGGAGCCGGGTTTGCAGGCGCTTTTAGCAGAAGTTGAACAAATTCAAGAGGTTAGGTCATACGGCCGGGTCGCCAGTATTCAGGGGCTCATGGTCGAAGTGGCCGGACCTCTTTACGCCATGAGCGTGGGCAGCCGGATCGTGATCGAAGCCCGGTCGGGCCGGGACGTGCCATGCGAGGTGGTGGGATTCCGCCAGGATACGGCGCTTTGCCTGCCTTTTGTGACGCTGGACGGCGTCGGGGTTGGCTGCCGGGCCTGGATTGAGGCCGCGGAGCCGTCCGTCCATCCGAGCGAGGCGTGGCTCGGCCGCGTCGTCAACGCGATGGGCGAGCCGATCGACGGCAAGGGGCCGCTGCCCCAGGGGGCCATTCCCAAGCTTCTGCGCAACATGCCGCCGCCGGCGCATCAGCGCGCGCGGGTGAAAGAGCCCGTCGATCTCGGCATCCGGGCCATGAACACGTTTACGACCTGCTGTCAGGGGCAGCGGATGGGCATATTTGCCGGTTCAGGTGTGGGTAAATCCGTGCTGCTTTCCATGCTGGCGCGGGATACGGCCTGTGACGTGTCCGTCATCGGCCTGATCGGCGAACGCGGGCGCGAAGTGCAGGAGTTCATCGAGGACCATTTGGGCCCGGAAGGGCTGGCGCGCTCCGTTATTGTGGTGGCGACGTCGGATGAAAGCCCGCTCATGCGCCGCCAGGCAGCGCTTTTGACGCTGACGCTTTCGGAATATTTCCGCGACCAGCACAAGGATGTACTTTGCCTGATGGACAGTGTGACGCGCTTTGCCATGGCGCAGCGCGAGATCGGACTCTCTGCAGGTGAACCGCCCGCTTCCAAGGGATATACGCCCACCGTTTTCTCGGAATTGCCGCGTCTTCTGGAGCGGGCCGGGCCGGGTATCGGCGAGGGTTCGATTACCGGCCTCTTCACGGTGCTTGTGGAAGGGGACGACCATAATGAGCCGGTGGCGGACGCGGTGCGCGGTATTCTCGACGGGCATATCGTGCTTGAGCGCGCCATTGCCGAGCGCGGGCGCTATCCCGCCATAAACATTCTTAAATCGGTTTCCCGTACCATGCCTGCCTGTAACGCGCCCGAGCATCAGGCGCTTATCCGCACGGCGCGGGGGTTGTTGGCCGCCTATGACGATATGGAAGAGCTTATTCGTCTGGGCGCCTACAGGGCCGGTTCCGACCCTGCAGTGGATCGGGCCATCCGCTATCAGCCGGCACTCGAGGCATTCCTTTCTCAAGGCATGCATGAGTGCACGAGTCTGGACGAAGGATTTGTTCAGCTCGCTCAAATTCTCGAAGGAGTCGGGGAGGAGCGCAGCGCGACGGAAGGGACTGACACATGAAAAGCCGTGAGTCTTTGATCAGACTGCACCGTTTCCAGGTAGATGAGAAGCGGCGGCAGGTGGCGGATATCGAGGGAATGCTCGATGATTTCCGCCGGAGGGAACAGGACCTGGAAGACCAGGTGAAGCGTGAACAGGAAAAGGCGGGGATTTCCGATATCGCCCATTTTGCCTATCCCATGTATGCGAAATCCATGCGCACGCGCCGCGACAATATGCTGGACAGCATTGGCGAACTGACGAAACAGCTTGAGCAGGCCCGCGAAGAACTGGCCGATGCCTACCGGGAACTCAAGAAATACGAGCTTGTGGAGCAGAACCGGCAGCGCCGGGCCAAGCGCGAGGCGGACCGGGTCGAGCAGAATATTCTCGACGAAGTGAGTCTCAATATGCACCGGCAGAATGCAGGCCAGGCGCAGGGCTGAGGTCTCTTTCAGACAAGACAGGGCTTTTCCCGGACGGGCCGCAGCGGCATAATGCGGCCCGTTTTCCATTTGAGAGAAGTCTTTGCCCATGCCCTCCTTTGACGTCGTTTCCAAAGTCGACATTTCCGAAGTCGAGAACGCCATTCAGAATGTGCGCCGCGAGATCGAGCAGCGCTATGACTTCAAGGGCTCGAAATGCTCCATCGACCACGCGGACGGGGAAATGACGATCCTCGCCGATGACGAGCTTAAGCTGCGGCAGATGCACGAAGTGCTGCAGGGCAACCTTTCCAAACGCGGCATCGAGCCGAGCTCCCTCGACTACCAGACGGCGGAAAAGGCAGCCGGTCAGTCCCAGCGCCAGAAGGTGCTCATCAAACAGGGCCTTTCCAAGGAACTGGCGAAGAAGCTGGTGAAAGAAATCAAGGACACGAAGATGAAGGTGCAGGTCGCCATTCAGGGCGACGAGCTGCGCGTGACGGGCAAGAAGCGCGACGATCTGCAGGAAGTCATTCAGTTCCTGAAAGAACGGCCCGACGAGCAGCCGCTGCAGTTCGAGAATTTCAGGGATTGAGGAAACGGCCGAAAAGGGGGGACGGGAGGCAGAAGCTGCCTCCCGTTTTGTGCCTTACGGGGTGACGATGTTGAACCAGAAGGGATAGTCATCAAGCATTCCCAGGAATCGGTCGAAGGCGTCTGCATCGCCATCCACTTTGATCTTTCCGTCATCGATCGCCTTTTCCATCGTGGTTTCGCCGAGCTGGATGGAATCCATGACCGTTTTCTCCATAGTGATGGTTGCATCGGCGCTGCTGTTTGCTCCTGCCGACAGGGCTGAATTCAGAACACCATTGGCAACCGCCAGTGAGTAAGTTTCATCCAGATCGGGAAAGACGACGTCCAAAGTGATGTCCTCCTCTGCCGCTTTCTCCGCATTCAGGCGCACAGCCATATAGTCGAACAACATGCTGGGCGGCATGGCACGGATCGTGTCCGGGCTGGTGCTGGATACGCCGCCCGCATTCGGTACGCCGTTGCGCAGTTCAAAGGCGCCTTGCAGATAGACATTGCGCCAGGGCCCGCTTTCGGCCTGATAGCCCAGTTGTTCCAACGCGTCTGCAAGAAGGTTCTTGGCTTCCTGATTATTCGGCTCCGCGAAGACGACGTGCTTGAGCGCTTCGGCTACCCAGCGGTAGCTGCCTTCATCGAAATCCGCCTTGGCCTTTTCCAAGATTGCAGCGGTACCGCCCATATACTCGACGTATTTCTTGGCCGCCGGTTCCGGTGGCAGCGGGTCGAGATTGGAGGGGTTGCCGTCATACCAACCCATATAGCGTTGATAGACGGCGCGGCTGTTGTGTTTCTTCGTGCCGTAATAGCCGCGGTTATACCAGACATTGTCGATCGCATCCGGCGGGTCGATGCGCTCGGCGATTTCGCCGCCAGTGAAGCCTTCGTTCAACATCTTGACCGACTGGTCATGCAGGAACTTGTAAATGTCCCGCTGGTTGCGCAGGTGCGCCATAATGTTTTCATTGCCCCACATCGGCCAATGATGGCTTTGGAAGCGGACTTCGGCATCAGGGTAGAGATTGATTGTCTCGTTTAGATATTTCGCCCAGGCCAGACCGTCACGGACCTGCGCACCACGGAGCGTGTAAAGATTATGCAAAGTCTGCGTCGCGTTCTCTGCCGTCCACAACGCTTTCATGTCCGGGAAATAGGTGTTCATTTCCGCAGGCGCTTCGGTGCCCGGTGTCATCTGAAACACCATTTTGACACCGTCGATCACAACTTCTTCGCCTGTCTCCTTGATCTCGCGCGTGGGCGCGATAAGCGTGACAGTGCCAGTGGAGTTGGTCTGGCCAAGCCCGGCATTTACCTGTCCTTGCGGACCTCTGGGCAGAACTGCGCCATACATATAGACCGCGCGCCGGCTCATTGCATTGCCCGCTATGACCATTTCGCTGATCGCGTGCTCCATGAAACCTTCAGGTGCAATAATCTCGATCTTCTCTGCCTTGACGTCGGCCTCATCGACGATACCGCGTATACCGGCATAGTGATCAACGTGTGAATGGCTATAAATCACAGCCTTGATGGGCCTGTCGCCCAATTCCTTTGTGACGAGGTCATGGGCGGCCTTGGCCGTTTCCGTGGCTGTCAGCGGATCAAATACGATCCAGCCGGACTCTGTTTCTATATAGGTCACATTCGTCAAATCGTAGCCTCGGACCTGATAGATGCCATCGGACACTTTGTAGAGTCCGTATTGCATGTTCAGTTGGGCGTTACGCCAGAGGCTGGGATTAACGGTATCTGGAGCCGGTTTGTCGAGGGCGATGAAGTCCTTATAGGGCTCTAGGTCCCAGACGATGTTGCCGTCCTTGTCCTTGATCGTCAGCGTTTCCGGCTTTGCTATGAAGCCGCGCTGCGCATTCTCGAAATCCTGCTTGTCTGAGAAGGGGAGTGCTTTCTGCAAGGCGCCGTTTGCAGCCTTTGTTGCCTCTGTTGCCGGTTTGGGCACAACCTGCGCGTTGGCGGTGACGATGCCGAGAAATAACAGAACGAGCGAGAGAAATGTGCCGAGTGCGGCATAGACTAGCGAGGTGGGCTCGGAAGGGTGCATTGCCTTCTCCTCCTGCTGAAGCGTTATACGCGCTCAGCCACCCGTTATCCGGTCGGAGCCAATAAGCAACACAGTTCTGGCGCGGATCCAGATGGACCGAGCCCCCCAACAGCATGAATTGTGCAATGTTGTAGAGGCTGCTTCAAGCACTATATGGAATATATTCCACTTGCCTGAAGCAGCCGCAGGGTCATGCGCGCATGATGACGCGTTTCACGATGTAGAGGATCGTGATGGCGATGAGGTAGCCCAGAAACCGGATGCCGATAAGTTTCAGGTCGCCGTCCACATCCGCCAGATTGGGCAGCGGGTTGGGCGCATCGGCCATGATGCGGCGGCCCACATTGATGGCTTCATGCGCAATCGTGGCGATGAGCGTCCAGACCAGGATCTGGTTGTAGCGCTTCATCAGATAGGCGGCGAGCGCAGCGATGATCAGCCCCTGTATGGAGTTGACCGTGTCGAAGCCCTGCTGAAACAGCGACAGAGCCTGGTTCACATATTCATTGTTCATCGGAAACCCCCTTCTCCGACCCCACTGGAATGAGCGGCAGTCTAGCGGAGATGGGAAGGAATTGCATCCCAGGAAAGTGCGCTGCATGACTGCGGGCCATGGGCGCGATGTTGCGCTGCGTCATGGCCCGCCCGTGTCAGTTCGTCCGGGTCAGCCCACCCGTGTCAGATCGTGCCGACGGTTTTCAGCTTTGCCTTCGGGTGGATTTCGTTCTGTGACATGACCACCGTTTGCGGGCGGAAGCGTTCGATCACCGAGCGCACAAAGGGACGGATGCCGGGGCTGGTGAGCAGAACCGGCACGATGCCATGCTGGGCTGCTTCCTCGAAGGTGTCGCGCACGGTGACGATGAAATCCTGAAGCTGGCTCGGCGCCATGGCAAGCTGACGGTCGTCGCCCTGGCCGACAAAGGCCTCTGCGAAGGCTTCTTCCCAGGCGGGGGAGAGGGGCACGAGCTGCAGCATGCCTTCGCCGTCCGCATTGGCTGCGCAAATCTGGCGGGCAAGGCGCATGCGCACATGTTCGGTGATCATGGTCACGCTCTGGGTATGGCCCACAGCTTCGGCCACACCTTCCAGAATGCCTGCAAGATCACGGATCGAGACGCGTTCGGAGAGGAGCGTCTGCAGAAGGCGCTGCATGCCGGTGACAGAGATCTGCGCCGGAATGATGTCGTCTGCCAGACGGCGATGTTCTTCGCCAAGCTCATCGAGCAGTTTCTGGGTTTCTGCATAGGAGAGGAGCTCGGACATGTTGTCCTTGATGATCTCCGTCAGATGCGTGGTGATGACCGTCGCCGGATCGACGACCGTGTAGCCGCGGAAGGCGGCTTCTTCGCGCAGATTGCCGTCGATCCAGGTGGCGGGCAGGCCGAAGGCCGGTTCCGTCGTGTGGAGGCCGGGCAGTTCGATCTTGGAGCCGTGCGGGTCCATGACCAGAAGCTGGCCGGTATAGACTTCGCCGCTGCCCGCTTCCAGTTCCTTGATGCGCAGGGTGTAGGCGTTCGCCTCGATCTGCATGTTGTCGAGAATGCGCACGGGCGGCATGACGAAGCCCATGTCGGACGCGAACTGACGGCGCAGTGCCTTGATCTGATCTGTCAGCTTCTGGCCTTCCACATCATTGATGAGCGGCAGCAGGCCATAGCCGATTTCGAGACGCAGCTCGTCGATCTTGAGTGCGGTGGAGATCGGCTCTTCCGCTGGCGGGGTGGCGGCGACTTCTGCCTCGGCGGCATCCTCTTCGTCGCGCACTTTTTGCTCGCGCGCCGTTTTCAAGTAATAGGCGAGGCCGCCAGTGCAGCTTGCCAGAAAGAGGAAGGGCACGGCCGGGATGCCGGGCAGCATGGCCATGATGCCCATGACAAAGGCGGACATGCCGAGCGCCTGCGGATAACCGGAAAGCTGATCGAAGAGGGCGCGGTCGGCGGCGCCTTCGACACCGGCCTTGGAGACGAGCAGGCCCGCGGCAGTGGAGACGATGAGAGCCGGGATCTGGCTGACGAGACCGTCGCCGATCGTGAGCAGCGAATAGGTCGCGCCCGCATCGGCAAAGGACATGTCCATCTGCCCGACACCGACAATAATGCCGCCGATAATGTTGATGAAGGTGATGAGCAGGCCTGCCACGGCATCGCCGCGCACGAATTTCGAGGCACCATCCATGGAGCCGAAGAAGGCGGATTCATCTTCCAGGCGCTTGCGGCGGTCGCGGGCCTGGGTCTCGTCGATCAGACCGGCGGAAAGATCGGCATCGATCGCCATCTGTTTGCCGGGCATGGCGTCCAGAGTGAAGCGGGCGGCGACTTCCGCGATGCGGCCCGACCCTTTGGTGATGACGACGAAGTTCACGATCACGAGAATGGCGAAGACAATGATGCCGATGACGAAATTGCCCTGCATCACGAAATTGCCGAAAGCCTGAATGACCTGACCTGCCGCATCCGTACCTTCATGCCCGCCGGAGAGTATAAGCCGGGTGGAGGCAAGGTTGAGGGCGAGCCGGATCATGGTCGCGATCAGCAGCACGGTCGGGAAGGCGCTGAATTCAAGCGGGCGCTGAATGAAAAGCGCTGTCATAAGCACCAGCACCGAGAAGGTGATGGAGATGGCGAGCGAAAAGTCCAGAAGGAAGGCCGGCAGCGGCAGAATGAGCACCACGAGGATGATCATGATGCCAAGCGCAAGGGCGAGATCGCCGCGTTTGGTGATCTCGCTGAGAATACGGCCCGGAGTTACGCCGGAGAACCTGCCTTCACTTACGCTTACATCGCTCATTCGATGCTCTTTCCTTGAACCTGTTCAGGACGTCTTGATGAGTCTTCTTGCGCTTAAGCTGCACCGGCAGGGGCGGGTATGGAGGTGCCCTCGTCGCCATACTGCTTGAGCTTGTTTCTGAGCGTGCGGATGGAGATGCCAAGAATATTCGCGGCATGTGTCCGGTTGCCGAGGCAATGTTCGAGCGTGTCGATGATGAGGTCCTTTTCCACTTCCGCCACCGTGCGGCCCACCGTGCTGCGGGAGATGGCATCTGCCGTCATGGCTGCCTGGCTGGTGATGGAGGGGGCGGAAACTTCATCAAGGCGCGTGCCATCGGGCAGGCGGATGGCTTCAAGGCCGATCTCATCGCCCGAGGCGAGCAGGACGGCGCGGTGGATCGTGTTTTCCAGCTCGCGCACATTGCCCGGCCAGCTATGCTTGGCAAGGTGGCGGCGGGCTTCGACGGCGAGCGGCTTGGGCGGCAGGCCGTTCACCTGCGCATATTTCTGCACGAAATGGTCTGCCAGCGCGGCGATGTCCGCCGGGCGCTCGCGCAGCGGGGGCAGGGCGAGGTTCACCACGTTGAGGCGGTAGAACAAGTCTTCGCGGAAGCGGCCGGCACGGACTTCGGAGGCAAGGTCGCGGTTGGAAGTGGCGATGATACGGATATCAACCTTGACCGGCTGCTTGCCGCCTACGCGATCGATTTCCTTTTCCTGAATGGCGCGCAGCAGCTTTGCCTGCAGGTGCACGCCGATTTCGCTGATTTCATCGAGCAGCAGCGTGCCGCCATCGGCTTCTTCGAATTTGCCGATGCGCCGGGCGATTGCGCCGGTGAAGGCGCCCTTTTCGTGACCGAAAAGCTCTGACTCGATCAGGTTTTCCGGAATAGCCGCGCAGTTGACGGAGATGAAGGGCTTTTCCGCGCGCTTCGATTTGCGGTGCACATAGCGGGCCATGACTTCCTTGCCGGAGCCGGACTCGCCGGTGACGAGGATGCTGGCTTCGGAGGCGGCGATCTGTTTTGCCAGTTCAATCGTGCTGCCCATCTTCGGGTCTTTGAAGATCAGCTGGTGGCTGTCATCCGACACCGCTTCCAGAACGGCGGCGATCAGCTCGGCATCCGGCGGCAGGGGGATATATTCTTTTGCACCGGCGCGGATGGCTTTTACTGCCGCCTGTGCATCGGTGCCGATGCCGCACGCGACGACCGGCACGTGAATACGCTCGCCTTGCAGCTTTTCGATGAGGCGGTTGATGTCGACCGCGACTTCCACCATGAGCAGGTCCGCGCCGCGGCCGGAGCGGAGAATATCCATCGCCTGGTCGATGCGGTCGGCATGGGTCACTTTCGCGCCCTTATCCATCGCCATCTTGGTGGCGGTGGACAGCTGACCGTTCAAGGTTCCAACGATAAGAAGTCGCATCTTTCCGTTCCTTCTCTACTCACGAATAGATCTGAAGCTGCTCTGCGGGCGGCAGCATTGTGTTGATGATTGTCTGCAGGCGGCGGGGGCTTTCCTGACGCCCGATGGCTGCGGCGCTGGCCGCATATAGGGCGAGGCGGACACCGTCTTCCTGCGCATTGCGTTCGACTTTGGCAGCGAGCGGGGCAAGCACCATGTTGCCGAGCACCGCGCCATAAAAAGTGGTCAGAAGCGCCACGGCCATCGCGGGGCCGATGGTGGCCGGGTCACTCAGATTGGTCAGCATCTGCACGAGGCCGACAAGCGTGCCGATGAGGCCCATGGCGGGGGCGACTTCGGCCGCGCGGCGCAGAACGGCGGCGGACTTGATCCAGCGGCCTCTTGCCGCGTCGAGTTCGGCGGCGAGCAGGCGTTCCAGATCTTCCGGCTTGGTGCCGTCCACCACGAGCATGAGCGCGCGGGTGAGGTGGGGGTCGCGGGCAAGCTGGCCGAGGCGCTTTTCAAGGCCCCGCAGGCCTTCCTTGCGGGCGGCTTCTGCAAGCATGACGAGGCGGCGGGACATGTCCGGCAGGTCCACAGCCCGGGAGCCGAGCGCCCGGCCAACGGCGCGGGCCGTTTCCACCACTTCATCAAAACGGTAGGAGACAAGCGTCATGGCAACCGTGCCGCCGATCACGATAAGAAAGCCCGGCAGGCTGAGAAAAGCCGTCCAGTGCCCGCTCATGAAAATGGCGGTGCCGACAAAGGCAAACCCCGCGATCAACCCGAGAGGGGTGGCGAGATCGGTGGCCGATGTGCGCCCGTTCTTCATCCGCTGATGCCGCTCTTGATGATTTCGGTCATGGTGACGCCAAGCCGGTCTTCCACGATCACGACTTCGCCGCGTGCGACCAGGCGGTCGTTCACATAGATGTCAATGGCTTCGCCGACCTTGCGGTCGAGTTCCACCACGGCGCCGCGGCCGAGCTTCAAGAGATCGGATACTTCGATATGCGCCTTGCCCAGAATGGCAGAGACGTTTACCGGCACATCGAAGACGGCCTCAAGGTCTGCAGCCGAGTGCTGCTGATCTTCAGCGGCGGCGGGCTCTGCTTCCGCTTCGGTTTTCTCCGGCAGACTGCCCTCTTCGGACAGGTCGGGAAAATCGACGCCATTTTCCTCGTTGTCAGCCATGATGCTGCTCCTTCTCAGGGCCTGCAGGCTGCAGGCTCTCTACGTAGCGGTTCACGATCTCCGTGAGTTCACGGTCAATATCGGCCAGCGAGCGGGTCGCCCCGCCATCGCCCCATTCGATCTGGCAATCGCCGAACGGCACATCCTTGTCGCCGATCAGAAGGACCTGCTCGGTCATGCCGCGTTCGTGGCAAAGCTGATCCACCTTGTCCTTCAGAAGCGGGGAGAGGCCTTCTGCCACACGCAGAACCAGATGCGGTTCGCGGTTCAAATGGGTCACGCATTCGGCGAAAACGGCTTCGACCTCCGCAACGGGGCGCTCGGCAATGAGCCGTGCGGCGAGTTTGCGCGCGGCCATCAGGCCCAGGCGGGCGGCGAAAGCTTTCGTTTCCCGGATTTCCTCTTCGGCCAGCGCAAAGACTTCCGGCAGGCGGTCTGCGATCTGCGTCAGGGCGGCTGCGGCGGTTTCTTCCTGGCTGGCGCTCATGGCGGCTTCGCCCTGCGCATAGCCTTCATTGATGCCCTGCGCGCGGCCTTCTTCGCGGGCTTCGGCGCGGATCGCCTCGACTTCTTCTTCGGTGAGGGAGAGCTTGCGGCGCTGAGCGGGCACGACGACAGGCGCTTCTTCATCGCTGAAGACGTTGTCGAAAGTGAACCGGACCGGCTCTTTATGCTGCATTGCTGCACCCATGAACGTTTCGTTCCTTTACTTGCCTCAGTAGACGAGTTCGTCGTCTTCCTTGTTGTCTGCGAGCATGATCTCGCCGCGGGCGGCCAGATCTTTTGCGGCATTGACCATTGCCATCTGCGATTCATCCACATCGCGCAGGCGCACGGGGCCCATGACTTCCATGTCTTCGCGCAGGATTTTCGCCGCGCGTTCGGACATGTTGGAGAAGAAGAGATCGCGCACCGGCTCGGACGCGCCTTTGAGCGCGATGGCGAGCTTGTCCTTGTCGACGGAGCGCAGCAGCGTCTGAACGCCGCCCGGATCGAGTTTGCCTAGATCCTCGAAAGTGAACATGAGCGTCTTGATGCGTTCGGCAGCTTCACGGTTCCGCTCTTCGAGCGAGGTCATGAAGCGAGCTTCGGTCTGGCGGTCAAAATTGTTGAAGATTTCAGCCATCAATTCATGCGCGTCGCGGCGGTTGGTGCGCGAGAGGTTGGACATGAACTCCTGGCGGAGCGTCTGTTCCACCTTGTCCAGGATATCTTTTTGTACCGCTTCCATGCGCAGCATGCGGGTCACGACTTCGAGCGCGAAGTCTTCCGGCAGGTGGCTGAGCACGCGGGCGGCATGTTCCGAGCGGATTTTGGACAGGACCACGGCGACGGTTTGTGGATACTCGTTCTTGAGGTAGTTGGCGAGCACCTCGTCATTCACGTTGCCGAGCTTCTCCCACATGTTGCGGCCGGCGGGCCCGCGAATTTCGTCCATCACCAGATCGACGCGCTCACCAGGCAGAAAGCGCTTGAGCAGGCGTTCGGTCGACTCATAGGTGCCCGTCAATGCACCGGTCGAGGACATGTGCTGTGTGAATTCGACGAGCAGTTTTTCCACGACCGAAGCTGCAACCGTGCCGAGGGTCGACATGGACTGCGAAATGTCACGGATCTCTTCGTCGTCCAGCTTGTCCCAGATTGCCGAGGCGCTGTCGTCGGACACGGAGAGCATGAAGATCGCGGCCTTTTCCTGACCGGAGAGCTTTTCATACTCTTCCCTTATTTTGAACTTGGACTGTTTTTCTGCCATCTGTCCGGATCCTTTTACGCTGGCTGCTCATGAAGCCAGTTGCGGATGATGGAAAGCGTCTCGTCCGGATGGCCGGAGATGAGTTCCGAAACTTTCTTCACCGAAGATTCGCGCACCTTGCCCTCGACGCGGGCGATATCGATCATGTTTTCGACTTCCGAGGGCTTGACCACGTGCTCCCTGCGCGGCGCGGGGAGGACGGAAATGGACAATCCGTTCTCGTCCGTTGTCTGTTCCGCGAGCATGGGGGTGCCGTCTTCGCCGATGACGGGTTCGCCGTTTTCATCCATGACCGCCACTTGGCGGCCCGTTGCGGGCGCTTCCCGCGTAAGCAGGCCCTTGAGGAAGGGGCGCACCACGAACAGCAGCACCAGTGCGGAAATAACAGCAATGGCGGCAAGTTCCGCGAAGCGGAAGTAGTCAGCCTTCGTCAGGCCCAGGAAGGGCTCTTCGATTTCGGGCATTTTTTCGGGCTCGCCCCGCGGCGCAAAGCGCAAGTTCACAACTTCCACGGCATCGCCCCGCTCTTCATCATAACCGATGGCGGTGCGCACAAGGCTGGCGATCTTGTTCAGATCTTCCTGCGAGCGCGTCTTGTAGGTTTGGTTGCCGTTCTCATCGGTGCCGTAGACGCCGTCAACAAGGACGGCGACGGAGATGCGCTCCACACGGCCGGCCTCCAGAACTTCCGTTTCCGTGACGCTGGAAATTTCGTAGTTTACGGTTTCTTCCACGCGGCTCGAGGAATCTTTGGTGCCTGAGGCAGGCGTTTCGCCCGCGCCGAAATTCGCGTCGGGAATGTTGTTGCCGACTGTCACGCCGTCATTCGAGACAACATCGGAGCTGGAGGAGCTTTCCTCGACGGTCTGTGTCGAGCGGACCACCTGGCCTTCCGGGTCGAAGCGCTCGGAGGTCCGGGTCATGCGGTTGAAGTCCATTTCGGCGGTCACGCGCACGCGGGCTTTTTCGGGGCCGACAATGCTTTCGACGATGCGCTCGATCTCTTCGCGCATGCGGCGCTCATAGGCGATGTTGCGTTCGTCATAAGAAGCATTGAGGGCGGCGGCGTTCTGGTTGCCGTCGCCGCTGGCCAGCAGGTTGCCGTGCTCGTCGACAATCGAGACGCGGCCGGGCTGCAGGCCGTTCACGCCGGAGGAGACAAGATACTGAATGGCGCTGACCTGTTCGCGCGTCAGCGGCTGACCGCCTTTGAGCTTCAGCGCGATTGAGGCGCTCGGTTCCTGCCGCTCGCGGGAGAAGACTTCGCGCTCAGGCAGAACAAGGTGGACGCGCGCATTTTCAACGCGGTCGATGGAACGGATGGTGCGCGCCATTTCGCCTTCAAGCGCGCGCAGGTGGTTGAGGTTCTGGACAAAGCTGGTGGTGCCAAGCGCATCGGCATTGTCAAAAATTTCATAGCCGACGATTTTGCCGCTGGGCAGGCCTTTTTCTGCCATGCCCATGCGCAAGCGCAGCATGCGTGCTTCGGGCACCATGATACGTGTGCCGTCGCCCTGGAGTTCGTAAGGCACGCCCTGGGCGTCGAGTTCTGCAATAATCTCGGCCGCGTCTTGCTGGTTCAGCCCCGAGTAGAGAGGGGCCATTGGTTCTTCGGTAACCCTAATGGCTACAAATGCGAAGAATCCGAAGAGACCCACGGCCACCAATGCCAGTGCTGCGACCCGAGCTGGCCCAAGCGTCTTGATGAAATCGGCAAAGCTTTTCACGCTACCACCCTGATTTTGTCGTCTCGGCCCGCCTTTCCGTTCTCGGAGTGGAGGGCGCGATCGACAGGGGACGGTGGCAATTCCTTTGCCGCAGCCGGATCTCCAGTTCGTTGTCTGGAAGGTTCCCCCATGCCGGTAGGCAATTTTTACCGGGAACGAGGTAACCAGACGCTTAACGCAAAGAAGAAATTGCCGGGCTTATGGAGCCGCCTCTGGAAAAGTTCCGCCCGGCTGTTGATAAGTTGGCCTCTGGAGACGCTTGGTTAAGGGTCTGGAAAGGAAAAGGCGCCGGGGCTCGAAGCCTCCGGCGCCTTTCGGCAGAAAGTACGCAGCACTAAATCTTACTGCCGGTATTGCTGAACCCGCGTTGCCCGCAAACCTGCAAGACCGTGTTTCTCGATTGAGCGCTGCCAGCTCAGAAACTCTTCCACGGTCAGGGTATAGCGGTTGCACGCCTCTTCGAGGCTGATCAGGCCGCCGCGCACGGCCGCCACGACTTCCGCCTTGCGCCGGATGACCCAGCGCTTCGTGTCGGGCGGGGGCAAATCGGCTACGGTCAGCGGGCTCCCATCGGGGCCGATGACGTAGTTCACCCTGGATGTTTGTTGCTCGCTCATTGCCTCGCGGCCTCCGTACTCGACTGTGGACATGACTTTAGGCGCGAGCGCTTTAAAAAAGGTCTAAGTGCCAAGGTAAAGTTTCCATGAATTCCAATGGGTTAGACGTGTCAGCGCGGGACAGTGTCACTCTTCTTCTGCGGGAGGCTGCTCAGCCGGCTTCTCGCGGATTGCCAGCACATCGGAGGCGGCAACCGTGATGTCACCCAGATGGATGAGCGGTACCTTCTCGGAGAAGTCCACGCCGGAAACCGTGCCGGTCACGCGGGAGGAATACTGGACCTGCTCGCCCTCGGCATTGGTGGCGGTGATGTCGAGCACATACCAGCCATCGGGCTGCTGTTCGCCATCATTGTTCTTGCCATCCCAGGTGAAGTCCTTGGCGCCGGTTGTGCCGTCGAGCTCTTCTTCATAGACCACGGCACCGTCCTGGTTAAGAATCTGGAGTTTGGCCTCCTCGGCGGTTTCGGCCAGCCCGTAAATCCACTTCGCTTCGCCGTCTTCGAGCTGCGCCGCGGCGGACACGACGTCGACTTCCTTGCCGATATAGGAAAGCGCATGGCTGGCCGTGGAGGCTGCGGAGACCGCCATCAGGTTTTCCAGGTGCTTGTTCGTCTGGATCGACTGTTCGACATTGGAGTACTGAACGAGCTGCTGGGTGAACTCGTTCGACTCCATGGGGTTCATCGGGTCCTGGTGGCGCAGCTGGGTGGTGAGCAGCGTCAGGAAGGTGTCGAAATTCGAGTTGAGCGCGTTAGAGGCGCTGCCTGCCTGGTTTGACCCATTGCTCTGCACCTGTGCGGCGACGGAGATGGGGTTGCTTCCGAGAATGTCCAACATCTGTCCCGTTCCTCCTTAAACCCGGATGTCCACGCCGCCATCACCTGCATAAGAGAGGTGATATTGGGCGGTGACGAGGGTGTCCTGTTCTGCTTGCGAGGCTGTGTCCTTGCCGGCAGAGCCTTGAGAGCTGCCGCGTTCCTGTTCGGCGAAGCTCTCGGCGCCGTTTTCGTCGCTCAGACTGAAATTCAGCGTGTCCTCATTCACATCGAGGCCGGCATCACGCAGCGCTTGCTGAAGCGCGCGCGAGTCCCGCTGGAGAAGATCGAGCGTTTCCGGTTTCTCGACCACGAGATGGGCATTGACGCGTCCATCCGTCATTTCGAGCTTCACATCGACGCGGCCGAGCTCCGGCGGGTCGATGCGGATTTCGAAGGTGTTCACGCCTTTCTGGACGTGCCGGGCGATCTGCATGGCGATGGCGGTGGTGGGCACCTGGGTTGCCTGGGCTTGGCCGGGCAGGGCGCCGAAGCGCAGCATTACAGGATTGCTGTTCTGCGATGAGCTGCCGACATTCACCGTGTCGAGTTTGAGGGCACCCGGGTCGCTTCCGTCGAAGCTTATATTGAGCGGCTGATCCGTGCCGCGCAGGCCGAAGCCGGCAAGGCCGAGATTGGTGAGTGCGGATGCGGGCTGTTGAGGCGTGGCTGCGCGGGGCGCATTGTCGGTTGTGGCGGCGGCGGGTTTGGCCGCTTCCGTATTGTCATCCTTGCCGCCCGCCTTGGCGCCGAGTTTTTCAGCGGCAAGCTGGCCGAGTGTCTTGCCTTCCTTGCTGGGCAGAGCACCGCCGTCCTCCGAACCATTTGACGGAGCGGCGTCAGGGCTTGCGTCGGTCTGCGGCTGCGCGGCATTGGCTGCTGCGGTTTGGCTGGCGGTTTGTGCTTGCTGTGAATTCTGGGCCTGCTGGGCTGTCTGGCCAGCGGCCTGCTGCGGCGCGGCGCCCTTGGCCGCCGCCTCAATGGCGCCGGTCTGGGCGGTCTGCTGGCTTGTCTTGCCATCGGTCGCGGCCTTTGCCGCCGCCGCTTGCAGGGCATCCGCATCTGCCGGGGCGGCGTCGGCTGCAGCCTTGGTCTGGGGCTCAATTTTCGCCGCTTCTGAGGTTTCGGTGTTTTCCGTTTCTTTGCCGCCCGCGGTTTCTTCAGCGGATTTGGCCGCGTTTTCACCGGTCTCTCCGGTTCCTTCGGCAGGCTTTGCGGCGGTTTCCGATTCCTCACTGGGCAGGCCGGTTGCTTCAGCGGTTTCGGCTGCTGCTTTTTCCGTGCTCTTATCAGCGTCGGGGCTGCTTTCTTTTTTTCCGGATTCGCGGCTGCGGTCCGCCTCGCGCTTTTCATCAGCGCGCGCCTCGGCCTGGCGTTCTTCACGCAGGCGATCCTCGCGCAGCTTGCTGTCGCGCGCGTCTTCCCTTATCTGGCTGCTGCGCTGCTTGGCTTCCTGTGCGGCGGCGTTGCGCTCTCCTTCATTCTGGCGTGTTTCGTCCAGATGACGGGAGAAGGCATCGCCGAGCGGCGCTTTTTCGAGGCGGGGTCCGTCAGCGCGGCGGTTCTGGCCGGCTTCCACATTGCGCTGACTGGACGAGACGCTGATTTCCATCCTGCTTGGTCCTTTACCCAGGAGACTTTCCTGGCCCTTTCCGAGCAAGATGGAGGCCACGGAAAACTCCATTTATTTCAATGGGTTATTTGGGGTGTGCCGTGGTGCCGGGGCAAAGCCTGCCGTCCGGCGGCAGAAAATGCCGGGCAGACGGCGGTGCTGGTTGCAACAGGGCCTGTCTTCTCTATATTCCGGGCTCATGCGATGGCGGGACGGCGCGGCGCCTTAAAGGCCCCCGTTCCAGCCGCCCGGATGGCGGCAAACAGCGGCACGAGCGATTTAGCGATGACGACAGCTTCCCATACTGCCGGGCTGAACAGTCTGGGCTTTGCCAAGGCACCCGCGGACACCCGCGTCGTGGTGGCGATGTCGGGCGGCGTCGATTCCTCGGTCACGGCGGCCCTCCTCAAGGAGGAAGGCTATGAGGTGATCGGCATCACGCTGCAGCTTTACGATCACGGCGCCGCGGTCTCCCGCAAGGGCGCGTGCTGCGCGGGACAGGACATTCATGATGCCCGGCTCGTTGCCGACAAGATCGGTATTCCCCATTATGTGCTGGATTATGAGAGCAAGTTCCGCGATGCGGTGATGGAAGAATTTGCCGATGCCTATCTGGCCGGTGAAACGCCGATCCCCTGCATCCGCTGCAATGAACGGGTGAAGTTCCGCGACATGCTGGCAACCGCCAAGGAGCTGGGCGCGGATGCGCTGGCTACCGGGCACTACATTGCCAGCGCGCCGGGGCCGGAAGGCTGGGAGCTGCACCGGGCGGCGGATCCGGACCGGGACCAGAGCTATTTTCTCTTCACGACCACGAAAGAGCAGCTTGAATTCCTGCGCTTCCCGCTGGGGCGCCTGCACAAGAGCGAGACGCGGGACATTGCGCTGCGGCTTGGCCTTGCCGTGGCGGAAAAGCCGGACAGCCAGGACATCTGCTTCGTGCCGCAGGGCCGCTATACGGATGTGATCCGCAAGCTGCGCCCCGGCGCGGCGGAGCCGGGCGAGATTGTCGATCTTGAGGGCGCGGTGCTTGGCCAGCATGACGGCATCATCAACTTCACCATCGGTCAGCGCCGCGGGCTTGGCATTGCCGTGGGCGATCCGCTTTTTGTGGTGCGGCTCGATGCGGGCAAACGGCAGGTCGTCGTCGGCCCTAAAGACGCGCTGATGACGGAAAAGATCGAGCTTGGCGAGGTCAACTGGATCGGCCAGGGCGCGCTTGAGGGCCGGGAGGGCGAAGACGTCGAAGTTCTGGCCAAAGTGCGTTCCACGCGCCCGCCCATGCCGGCAACGCTGCGTCCGCTGGGCGGGGGCCGCGCTGAGGTGGTGCTTGCCGCCGGGGAAGATGGCATTGCGCCGGGGCAGGCCTGCGTTTTCTATGATGCGGAGACGGGCAGCCGTGTGCTGGGCGGCGGCTGGATCCGGCGGGCCGTCAACCGCTATGGCAATGCGGTGCGGGGGAGGCCGCTTGAGGAGGCCGAGGGGGGACGGGCCGCGCAGCGTGCTTGAGCCCGCCGCCACCATACCGCCACTTTCCTGCGCTTTTTTCATCGTCTGCGGCGTGTCACAGGGGGAAACCCTTTGGCGATTGCGGGCTCTTAGGGCAAACTTGGCCCGTTATTGATTGGGAGACGTGTTTTGAGCGGAAAATCGCGTATCGACGAGAAATCCGTCCGCGATGCATATGCCCGCTGGGCTCCTGTATACGACTTTTCTTTCGGTCCGGTCGCAGAGGCAGGGCGGCGCAACGCCGTTTCCGCCATCAACAAGCGGTCCGGCTCGGTGCTTGAAGTCGGCGTCGGGACCGGCCTTTCCTTGCCACAATATGCCAAGCATCTGAAAATTACCGGCATCGACCTTTCCACTGACATGCTGAAGAAAGCGCGCATGCGTGTGAAAGAAAAAAAGCTCACCAATGTGGAAGCGGTTGTGGAGATGGACGCCTCCCGCCTCGCTTTCGCCGATGGCCAGTTCGACACGGTGGTGGCGATGTATGTCATGACCGTTGTGCCAGAACCTGAAAAAGTGATGCGCGAGCTTGAACGGGTTTGCGCGCCGGGCGGACAGGTCTTCATCGTCAATCACTTCGCGCAGGATCACGGGCTGCGCGGCCTTGTCGAAAAGTGGATGGCGCCTGCCAGCCGGGCGCTTGGCTGGCATCCCGATTTCCGGGTGGAAACCATCACCGGCATCACTAAGCTCGATCTGGTGGAAACAAAGGCGCTCAATCCGTTCGGCCTTTTCACGCTGCTGCGCTTTCAAAAAGCGGCGGGCGAGGAACATCTGGACAAGCGCAGCGCGGGTAGCGCTGTGCGGCCGGCGCCTCAGATTGGCGGTGAGGCCGAGGCGGGGGTTCCTTCCGGGTTTTGATTTTCCTTGCCCTTCGGCGTGCCCGAGGGCCGGTGCCTCCATTCTTCCAGGTCAAAGACGATGAGCGCTCCCGATCTTACTCACCGCGAGGCCGTTCCGGCTGGACTGCGCGGCCGTGTGCTGCGGCTGGTTGAAGACAGCCGCTTTCAGCATTTCATTACCTGTGTCATCTGCATCAATGCCGTGACGCTGGGCATGGAAACATCGGCGGCGCTGCGGGCCGAGATTGGCACGCTCCTCCTTACGATTGACCGCATTGCGCTTTCGATCTTCGTGATAGAGCTCCTGCTTAAGCTTTTTGCCTACCGGCTCTCATTCTTCCGCAACGGGTGGAACAATTTCGACTTTGCCATTGTGGCGATTGCGCTGGTGCCGGCCGCCGGGCCACTTTCGGTTTTGCGGGCGCTGCGCATCCTGCGTGTGCTACGGCTCTTCTCCGTCGTTCCGTCCATGCGCAAGGTCGTGCAATCGCTTTTGATGGCATTGCCCGGCATGGGCTCGGTGGCGGGTGTGCTGCTGCTCATCTTCTATGTCTTTGCGGTGCTGGGTACACAGTTCTTCGGAGACAGTTTTCCGGACTGGTTTGGCGGCATTGGCGCCACGCTCTACTCGCTCTTTCAGATCATGACGTTGGAAAGCTGGTCCATGGGCATCGTGCGGCCGGTGATGGAGGTCTATCCCTGGGCCTGGGCCTTCTTCGTGCCCTTCATTCTCTTCACCACCTTCATGGTGCTCAATCTCGTCATCGGCATCATCGTCGATTCCATGCAGGCGATTCACGAGGAAGAAGCGCGGCATGAGCGCGAGACGCGGGAAGGCAAGGCCCGGTCAGAGCGCGAGGTGATCGAGCAGCGCGCCCATGAAGAGCGGGCGGGCATGGCAGCGGATCTGGCGGCCATAAAGCGGGAATTGCAGGACCTCCGGGCCGAGCTTGCAGGGACGCGGCAGGGCTGAGCCCGGCAAAGGCGGTTTTGGGCCTTCTGGCCTCACCCGGTTGCTTGACAAGGCAGGCGCTGGGGCCTTATATCCCCTCACTTTCCGCGGGGCAGCGCCCCTTGCGGGGCCTTTCAGGGGCGGAGTAGCTCAGCTGGTTAGAGCAGCGGAATCATAATCCGCGTGTCGGGGGTTCAAGTCCCTCCTCCGCTACCATTTTCCCAGATTTCGAGAGATTTACCGGCGCCCCGGGGGCGGCCGGGCGGCTTTATGCCGCCCAGACTTCGATGTTGTTTTTGCGGGCCACGCGGCGGGTGGTGCGCAGGGTCAGGATGTCGCTGAGGCCGGTTTCGGAGAGCAGGGCTTTCACGCTGGCTTGTCCTTCTTCGGGCAGTTCATCGAAGGCGTCCTGAATGCGTTGCAGCAGGTAAAGCCGGTAGGGCATGACCCCGGCCTCGAATTCCTTTCCCTTCCATTCAAAGCGGCAGGTGCCGATGGCGCGGGCGAGCTTTTCGCCGCCCACGGGCGCATCGGCGGGCAGGTCCGGATGGTCTGAGAGCCAGTCGTTGATGAAAGCGGTATAGGCGCGGATTTCCGGCAGGTAGTCGCTTGCCACGGTTTCAAGCAATGCCTTGAGGCTGGCGGGAATGGCGTCTTCCGGCAGCAGCTCTTCGGGCTGATCTAGGAATTCGGACATGTCGGCGCCATGGGCGTTCATCCGCTCCGTCCAGCGGAAGACGGCGGGCGCTTTGCGTTTCATCATTTGCGCGGGATATGGATCGCGCCCCAGATGCGCGTATAGGCTGGCGATGAGGCCGTAGTCACCGATGGTGGGATAGCCGCCGAGCAGATAGGGATGCTGTGAGAAATGCGCATCGAGCTTTGCGAGCAGCTCTTCGTAGCCTTCCTCGACCGCCGGAATCGTTTCCGGCGTGACGCCGAACATGACGGCGGCCTTGCGCATGCGCCCCGTGGATTTGCGGATGATCTCCAGCCGTTCTTCGGGCGCAACCTGGGGCATGGCGAAGAGGCCGAACTGATCTTCCAGGAAATCCTTGTTCACCTCGTCGAAATTCCAGCGGTAATGCATGGCTGGACGCACCATGCCTTCGCCGCCGAACAACTCGAAAATGAGTGAGGTGACGAGGTGGCGCGGTGTTGCCGGATAGGCGGAGAAGCGTGTTTGGCCGCGCTTTTCGAACCAGTCGATTATGTCCGTGCCGTCTTGGATGATTTCCCCCTCGGGGGTGACCATGACGGGAATGATCCAGCGGCCGATATGGGGAAGCACGTCTTTGCCGTAACGCGGATGGCCCGGCGTCATTTCGATGAAGTCCACATGCTGCTTGATGAGGTAGCTGCGGGCCTTGCCGGTATAAAGCGAATGCGGCATCCCATAGAGGGTGAACGGGTTCATAGTTGTGTTCCCTGCTGGATTTGTGCGGTTTTGTGCCGCGAGACTAGGTGATGGGCCGGGCGATGAAAACCGATCCGCAATCGGCTTATTTTACGGCCTTTGAAAAGTGGATGTCGCCTGCGGGGCAACCTGCGCTGCCGGCTTGGGTGATCTGGGCGATTGCCGGGAACCCGCATTATTCACTGCGCAGCGAATATGGGCTTCGGTCGGGCCTAGTACAGCGTAATCAGTCTGAGCTGCTTTTTCTCGGGTTTGTATTCTATCGGAGCGAGCAGGCGGACGTGTCCGCCAGCTTCTTGCCGGGGCAGCTCGATAATCACATTGAATTTTGCGACATCGTGCTGCTCATCGAAGGTCATGTTGTAGATGTAGCTGGCCGAAATTTTCGACCGGATGAGCGCGGAAAGCTCGCTGGCGCTTGTTTTCTGGAGACCGGCTCCGGTCAGTGAGCCGGCCTTCGCGGTTTTCACGTATTCGAGTTTGGCTTCCTCGACCTCGATTGCAAATCTGTCGAGTGGCTGCGGATTGGGACTGATGGCATTGAGCGAGAACTCGGTGTCGCTCTCGAAACCCGTAAACACCGGCCTTTCGATTTTGTATGAAAGCAGGGTGCCCTCAAGCTGTGACTGGACGCTGCGGCAGGTATATCCATGCTCCTCGAACGGATAGCTGCTCATATTGACGTCTTCTTCATTGGGGCGGTCGTCTTCATGCCCCTGGATGATCGTCTTGCGGTGCTTGATGAACGCATTGACCAGCATCGTGCTGAGCAATGTCTTGAACGGCGATGAGTAGGTCGTGTCGGCGTAGCCGACATAGCCTTCCCATCCGCACAGCCCTTCGTGGAATCTCCGCACCATTCCGTCGGTCAGGTTGTTGATATAGATGATGCAGAATTGGGAACTGTGTTTGTAGTCGACATGGCGCGTCAGGGTGACGGCGCCCTGCATGGCCTCGAGCAGAAGCTCCTGTCCTGCGCCCGTATCGATGTAATCGCCTGCCAGCACGGAATGATTGCTGTCCCGGCTGAAAAGCGGAATGAGCCTCCGGAAGACCTCCAGCCCGTACCAACTGTTCTCGATGACAAGGGTGTCGAAGACCAGGGCCATTTCCCTGCGCTTCCGGTCTGGAATGAGGGCAGTTTTCAGCTCGTCGTATTTGATCCCCTTTATCGCAAGCGCTTCTTCGACGGCGTGGCGTAACGCCTGCATTTCCCGGAGCATGCGTTCCGGAGGTACTCTGAAATAATCCCGCACGACTTCCAGCATCACATTGCCGCGTGCGTTAATGGTATGTACCGGCATGGTAGTGGTCATCTATGGTTTCTACCATGAATTACTGTGTCTGCGCCCCAAAATGCAGACGGCGCGAGTGCCGTCGCCTCCGGCGGAATCGGCGCTTCAGCCATCTTCACCAAACAGCAAATATTGACATTTGGGCGAATATTCGCTATTTTTAGCATATTCACTGAGCAGCGAAACGGCAAAAATGACAGGTTTTGAAGGCTACAGATTTGAACGGGAAACAACCGAACGGCTTTTGGAGGCCCTTCGGGAGCTGCCGGACGCGCAGGTAAGTGTTCCCGTTATGCAGCCGACCCCCTTGGGCGACCGGCAGATAGACGCCGAAATCGAAGTCAGCACAGGGGGCAGGACATACGTCCTGCTCATCGAAATCAAAAAGTCGGTATATCCGCGGGATGCCCAGCAGGTGCTTTGGCAGCTTGACCGCTATATGGTGGCGGGCAACGCCGAGCGCAAGAAACAACTGGTTCCGCTGCTCGCTGCTGAATCGATCTCGCCCGGCGCCAAAGACCTCCTCAAGAGCGAGAATTGCGGATTCTTTGACACGGGGGGAAGCCTCTTCATCCCTGCGCGCGGCGCTTATGTCTATATCGAAAAGCCGCCTCCGAAGACCCTGCAGAAAACGGTACGCGGCCTGTTCAAGGGTAAACGCTCGCAGGTTCTTCACGCGCTGCTGATGCGGCACAACGACTGGTTCGGCGTGAAGGAGCTATCGGAGCTGGCCGAAGTGTCGCCCGCGACGGTTTCAGAGACGCTCACGGCGCTTGAGCGCTTTGAATGGCTGACCGTGAAAGGGCAAGGCCCTTCCAAGGAACGCAGGCTCACCGATCCCGGCGCACTGCTGGACGAGTGGCAGAAACAGACGCTCGCAGCGCGGCGCCAAAGCTACCGCAGGTTCTACGTGCCCTCGCACGATCCGGAGGCGATAGCCCGCCGGCTTGCCGATACTTGCGAACACCTCGATCTTGAGTACGTCCTGACCGAGCAAAGCGCGGCACAGGCCTATGCACCGTACCTTACCTCTGTATCGCGCGTGACCTGCCGTTTGCTTTCCAGCCGCCGGGCCAACGACCTTTATGCGGAACTGGAAGCAAGGCCGGTGAACGAAGGCGCGAATCTCGATGTCATAGAGACCCGTTCGCGCGGAGAGTTTCTGTTCCGGGAACGGGTCGGAAATCTTTGGCTCGCAAGCCCCGTGCAGGTCTATCTCGACCTGCTGCGCTGCGGCGGACGCGGAAAGGAAATGGCCGAACACCTGCGGCAGGAAAGGATTGGCTTCTGATGAACAAACCCGCTCAGGCCAGCGGCTATAAACAAGAGGTCACGGAGAACTGCGAACGGGTTCTCGTGACGCTGCTGCGCGGCCTCGGCCCGTGGAAAAATTCGGTTTACCTCGTGGGCGGTCTCACACCGCGCTATCTCATCAAGGCAAGGCCGCCGGAGGTTCCTGCCCATGCGGGAACGGGCGATGTCGACATCGTCGTCGAGCTGCAAATGCTGGCCGATACCGAGGCCTATCACTCGCTTGAAGAGAACTTCAAAAAGCTTGGTTTCGAGCGTGGCGAGAATCTGAAAGGAGAGAAAGTTTCCTGGCGCTGGCAGGCCAAAACCGAAAGCGGCGCGACGATCATTCTGGAACTGCTGGCCGATGACCCGGAGCTGGGTGGCGGGAAGGTTCAGCCGCTGCCGACCGAAGGAAATATCTCGGCGCTCAATATTCCCCATTCCTCCATGGTCTTCGATCATCATGAGACCAAGGAGATTAGCGCGGTGCTGCTGGGGGGCGACGGCAACGCGACAGAAACCATACGTCACGCAGACATCGTCAGCTTCGTTTGTCTGAAGGCATTCGCGCTCGACCAGCGGCATGAGCGCAAGGACGCGCACGATCTGGTTTACTGCCTCGAACATTATGAGGGTGGGCTCGAAGCCGCCGCGAAGGCCTTTGCGGTTGCGCTGGACGGCAAGCACGGCAAAGTCGTGGACACAGCGCTCAACATCCTCGGCAAACGCTTCGCCGATGACAGCAACTCCGAGGGTTATCTGAAGGACGGGCCGGTCGCGGTCGCGAAATTCGAGCTGGGCGATGAGGCCGAAACGAGGGAGGCGCGGGTGCTGCGCCAGCGCGGCGCTAGCGAACTCGTGATGCGCTTGGTGCGGGGGGCCGACAGATGAGCTATTTCAGCGAGCGCGAACAGGGCGAACGCTCGCGCGATTCCGAGACGATCACCGAAGGCGCTTGGTGCGGGATTCAGGCCTTGATCGCAGGCAGGGTAGAAGACGGCTCATTCGGGGCTTCCTATCCTCAGACATGCCCCGACGGCGCGGCGCAGGTAGGCACTGACTACAATTCCTTTGCCAAGGCGTTGCGTGCCGAAATTCCAGCGGTAATGCATGGCTGGACGCACCATGCCTTCGCCGCCGAACAACTCGAAAATGAGTGAGGCGATGAGATGGCCCGGTGTCATTTCGATGAAGTTCACATGCTGTTTGATGAGGTAGCTGCGGGCCTTGCCGGTATAAAGCGAATGCGGCATCCCATAGAGAGTGAACGGGTTCATAGTTGTGTTCCCTGGTGGATTTGTGCGGTTTTGTGCCGCGAGACTAGGTGATGGGCCAGGCGATGGAAAGGGGCCGCAGGCTGCGTGCTGCTTTATGGTAGATATGCGCTTTTTCTTTGCGTAGGCTTGAAGCCGTGGATCACTGAATAACGGCGGAGAGACCCCCATGCCCCGTTTTGTTCCGTTTCTTGCTTCCCTTTGTGTTCTGGTTCTTGCTGCGGCGCTCACGCTGCCGGCGGAGGCCCGTTACCGGCAATATCTTTTTCCCCCGCTTGCGGATAGCGACATTGCAATGCTTCAGGAAACCGCGCAAAAGCGGTTTGAAAGCGGCAAGCCCGGTGATGTTTATGAGTGGAATAACCCGGAAACCGGCAATAAGGGCAAAGTGTTCTTTCTCAATGCTTATGAGCAGGACGGGCGCAAGTGCCATGACGTTGCGCACCGGATCGAGATCAAGAACGAGACGGACCCTTATGTCATCAAGGCTGCGTCCTGCATGATGGAAGACGGCATGGTGAAGTGGCAGTTCTGAGGGGCGGGCCGTTTCCTTGCTTACATGACGTCGCGGCGCGCAAGCTAGGTGGCTGGCGGCGCGCCGCTTCTTTCTCGCTTTCCCAATCCATGCTAAAGCGCTGACCGGCTTTTCAAGGAGCGGTCTGGCATGAGTGCGAATGCAAACGCATGGATAAGTGAACCGGCGGCGCGGCTTGATGCCGAGGCAGCAGCGGCGGCGCGCGCACGCCAGCAGAGGCTCACCAAGCCTCCCGGCTCGCTCGGCCGTCTAGAAGACTTCGCCGTTCAACTGGCGGGATGTCAGGGCAAGGCGCTGCCTGACATCAAGGCGCCTCACATCACGGTTTTTGCTGGCGATCACGGTATCGTTGCAGAAGGTGTTTCTGCTTATCCACCGGAAGTGACGGAGCAGATGCTCCTGAACTTTGTGGCAGGCGGCGCGGCGATTTCAGTTCTGGCGCATGAGGCCGGCGCACATCTTTCCGTGGTCGATGTCGGCTCTCTTGCGCGCGCCGTGCCGGAAGGCGTGATTGCCGACAAGATCGCCCATGGCAGCGCGAATTTTGCGGCCAAGCCAGCGCTCAGCGAAGCGGAACTTACTCATGCGCTTGGTGCAGGGCAGCGCGCCGTTTTGCGCGCGGTGGAAGCGGGCGCCGATTTTCTTCTCTTCGGGGAAATGGGGATCGGCAACACCAGCGCGGCGGCGGCACTGACTGCGGCGCTCACCGGGCGTGATGCGGCGGAGATTTGCGGGCCGGGCACAGGGCTTGCGCCGGAGAAAGTGCGGCGCAAGGCAGCTATTGTGAGCACGGCGCTTGCGCTGCATGGTTTTACGGGCGTCACGCCGCCCCTTGCAGCGCTGCGCTGCGTGAGCGGGCATGAAGTGGCGGCACTTGCCGGCGCTTTCGTGGCGGCAGCGCAGGAAGGGCGGCCTGTGCTTGTGGACGGCTTCATCTGTTCAGCGGCGGCACTTGCCGCGCTCCGTCTTAATCCCGGTGTAAGAGATTGGCTTTTCTTCTCGCATGTGTCAGCCGAGCCGGGGCATCTTGCAGTGCTGCAGGAAATCGGCGCGGCGCCCATTCTCGATCTTGGCATGCGGCTGGGTGAGGGAAGCGGGGCGGCAGCCGCTTTGCCACTGCTCAAGCTTGCCTGCAGACTCCATAGCGGCATGGCGACATTTGAAAGCGCCGGTGTGTCGGACAAGGAGCGCACATGAAACTCACATTGCTGCGTCATGGGCACACGCCGCTTATCGGCCGGTTCTGCGGGAAGTCTGATCCTGAGCTGACGCCAGAAGGTCTTGCGGAGGTTCAGGCGCGGTGTGATGGCCGGAGCTGGAGTTTTGTTGCGTCTTCTCCCGCGCGGCGTTGTCTTTCCTTTGCATCGGACCTGTCAGAGCAGGTTTTTGTCGATGATGGGTTCTGGGAAATGGATTTCGGCAGCTGGGAATCGCGCAGCACGGAAGAAATCTGGAAAGAAGAATCGGACGCGCTGAAGGCCTTTTGGCGCGATCCGCATCTCTCGCCGCCGCCGGGCGGTGAAAGCTGGGGCGCCTTTGCGGACCGTGTGGTAGAGGCCTGCGCACGCCTCCATGCAAAGGCCAGCGCAGAAGGTGCGGAAGATGTACTGCTCATCGTTCATGCCGGGGTGATGCGTGCCGTGCTTGAGCGCTTTATCGGCATTCCGCTTGCGGCGAGCTGGAACATTTCTCTGCCGCCTGCTTCCATTCTGGAACTCGAGCTTTCTGCCGACCCGAAAGGTGGTGCGCTCCGTGCGATGCTTGCGGGGCTTCACACATGAGCTTCGCCGCGCAGCAAGCAAGGCGCGCGGTGCTTGCCGTGCAGTTTCTCACCCGGCTTCCCACGCCGCAGATTACCGACTTCAAGCCGGAAGATCTGAGCCATGCGTCTGCCTGGTTTCCCGCTGTGGGGCTGCTTTTGGGGGCCTTGCTTGCCGGTGTGTCATGGGTTGGAGCGCTGGCGGACCCATGGGCGGGGGCTGTGCTTGCGCTCGCCTTCTGGGTTTGGGTGACAGGCGGGCTTCATCTCGACGGGCTTGGCGATCTTGCAGATGCGCAGGGTGCGGCGCACCGCGACCCGGCACGGTTCCACGCGGTGCTGAAAGACCCTCATATCGGTACTTTCGGTATGCTGGCAGTCACTTCGCAGATGATGGTGAAGCTTGTCTTCCTGATGCTGCTCGCAAAGGCGGGCTTCCACGGGGCGCTTATTTTGGTTTGCGCAGTAGCACGGCTGGGCCCGCTTTGCTGGTCGGCTTTTTTGCCTGTGCTCAAGGCGCCGGGGGAGGGGGATGTGGGTACAGGCGAGCGGTTCTCCTGGGCGGTGGAGCGCGGCGCCATCCTGTTCTGGAGCGCGGCGCTGCTTGTCGCGGCATTTTTTCAACCGGGTTTTCTTTTGGCGTTTGCCGGGCTTTTCTTATGGTGGGCCTATCTCAAATTTTCTGTCGGTGGCCAGACAGGGGACTGTCTTGGCGCGGGCATCGAGTTCACCGAGAGCTTTATGCTTGCCGGTATTGTGTTTCTTCTGTTGCTGCAAGGAGGCGGGACATGAGCTTCGCTGGTCTTCCGGCTTCTGCGCCCTTTTCCGTTCTCATGCTTGGCGGCGCGCGGTCTGGCAAAAGCGCTTATGGCGAACGGCTGATTGAAGAGAGCGGGCTGAGGCCGGTTTATCTCGCAACAGCTGAGGCGCGGGATGAGGAAATGGCGGCGCGCATTGCCCATCACAAGGCGCGCCGCGAAGGCTGGCGCACGGTGGAAGAGCCACTCGATCTTACCGGCGCGCTTGGTACGGTGAAGGAAGGGGAGGCGGTGCTTGTTGATTGCCTGACCCTGTGGCTTTCAAATCTCATGGCGGCGGACAGAGACGTTGAGGCAGAGGCGGCAGGCTTGCTGCGCGCCTTGCCGCACTGCGCCGGACCGGCGGTTTTCATTTCGAATGAAGTAGGGCTTGGCATTGTGCCGGACAATGCGCTGGCGCGGCGTTTCCGGGATGAGGCAGGGCGTCTGCATCAACGCATTGCGGCAGAAGCCGATGCGGTGATCGGTATGATGGCAGGCCTGCCAATGGTTTTCAAAGCGCCGCGATGAGCCGCTCTTTTGCAGCGGTATCCGGCGGCAGGCCGAAACGGAGCCAGGTTTTTTCATACTCAAACCGGCGCACGTGAAGGCCCGCTTCGGCAAGGCGGGCGTGAACTGTTTGTGCGCCAGGGTCAGCGGCAAGGCGGAAGAGCGGCGTGCCGCCAATAACATGAAGACCGGCGCGGTCCAGTATACTGTCGAGCCCGGTGGCTTCCTCTTTGAGTTTGTCTCTTGTGGCTGAGATCCAATCTGTATCGCCATAGGCTGCGGCGCCGACGGCAAGGGCCGGACCGCTTACCGGCCAGGGGCCGAGCGCGGCTTTCAGTTTTTCCAGGATGGTTGGCGGTGCCAGCACCCCGCCAAGGCGAAGACCTGCTAGGCCGAAAAACTTGCCGAACGAACGCAAGATGATGAGGCCTTCTTCACCGGCATGGGCTGCAAGGCTGAGGTGGGCGCTTACATCCGCGAATGCTTCATCAAGAATGAGAAAGCCTCCCCGTTCCGCCTGGCGCTTTGCGATGGCGTGCAAGGCCGCGGGAATGGTTTCAGCGCCATCCGGATTGTTGGGATTGGTGAGGATGAGGATATCTGCGTCTTCCTCCTGAATTTTTCCGCGCGGTGTTTCTTTGACCTCATGTCCTGCGGCGTTCCAACCTGGCGCATGTTCGCCGTAAGTGGGGGAGGCAATGGCGATGCGGGATTTTTTTATGAGGAAAGGCAGCAGCGAAATAGCGATCTGTGTGCCGGGCGTCAGCAGAATGGATTCAGGCTGCGTGCTGAGATAGGCCGCCATGGCGGCACGGCACGCTTCGTCTGCTGCGCGTTGCGGGAGCCGAGTGAGTGCCTCTTCCGCAATATCTCTCGGATAGGGCCAGGGGTTGATGCCGGTGCTCAGATCGATGAGCGGGCGCGGCGCATCCGGATGTCTGGAGAGCAGGTCTGCCACGTCGCCGCCGTGCAGGATCAGATTGCTCATGAAAAGACTCCCGCGGTCGAAATGAGGATGAGCAGAAGGGCAGCGAGGAGAAACAGTGCCTTGAGGTAAAGGCGCAAAGCGGCGCGGATGTCTCCCGCCGATGCGTTGTCCCGGCCATCGCCAAGCCAGGCCCCCTCTGTGGCTGCCGTGCCATAGTGACGGGGCCCGCCGAGACGCAAACCCAGTGCGCCTGCCATGGCAGCTTCCGGCCAACCTGCATTGAGCGAAAGATGCTTGCCGGCATCGCGCAACATGAGATGGAAGGCGGTGCGTGAGCGCGCGGCGGCGGCGATGAGGCAGCCTGTAAGGCGTGCGGGTATGTAATTCAGCATGTCGTCCAGCCGCGCGGCCGTTTTGCCGAAATATTCATAGCGGGCATTGCGATGGCCGATCATGCTGTCTGCGGTGTTGACCGCTTTATAAATTACCAAACCAGGCAAGCCCCCAAGCGCGCACCAGAAAAGCGGTGCGGTAACGCCATCTGAAAAATTTTCCGCCAGGCTTTCGATAGCCGCACGGGAGATGCCGTCTTCTTCAAGCTGGTTCACCTCGCGCCCGACGACGCGGGAGACGGCGCTGCGCCCGGCGCCGATACCGTTTTCTTCAAGCGCGTCTGCCACATCGCTTATATGCGTATAGAGGCTGCGGCTTGCTATAAGGGTGCAGGCAAGCAGCGCAGCGGCGAGAAAGCCGGGCAAGGAAGTTATCAGAAGCATCTGGAGCAACAAGCCTATACAGCCGGACAAAATTACGAGAGCTGCCGTCAAGAGGGTGCCGCCCAGAAGGCGAAGCGTGTTTGACGCGCCTTCTTTGTTGAACTGTGAATCGCCTGCCGCGATCAGTTTTCCGACCCATGTTACCGGATGGCCAATACGCGCATAAAGGCGCTGGCTATAGCCGAAGGTGGCTTCCATGAGCAAGGCGGCAAGGGCCAGTGCAGCTGATGACAGAACGAAGCTCAACATGGGCGCTAAAGGCTCGTTGTTTGACAGGTTTCAGGCGATGGTTTATCAGCAAAGAGCTTCAGGTGGGCAGAAATGCCAAACGGGAACACGGTGCGCAATTCATTGCAAAGCCGAGGCTGCCCCCGCAACTGTAAGCATCGCCCGGAAGGAAACCGCTTTCATGCCACTGGGATAACCCGGGAAGGCAGCGGTGGAAACCGGCAAGCTGCGATGTGAGCCAGGATACCGGCCTGAAGCTGCGTTGAAACCGTCGAGTCCGGGTGGGACGAAACGGCATGGATGTCTGCTACCTTCTTCACATGAAGCGCAGCGCAGCCTTGCGGTTCTCATGCCCGGCCTCGCGATCCCTGAAAGGGACACACATGGCCGCAGCGGGACAGGCATCCGGCAAAATTCAGGCAACCATCATCACGGGCTTTCTGGGCGCGGGCAAAACCACGCTTATCCGGCATCTACTGCAGAATGCGGGCGGGCGGCGCATTGCGCTCATCATCAATGAGTTCGGGGATGTGGGCGTGGACGGCGAAATCCTGAAAGGCTGCGGGGACGAGACCTGCGGCGAGGACGATGTCGTCGAACTCGCCAATGGCTGCATTTGCTGCACCGTTGCCGATGATTTTCTGCCCACCATGCAAAAGCTGCTCGCGCGCAATCCCCGGCCCGATCACATTGTGATCGAGACGTCCGGCCTTGCGCTACCGAAGCCGCTCGTCAAAGCCTTTACCTGGCCGGAAATCCGCACGCAGGTGACGGTGGGCGGCGTGGTGACGCTGATCGACACGCCCGCGCTTGCCGCGGGCCAGTTCGCCAGCGATGAAGAGGCGGTAAATGCGCAGCGCCTTGCGGATGAAATGCTCGATCATGAAAGTCCGCTTGAAGAACTGTTCGAGGATCAGCTTGCCTGCGCCGACATTGTGGTGATGAACAAGGCGGATCTTTTGAGCGAAACGGAGCTGAGCGCACTTCGCGGCGAACTGCAGGCGCGCGTTCGTCAGGGTGTGACAATCCTGCGCTCTGAAAAGGCGGTTCTGCCCGTGGACGTGCTGCTTGGCCTTGCGGCAGGGGTCGAAGACGATCTCGCCGCGCGTCCCTCGCATCATGACGGCGATGACGACCACGATCATGACGACTTTGAAAGTTTCATTGTGGAAGCGGGCGCCTCGCGCGATCCGGCGGGACTTGCGGGCGCGCTTTCGTGTCTTCTGGCCGAGTATGACGTGCTGCGCCTCAAGGGCTTTGCCGCCGTAGAAGGGAGCCCGATGCGCCTTGCGGTGCAGGCGGTGGGGCCGCGTGTCGAGCATTATTTTGACCGGGAATGGCGCGGGGATGAAATGCAGCAAAGCCGCTTCGTGGTGATCGGCCTCAAGGGGCTCGACCGGCCCGCCATTGAACAGGCCATAGCCGGAGCTTGTGGCTGATGCATCTGCTCGCCGTCCAGCCGGGGGATATTTCCGACGGGTCGGAGGCGGTGGACCTTGGCCAGAGCGGCGGCGATATTGTTGTCCTGTCCGCGGCGGATACGGATCTGGCGCTGCTGTCGCAGGCGCGGCGGCAGATGCCGGAGACTTATCCTGAACTTCGTCTCGCCAATTTTCTGCAGCTTCAGCATAATCTTTCCGTCGATCTTTACGTCGAAAGCGTGATCGAGGGAGCGAAGCTCGTCTGTGTGCGGCTTCTGGGCGGCGCGCGCTACTGGCCTTATGGCATTGCCGAGATCAGGAGGGTCTGCGCGGCGCGGGGTATTCCGCTCGCCATTGTGCCGGGGGATGGCAACCCGGATGCGGAACTTGAAAGCTGGTCCACGCTGGAACAGGCCGCTTATGAGCGGTTCTGGCTCTATCTGGTTTATGGCGGGCGGGAAAATGGCGCGGGGTTTCTGCGCTATGCCGCCTCGCTGACAGGGCAGGAGATGGAGTGGCGCGAGCCTGCGCCCTTGCCCGCCGCCGGGCTTTACTGGCCGGGACAGACGCACCCGTCGCTGGACGATATAAAGTCCGAATGGCGGGAGGGTGCGCCCGCTGCCTATCTGACATTCTATCGCGCGCTTGTGCTCTCCGGTTCGACAGAGCCGGTGGATGCGGCGATCGCCGCGCTGCAGGCGGAAGGGCTTAACCCGCTGCCTGTCTTCGTTCAAAGCCTGAAGGACGAGTTGTCCGTTGCCCTGCTGGAACAGCTTCTTGAGGAGGCAGCGCCGGGCGTTGTTCTCAACATGACGAGCTTTGCCGTTGCCGTGCCGGGCGAGGAGCGGCGTCTTCCGGTTTTCGAGGCGTCGGGCTGTCCGGTGTTGCAGCTTGTCCTTTCCGCGCAGAACGAGGCGCGTTGGCGCGAAGGCGTGACGGGCCTCACAGCGCGCGACATTGCCATGAATGTGGCGCTGCCGGAGGTGGATGGCCGCATCATCACGCGGGCGGCAGCCTTCAAGGCGGAAACGGAATATGACGAGGTGACGCAAAGCTCCGTCACCCGCCATAAGGCGGAGCCGGGGCGCATGGCTTTCATTGCGCGGCTTGCGGCCAACTGGTGCCGCCTTGCGCGCACTGAAGTGCAGGAACGCCGCGCGGCGCTGGTGCTGGCCAATTATCCGAACCGGGATGGGCGCATCGGCAATGGTGTCGGGCTCGACACGCCGCAAAGCACCATCAATCTCCTCCGTTTTCTGAAAGATGAAGGCTACGGCGTGCGCAATCTGCCGGACGACGGTACGGCACTGATGGCGACACTTACAGCCGGGCCAACGAACGATCTGGCCGCGCGGGCCGGGCGTCAGGGCGGCGCGCGCTTGCCGCTCGAAACCTATGAAACTCTGTTTGCGGCTTTGCCCGAAACGCTGCAGGCCGAGGTGACGGCGCGCTGGGGCGCGGCGGCGGATGATCCTTTTATCGAAAGAGAAGGGGGCGAGGCTTTTTTTCGCCTTCCGGTGCTTGATTGCGGGGCGGTGCAGATCGGCATTCAACCGGCACGGGGCTATAACATCGACCCCAAGGGCAGCTATCACGATCCCGCGCTTGTGCCGCCGCATTCCTATTTCGCGTTTTATATCTGGCTACGGGATGTCTGGGGCGCGCAGGCTTTCATTCACATGGGCAAGCACGGCACCCTGGAATGGCTGCCCGGCAAGGCGGCGGCGCTGTCGGAGGGCTGTTACCCCGAAGCGGTGTTCGGGGCGATGCCGCATCTTTATCCCTTCATCGTCAATGATCCGGGCGAGGGCACGCAGGCCAAGCGCCGCGCGCAGGCCGTTATCATCGATCACATGACGCCGCCGCTGACGCGGGCGGAAACTTACGGCCCGCTCAAGGAACTCGAAGCGCTGGTGGATGAGTATTACGAGGCGGCCATGCTCGACCCGCGGCGCATGGTGCTCTTGAGTAAAGATATTCTCGATCTCGCGCGTTCCGCCGGACTCGACAAGGATTGCGGCTTCGGAGACGAGGCGAGCGACGAAGAGGCGCTGGCCGCGCTCGACAATTATCTTTGCGAGTTGAAGGAAATGCAGATCCGGGATGGGCTGCATGTGTTCGGCCTCGTGCCGGAAGGGCGGCAAAAGCGCGACACGCTTCTTGCCCTGCTGCGCGCGCCCCGCGGGCTGGGCCGGGCGGGGGATGCCTCCATCTTGCGCGCGCTCGCAACGGACCTTCAGCTTGACGAGTTTGACCCGCTTTCGTGCGAGATGGGCGGGGCCTATGACGGGCCGCGTCCCGCTGCGCTTGAGGTTTATGGCGAGGGCATCTGGCGCAGCAATGGCGATACGGTGGAGCGGCTGGAAGGACTTGCGGCGGATCTCGTCTCGGGCGCGGCTGCCTGTCCGGCCTCATGGAACGCTGTTCCGGCTGTTCTCACGCAGATGAAGGAGCGGCTGGAACCGGCGCTGCAGGCTTGCGGGGAGGCAGAGCTTGCCGGCGCCGCGAAGGGGCTTGCCGGCCGGTTTGTGGAACCTGGCCCTTCCGGCGCGCCGACGCGGGGGCGGCCCGATGTGCTGCCCACGGGGCGGAATTTCTATTCGGTCGATACGCGCGCAGTGCCGACAGAGACGGCCTGGCGGCTTGGCTGGGAGTCCGCGCAGCTTCTGGTGGAAGATTTCAGGCAGCGGCAGGGGCGCTGGCCGCAGGTGATGGCTCTGTCGGCCTGGGGCACGGCAAATATGCGCACAGGCGGGGACGACATTGCCCAGGCGCTGGCGCTGATCGGCGCGCGCCCGCAATGGGAGCCTTCAACGGGGCGCGTGACGGGGTTTGAGGTGCTGCCGCTGGCCGTGCTCGGGCGGCCCCGCGTCGATGTGACTTTCCGTATTTCCGGTTTCTTCCGCGATGCGTTTCCCGCGCAGATCGACCTGCTCGATTCCGCGCTCCGGGCGGTGATGGCGCTGGATGAGGAAGAGAGTGAGAACCCGCTTGCTGCGCGCTACCGGCAGGAGATGGTGGCTGAACGCGAGGGCGGCATGAGCGCGCCCGAGGCGGCGCACAAGGCGGGCCTTCGTATTTTCGGCTCGAAGCCCGGCGCTTATGGCGCAGGGTTGCAGGCGCTGATCGATGAACGGCTTTGGGAAGAGCGTTCGGATTTTGCCGCCGCCTATCTTGAATGGGGGTCTTACGCCTATGGCAATGGGGCGGAGGGCGCGCGGGCGGATGCCGCGTTCCGGCAGCGGCTTTCCCGCGTCGAGGCGGTGGTGCAGAACCAGGACAACCGCGAGCATGATCTGCTCGACTCCGATGATTATTACCAGTTCGAGGGCGGCATCGCGTCCGCCATTGCGCATCTCAAGGGCGAAGAGCCAGTGCTCTATCACAACGACCACTCGCGCCCCGAGACGCCGCGCATCCGGCTTCTGGAAGATGAGATCGGCCGGGTGGTGCGTGCCCGGGCGGCGAACCCGAAATGGATCGAGGCGGCCATGCGCCATGGCTACAAGGGCGCGTATGAAATGGCGGCGACGGTGGATTATCTCTTTGCCTTCGCCGCTTCCACGCGGGCGGTGAAGAACCACCATTTCGATCTTTTGTTCGATGCCTATTTGGGCGATGAGGCGGTGCGGGCGTTTTTGAATGAGCACAATCCCGCGGCCTTGCGCGAAATGGCGGAGCGGTTTCTTGAAGCGCAGGAGCGGGGGCTATGGCAAAGCCAGCGCAACAGCGCTGCCCCGCTGCTTGATATGTTGACCCTGAAAAAAACCGGAGGTGGCCCATGGCCAAGGCTGAACGGAGCGAGGAAGAAATCACCGCGCGCCATAACGAGAAAATGAAGAAGAAACAGGCCGCGCGGGAAAAGATCATGGCCAAGAAGACGGTGGAGAAAGGCATCATCGCCGTTCACACCGGCAAGGGCAAAGGCAAGACAACGGCAGCGCTCGGCATGGTGTGCCGCGCGCTCGGTCATGGGAAGAAGGTGGGCCTCGTGCAGTTCGTCAAAGGCGCGATGCAGACGGGCGAGATGAAAGTCTTCGAGGCTTTTGCGGGTCAGATCGACATCGAGATTCTGGGGCAGGGCTTTACCTGGGATACGCAGGACCGGGAAGCCGACATTGCGGCGGCCCGCAAGGCCTGGGAGACGGCAAAACGCATGATCTCCGATCCGGCCTATTCCATGGTGCTTTGCGATGAGCTGAATATCGTGCTGCGCTATGACTACCTGCCCGTTGAAGAAGTCGTCGAGTTCCTCAAGACCAAGCCGGAAATGACTCATGTGATCATTACTGGGCGCAATGCGAAAGACGAGTTGATAGAGATTGCCGATCTCGTCACGGAGATGACCGAGATCAAGCATCCCTTCCGCGCAGGCGTGAAGGCGCAGGCCTGTATAGAGTTCTAGGAATGACCAAGGGCGCGGCGCAAGGTTTCGACGGCGGCGGGAAAGGACGGCCCGCCGCAGACGGCGAGGGCGGAGGGCATATGAATGAATTGGTCATCGCGGAAGAGGCGCGTCAGCACCGGGTGATGCAACACTTCGGAGCCGACATCGCGCGGTGTGCCGCGCGGCGTATCGAGGATGAGAAAGTCGGGTCTGTTGAGCACAAGCTCTTCGAGCGTGATACGCGACACGGCGCTGCGGCCCAGATTTTCGGCATGATTGGCGGCGCCTGCATAGCGCAGCATTTCGGCAACGATGGTGCCGCTGCCGGAGATGTAACCGCGGCGCTCATAGGCCAGTGCCGTGGGGCGGTGCGCGGCGGCGGGCGGCTCCGTCATTCCGGCGAGCGCGGCTATGAGCGCGGCGCCGTTTTGTGGCTGGCCGATAAGCGCTGCGATGCGGCGGGTCTGGGCGATCATGTCGTCAATAATTTCCGCGCGGGAAATTTCTTCCACGCGGATACCAAAGCGGCGCAGCATCGTTTTTGTCTCGCTGTCACGGAAGCGGCTTGCCAGAACAAGGTCCGGTTTGAATTCCATCACCGCTTCCGCCGCGCTGTGCACGGCAGGGTGCGCGCGCGCCTTTTCCGACAGAAAGGAAATGCCGGGGTCTGCTGCATGCGGTGTCAGCGCGGCGATCTGCTCTGGTTCGGCGAGAGCAAGCAGATACTGGTCGGCGCAAAGGTTGAGAGAAACTATGCGTTGCGGCTGGGCCTGCGCGGTGCCCGCGCAAAAAAGCATTGCGGCGAACACCATCCACTTCATTCCATGACGGGAGGCCCGCATGTTGCCGCTCCTTGAATAGCTTTGAACCCTTCCGCGCTTCTGCGCGGGTTTCGCAATCCCGGGACACTTAACGTGACGGGACGCTCTGTCAATGAGCAAGGCCGATCTGGACGAGGTCTTTTGTGGCACAGATGAAATATGACGCGGCACGCGCCAGTTCCGCGCGGCATGTAAAACCGGTGATCCTGCCTCTGCTTGGCGCAGCGGTGTTCTTATCGGCCCTGCTTTCGCTCGGCACGGGCCCTGCGCCTATTCCCGCCGCGGAAATTCTGCGCGCGGTCGCAGGGCAGGGCAGTGAAGTTTATAGCGCCATACTGTTTGAAATCCGCCTGCCGCGCCTGCTGCTTGCCGTGCTGGTGGGCGGGGTGCTGGCCATGGCGGGCGCGGTGCTGCAGGGTTATTTGCGCAACCCGCTTGCCGAAGCCTCCATTCTCGGCACTTCCAATGCGGCAGCGCTCGGCGCCGTGATCGCGCTTTACTTCGGCTTTGCGGAGGGGGCGGCGCTGGTCCTGCCGCTCATGGCAGTGGGCATGGCTTTCGCCTCGCTTGCGTGCCTTTTTGCGCTTTTGCGGGTGCAGGCCTCCGGCACCGCGCTCATTCTGGCGGGGCTCGCGGTTGGCTCGCTTGCAGGCGCGTGTATTTCGCTGGCGCTCAATCTGTCCGGAAATCCCTTCGCCATGGCGGAAATTGCGTTCTGGCTTCTGGGGTCGCTTGAAGACCGGAGCATGGTGCATGTCTGGCTGGCCGGACCGATGATATGCGTTTCGATTTTGATTTTTCTGCACCTCTCGCGCCCGCTTGATGCGTTGTCGCTGGGTGAGGAGGCGGCGGAAAGCATGGGTGTTGATCTTGTGGCAACGCGGCTCTGGCTGGCGGCCGGGGTGGCGCTTGGTGTGGGCAGCGCCGTCGCCGTGAGCGGCGCGATTGGCTTTATTGGTCTTGTGGTGCCGCATTTGCTCCGGCCCTTTCTGGGGCACCAACCGTCGCGGCTTTTGCTTCCCTCCTTTTTTGCAGGTGCGGTGTTGCTCACACTGGCGGACTGGCTTGTCCGTGTTCTACCGACTGGCGCGGAACTGAGACTCGGCGTCGTGACGGCGTTTCTTGGCATTCCTTTTTTCATTTATCTCCTTGCAAGACGCCGCGTTTTTTGAGGCGTTTCATGTTGCAGCGCAAATTGCACTTGCCACGTTCACGTCTGGCCGATAGCTTCAGCCCCGGCAGTTCCCGAAAGGGACAAGAGGGAATTCAGTGCGCCTTAGGGCAATGCTGAGACTGTACCCGCAACTGTGAATGGGGAGCCCCCCGCAAAAAGCCACTGAAGCGAAACGCTTTGGGAAGGCGCGGAAGGGGCGATGATCCGCAAGTCAGGAGACCTGCTGCCAACGTCGCCCCCCTTCCGGCCGGGATTAGCCGAAGGAGCGGAAACCCGTAGTGGCGACATCCGAGTTGGGTTGAGCGCGCGGGTTTCTTGCAGAAACACCTGCCTTAAAACATCTGCGCGTTCACCCGTGTAGCCAACCGGGAGGCTTTATCGCGCCTTCCCGCAAACGGGGTGTATGCCTATGAACCGTTTTGTTCACCGGCAGGGGCTTTGCTGTGCGAGCGTCTGCGCTTTTCTGTTTTCTTCCATTTCCATCATGCCGGCAGCGGCGCAGGACACGGCTGTCGTGCGAATCGACCCTCTGGTTGTGACATCCACGCGCATTCCGACGGAAATCGAGAGAACCGGCTCTTCGATCACTGTGGTGACGGAAGAGGAAATCGAGCAGCGGCAGGACCGCGAGGTGCTGGATGTTCTCAAGGCGACACCTGGCGTGTCCGTCTCGCAAACGGGTGCGAAGGGCACAAGTTCAACCGTCCGTGTGCGCGGCTTGCCGGGGCAGTACAGTGTCGTTCTGATTGACGGGGTGGAAGTTTCCGACCCCAGCCGTTCGCAAACGTCTTTCGACTTCTCGCAGCTTCAAACGCTGGGTGTCGAGCGCATCGAAATCATGCGCGGTTCGCAGAGCGTTCTTTATGGCGGTGAGGCCGTCGCTGGGGCCATCAATATCGTGACGAAGAAGGGTGAGGGCGATATCGGCGGCTCCGTCTTCGGCGAGTTCGGGTCCTATAACACCTATACGGGCGGCGCCAATGTGCAGGGCGGCTTTGCGGAAGATCGCGGCGGCTTCAACATCAGCGCGCAATATCTCGATACGAGTGGCTTTTCCGCAGCCGATGAGAACCTGCCAGGGAACGATGAAGGGGAAGATTATGACAATCTTTCCTCCGTCGGGCGTTTCGACTTTGCGTTCAATGAGCAGCTCGGACTGAAGGCGAATTACCGCTACGCCAAAGGCACGTTGAATTTCGATGCGGCGGGCCGTGCAAACGGGGACGATCCTGACCGCGGCGACGATTTTCTGCAATATTCCGGCCGGACGGCAGTAACCTATAAAACGCCGGGCGGCATGTTTGCCGGGGAGGCAGGCGTCGCCTATGCCTATAACGAGCGCGATGGGTTCGATAATGGCGCGCAGAGTTACTACTATGAAGGGGACCGCATCACCTTCGACGCGCAAGGCACCATCACGTTCGACCCGGACAATATCGTTCTGCTTGGGATGGAACGTGACGATGAAAGCTACAAGACGGATGCTGACCCGAACGGCCAGGATGTCTGGACCAACAGCTATTTCGCCATGTATCAGTTCAGCCCTGTCGAAAATCTCTTCCTTTCGGCTGGTGCGCGTATCGACGATCACGAAACCTTCGGTGTTTATGATACCTACCGGGGCACGGCGGCTTACCGTTTCGATGAAACGGGCACGACGGTGCGGGCCAGCGCTTCCACGGGCTTCCGCGCGCCGAGCCTTTTCGAGCTTTTCGGTATTTGCTGCGGCGATCCCAATCTCGGCAATCCAGGGCTGGAGCCGGAGGAAAGCGAAAGCTGGGATGTGGGTATTGAGCAGATCCTTCTTGGCGGCGATCTGATCGCGGATATCGCGTATTTCAACATCGACGTGGACAACGCCATCATTTTCAGCGGGGCCATGGGCACACCGGCGCCGAACTATTTCAACTCGCCCGGCCAGTCACGCTCACGCGGTGTTGAAACCTCGCTCGACTGGATGGCGACGGACGCGCTCAATGTCAATGTCGCCTATACATGGAACGTGGTGCAGAACGCGGCAGGCAGCCGTTATGACAATGCGCCGCGTCATGTGGTCAATGTGAACGCCAATTATGCGTTCCTGGACGACAAGGCGAATGTGAACCTGAACCTCCTGCACCGTATCGACACGCGGGACAGCGGCAACACCTATCAGCTTGACGATCCCTTTGTCCTGACCTTCGCCGGCAAATACAGCGTGCTTGAGAATCTGGACCTGACGGCGCGTGTGGAGAACCTGCTTGACGATCAGTATCAGGTCGAGCGCGGCTACGGCACATCCGACCGGGCTTTCTATGCCGGTTTCACCTACCGCTTTTGATAGAGGAGGCATTCATGACACCTATTCCCCATTCGGAAATCAGAAATTCAGACTGCAAGGTGACGGAGCATGTCTGGTCGCTTCCTCTTGAAGAGGCCTTTCTTGACCGGCTGTTGCGGGATGCATTTGAAAACCATTCCCACGAGTTGACATTCGGCCCGCTCATTCCGGGTGCGGCCTATGAGCTGAAATGCCCAGGGAAGCCGGAGCGCGTGTCGCTTTCGGGCGGTTATCTCACCATTCATTGGGGCGCGCGGGGGCATTTTCACCTCTGCATCGGCACAAATTACGGACCGGCGGCGTCGCCCAACCCGCCGGAAGTGATCGTGCAGCGCCGTCCGAGCCGGGCCGAGTTCTACCGGGGGATCGACAAGAACGGGCATCCCGTGACATGGGGGTTCCGCATGTTCAATGGAGATACAACGCCCCAGATCACGATTTTCTTTCCCAACCCGTTCCTGACGGATGCGGACGGCATTGCGGAGAAGCCGGACTGGGACCGCCTTGCCATGTGGGAGAAATTCCTCCGTGCCTATGCGGGCGTGGAGCCGGACGGGCTTGACCGCACGGGCAAAGGCTTCGGGAATGCGGCTGCGTAACGCGCATCTTTTGGCCATGCTCTTCATGGGCATGGTCCTGTTTCCCCCGACGGCGCAGGCCGGGGCGCTGCCGCGCGTTGCGGCGGTTTCGGTCTGCGCCGATCAGTTTCTGCTCATGTTGGCAGATAAAAGGCAGATCACGTCTTTGAGCTGGCAGGCGGAATCGCCGATCTCTTTCCATGCGGAAGCAGCAAAGGGGATACCGCAGAACAAAGGTTCGGCTGAAGAGCTGCTTTTGCAGAATGCCGAGCTTGTGGTGATGAACCAGGGCAGCGCCGCCGCGCTGAAAGATGTTCTGCAGCGGTTCGGCGTGAAAGTGTTCGAGCTGCCGCTCAGTGTGCGCTTCGGGGAAGTGGAGGAAACGGTTCTGAAACTTTCCGAAGAGCTGGGCCGGCCGGAACGGGGCGCCGCGCTTGTGGCGGAAATGCGCGCGCGGCTTGCCGCCATTGAAAGCAGTGCCCCGGAAAAGGGGCCGTTTGCTCTTTATTACAGGTCCGGCGGCGGCGGCGCAGGGGCGGATACATTCGTTCACACCGTCATGGAAGAGGCGGGCCTGCGCAACATGCAGGCGGAAATCGGCCATCAGGGCTGGATGAGCCTGCCGCTTGAACATGCGGTGCTCGATCCGCCGAAGGCGTTCGTGACGAGTTTTTTCGATTCTCCCTTTGCCTCCGTCAGAAGCGCGTTCCGGTTCAATCCCGTCTTCTGGGAACTCGCGGAAGGCAAACCGCTTTATGAGGTGCCGGGCGAGTTCTGGCCCTGTGCCAGCCCGCTGCTCGTCAATGCGGCTGAAGCGCTGGCAGATCAACTCAGGAAGGAGAGTGGCTCGTGAGTGATGCCGTGATGACGATGAATGCGCGCCGCACGGATTTGTGGTTTTCGGCAGGAATGGCAGGGTTGCTTGCTGTGCTCATGGCCGCCTCGCTTTCCATCGGCTACGCCGTTCTGCCCTTCGAGCATGTTGCGGCCGGGCTTTTTGGCATGGGCGATGAGCGCTATCAGACGGTCGTGCAGGAATTGCGCCTGCCGCGCACCATGCTCGCCGCAGGAATCGGCGCCATCATGGGGCTTTCGGGCGCCGTGTTGCAGGGGCTTTTGCGCAATCCGCTTGCGGAGCCGGGGGTGATAGGCATTACCTCCAGCGCAAGTTTTGGCGCGGTGCTTGCGCTTTATTTCGGCTGGAGCATGGTCTTTCCGCTGGCACTTCCCTTGAGCGCGATGACGGGGGCGGCGCTTGCAACTGTCGTGCTTTATGTGCTCGCCGCGCGCTCAGAGAGCATTCTGACGCTCATTCTGGCGGGCGTTGCGATTGGCGGATTTGCAATCTCACTTTCCTCGCTCGCCATGAACCTTTCGCCCAATCCGTGGGCTGTGTCGGAAATTCTTTTCTGGCTCATGGGTTCCGTCAAGGACCGTAGCTTCTATGAAGTGGGCCTTGCTTTTCCCTTCATGGCGCTTGGCGGACTTCTGCTTTTCATGACGGGGCGCGCGCTCGATGCGCTGGCGCTGGGGGAAGACGGTGCGCAAAGTCTTGGGGTGGATCTGCGCCGTGTGCGGGTGCTCGCCATTCTGGGCACCAGCGTTGCCGTGGGCGCGGCCGTGGCGGTGGCAGGGTCCATCGGTTTCATTGGTCTTGTGGTGCCGCATCTGCTGCGCCCGATCGTCG
>Ga0207828_100090_pt1 | contig 121074 bp, 114 predicted proteins | sample TtaePargueraPR_11_FD_187276 | JGI IMG/M metagenome (GOLD analysis project Ga0207828, IMG submission 187276) | Aerobic enrichment media microbial communities from Bioluminiscent Bay, La Parguera, Puerto Rico - Tt and P2 (3) (SPAdes) | ecosystem: Environmental > Aquatic > Marine > Unclassified ... | reverse complement strand
GCCTGAACGGCGGTGCGGAAAGTATTGTTGCGGCGACCGCGGTAACCCTTGGCAGCCTTAATAACCTTGCGGTGACGAGCGTGAGAAGTCACGCCCCCTTTTACACGAGCCATTTAACTCTCCTTCAACCTTAACCGTACGGCAGGAATTTTTTGACGATGCGGGCATCTGCGTCACAGAGGATCTCCGTGCCACGAGCCTGGCGCTTCATCTTGGTCGGTTTCGCAGTCAGAAGGTGGCGCTTGTTTGCCACGTTGTGACGGACCTTCCCGCTTGCAGTCAGGCGAAAGCGTTTTTTCGCACTCGATTTAGTCTTCATCTTGGGCATTTTTCTATCCTTGCATAAGCAATGAAAACGAAATCCCCTTCGGCGGCTGGGCATGCCCTGAAGGACCATTACAGTTCTTCCAGCCTCACCACCTGTTTTGGGGACGGGTGGTTATAGACTCCGGGATAGCCTTTTTCAAGGGCCAATTCGCCCCTTTCCCCTTGCATTTTGCGGCCCAGACCCGCCATTGTGCCTTTGTCTGGCACATTTGCCTGTCCGCCCGCATCCCGGTTTCAGCTATCTGACTGATCACATGTCACAAATTACGTCTATCATTCTGCCATTCTTTGCCCTGATCGGCCTTGGCTGGCTCGGCGGGAAATTCAGGATCGTCACGCCTGAAGGCATGCGTGGCATCAACGGGTTCGTCTTTTATTTTGCCCTGCCCGCCCTGTTATTCCGCGCCCTTGCCACCCGTACACCGGCTGAAATCTGGCAACCTGACATCCTTTTGGCCTATGGCGGGGCAACACTGGTTGTTTATGGCCTGACCCGACTGGTTGCAGCCAAATTCTTTGATCTCGACCCAACCAGTCAGACACTGTTTTCCTTTGCCGGAACCATGTCCAATGTCGGCTTTATGGGCTTGCCGCTGATTATCGGTTTGCTGGGCCCCGAGGCGACCGTGCCCCTGATTGTGGCCCTTGCCTTTGACTTGATTGTGATGCTGTCACTTTCGCTTCTTTTACTTGAGGGTGCAAAACATGCGCAGGGCAGAAACTCCCTTGGCAAAATCATTCGGGGAACGCTGACCAATCCGGTCGTTCTGGCCATTATTGCAGGCGTGATTGCCAGTTTGCTTGACCTTAGCTGGCCCGAGGGCGTCGACTATCTGCTTGAATTGCTTGGTCGAAGTGCCGGACCGGCGGCACTCTTTGCCATTGGCGTTGCCCTTGTCGGTCGCCCGATTGCCGAAAAACGGGCAGAGCTTGCTGCAATGTCGATTGCCAAACTGGTGATCCATCCGCTGATTGTTTTTATCGGATTCTATCTGGTCGGGACCGTGACCGGCCTTGAAGCTAAAGCTGTTTTCCTGCTTGCAGCCCTGCCAACAGCGGGCAATGTCTTTGTCGTTGCGACGACTTATGACCGGTATATCGTACGCAGTTCATCGATTGTGCTGGTAACGACAGCCCTTGGTGTCATCACCTTTTCGATCTTCTCGCTGTATATCGATCCGATTATTGCATTGCTTGACAGCGTTGCCCCCTGAACCACAGAAAAAGCGCAACGCTCAAAGCTGTCACGACCCGCTTGGTCACGACGCAATTTTAATTTGCTGATCGCATCGGAAATTGTTGCTTGCCCATGAAAAACGGCTAAACAGCCGTTTTGATGGTATGTGCGCGGCCGATCCATTTCTCGATTCGACTCATCAGTTTTTCACGGTTAATCGGCTTGAGAACGAAGTCATTGCCACCTGCGGCCACACCGCCACGCAAGTCTTCTTCGCCCTGACGGGCGGTGACATAAATGATCGCACAGGCCAGATCGGGGAAATGGGTCCGCACATTAAGTGCGGTTTCAAACCCGTTCATGTCAGGCATCATGATATCCATCAGAATGATGCGAGGACGTTTGGTCTTCAAAAGTTTGAGAAGATCCTTGCCAGAGGAAACACCCTGAAACGTGAACCCGCCGCTCTCGACGATTCGTTTCAGCAAGACCAGACTTTTCGGGTCATCGTCGACACCAACGATCAGAAGATCATTTCCTGCTGGCATGGCATTCCCTCTTTGGCTTGGACCTTTTGGGGCAGAACGGCAAAACGCCGCGTCTTAACGCGGCGCCAGCACCATAATCATAATACGGCCTTCCATCTTTGGCATCATTTCCGGTTTTGCGAGGTCTTCAAGATCCCCCGAAAAACGCTGCAACATGCCAAGACCGAGATCCTGGTGAGCCATTTCACGTCCGCGGAAGCGCAACGTAACTTTCACCTTATCTCCACCGCCAAGAAACTTCTGCGCAGCACGCAGTTTGACATTGTAGTCATGGGTATCGATGTTCGGACGGAGCTTGATCTCCTTGACCTCGATAACCTTCTGTTTCTTTTTGGCCTCGTTCTGCTTCTTGCTTTGTTCGTATTTGAACTTGCCGTAGTCGATCAGCTTGCACACAGGCGGTTCGGCATTGGGCGCAACTTCGACCAGGTCGAGTCCGACTTCCGCTGCCATTTCAATGCCTTCACGCACCGTCATCGGCTCCGACATATTGCCTTCGGCGTCGACAACACAGATGGAACGGGCTTTGATATCCTCATTGACGCGCGGACCTTCCTTGGTCGGCTGCATCGGTTTGCGTGGTCGTGCTATGGATAATCTCCTATGGTAATCAAACAAATCGGTCAGAAACAGAAACGACTAAAGACACTGCTTGATCAAACAGTGTTTTCGTTCCAACCTGACCTAGCATATCCGCATGCGTTCAGAAAGCAATGTTTTTAGGCAATTACACTGGTCGCAAAGCGCCATTTTCCGGGCCTTTCATTCAGGAGCACCGATAACGCCACCCACACCGATTTCCTAATCGGTCAGATCAAGGCGGCGCCGGACTTCATCCATCACCCGATTTACGGTCAACTGCCGCAGATCGCTCTCGCGAATAACGCTTACCGCGTCTTTTCCGATCCCGCGTGGCGCGCTGAGTTTCGGATCGGATTCGTTCGAAAACAGCACGATCGAAGGTGCGGCTGCGGCGGCTGCGATATGCATCGGCCCGGTATCATTCCCGATTGCCAGAACCGACCGCGCTGCAAGTGATGCTATCTCAAGGAAACCGGTGCGCCCCATCAGATTGCGGGCCTTTGGGCACATCTGATCAATCTTGTTGAGCACCTCGGCTTCCTTATCGGTTCCAATCAGAACCGGCGTCAGGCGATAATCGGCAAGTTTCTTGGCCAGAAGACCAAAACGTTCGGCAGGCCAGCGTTTTGCCGGACGATGTGGTGCACCTCCCGGACAAATCAAAACAAACGGGCTTCGAATGCCGAACCGTTCCAGATCAATATCCGGTCCTTCAAGGTAAGGAGCCGGCACATCCTTGATACCTGCATCCAGAAGTTGCTCTGCCATGCGGTCAATTGAATGCATGGAATCACGATGCGGATTGGCATGGGGATGCGAACATCCCCGGGCAATACCCGACCATTCCGGCTTCGGGCCCGGCCAGAACAGTTTGTAATAAAAGCCGCTGCGATCTGACGTTTGAAGATCATACACCCGGTCAAACTTGCCATTCCGCAGAAACCGCCGCAGCGCAAGAACTTCGCGCGGCTGGCTCAACTTCGGACGACGATCAATCGCAATCGAATCAAAATAACCACTCGCCTTCATCAGATCGACATAGGGACGCGTGGTCAGAACGGTAATATGCGCATCCGGATGGGCGGCACGAATTGCCGCAAACGGCCCCATCGCCAGAACAACGTCGCCAAGCGCGGACAGTTTGATCACAAGGATACGCTGGCGGGGCAGGTCTGCAGCTTGGAGAGAGCTTTCATCTTCGATGACCGACATCGGAGTTTCCTGTTCGCTTTCAATTTTCTGGTCGGTCATACCGCGTTCCTGATAACGCGCTTGAGCGCCTTGGCATAAACACGCAAGGTTCTTTCTGCCATTTGTTCGAGCGAGAATTCCTCAATCACGTGATTGCGGCCCTTGCTCGCAAGGATCGCCCGTTTTTCCGGGGTCAGGCTAAGAACCTGAATAAGGGCACGCGACAGCTGATCAACTTCATTCGGACTTACCAGCCAGCCGGTTTCACCGGGCAGCACCGTTTCCATCGCACCACCATGTGCGGTTGAAACCACCGGTCGTCCCATTGCCTGTGCTTCGGATGGAATGCGCCCGAATGCTTCCGGCTGGATTGACGGACAGACCACCACATCGGCCAGCATATAAGCTGCAGGCATATCAGCACAGTGATCGACGATATGGACAACATCCTCGAGACCAAGCTTGCTGGTAAGCTGCAACAGTTCTTCTCGATACGCCGTGCGCCCCTGATCCGATCCGACAATCAGACAACGCACCTTGCGGTGTCCCAGTTCTTCAAGAACGGCTGGCAAGGCCTGAATAAGGAAGCTGTGCCCTTTCCAGCGCGTAATTCGACCGGGCAGCATGATCACATATTCTTCACCGTCCAGACGCCATTGGGTCGAAAGGGCTATCAACCGTTCCTGGCTGACATTTTCCGGATTGAAAAGATCGATATTCGTACCGCGTGGAACGATGTTAAGGCGCTCCGGGTCAACCTTGTAATATTTGTTGATGTGATTGGCGATATGCTTGGAAATCGCAATCACCTGATCACCCATGGTCATGATTGCGTTGTAGCGACGCTTGAACGGGTTGTTGTGTCCTGAATAGGTACCATGGAAGGTTGTCACAAACGGAATACCCGTCTTGCGCGCAGCGAAATAGGCACTCCAAGCCGGAGCACGTGACCGGGCGTGAATAATATCAACGCCTTCTTCGCGAATCAGCTTGACCAGCGCATCGATATTACGGCGCATGACCAGAATGTTCTTGGATTTTAACGGCAGAGTGATGTGTTTCGCACCAAAACGCGCCAGCTCGCGTTCCAGACGGCCGCCCTGGGACGCCACAAGTGCCTTGCCACCGCCATCAACAATGGCACGTGCAATATCGACAGTTCCGCGTTCCACACCACCGGCATCAAGTTCGGGCAGCACCTGCAAGATCACGGCAGGACGATAGTCCCCGTCTTGCGCTTGGGGCTCGGTTCGATAGACTGTTTCTGTCATTACTTCTGACGCGCTCATGCAACTCCAACCATCAACACCCAAGGATTCCGCCCCGGATGACCCATGACATGCCGACGCCACAGCGTAAAAAGCCCGAATATCTTAACCGGACTGACGGTTTGAAAATCGCATACCATCACGTACCGGGCAAGCCATCTGACGTACAGGCGCCTGATACTCCCGGGGTTATGTTCCTTGGTGGCTTCATGTCGGACATGACCGGCACCAAGGCAACCCATCTTGAAGCGCACTGCATTCGGCAGGGGGTGGCTTATACCCGCTTTGACTATTCCGGTCACGGACAATCGTCGGGTAAATTTGCCGATGGAACAATTGGTAAATGGGCCAGTGATGCCATTGCCGTTCTTGACGAAATCACATCCGGACCACAAATCCTTGTCGGTTCATCCATGGGTGGATGGATCATGCTTTTGGCAACCCTTGCCCGCAAAGAACGGATAGCAGGACTTGTTGGCATCGCAGCCGCACCTGATTTCACCGAAGACCTGATGTGGGCGCAATTTAGCGACGATCAGAAAAAAGTGATCATGGAAAAAGGGGCATTGATCGAGCCAACAGAATATGGCGACGATCCCTATACCATCACCCGCGCCCTGATCGAAGACGGGCGCGAGCAGCTGTTATTGCGCAAACCGATTGATCTTGCCTGCCCGGTACGCTTGGTACAGGGAATGCAGGATCCTGATGTCCCCTGGCAGACAGCCATTCGCCTGACAGAGGCGCTGGCAACAGATGACGTTCGGGTCGATCTGATCAAGTCAGGAGATCACCGCCTGTCTGAACCCGACCAGCTTGATGTCATCACCAAGCATCTTGATGAAATGATTGCAAAGACAGCAGGCTAGCCTGCTGTCCTCTCAGATTGAAAGTGTTTGGCAACCAGATCAGGCGAGAACAACGTTCTCGTCCCTGATTTCCACCGCGACCGGTTCAAGTGCATCCCCCGTGCAAGGACCAGACACACATTCCCCGTCTTCGATCCGGAACCGCGCACCGTGGGTGGAACAGATGATTTCCTCACCGAAATCGCTGATGAATTCATCAGGCTCCATATCAAGCGGCACACCGATATGCGGGCAACTGTTTAGATAGCCGAAAACATCACTCCCGCTTCGAACCACAAAAATGCCGGTTCCGCCAAGATTGATGCCCTTGGCTCCGGTGGCATCAAGATCACGCAACGCACATAAAACCGTGCCGGATTCTGCAAGACTGGTCACGGTGCAACCCCGCCCATTTCACAAATCGCATCCCATGACGCATCATCAATCGGCATCACAGAGAGACGCGATTGTTTAAGCAATGACAATTCGGCAAAACGCGGATCAGCCTTGATATCGGCAAGGCTGACTGGCGTCTTCAGCGGCTCGACCGCCTTGAAATCGACCTGAACAAATTTGCCGGTGGCATCGCTTGGATCGGGATAGAATTCGCGCACCACTTCAACAATGCCGACAATGCGTTTTTCATTTACCGAATGATAAAAGAACGCCTTGTCTCCGATCTTCATGGTGCGCAAGTTCTTGGCAGCCTGATGATTGCGAACACCATCCCAGCCTTCGACATCTTTCCTGACCTGGTCGTCCCACGACCAGCTTCCCGGTTCGGTTTTGACCAGCCAGTATGCCATGGATCAGAACACCTTCTTGAACGGGCGGATGACTACGGATTCAAACAGACCCGCCTTGGCATAGGGATCATTGGCGGCAAATTCGCGAGCATCCTCGATTTTATCAAACTCGATGATAAAGACCGAACCGTTCATGCCTTCCATATCAGGATCAAGGGTCGGACCGGCCGCCACGATACGTTCGGCAAAACCGCCTTTGATATAGGCCAGATGGTCTTCGCGATTGGCTTTGCGAACATCAAGATGACCGGGCTTATCAACACAACGGATATAGAAATGCATGGACTGTTTCCTGCTTCTTTATGGGATCAATGACCATAAAGTGACAGAACAACACGACATTCTCAAGCCGAACCAATCGGCAATAACCTGCTTATGAACAAAGGGCTGACAGAAATCAGCCGTTACTTTCAAGCTCGTCACGGAACGGACGCTGCAAGAGGGCATTAATCGTGCTGCGCAGATCCGCATCATGGTTTGCCACCTGATCAACAGCAGCACAAATCGGCATCTCCACACCATATTTGGCGGCCACTGCAGTAATCGAGGCTGCGGTATGAACACCTTCGGTCACAGATCGGCGTTCCGAGAGAATATCCTGCGCTTTACGACCTTCGCCAAGTGCGACACCAAAAGTGTAATTGCGCGAAAGTGTCCCCGTACAGGTCAGGGTCAGGTCACCAAGGCCGGCCAAGCCCATCATGGTTTCAACCCGACCACCCATGGCGACAGCCAGACGTGACATTTCGGCAATCCCGCGGGTAATCAGGGCCGCACGCGCATTATCGCCAAGCTTCAGGCCCGCCACAACGCCACTTGCAATCGCAAGAACGTTCTTGATCGCGCCTGCCACTTCAACACCGGCCACATCGGTACTGAAATAGGGACGGAATTCCGGCGTACCAATCAGATCGACCAAACGTTTGCCCAAAACACGATCCTCACAGGCAAGAGTAATGGCCGCTGGCAACCCGACTGCAACTTCCTGGGCAAATGTCGGACCCGACAAAACGGCAACCGGTACATTGCCAAGCGTCTCATTGACCACCTGCGCCATCAGCGCACCGGTTTCCTTTTCAATTCCCTTGCAGCAAATCACCGCCGGAAGCTCGTCTGGCCAATGGGCGGCAAAACGTGTCAGGGTTTCGCGCAAATGCTGCGCCGGGGTTACCAGAAGTACCGCATCGGAGTCCCGAATGCCGTCATAGTTTGTGGTTGCCCGCAATGCACCGGGCAACTGGACACCGGGCAAATAAAGATCATTCTCGCCGTTTTTGTTGATCCGGTCGGCAAGATCAGGATTACGCAAAATCAGTTCGACATCTTCGCCAGCCCGCACTGCCTGTACGGCAAGGGCCGTTCCCCAGGCACCGCCACCAACAACTGTAATGCGCTTTTTCATGATCATTGTTCCGGCAAAAGTGAAGTCGTTCTGGATGGTCGCAGACTTGCGCGATTGTCCCTATGCCTTGACCCCGGCACCGGGACGCTTGGGTGCCTCGGGGTCGAGCGGCCAGCGCGGACGTGGTTTGAAATCAAGATCGTCGCGCTCGCCCAGACGGAACCGTTCCAACCCGGCCCAGGCAATCATCGCGGCATTATCGGTACAAAGATCAAGTGGCGGGGCAACAAGCGTCATCCCTGCCTGATCTGTGAGTTCGGTCAGGCGTGTGCGCAGATATTTGTTCGCAGCAACCCCGCCCGCAAGAACCATGGTCTTGCCTGCCGGATAGTCGCGCATGAATTCAAACACCGCATTGCGCGCCCGATCAATAAGGGTATCGCCGACTGCGCGCTGGAAGGATGCGGCCAGATCGGCTTTGACTTCTTCGGTCTGTTGTTCGACCGGGAAACCGTCAAGATAGGTTCGAACTGCTGTTTTCAGGCCCGAGAACGAGAAATCACATCCCGGACGACCACGTAACGGACGCGGCAAGCCAAACCGGTTCGGATCACCTTTCGCAGCAATCTTTTCCAGTGCCGGTCCACCGGGATAACCCAATCCCATCATCTTGGCGGTTTTATCAAATGCCTCGCCAACCGCGTCATCAATGGTGGTGCCGATGCGCTTGTATTTGCCAACACCCTCGACAATCAGAACCTGACAATGCCCGCCTGAAACCAGAAGCAGCAGATACGGGAAAGCCACATCATCGGTCAGACGAACCGTAAGCGCATGACCTTCAAGATGATTAACCGCAAGGAATGGTTTCTGCGCGGCAAAGGCAATCGCCTTGGCGGTCATGGTGCCAACCATCACCCCGCCAATCAGGCCCGGACCACCGGTACAGGCCACCGCATCAAGATCATCAAATTCGACACCGGCATCATCCATCGCCTCGGCAACCAGACGATCAAGATGTTCAAGATGGGCGCGTGCGGCAATTTCGGGCACAACCCCGCCATAGGGACGATGATCGTCAAGCTGGGACAAAACACGGTTTGCCAGAATTTCGCGCTTGTCATTGACGACAGCAGCGGCCGTTTCATCACAGCTTGTTTCGATACCAAGTACGATCATGTGTTTGATCCGCTTATGCAGGTCTGCCGACAGGTTCGGCAATCGGAATCCATAATATGTCTGGCGATGATGTAGCGGAAACTTTGTGTTCTTTCCACCCCCGACGGGCGCAAGTGCCATATGCAGTTATCGCGCTTCACGCATGACCAGACCAATTGTTCCCGACAATCATCCTTTGGCATCCTTTGCCCGCACTGGACATAAGTCAATGAAACCGCCGGGAAATGCACTAGGATCAACCGTATCACATATGTGATTTTCGGGGTTTGAACCGCCGCCAACCCTTGTTTTTAAACGATTTTAAGACTAAGACTTCAGCCATGACAGATACAGCTAAACTTCGCATCGGTACCCGTGGTTCTCCCTTGGCACTCGCCCAAGCACACGAGGTACGTAACAAACTCGCAAAGGCCCATCCGGAACTTTCCGCCGAGGGGGCCATTACCATTACCGTGATCACCACGACCGGCGACAAGATACTTGACCGGGCCTTGTCTGAAATCGGTGGCAAGGGCCTGTTCACCAAGGAAATCGATGACGCCCTGATGGGCGGCGAAATTGATCTGGCCGTGCACAGCATGAAGGACGTTCCGACAGTTCTTCCTGATGGCATGATCCTGCCAACCATTCTGCCACGTGAAGATGTCCGCGATGCGTTTATTTCGCTGAAATATAAAAGCTTTGCTGAAATGCCGGCTGGCTCTGTTATCGGATCGGCGTCCCTGCGCCGTCAGGCGATGATTCTCAATAAATATCCCGATCTGAAAGTCGTGACATTCCGTGGCAATGTTCAGACCCGTTTGCGCAAACTGGGCGAGGAACAGGTTGATGCCACCCTGCTTGCAATGGCTGGCCTGAACCGGTTGGGACAGCCCGAAATTGCCACCGCACCAATTGCCGAAGACGATATGCTGCCTGCCGTCGCACAGGGCGCCATCGGCATCACCATTCGCCAAACCGATACGCAAACCAGAGAATGGCTTGACGCATTACATTGCGAAAAATCTGCCATCCGCGTTGCTGCCGAACGTGCAGCCCTTAAGGCCCTTGATGGTTCGTGCCGCACCCCTATTGCAGCACTGGCAGAGTTTAATGATGATGGCAGCCTGCGTTTGCGTGTTGCAATTGTCCGTCCCGATGGTAGCGAACGACTTGATACCGAACGCCTGATCGCCAAGCCGGATATGGACAGTGCCGCCGCGGCCGGAACTGATGCCGGTGAAGAACTGAAACAGCGTGGTGGGCCAGACTTTATTTCGGCCTGACCCCGGCAATGACGGGAAAGCAGATGGGACCCTTGGTGTTGAATACCCGGCCCGAAACCGATTCTGCCGACCTTTTGGCCGCGCTTGAAACACGCGGCTTTCGTCATTTATCGGCACCGATGCTTGCCATCTCTTTTCCGGCAACCGACACGCCGTTTGATATCAGCCCCTATCAGGCACTGATATTCACCTCCGCGAATGGCGTTCGTGCCTTTGACCGGCTGACCAATGATCGCAGCCTGCCCGCACTTTGCGTCGGGGATGCAACCGCGCGCATGTGTCGGGAACTTGGCTTTGCCACGGTTCAATCCGCCAATGGTGACATTCACGATCTGGCTACACTCATTCGCCAAAAAATTGATCCGTCATCCGGACCGCTTTTTCATCCAGCCGCCCGCAAGACTGCCGGTGATCTGGGCGAGATGTTGCGCAATGACGGATTTCAGATCGACCGGCAGACCGTCTATGAAGCAATCGCCAGTGACGAACTTTCGCCTGATGTGCTGACTGCACTTCGCCATCATCATATTGACGTCATTTTATTTTTCTCTCCCCGCACTGCGGAAACCTTTGTTAAGCTTGTGCACAGCTATAAGCTTGAAGATGATTTGTCAGGCGTGAGTGCAATTTGCCTCAGTCCGGCGGTGCAATCGAAGATCTCAGACCTTACATGGCATAGAACGTACGTTGCATCACAACCGACACAAGAATACCTTCTTTCCTTATTAGGGTCCGTCGTAACGGCTTGCCGTACCTGACGCCGTTCTGGGAATAACCGCAAACTGCAATGGTCCGATCGTGAAAACACCAGAAACGCCAAAAACCAACGCTTCCACCAAATCGACCGAAACGGAAAAGCCGTCCGAAACCATTTCCGTTGATAGCAAGGGAAATGCCAGCCCGGACCCCAAAAAGGCGGATGCAGCCCCCGCAGCAAAGTCCGGCATGTCGACTGATACCGGTGCAAAAAAGCCCGATACGGATAAAAAACCGGCCTCTGATCCAAAACAGGATGGCGCAAAATCCGCAGCGGAACCGGTAGCACCTGTGAAACGCAAGGGTGCTGGCGGCAAGGCGCTGGTTCTGTTCGTTCTGATCATTGTCGGGGCTTTGGCAGCAGGCTGGCTTACACGCGCAATCTGGTGGCGCGATGCCCAGCCGCATCTGGCGCAATATGTGCCCGATGAAATTCTTGCTGAAATTGCCCCGGACGGCTTTGATACAGATAATCCGTCAAACAATGACGTCACCGTCACCAACGCACCGGTACCCGAAAGCAATCAGGACACTTCAAACGCCATTCCGGCACCAAGTGAAGATGCCACCATGGCAGAAAAGGGCGACGGCGAAGTCACGTCGGGCGATACGCTTCCCGGCGTTACGGAAACGGATTCCCAAATCGCGGACAGTACAGCACTCCCCGATGGTGCCGTTGTCCTTGACCCGGACCTGACCGAACGTCTGTCGCGCCTTGAAGGCACGATCAATGCCCTGCGCGAACGCCTTAACAGCGAACGTGGCGATACGCTGAACAATACGGTCGCCCGCCGCATGGCCGAAATCGAAACCCGTACGGCACCGATTGAAGAACTGGCCCGCGTTGAAAGCGAACTTGCCGGTGTCGCCAATGAAATGCGCGAACTCTCGGCCCGCCTTTCGACCATGGAAGAAGAAGTCCGTGCAACCACAGGCCTGCGTGTTGAAAGCCGCGGACAGGCAATTGCCATGGCTGTGACCATCCTGCGTGATGCGCTTCAGCGCGGTGGACCATTCATGATTGCCCTTAATCAGCTTGAACGCAGTGCCGGGGATGACGCGCTCATTCTCGAACAGATCGAAACCCTGAAACCGCTAGCCGAACAGGGCGCACCGACCATCGAAAAACTGCGTCAGTCCTTCCCGGTCATGGCACAGGATGCGGTTGCAGCCGCAACTGATGATCATTCGGGCAGTGTTCTGGATGCGACATGGGCCAATATCAAGAAACTGGTCCCGATCCGTCGCGTTGACGCCGCCGGGGAAGAATCCCTTGAAGGCCGTCTTGTTCTGGCAGAAAACGCCCTGGCACAGGATGACCTTGATGGCGCAGTCGCAGCCCTTCAGGGTGTTGAGGGCGAACATGCCCAGGCTGCTGTCAGCGACTGGCTGAGTGCGGCGGAACATCGTCAAACCCTGAACGCGGCCATCGCGACCTTAAGCGCCCACGCCATCGGCCTTCTGACCGGGGCGGAGGGCAGCCAATGATCCGTCTTCTGACCTTTATCCTCATCACCGCTGCGCTGGTTTTCTGCACCGTCTGGTTTGCCGATAATCCCGGCAATATGACGATTGTCTGGCTGGGTTATCGCTTTGACGGGTCAATCGGCATGGTTGCACTCGGCCTTCTTGCCCTGACTGTTGTGCTGGTTCTGGCATGGCGCGGCTGGACAATGATTGCCAATTCGCCGGGCTGGATCGGGCGTCTTCTGGGCAGTCGCCGCCGCAAAAAAGGCCAGCAGGCATTGACCATGGGCCTGCTTGAACTGGCATCGGGTGATGTGCGTCAGGCGCTTAAACATACCCGTGCGGTTGATCGTTACCTTGAAGACGATACGCTGACGCGCCTGTTGACCGCACAGGCCGCCGAGCTTGATGGCAATAACGATGCCGCCAAACGCCAGTTCGAAGCGATGCTTGAAAAACCGGACTCGGCATTCTTTGGCCTGCGCGGTCTGTTGCAACTGGCCCTTAAGGCCGATGATCGCGAAGCCGCCCTTGATTATGCCGAACGCGCCCATCGTTTGCGCCCGCGCAACCCGGCTGTGATAGTCACGCTGTTTGATCTGCTGCTGACATCGCGTCGGTGGGATCGAGCGCTTAGCCTTCTTGTTGATGCACAAAAGGCATCTGTTTTCGGTGAACAGGAACTCACCCGCCGCCGTGCGCTATTGATCACGGCCAAGGCCGAAGACGCAATTGCAGCCGGTGAAAATGCCGAGGCCATCAAACTCCTGCGCAAGGCACTGAATGCTTCGGCTGATTTTACCGGGGCTGCCGTGCTGCTGGCCGGTCTTTATCGCGATATCAAACAGGATGCCAAGGCCCGCGAAGTCGTCACGCAAAGCTGGCGGGTTGCCCCATCGGCCGCACTTGGCGCGATTTACCGTGAAACCCTGACCGGCAATCCGCTGGCACAGGTGAAATCGGTCGAAAAGCTGGTTGCGACCAATCCCGACCATGTCGAAAGCCAGATCGTTCTGGCCGAAGCTGCCCTTGAAGCCGACCTTTGGGGAATTGCCCGCAGCAATCTTGAAAAGGCCATGGCAACCAAGGCCGAAGCCCGCCATTACCGTCTTCTGGCCGATCTGGAATTGCGCGAAAATCAGGATGGCGCGAAGGCCCGTGACCTTCTGATCAAGGCAAGCCACGCCAACCCCGATCCCGATTGGCGGTGCGGAGCCTGTGGTGCGGAAACAGATCGCTGGGTGGTGTCCTGCCCGTCCTGTCATTCATTTGGCAGTGTCGATTGGCGTGCACCACTGCGCGTCCATCAGGACCCGGCAGCCAAGCCGGCAACTGACGCAACAAATTCCAAAGAACCTGTTGCGATTGAGCAGGATGGTACCCTTATTGATCATAGTAACGATGATGACGCCGCGACAACCGGGCAGCCATCAAAGGGCAGTCAACCCGCGCTATAATCATCGCAAACCGACCTAAAACAAAACCCCGGGGAAATCCCCGGGGTTTTTCAGTTTGGTATCAAGCGCGCCTAGTGGCGGAAGTGACGCATGCCGGTAAAGACCATGGCAATGTCATGTTCATCCGCTGCGGCAATGACTTCTTCATCCCGCATGGAACCACCCGGCTGGATCACTGCCGTTGCACCGGCCTTGACCGCAGCCAGAAGACCATCGGCAAACGGGAAGAACGCATCGGACGATACGACCGAACCCTTGGTCCGCAGTTCAGCTTCACCGGCATTCTTGCCAGCTTCTTCTGCTTTCCAGGCGGCAATGCGCGAGCTGTCAACGCGGCTCATCTGACCGGCACCAACACCAACCGTCTTGCCGTCTTTGACATAGACGATGGCGTTTGATTTGACGTGCTTGCCAACGCGGAAGGCAAACAGAAGATCATCAAGCTCCGCCTCAGTCGGCTTGCGCTTGGTGACAACTTTCAGCTCGTCACGTTTAACACGACCGGCATCGCGGTTCTGAAGCAGGTAGCCACCCGCCAGCGAACGCAGGGTCATGTCTTCGCCTTCCGGATCGGCCATGCCGCCGGTCACCAGCAGACGCAGGTTTTTCTTGGCGGCCAGAACTTCCTTGGCCGCATCGTCTGCGTCCGGGCAAATCACGACTTCAGCAAACAGCTTGGCGATTTCTTCGGCGGTTTCTTTGTCCAGGGTACGGTTAACCGCGATGATGCCACCAAATGCTGAAACCGGATCACAAGACAGCGCCTTGTTATAGGCTTCGATCAGGGTCGCACCCTCGGCAACGCCGCACGGGTTGGCGTGCTTGATGATCGCCACCGCCGGTTTTTCGTCAAACTCGGAAACCAGTTCAAACGCGGCATCGGTGTCGTTCAGGTTGTTGAACGACAGTTCCTTGCCTTGAAGCTGGGTCGCGGTTGCCACACCCGGACGATTTTTACCGTTGGTATAGAACGCGGCCTGCTGATGGGGGTTTTCACCATAACGCAGGGTCTGTTTCAGTTCGGCCGAAACATTAAGACGCTGCGGGAAGGTTTCACCAAGCTGACCGGCAAACCAGGTTGAAATGGCCGAGTCATAGGCACCAGTCCGGGCAAAGGCCTTGGCAGCCAGAACGCGGCGGGTTTCTGCGGTGGTTGCACCGTTATTTTCCGACATTTCCGCAACAACGCGGGCGTAATCAGACGGGTCAACAACAACCGTGACCGATTCATGGTTTTTGGCCGCCGAGCGGATCATGCTTGGTCCACCGATATCGATATTTTCGATGCAGGTGTCAAAATCGGCACCCTTGGCAACGGTTTCTTCGAACGGATAAAGGTTCACGCAAACCAGATCGATCGGGGAAATGTCGTTATCTTTCATCGCCTGCATGTGGCTGGAAAGAGAACGGCGGCCCAGAAGGCCGCCGTGAATCTTCGGATGAAGAGTCTTGACACGACCGTCCATGATTTCGGGAAAACCGGTGTGATCGGCAACTTCCTTGACCGGAATACCAGCAGCTTCAATCGCCTTGGCGGAGCCGCCAGTCGAAAGGATTTCAACGCCCTGTTCATGAAGGGATTTGGCAAATTCAACCAGACCGGTCTTGTCGGAAACGGAAATAAGCGCGCGCGCAATACGAGCAGTCATTGGGTTCGCTTTCATGCATCAATGTGATGAAGGTTGCGGACCCATTGATGATATATCGGCCCTCAAAGCATCATCTTGCATGGCTGCTCGTGCATGCGAATGTGACAATGTTGCGGGCAAGACCGGCCTTTTAACGGGACCAGAATGATGTCATTCCGATCCGGGCCGACACATGATCAATGAGTCCGAACCATGTTTCGCGCGGAGCTTTACCATGTGCAGCGTAAAATGTGGACCCCGAATTCTTGCATGGCGGCTTTTAACAAAGCCGCCACCTGAGCCAAGCGCCCGTAACGAAAACGGGGTGGCACTCTGGCCACCCCGCTTCATTCTTGCCAAGTTCAGGATCAGGCAACGTTTTTCTGAACCCCAAGGGTTTCAAGGGCAGCTTCAAGCGATGCCTTCTCGTGGGCGGCATAAAGGGCCAGCTCATCGGCAACCGGCGCGCCAAGACATTGCTCGAACACGTCCTGATTGGATTGTTCGGCATAGTTTTTCTGTTCGTCACTGCCAAGATTCGACTGGAAGATGCCCGCCGCACTGACCGGCAGGAAGTCTTCGTAAATGATCGGATCGGCACGCAAATATCCCTGATCGACCAGATCATTCACCGACGCTTCAAGATCGACATTTTCCACCGCATTGCGACCAGCCTTGGTCACGCTATAGCGGAAGAATGCCAGTTTCTCGACGCGGAGTGTCTCGTAATCATCGGGGAAGGCCGCAAAACGTTCTGCCAGTTCGGTTTCATAATCGCGCGCATTCGATCCGCCCGCACTGACCTGAACCGCATGACGGACAGATGCCAAAAGGGTGTCATAAAGCTTGCGTCCCTCGGCGGTCAGGGCAATCCCGCGCTGCTCGATCTCGCCAAAACGTGCGGTATGGGTACCCGCCGTCCCCTTTGCGCTGCCGCCAACGAAATAGACCTGTTCTTCAAGCGCCTTGAAGCTGGTCTGACGCAGAAGGATCGGGCAGTTACGGGTGGGCGGGCCTTCAACAATGGCCTTGGGCGATATGCCGCGTTTGGGCATATCACGCTGAACCGCATCGATATCAAGGGTTCGCGGGGTCAGGTGATTGATATGCGGCCCCTTGAAGCAGACAACATCGGCAATCAGACGATGGGCATCATGAAGCTTCTGATAGGTTTCAAGCGAAACCGTCGCATCACTGTGCCAGCGGAATGTTTCCAGTGCCTCGGCAACAAACTGTTCGGCCTGAATGCAATCAAGACCGCCATTCTTTTCTGCCAGATAAATCAGTTTCAGCGCGTCAGGGGTAAAGATTTCGCGCTCCGCCAGGATCGCTTCGGCCTCGGTACGAAGGCCTTCATCCTCGATCAGTTCAAGACGCAGAAGGGATGTGAAAACACGAAACGGATTGCGGCGCAGGGCTTCGTCATCAATCGGGCGAAAGGCTGTTGAATGCACCGGAACACCGGCCACCGACAGATCGTAATAGCCAACCGGATGCATGCCCATCACCGCAAACAGGCGGCGCATGTTAAACAGCTCTTCGGGTTTACCCAGACGGATCGCGCCATGACGTTCAAGATCAATGCGACCAAGCTCGTCATTATGTGCAAGACCGTCTCGGAGCTCCGGATCGGCTGAGAGCTTTTGCCGATTGATGTCAGAAACCAGCTCCATCAGCGTGCCATATTGCGGCACCTCTGCGCGATACATGTCCGACATCGCACTGGAAAACATCGAACGGATTTCATCAGGATGGACAAATGCGTTTGCCGACATGTGGGCCTCCAAAAGACGGATCGTGCAAGAAACCGGAATGGCCAAACGCCTCGGTCATTCCAATTTGTCATTCTGAACGCAAGATATTGTCCACTTTTGGCAATGACAAACGACAATTCCGCACGAGTTCATTCGCCCACGGAATGAATATCACACCAGTCGACGTCACATGAATTTGGGAATGTGGAAGCAGCGACCCTAAACGGAACCGCTGGCCTGTTCGGTACCGCTATCGTCCGATGCATCGGCAAAGATCGACTTTACGCCGATTTCCGGTGGCTGGAATTCCGGTACAAGCTGACTGATCAGCTCAAGGGTTTTGTGGGTGTTGCGATTGGTTGCGCTGTCTTCCAGTGCGTCAAACACCTGCCGGATCAGGGCATAATCAACAACACGCGGGCTTGCCAGCATCACACCGTCAGTCTCGGTCGGTGCGGGTGGTTCGCTGTCATGAAACAGTTCTTCATAAAGCTTTTCCCCCGGACGCAGGCCGGTCACCCTGATCTCGACATCCTTGCCCGGTTGCAGCCCCGACAACAGGATCATCTGACGTGCCAGATCAATAATTTTGACCGGTCGCCCCATATCAAGAACAAAGATTTTCCCGCCATCGGTGACACCATGACGTCCCAGCTCGGCTGATTGCAGAACAAGCTCGACCGCCTCGGCAATCGTCATGAAATATCGCGTGATGCCTTCGTGGGTCACGGTCAGCGGCCCGCCAGCTTCAAGCTGGCGACGGAACAACGGTACAACCGATCCGGTCGAGCCAAGAACATTGCCGAACCGTACCGTGACAAAGCGCGTTGGTCCGCGCTGATCCGCCGGAAGGGTTTCAAGTGCCTGGCAGTAACATTCGGCCAGACGTTTTGATGCCCCCATCACATTGGCGGGGTTCACAGCCTTGTCAGTCGAAATCAGAACCATGGTCGAAACACCTGCCGCCCGGCAGGCTTCGGCAACATTTCGTGTGCCAAGCGTGTTGGTCAGAATGCCTTCATTGGGGTTATGTTCGACGAGTGGCACATGCTTGTAGGCCGCAGCATGGAATACGATTTCCGGGTGATAGCGATCAAAAACCTGACCGATCCGGGTCCGGTCACGGACATCACCCAGAATGCTTTCGCGCGGCAAATCGGGGTATTTTTCCGCCATCTCCATATCGATGGCATAAAGATTATATTCCCCGGCATCGACAAGTGTGACGCTGGCCGGACCGTAAGATGCGATCTGGCGCACCAGTTCCGACCCGATAGAACCACCCGCACCGGTAATCAGAACCCGCTTGCCGCCAATCATCTCGCGCACACGGTCGCGATCAAGGCGGGCCTGCGGACGCCCCAAAAGGTCTTCGATGGCAACAGGGCGAATTTGCAGCGGATCAGCCAAACCTTCGCGCAGATCACCAAGCTTTGGCAGGCGGGCCAACGTCATGCCAAAACGTTCGGCAATCTCGACCCATTTGACATTGTCTTCATGGCGCAGCGCATCACCGGTCAGAACCAGTCGGCGCGGCAGGCCATGCTTGCTGATTTCAAGCTTGTTGATGACCTCTTCAAGCTTGTCGACCGTTGCAAGAACATCCACGCCATGCATGTTACGCCCAACACGCCCCTCGGTCAGTGACACAATACCGACAACCTTGAACGGCGTGTCTGAGGAACGCTCGGTTTCACGAATAAAGGCCTCGGCCTCGTCACCTGCACCAATCAACAGGACCGGCAGACGGGTCGTTCCCTGACGCACCAGTGCCCGTGCAGTCGATTTATCCTTGGCAATTCGATAGGTCAGGCGCGCCCCGCCCAGCAACGCCATCAACAGGAACCACTGAATGATCGGGGCCGAACGCGGCATCCAGTCAAGGCGCGTGGTCAAAAACAGCACAAGGAACAGGACCGCAACTGCGACCGAAACAGCCTTGGCAATACGGGTCAGATCATTGAGTGACGCATAGCGCCAGATGCCGCGATAAAGACCGAAATACCAGAATGATGCCGCCGCAATCAGTGTAAACAGGCCAGCCGAAAACAGAATGTTTTCCGTCGCATAGAAACGCACGCCATCGCCAACCCGCAGATACAGGGCCAGCGGAAATGAAATTGCAGCCATGAAAACATCATGGGCAAAGGCAATATGGCTTCGCTGTAAAATGCGCGACATGCGGTCCCTAAACGGCAGTTTTCTATTTATTCAAAGGATATACCCGCTTGATACCGCGCGGATAAGGCTTTCTTTTCGCGCCCGCCCGGAAACAAGTCAAGCAATGCGCATCCGCGTCACCGCAATCACGGCTCCGACCGGCCTTTGACCGGCATGCGAACCATCATGCCAACCAGTGACAGGACAACGATCATCGCGGCAATTACCCGCATCCAGTCGGGTGTTTCACTTTGCGCAAAACACACCCCGATAAGGATCAGGTTGCTGATCGCGATCATGGTGGAAACCCGCGCATGGGAAAATCCGCGCTGGGTCGCCAACTGATAGAAATGTTCGCGATGGGCCTGCCAGATTTTTTCGCGACGTAACGCTCGCTTGATCAGGGTAAAGGTCGCATCAAACAGGTAATAGGACGGCAGGATAAGCGCCACCACCCACGCCCCCTGGGATGCCAGATCCAAAAGCATCCAGCCCAGAACAAAGCCAAGCGGCACCGATCCGACATCGCCAAGAAACAGCTTCGCCGGATGCCAGTTCCAGATCAGGAACCCGATCATGATCGCAAGGATGCCAAGCCCGATATAGCCAAGCCCGATAAACTGCGGCAGCGGTACCAAAAGTGCGAGAATGAAAACGCCAAGTCCTATTGATCCGGCCTCAACACCGGAAATGCCATCAATCCCGTCCATGAAATTAAACAGATTGATGAACCAGACCCAGGCAAACACCACCAGAACATGATCAAGCCAGATCGGCACAATCCCGCCCAGAACCGGCTTGTCGATGGCAAAGACACCAATAATCACCGCAACGAATTGCAGGGCAAAACGCACCGCCGCCGACATATCATGGCGATCATCAAGCCAGCTTAACAAACCAAGACCGGCTGCTGCGGCCAACATCAGCCAGTGGCTGATCGCCGTAACGCCGGTATGGATAAAGACAACAGCAACCAGAATAATCAGAAGCGGGGTAACCGCCAATCCACCACCGCGCGGGGTTGGCACCGCGTGACTGGACCGATGGTTGGGCATATCAAGGATCGCCTTGCGCCGCAGATAGTTCAAAACCACCCAGGTCAGCAACATCGAGCCAATCAGAAAGATGCTCGAAAAGGTCGCAAGTCCGGCGAAAGTCATCGTTTGGGCGCCCCTGTCCCTGATCGGTGTAAACTGATCCGTCTGGATTAGCCGGACAGCCCCCTGATCGCAAGGTTTTTCACCCTCAAATCAGGGCCGGATACAGGTTAATATGACCTGTCACACAAGGCTGCCATGCCGTTCAAACACACGCTTGATGCTTTACACTTGGCCATGGCGGCCTTAACTACACGAGACAACACGAAACCGGAGATATCCCTTTGACAGAACGTCGTTCCCGTCCAGCACTACGCAATGCCCCGCGCAAACAGCCGGTCGAGGCACCCGATCCGCGTATGCTTGCACTTAAAACATTGCAGGAATTGCGTGGCGGCGAAGTGACCCTGGACGAACTTCTGTCAAAGCATGGCTATGGCATGCCATCACTTGATCGCAATTTCCTGCGTCAGTTGCTTGGGACCACCCTGCGCCATCTGGGCGAAATCGATGCCGTTCTGGCCCCGCGCTATCAGCCGCCGCAAGACCGCGTTGCTGCGCGCCTGACCAACATCCTGCGACTTGGTGTGGCACAGCTGTTCTTTATGGACACGTCCGATTACGGAGCGGTCGACAGTACGGTCAATCTGGCCCGTGATGCGGGACTGCACAAATACACCAAACTGATCAACGCAGTTCTCCGCGGATTGCAGCGCGATGGCTTTGAATGGCCCGAAGGTGTCGAAGACTGGCAGCTTAACATCCCGGCATGGCTGCGCGGATCGTGGAAAAAGGCCTATGGCGCCGAAACCGCTCAGGCCATTGCCGAGGCAAGCCTTGGCCACGCCATGCTCGACCTGTCGATCAAGGATCGCAGCACCTCTGCCGAGTGGGCCGAAAAGATGGATGGCCTTGTTCTTCCGACCGGTTCGGTCCGCCTTGAAAGCGGTCGTCGTATTCGCGACCTTCCGGGTTATCGCGATGGCGACTGGTGGGTTCAGGATGCCGCCGCTGCCATCCCGGCAACCCTGTTTTCGGCCTATAAGGGCAAGACGATCTATGATCTTTGTGCCGCACCAGGCGGCAAAACCATGCAGTTGGCGTCCCTTGGTGCCAGTGCAATTGCGGTTGATAAATCCGAAGGCCGCCTGAAACGCGTTTTTGAAAATCTTGAACGCGTTGCATTGGGGGCGGCAGTTGTCACCGGGGATGCCACCGATCTGGCCCCCGATACCCCGCGTGCTGATGCGGTTCTTCTGGATGCGCCCTGTTCGGCAACCGGCACCATTCGCCGCCATCCGGATATTTTGCTGCGTCAGAATGACAAACTGATGCGTTCGCTTTTGCCGATCCAGACCAAGCTGCTTAATCAGGCCGACAAGCTTCTGAATGTTGGTGGGGAGCTGATCTATTGCACCTGTTCGCTGCAACCCGAAGAAGGCGAACATCAGGTCAAATCATTCCTGGCCGATCATCCGAATTATGAACGCAAACCCATCACCGCCACGGAACTTGGCGGCTGGGACGAGGCCATCAACGATGCCGGGGAACTGCGTGTTCTGCCAATCCATATGCAGGATTTTGGCGGCATGGACGGCTTTTTCTGTGCCCGGCTTGTCAAAAAGGCCTGATTTCGAGTCAGAATAACCGCCAAATGCGCAAACAAGGCAGCCATGAGCCCCATTCGGGTGACAGGGCGTCCGATTTGGGTTATGAGAAGCCCGAATTTCCCATATCCCGCATTGCTTCAGGACCCGTGACGCATGACCACGTCGAATATTAAAATCGCACCTTCGATCCTTTCGGCCGATTTCGCCCAGTTGGGCGTTGATGTCCGCGCTGTTGACGCAGCTGGCGCCGACTATATCCATATTGATGTGATGGACGGCCATTATGTGCCCAACATCACCATCGGCCCGGACGTGGTCAAGGCACTGCGCCCGCATTCCGACAAGGTGTTTGACGTGCATCTGATGATTGCGCCGGTCGATCCCTATATTGAAGCCTTCGCCAATGCCGGTTCCGATATCATCACCATCCATGCCGAAGCAGGCCCGCACCTGCATCGTTCGCTTCAGTTGATCAAGTCACTGGGCAAAAAAGCCGGTGTGTCGCTGAACCCGTCGACCCCGGAAAGTGTCATTGAATATGTCATGGACATGGTTGATCTGGTTCTGGTCATGACCGTGAACCCGGGCTTTGGTGGTCAGAAATTCATTCCGAGCCAGCTTGAGAAAATCAAGCGCATCCGCAAGATGATCGACGCGACCGGCCGCGATATCGACCTTGAAGTCGATGGTGGCGTGAACCCGGAAATCGCCCCACAGGTCATCGCTGCTGGTGCAAACGTTCTGGTCGCAGGATCGGCAACCTTCAAAGGCGGCCCGTCCGAATATGCCAACAACATCAAGGCAATCCGCGGCGCATAAAGTGCACGGCGTTGATCGCCTGAAATGACAAAAGGCCGGAGCATGATGCTCCGGCCTTTTTCATATCTTGATATGGACCATCGCCGATCAGAAATCGATACAACGGCCCTTGTTTTCCCAATCGCCAAAGCGGGTTGGTTCCGGACCTTTGGGGCCACCGATTTCCCGGGCCTTGGCAGCGGCCTCCTTGAATGCCTTTGCTTCGGCCAGTGCATTGATCGCATCTTGCGACAATTGCGGGGCAACGTCGGCACCGGCGATCTCGCCTGCCTGATCTGCCGGACTGGCATCGGTTGGTGGTTCGGCCTTTTCTTTGGGCGCGACATTATGAATGACGGTCTCGCGGAACTTTCCGGCCATCCGGTTTCTCCTGCTTTGCACGCGTGCGCGCTCTTGAATTCACATTTGCCAAAGAAATAGCGTCATCAGTCCCGGCCCGCAAGCTTTGGTCCGGCGCATCCGAACCGCACAAAACGCATGGGATTTCAGTCCTTTGGAATCAAACACTGAATCGCGATCCAAGCTTTGGCAAAATTTTGGAGAAAACAGACTCTTTCCGTGGGAGCCCAAAGCCGCTATTTCAGGCAGACGAGCAAAACAAGGAGAAACCATGCGTCCAATTCCCCAGCGTATCGCCGAAGAACTTTCGGTTCGTCCGGAACAGGTCATTGCCACCATCGAGATGCTTAATGAAGGCTCGACCGTTCCGTTTATCGCCCGTTACCGCAAGGAAAAAACCGGCGGGCTTGATGATACTCAATTGCGTACGCTGGAAGAACGTCTTCGCTATTTGACCGAGCTTGAAGAACGTCGCGCATCGGTTCTTGAAAGCATCCGCGAGCAGGAAAAACTGACCCCGGAACTGGAAGCCGCGATTAACGAGGCTGACACCAAGACCCGCCTTGAAGACCTTTATCTTCCATACAAGAAAAAGCGTCGGACCAAAGCCCAGATCGCCCGCGAAGCAGGTCTGGAACCGCTGGCCGACAGCCTGTTCAATGACCCGACCCTTGATCCGGAAACCGAGGCTGCGAAATTCGTCGATGCCGAAAAAGGCGTCGAAGATACCAAAGCCGCCCTTGATGGTGCCCGTCAGATTCTGATGGAACGCTTTGCCGAGGATGCCGATCTGGTCGCCAAGCTGCGTAACCATCTGTGGAACGAAGGCGAAATCACCGCATCGGTCGTCGAAGGAAAACAGGCCGAGGGCGCAAAGTTTTCTGACTATTTCGAGCATTCCGAAAAAATCAAAACCTGCCCGTCGCACCGTGCGCTGGCCCTTTTCCGGGGTCGCAACGAAGATATCCTTCAGCTGAAACTGACCCTTGGCAAAGAGGATGAAGATCGTCCGCGCAGCCAGCCGGGCCGGGCCGAAATCATGATCGCTGCCCATGTCGGCATTGCCGATAAAGGCCGTGCGGCGGATAAGTGGCTGGTGGATACGGTGCGCTGGACCTGGCGTGTCAAATTGTCGCTGTCGATCGAGCTTGATCTGTTTGGCACCCTTCGCGATAGCGCCGAAGAAGGTGCGATCAAGGTCTTTGCCGACAACCTCAAGGACCTTCTTCTGGCGGCACCTGCGGGTCAGAAGGCCACCATGGGTCTTGATCCGGGCGTTCGTACCGGGGTTAAGGTTGCCGTTGTCGATGCCACCGGCAAGCTGGTGGATACCGCTACTGTCTATCCGTTCCAGCCGCGCAATGACGTCGAAGGTGCGATCAACACCATGGCGGCCCTTGCCGCGCGCCATCAGATCGAACTGATCGCCATTGGCAATGGTACGTTCTCGCGCGAGACCGATGAACTTGCCGGTCAGATGCTGAAACGTTTCCCGGCCCTTAAGGCCACCAAGGTCATCGTCAACGAGGCCGGGGCGTCGGTTTATTCCGCATCCCAGTTCGCCGCCGAAGAATTCCCTGATCTTGATGTGTCGCTACGTGGTGCGGCCTCGATTGCGCGCCGTTTGCAGGACCCGCTGGCCGAACTGGTCAAGATCGAACCGAAATCCATCGGTGTCGGTCAGTATCAGCACGATGTGTCTGAAACCAAACTGGCACGATCCCTTGATGCCGTGGTCGAGGATTGCGTGAACGGGGTTGGTGTTGACCTTAACACCGCATCCATCCCGCTTTTGACCCGCGTGGCGGGTCTGACCGAAACGCTGGCCCGCAATATTGTCGGCTATCGCGATTCAAACGGGGCGTTCCAGTCGCGTGCCGATCTTAAAAAGGTCGAACGTCTGGGGCCAAAGGCGTTTGAACAGTGCGCAGGCTTCTTGCGTATTCGCGGGGCACAGAACCCGCTTGATGCATCGGCCGTACACCCGGAAGCCTATCCGCTGGTCGAAAAGATCAGTGCCAAGGCATCCCGGCCGCTGGCAAGCCTGATTGGCGACTCGGCCTTTATCAAAACGCTGCGTCCCGAAGATTTCGCCGACGAGACTTTCGGTGTGCCTACCATCCGCGACATCATTGCCGAGCTTGATAAACCCGGTCGTGACCCGCGTCCGGAATTCAAGACCGCCAAATTCGCCGAGGGCGTAAATGAAATCAAGGATCTGCGCACCGGCATGAAGCTTGAAGGTACGGTGACCAACGTCACCAATTTTGGTGCCTTTGTTGATATCGGCGTGCATCAGGATGGCCTTGTCCATATCTCGCAGCTGGCCGATAAATTCGTCGATGACCCGCGTCAGGTGGTCAAGGCCGGTCAGATCGTTTCGGTCACCGTCATGGAAGTCGACGCACCGCGCAAACGCATCGGTCTTTCGATGAAATCGGCCCCGGATTACGAAGCCACGCGCGAACGCCGCAATGACACTGCCGGGGGTGCCCCGCGCGGTGGCCATGGTGGCGGACGCCCGCAACAATCATCGGGCCCGCGCAACAACACAGGCAATGCAAATCGCGGCAATGGCGGAAATTCCGGCGGTGATGCCGGGGGTGCAATGGCGGCTGCCCTTAAGGCCGCGATGGAACGTCGCAAATAACTGCGATCAACCATCGGGATGATCTTTCAAATAGCTGGATGGCCTGGGCTGTCTCGCCATTTTCATATTCAGGCACCAGGACCAACGGGATGAATTGACAGAAAGCGGATTAAAACCCATTTTGAGCACTCACCAAGGGGAGCCCCGTCAGGGGGCTGAGAAACTGCCGTGAGCCATCAGCGCAGTGACCCGTTGAACCTGATCCAGTTCATACTGGCGTAGGGACGGTGTGAACGCGATTTTCCGGCGTTCTCCATCTTTCCGACTTCGAACTGGGTCTCCAAACGCACTTGAATTTGCTGCATTGGAGCCTCGACATGACGACTGATCTTTCCTCAACCGCCACCGCCCTGTTTGAAAAGATGGGTGCGACCAATCCGCTGGTCCATTGCATCACCAACTATGTAGCAATGAACTATGCCGCCAATGTCCTGCTGGCAGCCGGTGCATCGCCCGCGATGGTGCATACCCCCGAAGAATCCGGTGAATTTGCCGCAATTGCCGGTGCATTGACGGTCAATATCGGCACCCTGTCACCCCACTGGGTCGAAGGCATGATTGCCGCGGCCCAATCCGCCAATGTGGCCGGAAAGCCCTGGGTTCTTGATCCGGTGGCACATTTCGCGACCCGGTATCGCCGCGACGTTGTCGCAGAATTGCTGAAACTGAACCCGACCGTCATTCGCGGCAACGCGTCCGAAATCATCGCCCTTGCTGGCGGACAAAGTGCTGGACAGGGGGTCGATAGTGGCGATCCCGTTGAACAGGCCGAAGATGCTGCACGCGCCCTTGCCAATGCACAGAAGGCCGTTGTCGCAGTAACCGGCGAGATCGATTTTGTCACCGATGGCACCCGTGCGGTTCGTATTGCCGGTGGTTCGCCGCTGATGCCGAAAATCACCGCCATGGGCTGTGCGTTGACCGGACTTGTTGGGGCCTATGTCGCAATTGCCAAAGATCAGGCGTTTGAGGCCACTATTGCCGCCCTGACCAATTTTGCCGTTGCCGGAAGCATTGCCGCACAATCCGCAAACGGCCCGGCATCTTTCATGACGGCCTTTGTTGACGGGCTTCATAATCTTGACGCCACAACCTTTAACGACACTGCACGCATTGAGGCCCTATGAAATCCTTTGATCTGTCGCTTTATCTGGTGCTTGATCCCGATCTGTGCCGCACCCATTCGATGGTTGAAACCACCATGGCGGCCATCGCGGGTGGTGCAACCATCGTCCAGCTGCGCGATAAAAAGGCCGGGACCGAGGGACTTATTCGCATCGGCCGGGAACTGATCGAAGCTATGGCTGGCACCGGAGTCCCGCTTATCATCAATGACGATATCGAAGCCGCAATTGCGATTGGCGCAGACGGGCTGCATGTCGGTCAGGATGATTTGCCATCACAAATGGCCCGTGAACGACTGGGACGCGACAAGATCATCGGCCTTTCGATCGAGGATGAAACGGTCGCGCGCAAGGTCGACCCGGGCATTGTCGACTATGTCGGCATCGGCCCGGTCTTTGCCACATCAACCAAACCCGACCATAAACCCGCCATCGGATTTGATGGTCTGGCCGATCTGGTAAAGATCGCCGGTCTGCCTTCTGTTGCCATTGGCGGCCTGAAAAAAAATCATGTCGAACCGGTCTTTGGCGCCGGGGCCAATGGCATTGCGGTTGTATCGGCCATTTGCGGCCAACCCGACCCCGAAGGCGCTACCCGTGCCATCGCCGACGCGATTGCGGCACTGAAATAGCCCATCGATATCAATATCCTAAAGACAGGGTCGCGATTGCGCCGACGATCCTGAACGCTTTCACCCCCTGCCCGATCACCCCGTCTGGCAGGGGGTGATTTTGGGGTGCGCGCATGGCTGCCCCTCGCGACTTGCACGAAACCGCACGGAAATGCCTCAATTGCGCCGCTAATTCTCCGGCTTCGAGGTGCATCTTGGTTTCATGAGAACGATGCACACAAGCGCGAGGGATGTCATGTTGAAATCTATGCGCAGCAAAAAGCCGGTTGCCATTGCCCTGATCTGTATCCTGACAGGAACAACAGCCGCTGTGGCTGCAATCCGGATTGCGCCGAAACCGACAACTGATAGCGTTACAATCAATTCTGAAAAACCGGCCGGTGAAGTCATCCTGACCCATCAGGACGGGACAATCGCGCTTGATCGGGACTGCCATACCTTTCCATGCAAGCTTGATATCTCGTCGCTGCCAACGGGCGAATATGCCGTCATGATTCGCAATGGCACCGATATCGAGCATCGCAATGCGCTTTATAAGGAATAGGACGTCACGCCTTAACGGCGTAACCGGGCCGATGTGACTCGAAACTCGAAATTTTTCGACAAATCCCCGGAACGTTTCGGTCGCCCGACTGTTTAGCCTTCAGAAGGCGCAACACCATAGCCCTGCGTCTGCGACCTTGTTCCATGTAATTACCCCTCAGTTTCCCTGCAATTTCCAAGGGGTGCATTGCATAAACGGCCCATCGACCTAGATAAAGGCCCAGAGGCATCCTCCCTGCCCGGGGAAATGATCCCTGCAACAAAGGTTTCCAACAGGTTGCACGGGATTTTCACTTTCACCCAAGGTGCAAAAAGGGATATGTTGCGTTACCGCACAGACCAATAATGAAAGTCGAGGAACTGTATCATGGCATTTGAACTCCCAGCACTTCCGTATGCATATGACGCGCTTGCACCGGTCATGTCGTCTGAAACCCTTGAGTTTCACCATGACAAGCACCACAACGCATACGTTGTGAACGGCAACAAGCTGCTCGAAGGTTCGGGCCTTGAAGGCAAGTCGCTCGAAGAAGTCGTTGTTGCATCCTATGGCGACGCTTCCAAAGCAGGCCTGTTCAACAACGCTGCCCAGCACTGGAACCATATCGAGTTCTGGCAGATGATGAAGAAAAACGGCGGCGGCAACATTCCGGGCGAACTGGAAAAGAAAATCGTCGAAGATTTCGGCTCTGTTGATGCCTTCAAGGAAGCCTTCATTCAGGCTGGCGTTACCCAGTTCGGTTCGGGCTGGTGCTGGCTGGCAATGGACAAGTCGGGCAAACTGGTTGTGACCAAAACCCCGAACGCGGAAAACCCGCTGGTTCATGGTCAGACCCCGCTGCTCGGTTGTGATGTTTGGGAACATTCCTACTACATCGATTACCGCAACGCGCGCCCGGACTATGTCAAAGCCTTCCTCGACAGCCTGGTAAACTGGGAATATGTCGCAGAGCGCTTCTCCAAAGCTGGCTAATCAGCCCTGCTTTGAGACAAGATTAAAGAAAGCGGCTCCTTCGGGGGCCGCTTTTTTTTAAAACTCGTCAGGCCAACGTCGTGCTGCATGCAACACCGCAATTATGGTCACCATGTCTTCTTCAAGGCCATAGGCAACAAGATAGGGCGTACCATTCACGATCATTTCGCGTGTTTGTTCCACCCGTCCGACACGGCCTATGAAGGGATGGGTGGCAAGCTGGGAGACAGAACCTGATATCAACTGATAGGTTCTGAGGGCTGCGGTTGGATTGCGATCCTCTATGTAATCAAGAATATCGCGCAGGTCATCAATAGCCCGACTGTCCCACCGAATGCGCATCAGGAATGCTTGTCTGCAAAACGTTGCTCAAAAGTGGCAAGCACATCTTCATGATCAATCAATGTTGCGCGACCCTCGGCAATGCTGCGCGCACGATCCGCAATCAGGTTCACTTGCCATTCCTGATGATCGGCGTATTGCCGAAGAGCATCATTGATGATGCTTGAACGTGTCTGCCCGAATGCATCAGCAAGCTTATCAAGCCGCTTGCGCAAATCTGCGTCAACACGCACCGCCATTGTATCTTTGCTCATGACCGACCTTCCGATTGCGATGTAATACAACGTATTCTATCGCAATCGGAAGCAAATAAAAACCCCGCCAGCGAACTGGCGGGGTTTGGATCGAACCTGATCGGGCGAGTGATCAGATATCGAATTTGATGCCCTGAGCCAGCGGCAGCTCGCGAGAATAGTTGATCGTGTTGGTCGCACGACGCATGTAACCTTTCCAGGCGTCCGAACCCGATTCACGACCGCCACCGGTTTCTTTCTCGCCACCGAACGCACCGCCGATTTCTGCACCCGACGGGCCGATATTGACGTTGGCAATACCGCAATCGGAACCAACAGCCGACAGGAACAGTTCGGTTTCGCGCACATCGGTCGAGAAGATGCAAGATGACAGACCCTGCGGCACACCGTTCTGAAGCGCGATGGCTTCTTCAAGGGTATCATAGGTCATGACATAAAGGATCGGTGCAAAGGTCTCGTTACGGACCGTCTCGGTCTGAGCCGGCATTTCAACCACAGACGGGCTGACATAGAAGGCGTTCGGATATTCGGATTCCAGCACGCGTTCGCCACCATGAACAACGCCACCGTCTTTCTTGGCATTGGCAAGGGCAGTCTGCATGTTGTTGAAGCTGTCTTCATCGATCAGCGGACCAACAAGGGTGCCATCGGCAAGCGGATCACCGATTTTGACCGACTTGTAGGCAGCAACGATTTTCGGAAGCAGCTGATCCTTGATGTCCTTGTGAACGATCAGACGACGAAGCGAGGTGCAACGCTGACCACAGGTACCAACAGCGGAGAACACAACCGCGCGAACGGTCATATCAAGATCGGCCGACGGGGTTACGATCATGGCGTTGTTGCCGCCAAGTTCCAGAATGGTGCGGCCAAAACGTTCGGCAACACGCGGGGCAACTTCGCGGCCCATGCGGGTCGAACCGGTTGCCGAAACCAGTGCCACGTCGTGGCTGTCGGTCATGGCTTCGCCGATCTTGCGATCACCGATCACGATCTGATGCAGGCCTTCGGGCGCATCACCGAATTTCGCCAGTGCCTTTTCAAAGATTTTCTGGCAGGCAAGGGCGGTCAGCGGGGTCTTTTCCGACGGCTTCCAGATCACGGCGTTACCGCAAACCAGCGCAAGCGCGGTGTTCCAGGACCAGACCGCAACCGGGAAGTTGAACGCCGAAATCACGCCAACGACACCCAGCGGATGCCAGGTTTCCATCATTTTGTGGCCCGGACGTTCGGATGCGATGGTCAGACCATAAAGCTGACGCGACAGACCGACTGCGAAATCGCAGATATCGATCATTTCCTGAACTTCGCCGAGACCTTCCTGATAGATCTTGCCGCATTCAAGCGACACCAGACGGCCCAGCGGTTCCTTGGCAGCGCGCAGTTCTTCGCCCAGAAGACGGGCCAGTTCACCGCGACGCGGACCCGGAACCTGACGCCATGCACCGAATGCCTTTTTGGCATTGCTGATGATGTCGGTCATCTCGGCCGGATCGGTTTCAGCAACAACCGCAATCTCGGACCCGTCAACCGGGGTCTGGACCTTAAGGGTGCCATTGGCGATCTCGGCGTCAGTCAGACCAAGCTCGGTCAGGATGGATTTGAAACTCACAGTAAAACTCCCTTCTTTTTAAACTTTCCGGTGATCACCACCGGCCATTCCGTTTGATATCGTTCCGCGATCTATGCGACTTGCGCCACCTTGGGCAGAAGCTTGGCGATGATGGCAAAGGCCTCATCAACCTGATCGAACGGAATGGTCAAAGGTGCCAGCAGGCGCACCACATTGGCGTGTTCACCACTTGGCATTAACAATAGCCCGCTTTCACGCGCCAGTTGCAACAGGCTTTGCAGACGATTGGGCGACGGTTTGCCATCATCTGTAATCATCTCAAAGGCGCGCATTGCGCCAATTCCGCGCATATTGCCGATCACATGCCCGCCGGGCAGATCGCGCAACCATGCGATATGGGTCGCGTATTTTTCGCCAAGCTGCTTGGCACGACCCAGAATGTTTTCAGCTTCGAGCACCTCGAACACACCGGTTGCAGCCGCACAGGCAACAGGGTTGCCTGAATAGGTCCCGCCAAGACCGCCCGGTGCGAGTGCGTTCATCACATCCTCGGCCCCGGTGATCGCGGCCAGCGGGAAACCACCGCCAATCCCCTTGCCCATGACAAGGATATCGGGGGCCACACCGGCATGCTCGATGGCAAACATCTTGCCCGTGCGCGCAAACCCAGACTGGATTTCATCGGCAATCAGAACCATGCCGTTTTCATCACACAGACGACGCAACGCCACAAGGAATTCGCCGTCACAGGCGCGGAAACCGCCCTCACCCTGAACCGGTTCGATGACGATGGCCCCGACCGATTTGGGATCGGCAGAAACCGCAAACAGTTTGGCGATGGCATTCATCGCATCCTCAACCGATACACCGGTTTCCGGGCAAGGATATGGCAGATGCCAGACCGGCCCCGGAAGCGGCCCAAGACCGGTTTTATAGGGCTTTGTCTTGCCGGTCAGTGCCAGGGTCGCGAGGGTTCTGCCATGAAACGCCCCTTCAAAGGCAATCACCCCGGTCCGGCCGGTAAAGGCACGGGCCAGTTTCAGGGCGTTTTCCATGGCCTCGGCCCCGGAATTGGTCAGCATCGACTTTGCCGGGCCTTCAATCGGGCAGTTTTTCGCCAGCCAGTCGGTGACCGCGACATAGGGTTCATGGGGCAGCGCGTTAAAGCAGCTATGGGTAAAACGGTCGCACTGGGCGATCACACGATCCATCACAACCGGGTTGCGATGGCCGACAGTCAAAACACCGATCCCGCCGACGAAATCGATATAGCGATTGCCTTCGCTATCCCAGGCTTCAGCATTCAGTGCGCGGTCAAGATAGACCGGGTGCACATTGCGCACCCCGCTCGAAACCGAGACGGTCTGACGATCACGAATGGAAGCGCCAAGAGTTTCAGCAGTTTTGTTAGCATCATCACGGGGCATTGGGGCCTGCTCCGACCATTGGTTTAAGTATCTGATTTCGCATATTCGTTACGAAATCGAATTAAATAACATTAAGTTCGAGAACCGGGGCATTATCCCGGATACGCTCATAGCCGAAGACCGACAGATCAAGGGTCTGATAGCCGCCCGTGGTGACGAGCTCGGCAATACCGCGACCAACCGCCGGGCTTTGCTGCAACCCGTGGCCCGAGAAACCATTGGCAAAGACAAAGTTCTTCACATCGGTATGACGGCCAAGGATCGCGTTCTGATCAAGCAGGTTATAGGAATAATGACCGGCCCAGGCATTGACGACCTTGATCGCCTCAAACCGTTCACAACGCTCATACAGGCCCGGCCAGATGATGTCGTCAAACAGGCTGTGATCGACTTCGAAATCCCAGCATTCCGGATCACGATCCTTGGGCGGGGCGATCCCGGTGATGAAAAACTCACCTTCAGGACGGACATAAAGCCCGCTCGGATCGATCAGCATCGGACAGGTCGCGGTAATGTCGGCAGCATCGCGGCAGTTAAATACGAAAATGCAGCGTTTGCGCGGTTCGACCGGAATTTCAAGACCAGCCATTTTTGCAACCCTGGACCCGCCGGTTCCGGCCGCATTGATCAGGGTGCCACAGCCAAACCGACGCCCGTCTTTCAGGACAACACCGGTAATCTGATCGCCTTCGCGGGTGACTTCAACGACTTCGCCGTCGATATATTCGGCACCGCGACTGCGGGCCTGTTTGCGGAAAGACTGCATCAGGGAATAGGCATCAAACCAGCCTTCGCCCGTGCGGCCCCAGCAGCCAGCCGACAGATCGGATGTATTCATCCACGGATATTTGGCTGCCAGTTCATCGGGTTCCATCCAGACGATATCAGCGCCAAATTCGGTCTGGGTCGCGTGGTTCTGCTTGAGGATGTCACGGCCCTGATCGGTTGCCAGAATAAGATAGCCCTTTTCATGCAGGGCAATGTCGACTTCGGGATCAAGGTCGCGCTTCAGATTGCGCAGGAACTCGATGCCATAAGCCGACATTTCGATATTCACCGGGGTCGAAAATTGCTGACGGATCGACGCTGCCGAAAGGGTCGTCGAACAGAATTCGTAATTGGGATCTTTTTCAATCACCAGAACCCGGCCCTTGAAATCATCCCGGCCAGTCAAATGCCATGCGATGGAGCTGCCAATAACCGCACCACCGACAATGATCACATCATAATTTGCGTCAACAGAACCCATTCTCGCCTTCTACCCGATAAATTGTTGAAGCCTTCCGGCCGCTTTCATCCCGGACATTTTATGGTTGGTGCGCTGGATGCAATCCCTGTCCGGAACGGGGAGACATCCTTCCGAAACATTACAAACTGATCACATTCCAGCGCGATGGCCCTTGGCCTGAACGCTTCATATGGTGGCGCGAGGAGGCTTGGAACCGTTTAAAACGTTACGCCTTGGCTGAACAGCAAACAAACGATATATTCGCACCATATCATTCCATTTTGTTATGAACCGGAATTTCCATGCGCCGCTTTCTGCCGTCCCTGACTGCCTTGCAATTCTTTGAAAGTTCGGCCCGTCATCTGTCCTTTACCCGGGCGGCCGAGGAACTTAACGTCACGCAAAGCGCGATCAGCCGTCAGATCAGAACGCTTGAGGAATATCTGGGACGCGATCTGTTTCGCCGGGTCAAAAAACGCCTGAAACTGACTGCTGCGGGCGAAGCCTATGCCGCACAGGTGCGCGATCTTCTGGACCGGGCAGAGGCCGCAACGCTTCAGGTCATGGCCTATTCCGATGCGGGCGGGATGCTCAATGTCGGGACGTTGCCAACATTTGGTGCGCGCTGGCTTGTACCGCGTCTTGGCGATTTCAAGGCAACCTGGCCGGATATCCAGCTTAATCTGATCACCCAGACGCGCGAGTTCAATTTCGACCGCGAAGGCATCGATATCGCGATCCATTTCGGCGATGACAATCTGCCCGGATGCGTGTTTCACCGCCTGATGGGTGAAACCCTGATTGCGGTTTGCGCGCCCAAACTGCTTAAGGAAAATGATGATCTGCCGATTGCGCGTGAAAGGGTGCGCAACTGCACACTTTTGCAACATTCCACCCGTCCGCGCGCATGGCAGGACTGGCTGGCAGCAACCGGCGTTGCCGTGGTCGACGAGCTTGCCGGACCAAGGTTTGAACATTTCCACATGGTCATTCAGGCCGCCGTTGCCGGGCTTGGATTGGCGCTATTGCCGGAATTTCTGGTGCGCGAAGAGCTTGAAAACGGGCGACTTGTTGCCCCCTTTGATGTCTCGATCCCCAATCATCACGCCTATTACGTTGTCTATCCCAAGGAAAAGGAAAACAACTTTGCCGTCCGCGCCTTTCGCGACTGGCTGGTTGCGACCTGCAAGGCCGAACAGGAAGAACGCGGATCATCATCAGGCAACGCCACCTGATCAGACCGCCTGACTGACCAGAACATGTCCGCCCTTGGGATCCTCAATCGCGCGGATCGGACTTTTGAACACTGCTGACAGCAAGTCGGGCTGCATGACGTCTGCAACGTCTCCCTGCGCCACGATCTCGCCGGACTGCAAAACAGCGACCCGGTCGGCATAGGCCGTGACCTGATTGAAATCATGCAGGATCATCAAGACCCCGACATTGTTTTCGTGGGCTTCACGTCGTGCAACGGCCAGCAATGCGTGTTGATGGGAAACATCCAGCCCCGCTGTGGGCTCATCAAGCAAAAGGAACCGGTCAGAACCACACTGCGGGTCATGCACGGCATCTGATGTCACATCAAATCCACCCATTCCCCAGATTTGCACCAGGGCACGGGCCAGATGGACGCGCTGTTTTTCCCCACCGGACAAGGCCGGATAGGGCCGATCTGCAAGATGATTGATATCGGCAACAGCAATCGCACGGGCCACCAGTTTCTGATCAAGCTGGCGTGTCGAGATTTTCCGAAACGGCGCACGGCCCAAGGCAACCACATCACGCACACCGAACGGGAATGTCATTGAGGAGGCTTGCGGCATTACCGCCCGCCTTTGCGCAAGGTTCAGGGCCGACAGGCTGGATATATCCTGCCCATTTTGCATGACGCACCCTTTGGCTGGTTGGTATTCCCCTGCCAGCACACGCAGCAATGTGGATTTCCCGGCACCATTGGGGCCCAGAATTGCCAATACTTCCCCCGGCGCCAAAGCCAGCGAAATATCCCGCAGCAAATGGCGGCCACGCACCACAAAGCTCACGTCCTTTGCCATCAGGCTCATAATCTGCGCCTTTTCTTTTCACGCATCAGCAATCCAAGGAAGAACGGCCCGCCAACGATCCCCGTTACCAGACCAATCGGCAATTCTGCCGGCAATACAATGATACGGGCCACAGCATCCGCCCCGGTCAGCATGATCGCCCCGCAAATTGCAGATGCAGGCAACACATACCGGTTATCCGGCCCGGTCACCAGCCGCACCAGATGCGGGGCCACCAACCCGACAAACCCGATAATGCCCGACACAGCAACTGCTGCACCCACAACCAATGCCGTGGCAACGGTTGCCCGGCGTTTAAGATGTTCGACCTCGACACCAAGATGGCGTGCCTCGGCCTCGCCCAGCAAAAACAGATTAAGCGGTGTTCCCAGCGTCAGCAAATAGACGATGCCCAGGGTCATAATGATCATGGCGGGCATATCGGTTGGGCCGTTTCCGGCAAGCGCCCCCATCTGCCAGAATGTCAGACTGCGCAACTGCGCATCGTCGGCCATATAGGTAAAGACACCAACACAGGCAAATGCCATGGCATTGATCGCCACCCCGATCAGCAACATGATTGCGGCATCGGTTTGCCCATCCTGGCGAGACAGAACCCGAATAACAGCCGTTGCAATGACCGCACCGCCAAATGCGGCAACCGGCACACCATAAGGCCCGATCACCGTATAGAAACTGCCCAAAATGATGTGACCGGCAACAATCATGGCCACCGCCCCCAAAGCAGCGCAGGCAGACACCCCGATGATACCCGGATCGGCAATGGGATTGCGAAACAGGCTTTGCATCACCGCCCCGGCAAGACCAAGCCCGCCGCCAATCACAATGGCCCGCAGAATACGGGGCAAGCGCAAGGTATCAAGAACACGGGCATCAAATGCATCAATACCAATGCCGGAAATACCGATGCGATGGGCCAGATGCGCAAGCACATCACCCGACGCGATCGGTGCACCACCAATCCCGAGTGAAATCAGGACCGCACTTGCCAGCACCAACATCATGAGGACAAGAACCACCACAGGTCGACGAACCGGCCCGAACTGCCGCAGCGATGATGCCATCAGCTTCACCGTTTTCATCGACCTTGTTCTTGCTTGTGCAGAAATGCCGCCACATCGCGGATTTCAGACGCGGATTCCGGCCCGAACCCAAGTATCGTTGACGATGAAACTGTCAGAACCCTGCCATTTGCCACGGCCTTGTTCAGCCCCAGAACCGGATCGGTTTTAAGACCTTCGAAGCCGCCATATTGATCAACGGTCGATTGCGGCAGCAATACATAATCAGACTGATCTGCGGCGATGACTTCGGCTGATACCGGTTTGAAACCGTCAAACTCTGCCATCGGATTTCGACCGCCAACCAGATCAATGATTTCTGCAGCTGTCGTATGGTTCCCGGCCGAAAGCGGCTTACCATGACCAACCGCCATCAGGAATATGATGCTTGGGCGGTTCGGCTCGGCTACGGCCTCCAGATCGGCAATATCGGCACGAATCTTTTGTGCAAGTGTTTGCGCCTCGACAACACGCCCCAGCGCCGCGCCCGCAATGGCAATCGCATCGGGCAGATTTTTCATCTCGTCGAGTGATGGCAGTTTGACAATCGGTATCCCCAGATCGCCCAGTTCCTGCAACACATTTTCCGGACCTGATTTCTCGACTGCGACAATCAGATCGGGCTTCAGGCTGATGATCCCCTCGGACGCCAGTTGGCGCATATAACCAACCTTTGGCAGGGCTTCGACCACCTCCGGTCGGGTACTGGTGGTATCGGTTGCAATAACGCTGTCACCGGCACCAAGCGCAAAGACAATTTCGGTCGCCGGGGCCCCGACCGTGATTACACGGCCGGGACGCTCGGTGCCATGGGCATTCGCACCAAGCATGGCGAAGCTGAAAATGGCACATAGAATTGTGGTAAAGCTGCGCATCATCTACCCCGCAAGAGCATGCTCTTTGGCGTTAAAACGCGGCAGATCTTCTGCAAGCTTCTGCCATTCCGGATTCTCGGGATCCTTGGGTGCACGTTCGCCGCAGAAGATCGCAAAGTTATTGAGATCTGCGTCATAAAGCTCAACCGTGGTGATCACACCTTCACGGACAGGTTTACGGACAATCCATGCCTCGGCAATCATGTCCATACGCAGATGCAGGGTGAAACGCGGGTCCATGACATTGATCCAGTCCCCCATCTCGCGGATGGTTTTGACCGGACCGGTATGGATCTGTATGGCACCGGCATTACCAACAAACACCATGATCGGCAAACCGCTTTCCGATGCTGATTCCAGCATGGTTTTAAGCGCATCATTGCTCAGCCGTTCGGCAAATTCGGTCCCGACAAGACGCAGTCCCTGCTGTCGTCCGACATTGAAATCTTTCAGCAACCCGTGGAACTGATGCACATCGGTCATCTTGCGCCAATGGGCACGAAGATTATCCACATCGACCTCGTCATCCTTACGCGTCACGGCTTTGGGCAACGGCGGCAGGGTTTCGACCCCCGGCTCCTGATTTTCCGCTCGGAATTCATCGACCAGCGCGTCATATCCGGCTTCGTTCGATTTGGCGGTCAGGAAGATCTTGTGGATCGCATGGCCTTCATGATCAAAAAACTGCAGGCTGCGACGGCGTCCTGCGCGCGGATTGTTGGTTTCTACCGCAAATCCATGGCCCCAACGCCCCAGAAACAGGCGAAGATCTACATCACCATTCAGCACCAGTCCCATTTCACCATTGATGCTGACCGCCCCGAACGTTCCGATCTTTTCATGAACCACACTTGGATTGCGGGTCAGAATCTTGACCTCGCCCAGTTCTTCAAGACGTTTGATCAGGTCACCCCAATCCACATCCAGACGAATAACGTTTTTCCCGGTACCGGCTGCAACCAGTTCACCCTCGGTCAAACCAAGTTCTGATGCGATATCGACGGCATATCCTTTGGCTTCACCGGCAGAAAAGGCCGCCCAGGCTTCTTGTGATGTTTTGAAGTTGTTTTCATTCATGGCGTTTTTATACCTCCTGAAAGATCAGACGATGCAAGACACGCATCGTCTGATCCTCGTGCGTTAGAATTTCATGCTTGCGGAAATTTTGAAGTTGCGGCCCGGCTCATAAAGCCCCTGATCAGCAACCTGATAATTGTGATCAAACAGGTTATCGATCCCGGCATTGACCGTCAGACCCGGAACGGTTTCGCTTGCATCCCAGCGGGCAAACAGATCGAAGGTTGCGTAACCGGGAACTTCGCTGCCCGAAGCAATGCGGGTCAGGCGATCAACCATATTGGCGCGACCGCCAAGTTCGACACCGTAATCCTCGAAGCGATACCCGCCCGATACAGCAACCTTGTCGGCCGGAATATTGGCAAGGTTTTCACCGGTACGGGTGTTTTCCCCACGCAAACGCGATGCGGCCAAACCGGCAAAGACAACACCGGTGTCATAACTTAGCTCTGCTTCGAAACCTTTGATTTCAGCTTCGGGAACGTTGACACTTTTGGTTTCGGAACTACCGAAAGTCGCACCTTGCTGTTCGATGTAGTCTTCGATTTCGTTATGGAAATAGGCAACTTTGGCGCGGAAAGCGTCGCCCGCCGTCAGAAGGTTGTCAGACTTGAAGTTTGTCCCGAATTCCCACGTCTTGGCCTTTTCAGCTTCCAGATCGGGGTTGGCGACAAAATTGTTGCCCGGGAAGTGATAGCCGCTGGCATACATTTCGGTCATGGCCGGAGCACGGAACGCTTCGGCATAACTGACATAGGGCTGCATCCAGGACGTCACACGGTAGCTTGCCGAGAAGCGCGGGGAAATCGCGCTGTCCTCACGCGACCGCTGACCTTCCGCCGACAGGTCATAGGAGTCAAACCGCACACCTGCGGTCAGATCAAGCGCGTCGGTAACTGCAAAGGCATTATCGACATAAACGCCATAGATGGTCATTTCCGCATCGGGAAACAGGTTGGCTACAGCAACGCCGTTACGACGGCCTTCCTGTGAATCCTGATAAAGCTCCCCGCCAACCGTTACTGCCAGTTCACGACCGGCCAGATCAAAGCGCGACGTGTTGTTGCCATCAATGCCGATGGTATCAAGTGTGCGTTCATCATGACGACCGTCGCTGACACGCTTTTCATCCAGATCCGTACGCATGCCATAGGCATTTACGTTTGCATCAATCCAGTCGTTGCCCAAATCGTGATAGCTGTATCCCAGGACCAGCGAGGATTCTTCGCTTTCGCGATCCACAAGATAGTTGCTGGTGCTGTTTACAGCTGCACCACTATCCGGGGCAGCAGGCAACTGGTGATCATCGCTATAGCGCTGAACGCTCAGCGTCAGACGGCTCGCATCATTGATGTCGATCCCGCCCTTGAACATGCCATTGATGTAATCATCATCAGTATATTGCTGCTTTATGCCATCACCGGATTCAAAATTACCCGTGCTTTCGCGGGTGACGCTGACCAGAATATCGGTATTGTCGGTCGGGCGACCATAGGCCATGCCATTTGTCGTCAAACCGTGATCAACAGACGCATATCCAACCTTGACCCGCGCACCAATTTTCTGGCCCGGATCAAGCAGATCATTGGCGTCCTTGGTGGTGAGTGCAATGACACCCCCCAATGCACCGGTGCCCTGCATGGTCGATGCCGCACCACGATAGACTTCGACCGATTTAAGGACTTCCAGATCGAAGAAGAAACGACCTTTGTGTCCGACACTCATATTGGCGCGGGCACCGTCAACACGCACAACCACACGGTCACCGGTCAAACCGCGAATGATCGGCTCCTGAACCGTGCTGCGCGGGCCACCATAAATCTCGACGCCGGGCATTCCGCGCAAGATATCGCTCAGATCGGATGGCTGACGTCGTTCCAGTTCTTCTTCATCGACAACCGAAATTGATGCCGGTGCGTCGATGACCGATGTTTCAAGCTTGTTGGCGGTAATCGTGATTGCATCAAGTGCAATGCTGTTTTCGGCAATCAGGACCGGTTGGTCGGTGGTTGCAGATACATCTGCGGCATCGGTCCCCGATATATTCGTAGCATCTTGCGCAGATGCAGCAGTGCCAAGCGCAAATGTTGATACTGTCGCCATAAGCAAGCGCACAGACTTGTTGAAAGCCATAATTTTCCCCTGTAAGGCAGCTTTGGTACCGATTTCGGCTGGCTGGCTGGCTTGTGCGGGGCACTGGCGCGCTGGCTGGCAAATCTGGTCAGATTTGATTGTGTGGCGTTAGTTAGACGCCTTATTTCGTCAGGATTAGCTTGTTGTTCGACGTCATACGAAGGCGGTATTCGTCTCCCTGATGGATAATAATGACCTCGCGGTCAGTTCCCATCAGTTCTTCCACCTGAATATGTTTCGCCTGAGCTGGAACGCCCGGTTTTTCAATCCTGCCTGTGATGTCAGGCATCACAAACTCCTTGTTTATGCACCGACTATATTAATAATGATTTGCATTCCTATATTCAATTGCGAATGAAAGTCAACTGCGCAGTTGCGCCAAAACATGAATGCGGGTCAATTACCGTCCCATTATGTGACAAAGGCCACATTTCCGGGTTGGAAATATGGCCTTTTGCATAAGGACCCTGAACTGATGGCGGTGAGGGAACGCTACCTAGTTGCTGACGCCGATCTTCTCGGACGAACCGGCACGCATTGCAGCGACAAGCTGCACTGCAACCACGATGAACAGGAAATAAAGCGCGACCTGCCAGTCGCCCAGAAGGTCATGAAGGGCGCCAAACAATACCGGACCAATCGCCGCAAACAGATAGCCGACGGATTGCGCCATCCCCGAAAGACGCGCGGAAGTTTGCGGATCAGCCCCGCGCATCCCCACCAGCGTCAAGGCAATGCTGATCATGCTGCCCTGACCCAGACCAAGGCATACCGCCCAAAGATAGGGAAGCTCGGTCGTGGCAAACACAAAGCCCGGAATAGCAATGATCAGCGGGATGTGCAGCACCAGCATCGCCAGTTTCTTGTTGGCAATTTTCGAATAGATCAGCGGTGCCGCAAAGGCCGCAGGAATACCAAAGACGTTAAAGATCGACAAAAGTGTTGCGGCCTCGGCCTCGGTAATGCCGTGATCGATGAAAACCTTCGCAAGCCAGGCAACCCCTGTGTAAAACATCAGCGACTGACAGCCAAAGAACAGCGCCAGCCACCATGCTTCGGTATTTTTCCAAAGCGATATTTTGGCATTCATGGCCGGTGCCGGAGCCTTGTGGCGATAGCGCAGCATCGGCAACCAGCAGACAAAGGCAATGGCCGCAAACACCGCCCACACACCCAGTGACCAGCGCCAGTCCCCATCTGCGGCATTTCGTATCGGAATAGAAATGAATGCGGCAATGGTCGCGCCACTCGACATGGTAAAGGTGTAAAGGGCGGTCACAAAGGCAACATGGGTCGGGAAGCTGCGCCGCACCAGCGACGGAGTCAGCACATTCATCACGGCAATCGCAGCCCCCAGAATGATTGTCCCAATCACCATGATGTCATAGGCCCCGCTGGCACGAAGCCCCTGCCCAAGGGCAATAAACAGCAACATCGTAAGAAGCGTTGCCTCAAGCCCGAATTTTTGTCCCAGTCGCGGTGCAAAAATCGACAGAACCCCGAAACTCAGAACCGGCAATGTGGTCAAAAGACCAAGCTGGGTTCCCGACAGCGACAAATCCGTTCCGATGATTTCAGCCAACGGACCAAGCCCGACAATACTGCCACGCATATTTGCGGCCAGAAGCAAAATGGCAAACAAAAAGCCGATATGCGCGCCAAGCCGGTGAAATCCGCGCCCGGCGTCGCTGTGCTGGTCGGTTGATGGGGCCGTCTTGTCAGTCATCGGAAAACTCCGTCTGGATCAGTCATGATCCGGGTTACGTCGTGATGGTGGCACGATCAGAATACGTAAATTCAGGAATGCATCAGACCGCCCTTATACAAAAGCGGTCACCCCCCACAGAACCCGAAGGGCAATCAGAACAAACAGAATGGCAATGATACGCTCGATCCAGGACGCGTGATCGCGCAACCAGGGCAAGACCGCCCCGTGCGATAACCCGATCGCCACAAGGCAATACCACGCCGCATCAATTGCTGCGGCGGTAAAGGCCAGAATGAACTTGCCGCTCCATTCAAATTCAGGCGACACGAACTGGCTGAACAGCGCAAGAAAGAACAGGGCAATCTTGGGATTAAGGAAGGCAATCATAAAGCCGTCACGTGCAGCCTGCCCGACCGAGCCGGAAAGCGCACCGGCACCCTCGACATTGAACTTCTCGCCCGATCCCGCTGCCCGCCATGCCTTGATCGCAAGCCAGATCAGATAAAGCGCGCCAAGAATACTGACCGCATTGTGAAAGACCGGCACTGTCTGAAACAGGATGCCAAGGCCGGTCATGGTGATCACGGCATAAAAGCCGATGCCCAGTCCATGTGCCAATGCACAGGCAAAACCCGCCTGACGCGATTGCCCGACAGAATAGCGCAGAACAACTGCCAGGCTTGGACCCGGCGTCATCGCACCCAGAACGCAAATGGTTGCAACAGACAACCAGGCGGCAAAGCTCATGACGTTTCCCTTTGGTGGCGCAGGTTTCAAACCCGCCTCGTTTAGCTGCAAAGCTAGCGGCTTGCCAGAACCGTTTCAACGGAAATGAACTATCGCTATGATGGCGCCCTGCGTCACCGCGCATATGGTTGAACAATTCCCGCAAATCACGGTTTTAAATGATGTTTCTGCTGCTCAAGAACGCCAATATTTTCGCCCCTGCCCCGATGGGCATCAATGATATCCTGATCTGTAACGATAAAATCATCGCCATCGCCCCGGATCTGGTTGTGTCGGTTCCGGGCGAAATCAAAACCATTGATCTTGGCGGCAAGCTAACAGTTCCGGGCTTTATTGACGGTCACGCCCATCTGATCGGGGGTGGCGGCGAAGGCGGATTTGCGACCAGAACCCCCGAAGTCGCGATTGGCAACCTGATCGAAGCGGGCATTACATCAATCTGTGGCCTGCTGGGCACTGATGCCGCCACCCGCCATATCGCATCGCTTTATGCCAAAACCAAAGCCCTTCAAACCGAGGGCATCTCGGCTTGGTTCTTTACCGGGGGCTATCGGGTGCCGTCCCCGACCCTGACCGGGAACATCGGCGATGACGTGACTTTCCTTGATGCCTGTATCGGCCTTAAGACCGCGATTTCCGATCATCGCAGCAGCCAAAGCACCATCGAGGAGCTTGCCCGGATCGCATCACAGTCGCGCATCGGCGGCATGACGTCGGGCAAGGCCGGCTCGGTTGTGGTCCATCTTGGCGATGGTGACGGGCATTTTGATCCGTTGATTGGCGTGATTGAAAATACTGAAATCCCGATTGCCCAGTTCATCCCGACCCATGTCAACCGCAAGCGCGCCTTGCTTGATGCCGCTAGGGACTGGGCAAAGCGGGGTGGCAACATCGATTTCACCACCGGGATTGATGCCGAACCCGATCCGGCCGGATCCGTTAAAACATCGACCGGCATTGCCGAATGCCTTGCCGATGGCGTGCCCCTTGATCGCATTTCGATGACCTCGGATGGCAATGGATCGCTTCCCGATTTTGATGCGCAAGGCAATATGATCGGCCTGACCGTTGCCGGATTTGACACTATACCGCGCGAATTTGCCGATCTTGTCGAACGCGAAAAGCTTGATATCACCACCGCACTTGCACCGATCACGCTCAATCCAGCCCGCATGCTGGGGCTCGATGGCTTCAAGGGACAGCTCAAGACCGGCTTTGATGCCGACATTCTTGTTCTTGACGATGCCCTGGCACCTGACACGGTGATTGCACGTGGCAAACCGGCAATGATCAGCAAGGAACGCCTGATCAAGGGCACGTTCGAGGCTTAAACACTGATATTTCGTTGAATTTGACTGTCAAAAGGCATCGAAACCGGCATATTCCCCCGGATCGGTGCCTTTTTATTGTCATATATGCCCGAATTAACGCGCAATAAGGTCAAACCCCGCTCGTATTTACCCGTCAAGCTTTTGCCAAGACACAGGCAAACCAATGACCTGTGCCAAAATGACGGAAAGGACACGAGAGATGCGACAGACAGCCATTACTCTGGCCGTTGCAAGCGCATTGGGGCTTTCAGCTTGTAGCGGATTGAATGACCGTAATCAGAAAATGCTCAGCGGTGCTGCAATTGGCGCCGGTGTTGGTGCTGTTGGCACCGTCATTACAGGTGGCTGCGTCACCTGTGGTGCCGTGATCGGCGGTGCCATCGGCACAGGTGCCGGTTACATCATGCATGAAAACGAGCAGGCCCGAAAATGATCAGAAAAATTATCCTTTTGACCGCAGCGCTCGGTCTTGCAGCGCCAATCGGCATTTCCACCCCGGCAAAGGCCGATCCACCACCATGGGCACCCGCCCATGGCTATCGCGCCAAGCAACATAAACACCATGGCGACAAGCACCGCTATAACTACCGGCCACGCGAAGATATCTTTGTCTCGAATGGAAGCTTCCTGCGCTGCAACCGTGACACAATCGGCGCACTGATCGGTGCCGGATCGGGTGCTGCACTCGGTTCGACCATCGGCAAAGGTGATGGGCGGACTGCAGCGATGATCGGTGGTGCCATTCTGGGCATGCTGGGTGGCTATAGTATCGGCCAAAGCCTTGATCAAAGTGATCTGGCCTGTACCGGTTATACCTTGCAAAATGTACCGGACGGACGGTCTGTGCGCTGGATCAATCCGGATTCGGGCAACAGCTATAATGTTATGCCCACCCGCAGCTGGCAAAACACCAGCGGACGCTATTGCCGTGAATATAGCGCAACCGCCGATATCGGCGGAAGACAGCGCGAAACATACGGCACCGCATGCCGTCAGCCCGATGGATCCTGGCAAATTGTGTCATAAAGACGCGTCTTTACGTCGATAGATCAATTGGGAATTTCTCCCGCGAAAGCCCGGCACAGCCGGGCTTTTTTCATACTTTTCATCCAATTTTTGCATCTTAAAGTCACTTGAAATCAATGCCTTATTCGTCGTGCATATACCCTTTTCGTAATTTGATTTACGTTAACGTCACTTTGTATTACAGTCAGACAACAAACATAAAAAAATACAATCAAATATGAGGGAGGCGTTCGTGGATGACATCCTCGACACCGTAAAGGAAAAGCTGCCACAGCTGCGCGGTCTTAATGCCGTTGTTGCGTTTGACTGCGGCGATGACGGACATATCGTTGTCGATGCCACCGGTGATGAGCCGGTGATCAGCGACGATGATCTGTCGGATGCGGACTGCATTCTGAAAATCAAGAAAGCCAACCTCGAAAAACTGATCGCCGGAAAACTCGATCCGATGCTTGCCTTCACTTTGGGCAAACTCAAGATCAAGGGATCCATGGGAGTAGCGGCAAAACTGTCATCCATGCTGGACTGACAAGGGCCGAAACGATCCGTTCTGCGGGGGAAACATGCGGCAACGCATCTGGAAACGTAGCGTATCAGCTTTGATCACGGGTATTTTCACCCAATGTGCCGTTCTTTCGATGGCATCTGCGGGGGAAGTCCTGAATTTCCGCGTTCTCAAGGACGGGGAACCCATCGGCTATGAAAAAGTCGAAATCACGCCGACAGCATCTGGTCGCACCGTCAGGGTTGAGACTCTGACCGACGTCAGCGTGCTGTTTCTGAAATTCCATTATGACCACCAGCGCACCGAGCAATGGCACGGTGACAAGCTGGTTTCGGTCGAAATCACCACCAATGATGACGGCACACACTACACCTGGCAGGCAAGCTATGACGAAGACTGCTATCAGCTCGCTGGCAAAGGTGTCGGGAAACGGGATGCCTGTGATGGTGCCTGGCCACTCAGCCTGTGGTCCGAGGACATCACGGTAAAAACCGATCTCTATAGCGTCATCAATGCCGAACCTTACGGGGTTCACACCCGAAAGGTCGGTACAGAAAATGTGACGGTCGAAAACCGGGAAACACCGGCGACCCATTACATCATGTCGGGCGATATCGAGCGTGACCTTTGGTATGGTCCCGACGGGAAACTTCTGAAAACAAGCTTTAAAAGAAAGGGTTACGACATCGACTTTATCCGGGTTGATGCGATGACCCTTCAACAATAAAAGCGGGCGTTTTGAATCAAGAATTTGAAGCGTTAAAAGATTAAGGGAGAAACAGATGTCTAAGCTCAAGATGAGCTGCCTTGCGGGGGCAGCTTCGGGTACAGCAATTCTTTGTGCACTGGCGACCATCGGTACTGCACATGCATCGGGTTTTCAGGTCCGCGAAACCAGCGGCACCCTGCAAGGCTCAAGCTTTGCAGGCATGACAACCCTGTCAACCGATGCCTCGACCATGTCCTACAATCCCGGCACCGTCGGCCAGTATGATGAAACGACCTATAGCGCCGGTGTCACGGTTATCCGCCCGGTTGCCAAGGCGAAAAACACCCTTGCAACTGACGGGTCAAGAACAAGCATTGCCCAGACAGGTGGCGGCTACAAGGATATGGCACAGGATGCCGCAGTGCCAAACGCACATGCCGTCTGGAAACTGAATGAGAATATCAATCTTGGTGTTTCCATTACCTCTCCCTGGGGGTTGGTCACTGACAACGATTCCGATTTCAGCGGACGTTTCTTTGGGACAACTTCGAAGATCAAGACCGTCAATATCAAGCCCGTCGTCGCATACCGGTTTGACAATGGCCTGAGCATCGGTGCCGGTCCGCAAATCCAGCGTTTCGAAGCCCGTTTGGACAAGGCTGTTGCCTCACTTGCTGGTGCAAAAACAGAAGGCAACTCATCACTTAAGGGCGATGATGTCGGCTATGGCTGGACAGCTGGTTTGAACTGGGAACTGACAGAAGCCACCCGTCTTGGCCTGTCCTATAACTCCGAGGTCGAGCACAAGCTTGAAGGCACGATCAAGTTTGACAGTGCCGCCAAGGGTCTTTTGACCCCCTATACGGACCGTAATGCCACAGCCAAAATCACAACCCCGGAGGCCGTCGCATTCGGGATGTCTCACGATCTCAATGATCAGTGGACTTTGATGGGTGATGTACAATGGACCAACTGGAACTCGGTCGGCGAACTGGTGTTCAACTATGATGGTCTGATCAACAGCAACCTCGCCACAAGCAGCAGCACCACCGAATATTACAACTGGGGCACGTCCTGGTTCGGGGCACTTGGTGCACGGTACCAGTATGATGAAAACTGGGCCTTTACCGGCGGTGTTGCCTATGACGAAACCCCGATCAAGACCCGCAACCGCAATGTGCGCCTGCCGGATTCCAATCGCTACTGGGTATCGTTTGGCACCAGCTACAAGGTTGCTGACTGGGTCGCTTTCAATCTTGGCTACACGCATATCTTCGCTGATACGGCACGCGTCGATCATACCTCGGCAGCACTTGGCAATTATGCAGCCGATTACGAGGCCAGCGTCGATATCATCGCTCTACAGGCGAATTTCAAATTCTGATCTGTTATAATGCTTGGCACGGGGTGGCAGTTGCCACCCCGACCGGGCTGCTTTTTTTTGCCCGCAAAGTGACGTTAACGTAATGGAGTTAACGCAAGTGAACAAAGTAAACGTCCAAGAAGCTCCCATCCTGATGAATGGCGTTGATATCAGCACGCCAGTTCACACACGTCGGGTCCACGAAATTTTTGATAGTGCCGCGGCGCGTTTTCCGCTGCGGCCCTGCCTGGATTTTCTGGGCCGGATTTATGATTACAAAACCATCGCCGATCAGATTGATCGCGCTGCCGAAGGTTTCAAGCAGCTCGGCGTGCGCAAGGGGGACAAGGTTGGTCTTTGTCTGCCCAACACGCCTTATTATGTCGTGTGTTATTATGCGATCCTGAAATGCGGCGGCGTGGTGGTAAATTTCAATCCGCTTTATGCCAAACGCGAGATTGCCTATCAGATCGAGGATTCCGGCTGTCGCCTGATGGTAACGCTGAACCTTAAACAGATCTATCCCAAGGTCGCGGCATGCCTTGATGAAACCTGCCTCAAACGCATCGTTGTTTGCGAAATGAGCAGCATCCTGCCACCGGTTAAAAGCGTTCTGTTTTCGCTGTTCAAACGCAGTGAACTGGCCGACGTACCGACCGACTTGCGTCACATCCCCTATGACCGGGTGATTGGCTGCAAGCCGATTGATACGGTGGTTGACGTCGCAGTCAATGACCTGGCTGTTCTGCAATATACCGGCGGCACCACCGGACGCCCCAAGGGCGCGATGCTGACCCACGCCAATCTCAGTGCCAATGTCGATCAGCTGACACGCTGGATGCCGGACGCCAATCCGGGACATGAAGTCACCCTGTGTGTTTTGCCGTTCTTCCATGTTTTTGCCATGACCGTGGCGCTGAATACATCAATCAATCTGGGGGCGGAGCTTGTTCTGCATCCCCGGTTTGAACTGGGAGCCCTTCTGAAATCGCTTGATAAAAAAAGAGCGACAATCTTTCCCGGCGTGCCAACCATCTATACCGCGATCAATAATTCGCCCGAGACCCCAAAGCACGATCTGTCTCATATTCGTTGTTGTATCTCAGGGGGTGCGCCCCTTCCGGTCGAGGTCAAACACCGGTTTGAAGAAATCACCGGGTCAAAGGTGGTCGAGGGATATGGCCTGTCTGAAGCAAGCCCGGTTTGCAGCTGTAACCCGGTCAAAGGGGAAAACAAGGAAGGCTCTATCGGGCTTCCAATGCCCTGCACCGAGATCGAAATCCGTTCTCTTTCCAACCCGGAACTGGCCATGCCTTTTGGTGAAAAAGGCGAGGTTTGCATCCGCGGACCACAGGTCATGCCCGGTTACTGGCAAAACGAAACAGCAACCCGTGAAACCTTTATCGATGGCTGGTTGCGGACCGGTGATGTCGGTTATCAGGATGATCAGGGATATACATTCCTTGTTGATCGCCTGAAGGATGTCATTCTGTGCAGCGGATACAATGTCTATCCGCGCGCCATCGAAGAAGCACTTTATCTGCATGACCAGATCGCCGAAGTCACCTGCATCGGCGTGCCGGACAAATATCGCGGACAAGCCCCCAAGGCTTTTGTTCGCCTGAAAGACGGTGTCACCGGGATTACCCCCGATGATCTCCGCGCGTTTCTGGACGACAAGATTTCAAGAATCGAAATGCCACGCGAAATCGAAATTCGCGAAGAGCTTCCAAAAACCATGGTCGGCAAACTGTCGAAAAAGGAACTGGTCGAGGAAGAACGTCTGAAGAGAGAGGGGAAAACGTCTTAAAAAAACAATACGTTAACGTCGCATCACACACAACGGAAAAAATCCAAGTGACGTTAACGTAAACTAATTGACGTTAAGATAAAAATATATACGATAAGGGGCGAAAGATGACCAAACTTGATGACCGGTTTTATACCGTTCCCGAACTGGCGAAGGATTTGGGGATTACGCCGCGCACTATCCGGTTTTACGAGCAAAAAGGCCTTGTAAATCCGCAACGTGCAGGTGCCACCCGGATCTATACCCGCCAGGACCGCGCAAAACTGTTGATCATTCTGCGTGGCAAGCGACTGGGCTTCAGCCTCAATGAGATCGCTGATTACCTTGATCTCTACGGGGCAGACCCGACACAGGCAGAACAGATCAAAATGCTGCTTGGGCGCGTCCGGGAACGGATTTCTGATCTGGAAGAACAACGCCAGGCACTGGACATCACGTTGGATGAATTGCGCGATATCGAACAACAATCGATTGATGCGCTCGAAGAAAAAGGAATCGATCCGGTTTCGTAACAAGTTCCCCGGATCAGAGGACAGCTCAGGAAGGAAGACATAGCCATGACCAACGCCGTTATTGCCGGATATGTCCGGTCGCCCTTTACCCCGGCCCGCAAAGGGGCCCTTGCCAAGGTTCGTCCCGATGACCTGGCGGCACAGGTCGTTAAAGGTCTGGTGGAAAAGACCGGCATTGATCCCAATGCCATCGAAGACCTCATTCTTGGCTGTGCTTTCCCCGAAGGCGAACAGGGTTTCAACGTTGCCCGCCTGATTACCTTTATTGCCGGTCTTCCGCGCTCGGTCGCGGGTGTCACCGTCAACCGTTTCTGCGGGTCATCCATGCAGTCGATCCATCAGGCCGCCGGTGCAATCGCCATCGGTGCCGGTGATGCCTTCATTTGTGCCGGTGTCGAAAGCATGACACGCGTTCCGATGATGGGCTTCAACCCGCTGCCGAACCCTGAACTTTATAAAGCCATGCCAGAAGCCTATATGGGCATGGGCGATACGGCTGAAAATGTCGCGGCAAAATACAGCCTGACACGCGCCGATCAGGAAGCTTTTGCGGTTGAAAGCCACAAGCGCGCCGCAGCGGCACAGGCTGCTGGCAAGTTCGTTGATGAAATCATCCCGATTCAGACCAGAGACGGTGTTGTCTCCGAAGACGGCTGTATTCGTGGTGAAACCACCGCCGAAAGCCTTGCCGATCTGAAACCGGCCTTCCGTGCCGATGGTGTTGTTACTGCGGGCACGTCTTCGCCGCTGACCGATGGCGCATCTGCGGTGCTGGTATGTTCCGAAGAATTCGCTGCCAAAAACGGCCTGACCCCGATTGCACGTATCAAATCGGTTGCCGTTGACGGCTGCCTGCCAGAAATCATGGGCATTGGTCCGGTGGGGGCCTCGAAAAAGGCACTGGCACGCGCCGGTCTGACGGCGGCCGACATTGATGTCACCGAACTGAACGAAGCATTTTCGTCCCAGGCAATAGCAAGCATTTCCGATCTCGGTCTTGATGCTGCCAAGGTCAATATTGATGGCGGTGCGCTGGCCATCGGTCATCCGCTGGGTGCTACCGGTGCACGTATTGTCGGCAAGGCCGCAGCCATCCTGAAACGTGATGGCGGCAAATATGCGCTGGCCTCGCAATGCATTGGCGGGGGTCAGGGGATCGCGACCATTCTGGAGGCGATGTAATGACCACCATCAAACAGGTCGCCGTTATCGGCGCCGGCGTGATGGGCGCGGGGATCGCTGCCCATATCGCCAATTCAGGGACTCCTGTCCTGTTGCTTGATATCGTTCCCGAAGGTGCCAAAAACCGCAATGCGGTTGCCGAGGGTGCGGTTGCCAAGATGCTTAAAACCGATCCGGCACCGTTCATGTCCAAACGGGTCGCCAAGCTGATCACCTGCGGCAATATCGAGGATGACCTTGATAAGATCGCCAAATGTGACTGGATCATCGAAGCCGTCATCGAACGCCTTGATATCAAACAGGACCTTTATCGCAAGATTGATGCGGTCCGTGCCCGTGGATCGGTTGTGTCGTCGAACACCTCGACCATTCCGCTGGCCACCCTGATTGGCGGCATGGATGACAGCTTTGCGCAGGATTTCATCATCACCCATTTCTTCAACCCGCCGCGCTATATGCGTCTGCTGGAACTGGTTGGATCGGGAGTCACCCGTGATGGCGTGATTGACATGGTTACCGATTTTGCTGATCGCAAACTGGGCAAGACCTGTGTCACCTGCCATGACGAACCGGGCTTCATTGCCAACCGTCTGGGCGTTTACTGGATTCAGGCCGCCATGGTCGAAGCCATGGACCGCCAACTGACCGTCGAAGAAGCCGACAGCGTGATCGGTCGCCCGTTTGGTATTCCCAAGACCGGCGTGTTTGGCCTGATGGATCTGGTTGGTCTTGATCTGATGCCCCATGTGCAATCAAGCATGGCGGGCCTTCTTGATAAGTCCGATCCATTCCACGCCATTTATCGCGAAAGCGCGCTGGTCAGCAAACTGATCGCCGATGGCTATACCGGTCGCAAGGGCAAAGGTGGTTTTTACCGCCTGAACCGTGAAGGCGGGGAAAAGATCAAGGAGTCAGTTGATCTTCAGTCTGGTGAATTCTCCAGGTCCAAAAAGGCCCGCTTGGGTAGCGTTCGTGCCGCTGGCAAGGACCCGCGCAAGATGATGGAAGCCGATGACAAGGGCGGCCAGTATGGGCGCGCTGTCATGGGCAAGACCCTTGCTTATGCTGCTTTCATTGCCGAGGCAGCAGCCAATTCCATCGTCGATGTCGATGATGCGATGAAGCTGGGTTATGCATGGAAAACCGGCCCGTTCGAGCTGATCGATGCCATTGGGGTTGATGCCCTGATTTCGATGCTTGAAGAAGACGGTGTTGAAGTCCCGGCATTGCTCAAAAAGGCTTCTGGCAAATCGTTCTACAAGGTCGAGGATGGTGATCTTTACTATCTTGGCTTTGATGGCAACTACGCCAAGGTTACCCGCCCGGATGGGGTTCTTCTGCTTGAAGACATCAAACGCAAATCCGAACCGGTTGCCGGTAACCGTGCTGCATCGCTTTGGGATATTGGCGATGGCGTCGCCTGCCTTGAATTCCATACCAAGATGAATGCCCTTGATGCTGATGTTCTGGGCGCCATCAAAACGTCTATCCGGACTGTCAAAAAGCAGTTCAAGGCGATGGTGATCTATAACGAGGCCAGCAATTTCTCGGCCGGTGCAAATCTTGGTCTGGCCTTGTTTGCGGCCAATATCGCCGCATGGCCGGAGATCGAGAACCTTGTTGAAACCGGTCAGGAAACCTACAAGGCGCTGAAATATTCGTCCTTCCCGGTCGTGGGCGCACCAAGTGGTCTTGCCCTTGGCGGCGGATGTGAAGTTCTGCTTCATTGCGATGCAGTTCAGGCACATGGCGAAACCTATATCGGGCTGGTTGAGCCCGGTGTCGGCCTGATCCCGGCTTGGGGCGGATGCAAGGAAATGATCCGTCGCTGGGCCGAGAACCCGAAATTCGTCAAGGGTCCGATGGCCCCGAGTGCCAAGGCATTCGAGATCATCTCGGTCGCAACCGTTGCCAAATCGGCAATGGAAGCCAAGGAAAACCTGTTCTTCCGCGAAACAGACGGCATCACCATGAACCGCAACCGTTTGCTGGCTGATGCCAAGGAACGGGCACTTTCGATGGTCGATGGTTACGAAGCCCCCGAAGAATTCACCTATCGCCTGCCGGGCGAAGCAGCCCGTGTCGCCTTTGAAATGGCGGTCGATGGTTTCCATCGTCTGGGCAAGGCAACCGATTATGACCGTGTGGTTGCCGGTGAACTGGCACGGGTTCTTGCCGGTGGTGACACCGACGTAACCGAAGAACTTTCCGAAGACGATATTCTTGAACTGGAACGCGAAGGCTTCATGCGTCTGGTCCGTAACGAAGGCACCATGGCCCGGGTAGAGCATATGCTTCTGACCGGCAAGCCGTTGCGCAACTAGGCAGGTCCAGGAGGAAACAGAAATGGCTGAATATAAAGCACCCCTGCGCGATATGCGCTTCGTCCTGACCGAGCTGTTTGATTACAACGACATCAATCAGATGCCCGGTTGCGAGGATTTCACCCCCGACGTCGTTGAAGCGGTTCTCCAAGAGGCTGCCAAGGTCTGCGAGGAGGTCCTGTTCCCGATCAACCGGTCGGGCGACGAGGAAGGCTGCACCTGGGATGACGGGGTTGTCACCACCCCCAAAGGTTTCAAGGAAGCCTATCAGACCTTTGCCGAAGGCGGCTGGACTGGCATTGCCTGTGATCCGACCTATGGCGGTCAGGGCGCACCAAAATCCATCAATGCCTTGGTCGAGGAAATGATCTGTTCGACCAACCTGTCCTTCGGGATGTATCCGGGCCTGTCGTTTGGTGCCTATGCCGCCCTGCATAGCCACGCCTCGGACGAACTCAAGGACAAATATCTTCCGAAAATGGTCGAAGGCACCTGGTCGGGCACCATGTGTCTGACCGAACCGCATTGCGGTACCGATCTTGGCATCATCAAGACCAAGGCCGAACCGCTTGATGACGGGTCCTATGCGATTTCCGGCACCAAGATTTTCATCTCGGCGGGTGAACACGACCTGACCGAAAACATCATCCATCTGGTTCTGGCAAAACTGCCCGACGCCCCCAAGGGCACCAAGGGTATTTCCCTGTTCCTTGTCCCGAAATTCATGGTGGGCGATGACGGATCGCTGGGGGATCGCAACGCGGTGAAATGCGGTTCCATCGAACACAAGATGGGCATCAAGGCATCATCGACCTGTGTCATGAACTTTGACGGTGCCATCGGTTATCTGGTCGGCGAACCCCATCAAGGGATGCCCGCCATGTTCACCATGATGAACCAGGAACGTTTGTCGGTTGGCATTCAGGGTCTTGGACTTGGCGAAGCGGCCTATCAGGGCGCACGCGCCTATGCCAAGGATCGCCTTCAGGGCCGCGCACTTACCGGTGCGAAATCCCCCGACAAGGCAGCGGACCCGATCATCGTGCATCCCGATGTGCGTCGCATGCTTCTGACCGCCAAGGCCACCAATGAAGGCTGTCGCGCGATGGGCATGTGGGTTGCCCGCGCCCTTGATATGGCCAAGCATCACGCCGACCCGGTCAAACGTGAAGAGGCCGACGAGTTCGTTCAGCTGATGACACCAATCGTCAAGGCACTGTTCACCGATTGGGGCTTTGATAACACCAACCTTGGTGTGCAGGTCTTTGGCGGTCACGGTTACATCCGTGAATGGGGCATGGAACAATATGTTCGCGACGCCCGCATTGCCCAGATTTACGAGGGCACGAACGGCATTCAGGCCCTTGACCTTGTCGGTCGCAAAATGCCGACCAAGGCCGGTCGTTACCTGCGCCGCTTCTTCCATCCGGTTCAGGAATATATCGAAGCCAATGTGTCCAAGGACGGGCTTGGCGACTTTGTCCAGCCACTGGCAAAGGCCTTCATGCGTCTGCAACAGGCCACTGGCGAACTGGCGCAACGCGGCATGAAAAACCCGAATGAAGCCGGTGCCGCTGCAACCGAATTCCTGCGTCTGTTCGGTCTGGTGGCCGTCGGCTTTATGTGGGCCCGCATGGCCGAGATCGCATTGGCCAAGCAGGATGATGACCCGGAAGGCTTCTATAAAGCCAAGCTGATCACGGCAAAGTTCTATATGGAACGCATTTTGCCGCAATCCGGTGCCCTGTTCAGTCAGATGATGTCGGGTTCCTCGACCATGATGGCATTGGACGAGGAGCTGTTCTGATCATGGCACCGGGCCGCACATATCGTCAGATCGCATCACTGGACGGAGCAGCGTCGTGAACCTGATTTTCCGACTGATCCGTGTTGTGATCCTGTCCTTGTTGCGGCCCCGCCTTTATCCGCTTGATCCGTCGAGCTTGCAGTTTCGCGCATGGCCGCTGGACCTTGATATCAATGTCCATATGACCAATTCGCGGTATTTCGCCCTGATGGATCTGGGCCGGACCGAACTGATTGTGCGCAATGGTATCGCCAAGCAGGTGTTCAAGCACAAATGGCAACCGGTTGTTTCGGGCACCACCATGCGGTTCAAACGCGCGATCAAGCCGTTTCAGAAATTCTCGCTCGAAACCCAGGCACTCTATTGGGATGACAAGGGTTTCTATCTGGAACAACGCTTTGTCGCCAAGGGCAAGACACTCGCCCTTGGTGTCGTTAAGGCCGTCTTTGTCGGACCCGAGGGCATCATCCCGCCCGAGGAAGTCTGTCGTCGGGTCGGTGCGGATCAAACCTCACCGATCATGCCCGACTGGCTATCCGGATGGCCGGATATGGAAAGTGCAATCGAAGCCCGACTTGCGATCTAAGGCACGCGATCAATAAAGCGGAAAACACCGCGGGAGGAAGTCACATGACGTCAAATGAAGCTGTATTGCTGAATATGTCCGACGAGATCGCAACGATCACACTGAACCGGCCGGACCGGATGAATGCCCTTGATCAGTCGATGGTCCAAGGATTGTCCGACGCCCTTGATCAGATCGAAGCCGGGATTTCGCAAATCGGTGCGGTGATCATCGAAGGATCGGGGGGCACATTCATGGCGGGCGGTGATGTGAAATTCTTCCATCAGATGTCCCAATCCCCCGCCAACGAAGCCCGGCCAGTCATCGAAGCCATGATCAATCGCGTTCATGACATCATCACCCGCATCAACGCCCTTCCCTGCCCGGTTATCGCCAAGCTTGAAGGGGCGGTTGCCGGATTTGGCATCAGCCTGATGAATGCCTGTGATCTTGCGGTCGCCGCCGAGGAAACGGTTTTCACCCTTGCCTATATCCATATCGGCACCTCGCCCGACGGCGGATCAACCCATTCACTGACCCGTCTGGTCGGCATGAAAAAGGCCAAGGAAATTGCCCTTCTTGGGGATCGTTTCAGTGCAGACGAAGCCCATGATTGCGGCCTGATCAACAAGGTTGTGCCCGCCGATCTGCTGGCATCGGCAACAGCAAAATATGCAACCCGTCTGGCATCCGGCCCGCGTGGTGCGATTGCCCGGACCAAGGCACTTCTTAATGCCGCCCCCGAGGCCGGTCTTGCCGATCAGCTCGCAGCCGAAGCCAAAGCCTTCGCCGATTGCGCCATAAGCAACGATTTCCGCGAAGGCGTCACCGCCTTTGTCGAAAAACGTCAGCCCCGCTTTGGCAAATCATAAAGAGAATTCAGGGAACAGAAGTAATGGCCACACTTAAAGGCAAAACACTTTTCATCACCGGCGCATCGCGTGGCATCGGCAAGGAAATCGCCCTTCGTGCAGCGCGCGACGGGGCCAATGTCGCCATCATTGCCAAAACCGATGAACCGCATCCGAAACTGCCCGGCACCATCCATAGTGCTGCCGCCGAGATCGAGGAAGCCGGTGGCAAGGCGCTCCCGCTTAAGACCGATATCCGCGAAGAAGACCAGGTCGCCGAGGCCGTTGCCAAAACCGTCGAAACATTCGGCGGCATAGATATCCTGATCAACAATGCCAGCGCGATCAATCTGACGCCGACTTTGCAAACACCGATGAAACGCTTTGACCTGATGCATCAGGTCAATACGCGGGCAACCTTTGCCTGCGCGCAAGCCTGCCTGCCACATCTGTTGAAATCGGATAACCCGCATATCCTGACCATGTCGCCACCGCCGAACCTGTCACCGCAATGGTTTGCCAATCACACGGCCTATACCATTTCGAAATACGGCATGAGTCTGGTCACCCTGGGTCTGGCCGCCGAATTTGCCGATGAAGGCGTTGCTGTGAACTCTCTTTGGCCCGTCACGGTGATTGAAACAGCAGCGCTAAACATGATCCCCGGTCTGGAACAGGGCCGCGCACGCACGCCGCAAATTCTGGCCGATGCGGCGCATGCGATCCTGACGGCACCGTCACGGGATGTGACTGGCGGGTTCTTTACCGATGAGTCCGTCCTTGAAGCCATCGGCATTACCGATTTTGAACCCTACAACCTGACGCCGGGCAAAGCGCCCTATCCGGACTTCTTCCTTGAGCTTGATCGCAATGGAAAGAACGACCCGCAGGTTGACAGGCTTCTTACGAAACTGGGCAGTTTTCACAAGGCTGCCTGACGATTTGGCGTCGGGGAAGTGTGTGCCCCGACGTCTGGTAGGGGCCTGATTTGACGAACGTGGATGATCCACACGGAAAATCGGGCTCTCTCGCCCGCTGAACTAAACCCGCCCTTTGGGCGGGTTCTTTTTTGGGAAAATGCCGTCAGCCACACATAAAGACACCGCCACATGACGGGCGGTGCCTACCTTCGCAGAAACGCATTAACGTTGAGGGTAAAGATGAAAAAGCGTAAGGCGCGAAGGATTTACCGGGTTACGAAGCCCGGCGTTCAAGTGCCCGCTTTTCCAGTGATTGGCGCGGCATCTCGCAAGCCTTAAGGCTTGGTGTCGGCAACATCATTTGTACCGAAAGAGCCATGGCAAGATCACGATGATCACCGTCCTGATCAAGGAACCGGCTTGACCAGATGCCATCACGGTTGGCCGAAAGAAACGCACAGCGCAACATCGAAAACGACGCCGAACCATAGCAATCCTGCTGACCGGTCACACGTGTCAGCCAGTCGGCAATCGCGTCATGTGCTGCCTGATCAAGAATATCCTGCATATTTGCCCGATCATGGGCCGCAACGCTGTCAGCCGCCAGTGCTTCGCGCAAGGCATTGATCATGCGCTGTTTTGCCTGTGCGTCGGACAATCCGAAAGACCGAAGCCAGGCGCGCGCGGTGTCTTCAATCAGACGGGTCATCGCCGCCGACTCAAATGCGGCATAGGAAAAACCCTGTGATGCAACGGTCATGTCGGTCATGTATTCGGCCCTCCGGGCAGTAAACGATCATCGGCAATTAACGCTTCGTTAAGAATAAGCTTCGCCGAAAAAACGCGGGATAATTTGCTCGAATCTGGGCGTTTTTGTGGCGCACAAGATTCCATTAAAACAATTACTTGATCGGACTGTTGGTCCGTTCAGGGCCCGTTGACATCCCGCCCTGCCATGATCTGGTCCAGCGGCTTGACCGGCCAGGACAGGATCAGGATTTTTTCATCCCGGGTCAGGCTTTCAATCCCCAGACGCGCAAGTTTTTCATAGATGATCCCGATTTCAATCGTCGTGCGCGCATCCGGTTTGCGTACCGGAAGCAATGCCGAATGCAGCGCATTGGCATAAGGATCCTCGATCAGGCGCATCAGGCCGTCCTTGACGTCACCCCCGGCAAGCTCCGAACCGATCCGGGCAAGTGCGCGCAGCTCATCGGGGCTGTCATATTCTTCCGGTGTCAGGAAAAGCTTCATCCGGCGTGCCAGCTTGCCAATCGCAAGGCTGCTTGAATAATGGGTCAGCCAGGGCGACAGAACCAGACCGGCCAGAATGGGCGACAGCCACCAGAAAAACGCCGTGTCGACAAATACCGCGATCGCCCCCCAGATGAGGCCGATCACAATGATCGTCCGATGGGTTTTAAGGGCCGCTTTGAATGGCACACCGGCATCATCGCGTTCCTGCGCATCCCAGCCAACCTGATTGCCGGTCAAAACCGAAAACACGAACTGAGAATGCAGCATCATCATGATCGGCGCTTGCAAGGCGGAATAGACGGTTTCCAGCAAACCACTGACCAAAACCATGACGCCACCATACTTTTTGCGGTCGCGTCCCAGACATACCATCAGGATCGAGATGATCTTGGGCAGAACCAGCATGCCAATGGTAAAGATCAGCAGAACCAGCATTTCAAACGACCGGTCCACCGGCCATTGCGGGAACATGGTGAAATGCCCCGGGAAGAAGCTATAGGTCAGTTGCGTGTTTTGCAGGGTCGCAATGGTCGAGCTGAGCAACAAAAGCAGCCAGAGCGGCGATGAAACAAAGCTCATCACACCCATAAAGAAATGCAAACGGCTGAGCGGTTTGAATCCGTGCGCCACCATCAGGCGCGCATGCTGCATATTGCCCTGACACCAGCGGCGGTCGCGAATGGCAAAGTCAATCAGGTTCGGCGGCAATTCTTCCCAGCTGCCTTCAAGCTGCGGGATCAGCCAGCACCGCCATCCGGCCTTGCGCATAAAGGCGGCCTCGACAAAATCATGGCTCAGGATATGACCACCCATTGGCGGTTTTCCCGACAGAACCGGAAGACCACAACATTCGATAAAGGCCTTGGTGCGAATGATCGCATTATGGCCCCAATAGTTCGAACTGCCCATGCACCAGAATGACAAACCCGCCGACATGGTCGGCCCATGCACGCGCGAAATGAACTGCAAAATGCGCGCAAACAGGGTCTGACGTCCGGTCGGCTGCGGCGGACTTTGAATGATCCCCGCATCGGGGTTGTTTTCCATCAGATAGGCCATATTCACCATGGCCTCGCCCGACATCACACTATCGGCGTCAAACACGATCATATGATCGTAATTGGCCGCATAGGTTTCACAGAATTCCTTGAGATTTCCGGATTTGCGTTCGGTATTCTCGGTCCGGCGGCGGAAGAATATCTTGCCGCGCGCATTCAGGTCAGTACAGGCCTTCGCCCATGCCAGTTCCTCGGCAATCCAGATATCGGGATCACGGGTATCAGACAAAACAAAGAAATCAAACGCATCAATTTCGCCGGTCTCGGCCAGACTTTCGTAACTGGCGCGAAGCCCTGCAAAAACGCGATTGGGGTCTTCGTTATAGACCGGGATGACGACAACGTTTTTGGATCGCAGTGACCCTTTGCGCACAATCGGTTTAAGCCGCTTGAGCGTAATCGCATCAAGCTTCAGACCGCGCAGGATCAATCCGACAATCCCGGTAAAGAAGGACAGCGAAATCCAGGCAAAGTTGATGGTAAAGAACGCCACCACCACCATTTCCATGATGGTCAGCTGATCCGCACCCAGAACATCGGCCATCAACCATGCGGCATAGGCCGTTGCGGCAATCGAGGCCCCGAACAAAAACAGACGTCGTTGACCAACGCCCGGTCCACGCAACTGGACGGTCGGATCACATATGGTTGTCTGGGTCTTGTCATTTGCCGGGTCAGAAATCTGACTCATCTGCATTTACCTGATTGTCGCGTCATTCATAAAGGCACGGGATCACGGGCGGGCCGGTTCTGGTTCAAAAGACCCAGGGCATGGTCCATGTTTCGCTCAGGACCTTGTCCTTGTGCAAAAGGAAAACCCGCAAGTTACTTGAAGCCGCATCACCATTGACCAGATCAAAGAACACGCGTACGCCGCCATTTTCGGGGTCCGGCATCACGCGGATATTCTCAAGCCTGCCTTCCGATGCGCTGACATCTGCGTGCAGGTTCTTGGTATCCTTGATGAAATAATCCAGATCACCACCGGCAAAATTCAAAACAAACCGCGCCCGACCCGCGTCATCATCGCCTTGCGATGCAATCCGCATCAGGCGCGTGTCGGTGGCCTGTGCCAGATCATGCAATCCACCACCGTCGCGCATTGCGGTGATGCTGTATTCCATTGTCATCTCGTCGCCTGCAACCGGTTTGGTTTCAGGCACCCAATAGGCAACGATATTATCGTTGGTTTCAGACGGGCTGGGAATTTCGACCAGTTCGACATGGCCCTTGCCCCATTTGCCCCTGGGCTTTACCCAATATCCGGGCTGGCGATCAAACCGGCGATCAAGGTCCTGATAATGGTCAAAATTCCGGTCGCGCTGCAAAAGTCCGAACCCGATGGGATTTTCATCCAGAAACGAGCTCATCTGAAGATGAACCGGGTTATCAAGCGGTCGCCACAACCATTCACCGCGCCCGTTATTGATCAGAAGCCCGTCACTTGAATGCACCTCGCCGCGATAGTCATCAAACGACCGGCGACGCTGTTCACCAAACAGGAACATGCCATTAAGCGGCGCAATGCCGATCTTTTCCACACCATCGCGGAAAAACAGATTGGCTTTCACATCGGCCTGACTGCGCGTACCCGGTTTGATGTCAAACCGGAAGGCACCGGTAACGCGTGCACTGTCGAGAAGGCCATAGACCGTGATCGTCTGATCGCCCTTTTTGGGTTCGACGATCCAGAATTCCTTGAAGACCGGGATTTCCTCGCCGGTTGGTCCGGCAAGATCAATCGCAAGGCCGCGCGCCATCTGGCCAATAGACTGTCCTTCGCCCTGAAGGCGGAAATAGGACGCGCCAAGGAACCGGGTCAGTTCATCGCTGCTATCAACGTTGGATAACGGATAGCGCAGACGGAAACCGGCATAGCCCTGTGTCGAGAAATCATTGCCCGACAGGCCCGTCTTGCCGAAATCAAACAGACCGGCCGAAAACGGAATGACCTGTACTTCGCCGTCGCGCACCAGATTGATCGCAACCGGCACATCATACATGTTGCCCGGATGGAACAGCTCGAGCGAGAAATCCGAATTATCGGGATTAAAGAAGGCGCGCTGCGACTTGAAGCGGATCTGGTCGTAATCATCAGAACCCAGATTGGCCAGAACATCGGGCAATTCGCGATGCGGATTTTCAAACGGTGCCTTGGCCAGATTACGCGCCCGATCAATCACCATTTCCGGATCAAACATGACCGGTGCGCTCACGACAGGTTTTTGCTCATCCTCGGACGGTGGCGTGCCCGGTGCTGCATCATTTTCCTGGCTATCGGTTACGGTTACGGCTTCATCGCCCGCATTCTGCGGTGCTGCTGTTTCCGGCGCTGCAGCGGGTGCAACAGGCCCGGACGCGTCTGATACCGATGCTGCCGCCGGATCAGTCGTTACGGCTGCAGGGTCATTGGCCTGTGCATATGCCGGCAATGACGCGCCAAGCAAAACAGTTCCGGACGCCAAAGCAACCAGAAAAACATGTTTTAGGGCCAGCGCTGTGCGCTGAGGAAAATATTGCGTCATGCCTGTATACGCTACCAACCATTGGATTTTTTCGATTTGTTGATTGTGCTTGTGCACAAAAAACAGGGCAGGAATGTGTCGCCATCAGGGAAAGAATCCGCAAAGCCCGAACTGGCACTCCGCCATGACAGAATGCTCTATACCCGGATGTCGATTGCACGAAACGCCATTTTTGCATGGGCTATCCCCCTGAAATGCGGTGATTTGCATCTTGACAGAATCCGGAAATCCACAGGTGCCCTTTGGCCTGACTCGCAACAGTTCAAAAAAGAAAAGGCCGACCCATTTCTGGGCCGGCCGGGTATTCAGATGACTGCGAATGCCGATCTGAAAATCTGTTCTGTAATCAGTAGCCAACCGCACAACCATCCTTGCGCGGATCAGAACCAGCCACATATCCGGCATCGGTCTTGGCAATCAGCTGAGCGCCCCCAAAACCGAAATTGGTGCTGTCAGGTGCCTCGACCTTGATCGCATGCCCCTTGGCCTTCAGGGCCTCGATCACATCAGCACCGACCGAGGCTTCAACAGCGACCTCAAGCCCCGAAAGAGCCTGCCAGCGCGGTGCATCGACAGCCGTTTGCGGATCCTGTCCCCAAAGCTGGGTGCGCAAGGTCATTTGCAAATGCCCCTGTGCCTGCATCGGTCCGCCCATGACGCCAAAGCTCATGACCGGGTTGCCGTCATCGCCCATCAAAAAGGCCGGAATGATGGTCTGGAACGGACGTTTTCCACCTTTGACGAAGTTGGGGTGACCATCTTTAAGGCTGAAACCGTGACCACGGTTCTGCAGACTGATCGAGGTTCCCGGCACCACAACACCGGACCCGAAGCCCATATAGTTCGACTGGATGAAGGACACCATCATGCCGCTTTCATCCGCCGCGGTAACATAGACCGTCCCGCCATGCTTTGGTGCACCGGCTTTGAAATCCTGGGCCTTGCTGGCATCAATCAGGGCGGCACGGGATTTCAGATAGTCATCGGACAAAAGATGTTCGACCGTGACGTCGGTCATGTAGTCAAGATCGGCGACATAGGCCCGCATATCGGCAAAGGCCAGTTTCATCGCTTCGATTTCAAGATGCAGCGCCTCGGTGGAATCGGGTTCATAATCTGCGATATTGGTATGACGCAGGATCCCAAGCGCGATCAGGGCTGAAATCCCCTGCCCGTTTGGCGGAATTTCATGCAGCTTCACCTTGCCAAACGATTGCGAGATCGTCCCGACCCAGTCAGCCTGATGATTGCCAAGATCCTCTTCGGACAAGGCTGCACCATTTTCACGGGCAAAAGCCGCAATTTTCGATGCAAGCTTGCCGCGATAGAAACTCTCGCCCTTGGTTTCGGCGATATCGATCAGGCTTTCAGCAGCAGCCTTGTTGACAAACAACTCGCCCGCCTTGGGGGCCTTGCCACCGGGCAGGAAGGCCTCGGCAAAGCCCGGCTGCTTGCCCAGAAGATCACCACCCTTTTCCCAAAGGGTCGCGATGATGGGGGATACCGCAAAGCCACGCGATGCATATTCGATGGCCGGTTCGAACAGCTTTTCAAACGGAAGCTTGCCGAATTTCTCGGAAATCGCACGCCATGAAGATACAGCCCCCGGTGTGGTGACCGATTCCCATCCGCGCTGTGGCATCGTGTCCTGGCCTGCGAAGCGTTCCGGGTTCCAGGCCGCAGGGGCCCGACCCGACGCATTCAGACCATGCAGTTCCTTGCCATCCCAGATGATGGCATAGGCATCGGAACCAAGCCCGTTGCCGGTCGGCTCGACCACGGTCAGGGCAATGGCCGAGGCCAGCGCCGCATCGGCAGCATTCCCGCCCGCCAGCAACATGCGAAGACCGGCCTGTGCCGCAAGCGGCTGGGATGTGGAAACCATGTTGCGCGCCAGAACCGGTGACCGGCGTGAGGCATAAAGCGCGTCGTGACGAAGTTTCATTGGAGTCTCCTGATCGTGGGCTTAATCGCCGTCTTGTTCATCGGTGGCAGGACGGTCTTTTTTACGCATCTTCAGAACCGAGCGAACGCTGAAGATAACAGACAGCAGGGCAGCAGCCAGCAAGACCGCCGAAATCGGACGGGTAAAGAATACAGTCCAGTCACCGTCACTCATCAGCGCGCGACGCAGGTTGGTCTCGGCGATCGGACCAAGGATCACACCAAGCACCAGCGGTGCGAGCGGGTAATCAAGCGACTTCAACCCGTAACCGACCAGACCAATCGCACCAAGCAGATAAAGGTCAGACACCCGGTTATTGAGCGCAAAGGCCCCGATCACACAGCAAATCATCACTGTCGGCACAATGAACTGCTTGGGAATGTCAGTCACGCGCAGGAACAGACGCATCGACAGCACACAAACCACCAGCATCATCAGCGAAGCCACAATCATGGCAACGAACATGCCATAGGCCAGATCCGCATTATCCATGATCAGACGCGGACCCACCGAGATGCCATGCACCATAAGAGCCGCCATCAGGATCGCATCAACTGCCGATCCCGGAATACCCAGGGCAATCATCGGGATCAGCCCGCCACCCGCCGTGGCAGAGTTTCCAGCCTCGGATGCGATCACGCCGTCCGGGTTGCCCTTGCCAAATTCCTCGGGCGTTTTGGAGCTGCGCTTGGCCTGGTCATAAGCCAGCAGGTTGGCAATTGATCCACCGGCACCCGGCAAGGCACCAATAAACACACCAATCAGCGACGAACGTACCAGATTGACCGGATGCATCAGAACTTCGCGCATCACAGCCCAGGTCTTGAATTCGATCACGTCGGGGATCAGTGCCCCCTTGGTGTCTTTTTTGCCGTGATCCTCAACCTCGCCCATCAGCTGGCTGATGGCAAAAATACCGATCAGGACAATCAGGAACGGCAGACCCGGCATCAGGATGTCGGACTCAAATGTAAGACGCGGGCGCCCCATCATCGGATCCGGCCCGATGGTCGCAAGACCAAGACCAATGACACCGGCAATCAGACCACGCATCAAAGAGTTGCCCACAAGGCTTGCAACAATCGTCAGGGCAAACACGATCAGCGAGAAATATTCCCACGGACCAAGTTTAACCGCGATCAGCGCCAAAGGCGGGGCGGCAACAATCAGGATGATGGTGGAAATCACTGTCCCGAAAAACGAAGCCCAGACACCAAGTGAAAGGGCGCGTCCCGGCTCCCCGCCGCGTGCCATCGGAAAGGCATCAAAGGTCGTGGCAACCGAACTTGGCGTTCCGGGAATACCCAGAAGAGCCGCACTGATCAGACCCCCGGTATAACCCCCGACATAAACCGACAACATCACCGAAACCCCCTGAAGCGGGTCCATGGTAAAGGTCAGCGGCAATGTCAGGATGATGGCCATGGTCACGGTAAAGCCGGGAATGGCGGCTGCGACGATCCCGGCCACGGAACCGATCAGCATGTAAATCAGGGTATCGAATGCGAAAACCTGATGGGCACCGGCAAGAAATGCATCCAACATGATCGTAAACTTCTGTTAGCCCGCGAACAGCACGCCGCGCGGGAGAAATACGTTAAAGACTTCTGCAAACAGCAGGTTCAAGCCAACCGAGAAAATCAGGGCGGCGACCACGGACTGAATGAAGGTCTTTTTCGAAATGCCTGCGATCATCAGCTGGGTGATCAGCAGAAAGACAAATGTCGCCAGCGAGAAACCGGCAAACGGCAAGACGGCAAGGTAGGCAACCAGCAAGCCGAACAGGGCGAAGGAGATCCTGCGAACCTTGACCCAGCCACAAAGTGCTGCGGCAAGACCATCAAGCTGTCCGGCCTTGCGAATGTCCATGACCGCGCGAATCGCTGAAATCAGGCACAGGCCTGCCAGAACGGCAAAGACCAGTTGCGGGAATGACCCGGCCCCCAGCGGTTCCCAGCGTGACGTCGGCAACTCACCCGCGCGCATCGACAAATAGACCGAACCAAGCCCGAAAACGACGTAGGAAACCAGCCGTGCAAATTCGGTCCTAGCACGAGAAGCAGCGGGTGCAAGTGCACCCGCTGCTGCTGATTTCTCAGACCCGCTCGTCATCCTGCGAGCTTGCCAACCAGACGATCAACCGTCTCGGACAGTTTGCCGAGATAGGCTTTGTAAGCGTCCTGACCAAGGAAAACAGCTTCGGAGCCGACATTCTTGATTTTGGTGCGAACGTCTTCGTTCTGCATGACTTTTTCAAGGTGGGCTTCAAGGGCGTCAGCAACATCCTGCGGGGTGCCCTTGGGCAGAACAACACCACGGGTCACAGCCAGATCAAGATCATGGCCCAGTTCCTTGAAGGTGCGAACATTCGGCTCGTCTGCGGTACGTTCCGGCATACCGACGGCAGCAAAGATCAGATCGCCATTTTCAACAAACTGACCGGCAGAGGATACGTCACCGATGGCAACATCAATGTTACCGCCAACCAGTGCACGGATACGCTGACCGGTACCTTCGTAACCGACATAGGAGAACTGGATGTCGAACGCATCTTCGATCATCGCCATGTGAAGATGCGGAACACCGGCAAGGGTCACACCGGCGCGAACCGCACCCGGATGATCCTTGGCAAAGGCGACCATTTCTTCAAAGGTCGAGAAGTTCTCGTTCTTGGAGAAGGTCAGATACTGCGGCGACGAGGTCACCAGCGCGATCGGCATGAAGCTGTCCCAGTTCAGGTCGGTGATGCCTGTACCATTGGAAATCAGCAAACCTTCATGGATCTGGGAAATGGTATAACCATCTGCCGGGCGTTTGGCGAATTCGGCCAAACCGATATTACCACCAACACCGGGCATGTTGATGACAGGCACTGCCTGACCAGTTTCCTCAGCAAGACCCTGTGCGACAAGGCGCATCAACGTGTCGCTACCGCCACCCGGGCCCCACGGAACAATGAATTCGATCGGTTTTTCGGGATAGTCCTGTGCCTGCGCTGGGCCTGCAATGGCGGCTGCCATCAGACCGGCGGCAACGGCAATCTTGCGGAACATCTCAGTGCCTCCTGATAAATGAACTGGATCAATCGAAACCAATTATTTTTTGGTTCCTTCATTTTGTCGACATATTGTTGTCATCGTAACTTTGTCTTCGCAACCCCAAAAACGCTAAACTACGTATTTTTCGCCTTATACGTGGCTTTTTTACGCAAAATCGTTGCCAAACAGTCCCGTCTGGCGTTAGTACAAATAGCAAATAACCGCAAAAATTGGTTTGGATTGGTTCGAAATGATTGAAATCGAAGGCACCATGAGCCTCTATCTGGTATGGGGCGCTGCAATGCTGTTTGCCGGCGTTGTTGGCGGCATTATGGCAGGCTTGCTGGGCGTAGGCGGCGGGATTGTTATTGTCCCGGTGCTCTATCACTTTTTGACAACCATGGGTGTTGACGAGTCGCTCCGCATGCAGGTTGCGGTCGCCACCTCGCTGACGACAATCATCGCAACCGCCATTTCCTCGACCCGCAGCCATTACAAAAAAGGCTCGGTCGATATTGCCCTGTTGAAACATTGGGGCCCGGCCATTGTTGTCGGCGTCATCATCGGTACGGCCATTGGCGGCCTTGCCGATGGCCGGGTTCTGACCATTGTCTTTGCCGTTGTGGCTCTGCTGGTTGCCGCCAACATGATACTGGTCAAGGACCGTGAAACCGACGAGGCGAAAAACCCGCCCAAATCTGTCTGGGCGGTTCTTGGCGTTCTGGCGGGCAGCCTGTCTGCCATGATGGGGATTGGTGGCGGTACCATTTGTGTCCCCGTCCTGAATTTCCTCGGCTATGACATCCGCCGTGCGGTCGGAACGGCGGCGGCGATCGGCCTGATCATCGCCCTGCCCGGTACAATCGGATATGCCATGTCAGGTATCGGCGTAGACGGACGCCCGCCCTTCTCGATCGGTTATGTGAACGTTCTGGCAGCGGCTCTTCTGATCCCGATGACGGTTCTGTGCGCCCCGATTGGTGCGCGCATCGCACATACCATCCCGAGACGGGCACTGCGCATGTGTTTCGGCCTGTTTCTGGCGGTAACCTCTTTGCGGATGTTCTACGATCTGCTTAACTGACATCCAGTATCAAGACTTTCGATCCGAACCAGTCCTCTGGGAAATGGCACCTCGCAAGAATAGGTGCGGATTGGTTCGGAAACAGGGAACGCCATAAAAAAAGAATAGTGACCATGAATGACCTTGCGACCTACGGATTGGCTGAAAAGCTTAAATCCGGTTTTGCCCGCGGTGAATATGTCAAAGACGGCCGGGTGATCGCCGAACGCAATCTGGCCGAACAGCTTGACGTCGGACGCCGGGCGCTGCGCAAGGCGCTTGATCTTCTGGAAGCAGAAGGCCTGATCTGGCGTCGACAGGGACAAGGTACTTTCGTCGGCACCCCGCCAACTCCGCGACTGCGCAAGCTTGAAGGCATTGCCACCAAAACCAGCCCCTTTGAAATCATGGAAGTCCGCCAGGAAATCGAACCATCCATGGCACGCTTTGCCGCCCTGCGCGCATCGCAGGCCGATATTGATGCGATGCGGATCATGGTAGATAACGCCGCCCGCGCCACCACTCAGGGCGAATATGAAAAGTGGGACGCAGCTTTCCATCAGAAACTGGCGGAATCGGTTAAGAACACCCTGTTTCTGGCCGTGTTCGAAGCCGTCAATGCCGTGCGGCGTGATGCGGCATGGGCACGACTGCGCGAAAGCAGCCATTCCGACAGCCTGATCAACGATCTGAGCGCCCAGCATCGTGATATTGTCGACGCCATCGAACAGCGTGACCCCAAATCAGCCGAAGACGCGATGCGCCGCCATCTGGCACAGGTCGAACAGGCCCTTAAGCAAAGCTAGGCCCCAAGGCGACATTGCCCCCCAAAAAAACAGGCCCGCAATTTGACGGGCCTGTCTGATTTACAATCCGGGTTGGCTCAGGGTTGCGGTGCAAAGTCCGCAAAAATGCCGTGATAACTTTTGCCCGGTGGCTTGGCATAGGCCCCTGCCTTGCTGGTCCGCAATCCCAGCATCGCCATGGCTTCGATCATTTTGACCGCCGCACTGACCCCGTCAATAACCGGCACACCAAGTTCCGCATGCAGGCGATCTGCAATGTCGGTCATACCCGCACAGCCCAGAACAATCGCCTCGGCATAATCATGACGAAGGCAAAGCTCCGCCTGTTTTTTAAGCGCGTCATAGGCCATGGCCTCATTTGCACCCTCGAAATCAAGGGTTCTGACACCGGCCGCCCGTACCACGCATTGCGATGCCGCACCGTATTTCGACACCAGATGTTCAAGCGGACGCACCGACACCGGCATCGGGGTCACAATTGCAAATCGTGACGCCACAGCGGCTGCCATGCGAAGGGCCGCCTCGCACAATCCCATGACCGGCGCTGTCGTCAGGCATCGGGCAGCATCCACCCCCGTATCGTCAAAGCACGCCACCACATATCCGCCAACCGGATCGGTAAGCTGTTCGGGTGCTGCTTCCAGATCACGGATCACGGAAAGCAATCCGACACTGGCAAAGGCCTCGTCGTAATATCCTTCGATGCTATCGGGGCCAAATTGCGGATTAAGGGCAATGATACCGGTCTGTGCTGCCACAATCCTTTGCGCCTGATCGCCGACCTTTTTGGTAAATCCCGCCGAAAGGTTGGGATTGATAACAGCGATACGGCTCATGCTTTTTGCCCTTTGCGACGACGCATCAAAAGCACCGATCCCAACGCAATCCCGATCACCAGGAACGAGAATCCGGTTGTCACCGTGCCCAGCGCATAAAGAACCGGCGTGGTCACGTTTGTCGTCATGCCATAAATCTCAAGCGGCAGGGTATTAAGCGACCCGGCCGTCATCAGGGTGCGGGCAAACTCGTCATAGGAAAGCGTGAACGAGAACATCGCAACGCCAATCAGGCTCGGCCCGACCATCGGCAGCACCACATACTGGATCGTCTGCCAGTTGCTTGCCCCAAGATCGCGCGCGGCTTCCTCATAAGACGGATCGAACCGGTTAAAGACTGCAAACATGATCAGCAGCCCGAACGGGAAGGTCCATGTCAGATGCGCCCCAAGGGCGGATGTGAACCATTGCGGTTGCCATTCAACGATATTGAACAGCAATCCGATCCCCAGCGAAATCAGGATCGATGGCACAATCAGACTGGCAATCGCCAGATAGAAAATGATGCTGTCACCCCGGAACCGGCGACGAAATGCCAGACCAGCCATGAACGAAACCACAACAGTCACGATCATGACAATCAGGCCGAGTTTGAGCGATCTGGTAAAGGACCCGCCAAAATCGCCCACCGCCTGCCGTTCAAACAGGTTGCCAAACCAGTGGAATGAAAACCCGTTCATCGGGAAGGTCAAACCACCATTCTCCCCCTGGAAGGACAGAATGAAAATGGTCAGCATCGGCCCATAAAGGAACAGGACGAACAGGGTGAAAAAGGCTGCCAGAAAATAGAAGCTTGTCGGACGCCGTTCACGCGTTTTGGCCATGATCACAGCTCCTTCCGGATATCAACAAGGCGCAAAAGCCCGACCACAATCAGCAATACCGTAATCAGAAGCACGACCGCACTGGCCGCCGCTGCGGGATATTGCAAAAGCCCGATCTCGTTGGAAATCTGCAAACCGACCGACGCACTTTGCCCGCCACTCATCAAACGGACCGTGATGAAATCGCCCATCACCACCGTGATCACAAAGATTGATCCGATGGCAATGCCCGGCTTGGACAGCGGCACAATCACCGAACGCAGGGTTTCAAACCCGCTAGCACCGGCATCACGCGCCGCCTCAATCAGGGAACGATCAATACGCATCATGGAATTGAAAATCGGCACAACCATGAACAGGGTATAGAGATGCACATCTGCCAGCACGACTGCGAAATCGGAAAACAGAAGGAACTCAAGCGGTTGATCGACAATTCCCAGATTGAGCAGTGCCGAATTCAAAAGACCATTGCGGCCAAGGAACGGAATCCACGAAATCATGCGGATGATGTTTGATGTCCAGAACGGGATCGTGCATAGCATGAAAAGCACGATCTGCCAGGTCAGACTGCGCACATGGAACGCCAGAAAATAGGCAACCGTAAAGCCGATCGACAGGGTAAAGACCCAGGTCAGCGCGGCATATTTCAAAGTATTGAGATAAATCTTCCAGGTCACGGAAGACCCCAGCAAATAGCTGTAATTGTCCAAAATGAAGTCGGGCAGGATCCGGTATTCGTCATAGTCCCAGAAACTGACAATCACGATGGTCAGCAACGGAATGACAAGAAAGATCGCAAAGATCGCCGCCATTGGCGTGATCAGAAAATAGGACGATCGTTTGGACGTATCAAAAGCCATTGCCTGTCCCTAAAAGCTCTGTCCCTGAAAACCTGCCGCATGAACGGAATAGTCGGGCAACTGAAATTTATTAACCGGGGGTGCCGGGCGCGGCCAGAACCGCGCCCGATCAATGTCTTTTCTCGCGCGCTTAGGCAGCGATGAATTCGTTCCACTTGCGGACCATGTGCTTGTTCTCGTCCATGACAGAGTTCCAGCACGCGACCGAGCCCATACGCTCTTCATAGGAACCGCCATCGCGAACCGCGCCGGCTTTCTCCATGACCTTGCCTTCGGGGCTGAGGATATCGCCCTGTGCAGCTTTGCCTTCCATCCAGAAGCCCCATTCGTCTTCGGACATGAACTTCTTCGCGGTTGCCGGTGCGGCGCTGTAGTAACCCTGACGGTTAAGATACGCACCAACCCAGCCCGACAGGTACCAGTCGATATATTCGTAAGCAGCTTCAAGCTCGAGACCCGAAAGATGCTTGGCAAGACCGATGCCGCCGCCCCATGCACGATAGCCTTCCTTAAGCGGCTGATAGGTGCATGCGATGCCTTTTGAACGCACGGCTGCAACTGCCGGGGACCACATGGACTGAATGACAACCTCGCCAGACGCCATCAGGTTGACCGACTCATCGAAGCTCTTCCAGAAGGCGCGGAACTGACCGGCTTTCTTGGCATCGATCATGACTGCAATGGTCTTGTCGATTTCTTCCTGGGTCATGTTGCCCTTGTCGCCATAGGTGACTTCGCCCATGGCTTCACACACCATCGCCGCATCCATGATGCCAATCGACGGAATGTTGAGGATCGATGCCTTGCCCTTGAATTCCGGGTCAAGCAGATCGGCCCAGCTGGTGATCGGACGGCTGATCAGGTCCGGACGAATGCCAAGCGTATCAGCATTGTAAATGGTCGGGATCAGGGTCATCCACTGGGTCGGAGCCGACGCAAATTTGACGCTGTCTGCACCTTCAACAAAGCCGACGGTATGCGGGGCAGTACCCTGTGCAATTTCTGAATCCGGGGTCAGCTTGCCATCGATGAACAGCTTGGAAATATATTCGTAGTTTTTCAGCTTGGTGGTGTCCATCGGCTGCATGGTGCCAGCCGGGAAGACCTTCTTACAAATCCAGTATTCGATATCGGCGATATCAAACGAGTTCGGCTGGGTGACCGCACGCTGGGCAACGGCATCCGAATCAAGGGCGGTCATCTGAAGGGTGAAACCAAGGTCTTCCTTGACCTTGTCAGCAACCGCGTTGATGTTCGAAACGCCCGTACCAAACTGGCGCAGGGTCACATTCTTGATGTTCTGCGCCCAGATGGTCGGGAAGCCGGTGATGGCACCAGAACCGATGGCTGCACCCGTAACAGCGGCTGCACCCTTAACAAAACCGCGGCGCGATACACCGGTATCGCTCAGCAAATTCTTCCTGGATTTCTTGGTCTCGATCGTCATGTGAAGCACTCCTGATAGATTGTTTTGGTTTGGTTGGTTATTTAGGCCAGAACATGTGCATGTTCGGGCTTCCAATAGGCGATGAATTTGTCCTGTCGCCTGACTGGCGCCTGCCGAAATTCGCTTTCGGTCTTCATCAGGGTTATTTCCTTGCCGTCGCTTGTGGTAGCAACGATCCTTACCCAAAGGCCGAGATACTCGACCGTGGTGATCTCGACAGGGATTTGCCCGTTTTGGGCCTCTTGCGGGGCCGTTTCATCCAGACCGATCAGGTCGGTACGGATGGTAAATTCAAGTTCCTCGCCCGCCTTGCCATCGGCAAAGCCCGGCAGGAAAAAGCTGTCTGGTCCACGCGCAAGCAGGGTGCCTGCCGGACCGGATTCAGAAACGGTGCCTTTGAAGATGTTCTGCCCGCCCATGAAATTGGCAATGAAGCGCGACCGCGGCTGATTGAAGATTTCCTGCGGTGTGCCTTTCTGGCGGATGATGCCGTCTTCCATCACGACAACCATGTCCGACAACGCAAGCGCCTCGTCCTGGGCGTGCGTGACATGGACAAAGGTAATGCCCAGTTCCTGCTGAAGGCGGCGCAATTCATCGCGCATCCGTGCCCGCAGGAACGGATCAAGGGCCGAAAGCGGCTCATCAAGCAGCAAAACAGACGGTTCGGTAATCAGCGAACGGGCAAGCGCAATGCGCTGCTGCTGACCACCAGAGAGCTGGTCGGGCTTGCGATCTGCAAATTGCTCCATCTGGACCCGGGCCAGCATCTCTTTGGCCCGATCTTTACGATCCGATGGGGAGACACCTTGCATCTTGAGGCCAAAGGCAACGTTCTCCGCACAGGTCATGTGCGGGAAAAGCGCGTAATTCTGAAACATCATTGCGGTACCGCGTTTGACCGGCGGCAGTTCGGTCACATTGCGGTCCCCGATCAGAAGATCGCCCTCGCTGATCACTTCGTGACCGGCAATCATGCGCAGCGTCGTCGACTTGCCACAGCCCGACGGGCCGATCAGACAGCAATACGCCCCTGCCGGAATTTGCAGGTCAATGGATTTGACCGCCTGCGTGCTGCCATAGAATTTACTGACAGCAATTAGTTCGATGGCTCCGTTGCCCTTCATCCGCTCACCCGTCACTGCATGCAAAATTGTTAACAATCCTGTTGTCGATTGCAGGCAAAATGCGTGCCAATTGTTTTTATTGGCAGTTTTATGCGGGAGTCACCGGTAATCGGGCTGTATAGGGCAGAGACGCTGCATGTTTTATGCCCATTAATTGTTCAAATTTTACGCATACCGGTTTTATTGGGCATTTTACATGCAATTATTTGGCAAGATCAAAATCCGTCGGACGCGATTTTCTGTTGTCTAGATCGTCAACAATTTTGTAGAAAGAAACCATCGCGCGAAAACATGAACGACGGAAAGCAACGTCACGATGGCCAAGGCCGAAGAAACCGGCACCTATAAAGGCAGCGGGAAGCTGCGCCCGGAGGAAATGATCTATCAGGAAATGCTCGACGCGATCCTTGATCGCCGTCTCGAACCGGGCATGAAACTGGTGGAAGAAGATCTGGCCCAGACCTTTGGCGTCAGCCGTGCGCGCATTCGTGCAACATTTCTTCAGCTGGCCCATGACAAGCTGATCAATCTTGTTCCCAATCGCGGTGCCTTTGTTTCCGAACCGACCATTGACGAAGCCATCGAAGTCTTTTCCGCCCGGCGCATGATCGAGGACGGCGTGGCACGCAAGGTTGCCCTTGGCATGACCGACGAACGCGCAGCCCAGATCAAAAGCCATCTTGATCGCGAACATGATGCCCATCATCGCGGCGATCACCGCGCCGCCATCATCCTGTCGGGCGAGTTCCATCTGCTTTTGGCCCGCCTGACCGGCAATCTGGTGATCGAGGAATTCCTGGAACGCCTGATCCTGCGCACATCACTGATCATTGCAATGTATGAAAGCCCGCACCCCGTTGATTGCTCGCACACTGAACATGACGAACTGCTCAAGGCGCTGACAAGTGGTGACCCGGATGTTGCCGCAGCGGAAATGTCACGCCATCTTGATGCCATTCGTGACCGCCTGCAGCTTCAGCGCCCCAAACCGGGCAAGACCGATTTCGCCAGCATCTTTGGCCGCACGCCAAAATCGGCAGCCAGCTGACCACCAAAAGCCCGCCATCCCGACACCGTCACCGATTGCAGTGATCCACACCTGTCAATCGTCACGCGTCATTTGCGATGCGTATCAGGTGATTTCCTTTTCGGCCTTGTTGGGTATTCCAGGTCTCAAGGTAAAAAGTCTGATGATTGGGAAAGGCGCGAAAATCCCGCCTTTCCCTGTCGCGGTCAGACCGCCAGTGACTTCTGCCAATAGGCATAAAGACCTTCGATGTCACCTGACGTCAAAAGTGTCATGGCCGCCCTGATCTGATCAAGATCCCAATGCCACCATGCCATTTCCAGAAGTTTTCTGATGTCGTCATCGGAAAATCGTTTGCGAATAACCCGCGCAGGATTGCCGCCAACAATGGAATATGGTTCGACATCCTTTGTTACCAAGGCGCGCGAACCAATCATGGCCCCGTCCCCGATCTTGACACCTGGCATGATCATCGCTTCTGCCCCGATCCAGACATCGTGGCCGATAACGGTATCACCGGCAGGCTGATAGGCACTTTGCGCATCGGAAAATGCAGGTTCTTCGTCCATAAAGAAGAATGGAAAGGTCGATATCCAGTCGTTCCGGTGCCCCTGATTACCCGCCATCATAAAGACAGCCCCCGTACCGATGGAACAGAAGCTGCCGACAATCAGTTTGTCGACATCATCGCGATCCGGCATCAGGTAGCGGGCACAATCATCAAAGCTGTGACCATGGTAATAGCCGGAATAATAGCTGTAACGCCCAACGACAATATTCGGATTGGTAACCTGCTCGGATAGGAGCTTGCCCTTGAACGGGCTTTGAAAATAGTTCGTCATGATAAATCCATTTTACGCCAGCACTTGGCTGGCGATGTCGCCTGCGTGGACAGGCAGCACTGTGACCGACATAATGTCGGCCGCGAAAATGGAGCAGATTGCTGTGTTAACCGACTGAATTAATTATTACAAGTCGTATCGCTCATAAGATTGTATAAAATATTCGACGCACTCTCCGTGCTCTGTTAATGTCTGCCCATGCAGCTTTCGCGGCGGCGCCGCAGTATTATAATATTGTATGATGTTTACATCTGTGGTCCGGGAAACTAAGCTGCGCTCAGTTTATCAAGGCTGCGCCATTTGGCCTGTCCGTTCGAGGCAATCCACGCATAGGAGTCGCGGATTTGTTTCGATCATCCGGACAGGTCAAAGAGCATTGCGCACGCCCCGTCAGGCACAGGACATAACCCCACAGGAGACCCACATGCTTAGTGGACAGCATTATATCGCAGGCGAATGGATCAACGGCCCGGATGTCTTCCAGGCTGATAATCCGTCAACCGGCGAGAAGCTCCCGACCAAATTCCAGCACGGCACCGAAGAAATCGTCAATCAGGCGGTCGAGGCCGCACAGGCTTGCGCCGAAGAATTTGCTTCGATGCTGCCGGCAAAACGCGCAGAATTCCTGCGTGCGATTGCAGATGAAATTGATGCCCGTGGCGATGCCATCACCGAGATCGGCAATCTTGAATCTGCCCTGCCTGCTGCACGCCTGACCGGCGAGCGCGGCCGTACCGTTGGCCAGCTGCGTTTCTTTGCCGACTGGATCGAAGAAGGTTCATGGTTCGAAGCGCGTATTGAAACCGCACAGCCTGATCGTCAGCCGCTGCCAAAGCCTGACATCCGTGTGATGAACAAGGCACTGGGTCCGGTTGGCGTGTTTGGCGCGTCCAACTTCCCGCTGGCCTTTTCGACCGCAGGCGGTGATACCGCATCCGCCCTTGCTGCGGGTTGCCCGGTGGTCTTCAAGGGCCATGCTGCCCATCCCGGCACGTCCGAGCTGGTTGCCAAGGCGATTGAAGCTGCCGTGATCAAAACCGGCATGCCCAAAGGTGTGTTCAGCCTGATCCATGGTGGCACGCGCAAGGTCGGTCAGGCACTGGTTGCCCATCCGCTGATCAAGGCTGTCGGCTTTACCGGTTCGACCGGTGGCGGCCGTGCGCTGTTTGACATCGCCGTTTCCCGCCCGGAACCGATCCCGTTCTATGGCGAACTTGGCTCGAACAACCCGGTCTTCCTTCTGCCCCAAGCCATGGGCGAAAAGGCTGCCGACATTGCCAAGGGCTGGGTCGGATCGCTGACCATGGGTGTTGGCCAGTTCTGCACCAATCCGGGTCTTCTGATCGCACTTAAGGGTGCGGATCTTGAAACATTCGTTGAAACCGCCGCAGCCGAACTTGGCCAGGTTGGTGGTGCGGCGATGCTGACGGATCGCGTCTCAAGCGCCTATCACGAAGTGACCGACGCCATGAGCAAACATGCCAGCGTCACCTGCCCGCTGAAACGTCGCGATAGCGATGGCAAATTCGAAGGCAGCCCGGCGATCTTCCGCACCACCGCTGCCAACTGGAAAGCCAATCCGGAACTGGCCGAGGAAATGTTTGGCCCGGCGGGTATCATTGTCGAATGTGACTCGGTTGCCGAAATGGTTGCTTTGTCCGCAACCCTGATCGGTCAGCTGACCGCCACCATCCACATGGTTGATGCCGATGCCGATACCGCAGCCGCCCTGCGTCCTGCACTTGAAAAATGTGCTGGTCGTATTCTGATCAATGGCTGGCCGACCGGTGTTGAGGTCTGCCATTCCATGGTTCATGGCGGCCCATACCCGGCAAGCACGGATTCGCGCGCAACCTCGGTCGGGTCGCTGGCGATCAAACGCTTTGTCCGTCCGGTTTCCTATCAGGCCTTCCCGGATGCATTGCTTCCGGCACCGATCAAGGATGCGAACCCGCTGAACATCCCGCGTCTGGTCAATGGCAAATGGCAGATGCCGAACTAGGCACCTGCTACCCACAAAACAAAAAAGGGCGCGTCCAGATCGGGCGCGCCCTTTTTCATTGATTAAACCCACCGGTCAGTCCGGGGGCTTGGCCAGCCGGTCACAAAATCAGCTATCGCGCGGAACGCCTTCGATGCCCTCGCTGCCACGGTGATATTTGAAGGTCCCGGTTGCTGTTCCAATCACTTCGCCATCAGCGTTATAGGCCTTGGCCTCGGTAAAGACGATCTTGCGTCCGCCGCCCTGTCTGGTCGCGACCACGCGCACCACACCCTTCTTTGCCATGCCAAGGAAATTGGTGGTCAGCGACAATGTCAGCGTCTTGCGGACATTGCCCGGCACCGAACAGAAGCAGACAGAATAGCCAGAAGCGGTATCAAGCAGGGTCATCAAAACACCCCCATGAAGAATACCGGCGCGGTTAAGATGGTGGTCTTGCAGCTCAAGCTCGATCACTGCATGATTTTCCGCCCATTCCACCAGCCGATAACCAAGATGGCCCTGCAAGCCGCTGCCATGGGCCTGTTCAAAGGCAAGATTTTCGTCAATTCCGGTCATGTGGCACTACCCTGTGATCAATTTATGCCAGCTATAGCAGATATACCTGTGATGCGAAAACCTGTCGGTGAGTCGCAGTGATATCGGTGGAAACCTGTCTTGAAAATGCCGCTGCAAGGTGATTTGCGCAATCTCATTGCGCAGTGCAACATTGAATAATCATTCATTTACAATGCACTAACTACATCGTTCTCCAAACAAGAACGGGATAGCGGTGAAACGAGAATAGTGCGCGCATCCGCCGTTTGGTATCACTGAATTCATCGCAAAGACAGATGATGTCGCAAAGGATCAGAGCCATGACCACGATTGCTTACAAAGACGCAACCAGCATCGAACGTGAAGTCCGTACCGGCTGGTTCACCAGCTTCCTGCAGGCCCTTCAGGTTGCCGTAATCATGAAAGCATCCCATGCCAAAACCCACGCAGAACTGACTGCGGACTGGAACAAGGCATGGCGTCAGGTTCAGGGTTAATTACCCTGTTTGAGGCGGGTGCGACGATCTGCGCATCACCGCACCCTATCATGCCTCTTGACGCTTCGGGCTGAACCACCGACAACGGTTCCATGCAAAAGTTTGATATTGTAACCATCCGGCTTTTCGTCGCCATCGTGCGTGCGGGAAGCATCAATGAAGCCGCCAGACGTGAACATATCGCGACGTCGGCTGTATCCCGACGCATTGGCGAACTTGAAGCCATGCTGGGTGTCAAACTGCTGCGCCGCTTGCCGCGCGGGGTCGAACCGACCGAAGAAGGCGCGATCTTCGCCCGATACGGCGAAAAGCTTCTGGGCGATCTGAACCATCTTTCCAACGAACTTCGCGACTTCAATATCGGTGAAAAGGGCAAGATCTATCTTGCGGCTGTCACCTCGGCCATTCTGACCGGACTGCCATCCTTTCTGGCCGATTTTGAACGCGACTTCCCCCACATCACGGTTGATGTCCGCGAACTGACATCGCGCGAAAGTGCCGAGGCCGTTCGTGAAGGCCGTGCCGATCTGGCGATTCTGGCCGATAACAGCCCGCTTGGCGATCTGGCCCATGATGTGTTTTGCGATGATCCGATCTGGGTCGTCACCCCAAAGGGCCATCCCCTTATTCCCGATACCGCCAATCCGAAACCGGTCAAATTCACCGAAGCCGCCAAATACGACATCATTTCCCTGCATGAAGGCGGGGTCATTGATGACCTGATTTCCGAGGCTGCCTCAAGGATGAAGATCGACATGCATCCCCATATCAAGGTGGTGCGTTTCGGGTCCCTGCGACAGATGATTGCCGCAGGCCTTGGCATCGGATTTTTGCGCAAAAGTTCGGTCGCGGGCTATATCGGGCATATGAATATCGCCGGTGCGCCGATTGCCGATGACTGGGCCAAGCGCCAGTTACTGATTGCCCATGACGGCGATGCGACACTGACCAGTGCTGCCCGCCTGTTCCGTGACTATCTTCTGAAAAAATCTGCGGAAACCAGTTTCAAGCCGGTTCTGGGGTAAATCCCGATATCTCAGGCTGATCTGGCCATCCGTTCGGCCCAGATATCCCCGCCAGTCGGGCCAAGTGGCACCGCAAGGCCGCCAAATCGTGCTACATGACGCTTGGCCTCGGCCAGAACCAGATCAGACAATTCCGCCCATTGACCAACCGGCGGCAGGATTTCAATTTCCTCGCCTGCACGGGCATTGATCAGTTCGGGCAAATCCTGGCGCGCATGTGTACCGCCACCGGCCAGCATCGGGACAATCACCGCCTTTTTGCGCGATGCAATCGTCCGCCAGTCTGCAAGCGACGGATCACCTTCGATATTGCCAATACAGATTTCGGCCCCACCGCACAAACGCCCGACCTGATCGCCAAAGCGAACTGTTTCAGGCAGGGCTTCTGTCAGCGTCTTAAGACCATGGGGCACCAGAAACACAGATGTTTCGCCTGATGCCCAACCACGTCTGGCCATTGCGACCATGGCTTTTTGTGCGACCAGATCATCAAATCCCGGCAGATTAAGCGCCGGCGGAAGAATGACCGCATCGCCAAGCCCGGCACGTTCAAGATCGCGCGGCAATTCTTCAAACACCAGATAGCCTTCGCTGAAAAACAGCGGAAAGACGATCAGGCGTTCGGCATTACCCGCATGCACAAGCCCGTCAAGCTGCTCGGGAAGGGACGGCTGGCTGCGCATATAGCCATGTGTCACCGGACCATTCCAGTCAGGCGCGACTGATCGGGCAAGATCACCTGCCGGATCACCGCCATTGCCGCTATTGCCATGCGACACCATCATCAATGTTGGCATTTCAAAATCAGACATCTCGTCCAACCCGCTATGCGTCCTTATGGAAAACCTAGTATCCCATACGCAAGATGCAAGCTTCCGGATTGCTACAAAATCGCAAACACCACTTAATTTCCGCAGTGTTACCTATTGCACCAGATCCCAGTGCGGCTGTCCGCCAAACCTGTCATGCATGAAATCCACCAGCAAACGGATGCGCGATGAAAGCTGTCTGCTGGGTGGATAAAGAAGATACAGGAAAATCTCGGGCGGAGTGTAGTTGCATAAAACTGTGACAAGACGGCCCGTCTGCAACTCCGCCCCGGCGATGAAAGTCGGCAACTCCACAAGCCCCAAACCGGCAATCGCCGCATCGCGGAGCACCTCGGCATTGTTACAACAAAACACGCCATTGACCTGCACGGATACCGGCCCGTTTGGCCCGGTCAGTTTCCAGGTCGATCCGCCAGGCAGATTGCCGTAATGCAAACAGGGCAAGGTCGCGAGGTCACTGATATCTGTTGGCTCGCCATTTTTGTGCAGAAAATCGGGTGATGCACAAATCACGCGCCGGATCGGGATGATTTCGTGATCAATCAGGGCCAGCGTTTCGGTTGGCCGACTGATGCGCACGGTCATATCAAAACCGTCTGCTACCGGATCAATGAAATGATCGTTCAAGGCCAGCTCGACACGGATTTCAGGATACATGCGCGCAAAATCGACAAGTGCAGGACCAAGATGCAGGGTTCCGAACGACATCGGCGCATTGATGCGAATATCACCTGCCGGTTTTTCCTGATTTTCGCGAATGGATTCCTCGGCCTCATCCAGATCGGTCAGAATGGCTTTGGCGCGCTGATAAAAGGCCCGACCACTTGGCGTAACCGATACGGTGCGTGTTGTGCGGTTCAGCAACTGCACACCAAGATCATCCTCAAGGGCAACCACCGCACGGTTGACCTGTGATCGTGATTGCCCGATGGCCCGTGCGGCTGCGGCGAAGCTTCCCTGCTCAACCACGCGAACAAAGCTTTGCAGACTGACCAGTTTATCCATGGATAATCTCTCTGTTCCAGGTCGTTACGGCACAAGTGGCGCACCACAATGACATGCCAGATTGTCGCATATAGTGCAACACTGTGGGCATAATTACGTTAATTGTCTCATTTCATGAAAAGGGTAATCTGTCTCCAACAGCAAACAACCTCGTTGGAGGCAAACATGATTATCAAAGTAGATGCAAACACCCGTGGCCGCGCACAGTTTGGATGGCTTGATTCCAACCACACCTTTTCGTTCGGTCACTATTATGATCCCAATCGTATGGGTTGGGGACCGCTTCGGGTGATCAACGAAGACCGTGTGATTCCCGGTGCCGGTTTTGACACCCACGGCCACAAGGATATGGAAATCATTTCCTATGTTCTTGATGGCGCCCTTGAACACAAGGACAGTATCGGAAACGGATCGGTGATTCGTCCGGGTCGCCTGCAGCGCATGACCGCAGGTACCGGTATCCGTCATTCAGAATATAACCACTCCAAAACCGATCCGGTTCACTTCCTGCAAATCTGGGTTATCCCCGAAGCTGCCGGACTGGAACCGGGCTACGAGGAAAAGGAAATCGCACGGCGCGATACCGGTTCGGGTCTGAGCCTGATTGGCAGCCGCGATGGTCGTGAGAATTCCATCACCATTCACCAGAATGTCGATCTGTATGTTGCGCACCTTAACGATGGCGAGACCGCACAGCACAGCATCGAAAAAGGCCGCATCGCCTGGATTCAGGTGGCCCGCGGCAGTCTTAAAGTAAATGGCGAAACCCTTAATGCCGGTGACGGTGCCGCAATCAAGGATGAAGACGAACTTGTCTTCTCTGATGCCGACAATGCCGAAGCCCTTGTTTTTGACATGGTGGCCTGAGCCGCGAAGACCGCGCTCCCCCCATATTCAGGAGAATTATCATGACCTCGCTTACCAGTGACAAACCCCGTTCGATCATCCCTGCCATTGGCAATGTTACGTCCGCCCTTCAGCCGCTTGCCCCTGTGATTATCCGTGTAACCACCGGCCTTCTGATGGTTCCGCACGGCGCACAGAAACTGTTTGGTGCCTTTGGTGGCTACGGCCTTGAAGGAACGGCTGGCTGGCTTGAAAGCATCGGCTTTGCTCCGGGCTTCGTCTTTGCCCTTCTGATCGGCCTTCTTGAATTCGTTGGCGGCCTGATGCTGACAGTCGGTCTTCTGACCCGTCCGGTTGCTGCTGCTGTTCTGGTCTTTATGGCTGTTGCCGTTTCGACCCACCTGCCAGCCGGCTATTTCTGGAACAATGGCGGTTTTGAAATGCCGCTAATGTGGGGCTTGCTGGCCCTGACCGTTCTGATCCAGGGCGGTGGCAAATTCTCGATCGATCGCAAGATCGGCTACGAGTTCTAGGCCTCGTCTCCCTTAACTGCAGACTTCAAACGGGTTGCCTTGAAAGCAGCCCGTTTTTCTTTTTGATCCTCATATGGGGATATTGAAATTCTCGGAAACAGACAAAGATTAGGATCAACACATTTGGTCTTCATCACAGAGCATGTCAGCAACACTCATGAACACCGCCAGACAAAGCAATAGCCAGAATGACATCGAAATTGCCGACGGCCTGCAGCGATGCAAGGGGGACAACGCCCATCGCAAAGCCAATGACCAGAAACGTTTTCTGATCGTCGATGACAGCATCGAGGTGCGGTTTTCCATTCGCCGGATGTTGCGCAGTGCCGGGGCAACCCATGTGGATGTCGCCGAAAATGGCGAAGCCGCCCTGCAAATGATGACCCAGATGGCGCGCAAGCAATCCTCCTATGACGTCATCATTCTTGATTACATGATGCCGACCATGTCGGGCATTGAAACGCTCTATGAAATCAAGCGCCGCAACATCAAGAATTCCGATCAGACCCGCAAGATCATGCTGACCGGGTTTTATGATCAGGATGTGGTGCGCGAAGCCAAATCGGTTGGTGCTGCTTTTGTCCTGTGCAAACCTTGTGACGCTGCAAGCCTTACTGCCGCCATTTCATAATTCACCACGGACGCAACATGCCCGAAAACGCTTCGATCATATTTGTCGACGATGATCCCAATGTTCTGCGCGGATTGCGTCGACGCATGATGGGACAACGCCCGAGCTGGTCGCTGCGTTTTTATGAAAGTGCCGAACAGGCCTTGGCGGGTATGGATGAACAGGAAGCCGACGTGGTGATTTCCGACATGCGCATGCCATCGATGGATGGGGCCGAGTTCCTGCGCATTGTCTCCCGACGGTTCCCGCAAACATCGCGCATCTTGCTTTCTGGCTATGCCGATGAAGTCGCCATTCAGAACGGCACAGCCGCGACCCAGCATTTCCTGACCAAACCATGCAAGGATATCGACATCATCCATGCGGTCGAACGAGGCCTGATCATGCGGCGATATCTGCGTGATCCGTTGCTGGTTGACTTTCTGGGCCGGATTCCCGACGACCTTGTATGGCCTGCAACCTTTCAGCGTCTGCATACAATCTTGCAATTCACCGGCCCCAAAAGCCGCGACGAGCTGACTGAATTTGCCTGTGATTTTCCGGTTCTGACCGCGCTTGGCCTTGAACTGGCGCGTCGCGAGAAACTTGTCGAACCCGACAGTTTCCCCGACCTGATCGGGCTTGTGAAACTACTGGGCATTGAAACCATCAAGGCACTTTGCATTCTGTGGTCCGAGCTTGGTCAGCCTGACAGTTTTGATCCAGATGAAATGGATATCGCGCTGCATCGACCGCTTGTTCTTGGTCAGATGGCCGCAAATATCGCCCGTTTGCAGAAACTGCCCTTTGAAACGGTCGATCAGGTCCGTGCCGCTGCCTTGCTATGCCATATCGGTGAAATCATCATTGAACGTGTCATGCCTGAGGGCTATCAGGCCAGCCGTGAGCGGGCCGATCGTGATGAATGCGACATCATTTCCGCCGAAATTGCCGAAATGGGGTTTGCCCATCCTGCTGTGTCGGCCTGTATCTGTGCCTATTGGGGTTTCCCGCATGAAGTCGTGGAAGAAATTGCTTTCCACCACCGCCCGGAAGCCGCACCAACCCGGAACTCACGGGCATTGCTGATTGTCTATGCGGCACAACATTTTGCCCGCATCGCAGGCGTGGACGGCGAAAAACGTGCACGCAAATATGATCTTGCCAGCACCTTCATATCCCGCTGTGGTGCCGAGAATATCTGGCCGATCTGGCAACAGGCCTGCATTGAAAACCACATCCCGCGCATTCACGACCCGTCGTAATCAGGATCCAGGGTAGCTGCCCCTGGATCCTCGTCACTCTCATGATATCAGTCTGATTAAAGAGGTGTGGGTGATCTAGCGCAGCAACGCGCTCAGATCACCCGGTCCCTGGGTATCGTTTGGTGCGGAATGCCCGACATAGGACGGATTGAACTTGGGCAACCGGATCACAAACTCTGCACCGTCGATATAGTCGTCGGACAATGTCAGATCGCCGCCGAAATCGTCCTGGATCAGCTTGCGGCAAATCGGAAGCCCCTGCCCGGTGCCAACCCCGCGCTCTTTGGTCGTAAAGAAATAGTCAAAGATGCGGTCGCGCAATTCTTCGGGAACACCCGTTCCGTTATCGCGCAAACGGATATAGACATTGTCTGCATCAGAGGTCACAGACAATTCAATCCTGCCCCTGCGCTGACCGGTTTCCCGAATCGCCTGCGATGCGTTGACAATCAGATTGATCAGCGCCTGAGACAGATGGTTGCGCCGCCCATTCACCTCGGTCACATCCGACTGGATGTTCACATCAAGATCGGCAATGTGTTTAACCTGGTTGCGCGTCAATGTGATGGCGGTTTCAATTTCCTCGGTGATGGAAATCAGTTCGATCACATCATTGGCCGGATGGGCGAATTTGCGAATGCCTCTGACAATTTCGGCAATCCGTTCCAGCCCCTGAATGCTTTCATCAATGGCAAGCGGCACTTCCTGTACCAGAAATTCGATCTTGTTTTCATCATAATCAAGCTTTGCCGACGGATCGGCCTTGCCACGCCGGACCGCATCAACCAGACCGGAAAAACTGTCCGACAGGAATTCAAGATTGTTCTGGATATATTGTGCAGGCGTATTGATTTCGTGTGCGACACCGCCTGCCAATGTGCCCAATGCATGCATTTTGGAATAGTCGGCAGCCTCTTCGATGACTTCCTGTTCCTGGCGGGCTTTCTGGGCTGCGATATCGGCGGCAAAAACGCGCTGGCGCTGCCGGATCATGAAACCGCCCAGAACCGCAATCGCAACAACCCCGACAAAGAAAAGATAGGTCAGGATTTCGATATTGCGCTTAACGCTGCGAATGTTTTCGGCATTATAGACCGATACAAAATTCGTTGTTCGCACCACGGCCTGTTGCAGCGGTTCACCCATCGGTTCAAGCAAACGGTAAAGTTCTTCAAGCTTGGTTTTCAAACCATCGGCATTTGCCATTGCCCGGTCAATTTCATCAATCCGGTCCTGCAGACTATTGATGGAAGCGGTGACCTCGGGGACGGAGAACAGCACTTTGAAACCTTCGCCATCGCGTAAAAGGAAAACGCGACTGACCAGGATTTCATATTCAAGCATGATTTCTTCGAAGGCATCCTCATCAAGCCCCGACCGGCCAAATGCAGCTTCGATATCACGCTGAATCAGAAAATACTGGCGCTGGATCTGAAAAACGGCCCAGACGAAATTCTCGCGATAGGTGAACCGCTCGTCTTCAAGCTGTCGGACAATGGCCGCTGACAGGACCGCATACAGACCGACAAACAGGACCAGTACGATGAACATGGTCCTGCCTGACCGGTTGGAAAGAAAGTCCTTAATTCTTTGCATCAACCGACTTCACCTGCCAGACGGAATATGACCAATAGGTATCGGTCTGGAAGCGGACATCCTTGTCATAGGGAAACACGACCCAGAACGGACCCTTTTCCCGGACGGACATTTCGGCGTCATTAAGGTGATAGGCCAGAATGGCCTCGTCACTGCGCAACACATTGGTCGGCACGATGACGCTGTAATCATTCAGGGCTGCAACACGCACCAGTTCGGCATCAAGCCCGTAGGTGTCAAGCAGCAGCTTGAACGATACGCCCTTGAACTTCTGGACACCGTTGGTCCAGGGGGTCGATGTGTAAAACTCGCTTGCCGGCATTTCCATGAGCTTGTCCATGGAAATCCTGACCACCTCGCCGTCGGGTTTTGTCACTGTCAGAGTGCCACCGGCAAAGGCCGGCATCGCAAAAAAGCCAACCATCGTGACCACAAGTGCAACCAACTTCACATAGCGCATTTGTTTCATATCCATGCTCCCTTACATGCTTCAAAAGTGGCCCCAGCATGTTGATTTAACAATAACTAACGGGTGATTTTATGCAATCAGTCAATCACCCCTAGGCACTTATCTGCGTCTTTGTTCTGGCTTCCCAGACATCAAGTGGCACCGGGCTGCCCAGATGGAAGCCCTGCATTTCGGTAATGCCATAGATTTGCAGTTTTTGAGCGACCTTGTCGTTCTCGATCCCCTTGGCAGAAATCGAAAGCCCCATTTTCGAACAGACCTGTGCGATCCATTCGACAAAGGCATCGTCAAGGAAATCAGTCATCATTCCGGCCACCAGATCACGGTCAAGCTTGATCCCGGCAAAGATTTCGTGGCGCAACAGTTCCAGCGAATTGTTCCCCGAACCGAAATCATCAATCAGAAGCGCAATCCCCCGTTCGCGCAGACGCGCTGCACTTGCCAGAAGATCATGGTCATCGGGTGCCACCTGATATTCGGGGACCTCATAGGTCACGACAACGCCACGCATCCGCATTTTTTCATAGAAACGGATAACCAGATCGAGAAATTCCGGCGTCTTGAGCGAATAGGCCGAAAGGTTGACAGCCAGATTGCAGCTTTCCCCCAGAAGGTCGCGATAGCGCGGGGCCTGATCGATCATGATCGCCATCAACTGGCTTGTCAGACGGTTGATCACCGGATGATCGCGGCAGGCTTCGAAAATTTCATCAATGCCGAACTCTTTTTCCAGCGACGGAATCCGGCACAGAACTTCCACCCCGCACAGACCAAGGTCACTGGCACGGAAACGCGGTTGCAGAACGGTATAGAAATCAGAGCGGTCAATGGCGGCATTGACCATCATGGGGGTGACACCTTTGCGCGGCTTGGGCACCGGCTTGCTGGTCATGATCACGCGGTCAATAGCGTCTTTCAGAACAGCAACCGAAACCGGTTTGGCAAGAACGCGCGTCACCATTGCCTGATTGATCGCCTCGCGCAGTGAAATGCTTGAAACATTGCCAGACAGCAACATGCGACTGACCATCGGCGCCATGCGCGCGGCCTGTTTCAGGAAGGAAATCCCGTCAAGAGTAGGCATCACCAGATCAGCAATAATCAGGTCGGTCCGGTCGCGATTCTGCGACAACCAGTCCAATGCTTCCTGCCCATCTGAATAGGTGACGAATTCAAAGCTGGTCGAAAGAGTGCGACGCACCGCTGCCAACAGCTTTTCATCATCATCAACCATCAAAATGACGGGACGTTTTTTACTGACCACATCCATAAATGGACAACTCCGGTATGCTCTGAAATCTAGGATATCTTGTTGGGCCCTCCAGCAAATTTGCAGCTTGTTTACAAGCCGGGGCTTTGAAGGATCACAGAATAGTGTCAGACTGGCTTTGTCCAATATCCCCATTTGTGGAGGGCACTTTTTAATGACTGAAAAACCGCCGGTGCGGATTGCCTTTGTTGACGATGACGAAAACCTTCTGTCATCTCATCGGCGCAACTTTGCGCGCTTGCGACCCGGCTGGGATGCGGTCTATTTCAATGATCCCTTCATCGCGCGCGATGCCATTTCTGCTGATCCGGCTATTGGTGTCGTTATCCTTGATATTCACATGCCCGGCATGTCGGGGCTGGAACTAGCCGCCGAATTGCGCACACTGCGCAGTGATCTGATCATCGTGATGCTGACGGGATATGCCGATCTGCAATCAGCACTGCTCGCGGTCAATGAGCTCGGCGTCTTTCGGTTCTATCCAAAACCAACCAACCTTCAGACCATTCTCGAGGGATTGGAAGGCGAGATCGCAGCCCGTCAGGGCCATGTTGAAGAAACCCTGCCGACCGACTTTCTTGATCTGTTTGAACTGGGCGTGGTTGCTATTGATGACACGCTTTCGATCCTGCATATGAATGCCCAGGCGGCTGAACTGATGCGCGGGTCATCGCTTGTGCGGTCAAGCAGTCAGGGGCGCCTGATCATTGAACCGGTGCCCGACGGACTTGCCGGTTTTCTGAACCCGCCATCAAACATGGCCCCGCGTGACCATCAAAGCTATTCGGTTGAGCGCGACGGGGAAAAGCTCTCGGTTCTGGTGCGGCGCATCCCCAAAAAGGCCGCTGGCACAGCAACCTTCATGGTTATTCTGGTCGATCCGGCAAAACAGAAACCGCCTGCGATTGATGATCTGATGGATTTGTTCGGACTGACCCGGTCAGAAGCCAAACTGACCCAGAAACTGGCCGAGGGACTCGCCCTTGATCAGGCGGCCGAACTTGTCGGGATATCGCACAGTTCGGCCCGAACATATCTTAAGACCATCTTTTCCAAGACCGGTGTCAATCGCCAGCCGCAACTGATGAAGACGGTCCTGTCTTCAATCCCGTCCCTGCGCTGACCTTTCGGAAAATCAATAGAAACAATATCCTATCGACCAAGGACCATTACATATTTACTTGAAAATGCCCCAGACTCATCTACCCTGAGTTATATTGCTTGAGGAAACCATACAGGTGTGGGGGCATCACGGTTGGTCAGGGACAGACACAAAGCTGATGATATATCGGTTTGTCTCCGCCCGAATTCCAACTGTCATTCCGTTCTGAAACGCGCTTTCGATATCATCGTTGCGACGGTCGCCCTTCTGGCTTTGGCACCTGTCATGATCATGATTGCTGCTGCCCTGCGCATGCTTGGCTTTAACCGCCCGATCTTTACCCAGCATCGGGTTGGCAGGAATGCGACGATCTTTACGATCTACAAGTTCCGCACCCTGCGTGATCAGACCTGTCGTCCGGTTTCCCCCATCATCACCAAATCGGCCGATCTTTTGACCACCAGACTGCGCATCAGCGGGCTTGATGAATTGCCGCAACTTTTCAATGTTCTGCGTGGCGAGATGTCACTGGTCGGCCCGCGTCCGCACAGCCTTGCCGATCACGCATTGTTTTCGTCCACCCTGCCCGGTTACGAAAACCGCCTGACTGCAAAACCCGGCATCACCGGCTGGGCGCAAATTAACGGGTGGCGCGGTCCTGTGAACGACCATCAACAGTTACGCGCCCGGATTGCCCATGATCTTGATTATATTTCCCGCCAGTCTGCTCGGCTTGATGGCACCATTTTGCTGGCAACTGCCCTGTTGCCATTTCAGAACCGTGCGGTCCCCAGTGATCCCGCCCATGAAGGCGCATCCGACCAATCACCTGATCTGCAACATGATTTGCAACATGACCGGCGGTTTGCCTGATGCCACACTGCGCCAACACAGACTTCAGACCTTGCCCTTTGGCATTTATGGTGATCTGCGTGGGCGCCATGTTCTGGGGCAGCCCGCCAGCACAGGCGCAATCAACAGACAGCACCGCAAACCGTCACACAATCCCCGAAGATCAGCGCCATATCCGGCTCGGCCGTTTCGTTCTGACACCGGAAATCACCAGCCGTGCGCAATATGATGACAATATCTTTCTGACCGAATCCAACCGGCAATCCGATGTGATCACCACCCTTGCCCCAAGACTGGCACTTAGCGGTGACTGGCCATTTTTTCAGATGCATCTCGCCATGGGTGGGGAACTTGGCTTTTTTGCCAGATCTGATGACGACAATTATCAGGATGCAGACCTTAAGGCTGCCGGAAGCCTTGATCTTGGCACGTCATCGCTTGACGGGGCGATTGACTGGCAACGTCGTCATGACCCGCGCGGCAGCAACGATGTCTCAACCGCCGCTCGGGAACCGGTGATCTATCGCGATGTGCGTGCCCATATCGGCGGACGCTATGTCACCAGGGGCTGGCGATATGAGTCGCGCCTGTCCCTCCGGCGGGTTGAATTTGATGACAGCACGGCAATCAACGGAACCCTGATCCGCAATGATGATCGCAATCGCCTTGAAACCCGTGAAACCATCCGTGCGCTTTTGCCCCTTGATCTTGGGCGCGAAGCCTATGGCGAGATGACGCTTAATCAACGGCAATATGACAGAACACCCGATGATAGCGGCCTTAATCGTGACTCGGCCGGATTTCAAATGCTTGGCGGTATGCGGTTTGATCTGACCGACCTGATCAGGGCCGATCTGGCCGCAGGCTGGATGAGCCAAAGCTATGTCGATCCGTCCTTTGGCAATATCAATGACTATACATTGCGCGCTGATATCGACTGGTCAGTGACACGTCTGAGCCACCTGACCCTGAATGCTGCCCGAACCGTTCGGGAAACCACGGTCACCGGTGCCAGCGGTATTCTGGCCTTTGATTTCGGGATCGGGATATCCCATGAACTGCGCCGCAATCTTCAGATCGGGTTGAATGCCGCCTATAGCGATGAAGATTTTCAGCAAGTCACCCGTCAGGACCGCATCGCGACATTCGGCCTGAATGCGGATTATCACCTCAACCGTTTTGCCAGAATCAGCGGTGCAATTGATCACGATATCCGCCAATCCAATAGCAGCGGCGAAGATTACCGCCGTTTGCAAAGCCTGATCAGCCTGAAGTTGGAGATGTAAATGTCCACCAGCCTCAACCGCACCATCACATCAATCATCATCATGCTGACCATCCTGTCGGGGATGTTTGCGATGACGGCTCATGCAATTGCACAGACCCTCTATGCCCTTGATAGTGGCGATACACTGCGCATCACGGTGTTCGGGGAGCCCGATCTTTCGGGTGACTTCACAATTGATGCGCAAGGACGGTTGAACCTGGCACTGATCGGGCCGGTTGTTGTCCGTGGTCAGACCGCCGATCAAACGCGCACCCTTATTCACGATGCCTATCAGGACGGATATTTGCGCCATCCCGATGTTACGGTCGAAGTCATTGCCTTTCGCCCGTTCTTCATCGTCGGCGAAGTCAATCAACCCGGATCATATGATTATGTGCCGGGCATGAATGTTCTCAATGCCATCGCCATCGGGGGTGGCATGACCTATCGCGGGGATGAAGACGATATCGAAATCCTGCGCGGCAATGATACCGCCCGTGTTTCCATCCCGGCCAATCTGGCAACCATCGTCATGCCCGGCGATATTGTCCGCATCGCCGAACGGTATTTCTGAAAATACTGCTATTTTCCAATTATACAGAAGATCATGCTGCTTTAATCGCAGTAAATCCGTCACTTTTTAGAATGAATAAACAATACGTCGAATTTTATGACTGTTTGTCAACTTGGCATCTTTACCTTGGCCCCGAATTCATGATGAAATCGAATTTGCGCATCCACCGCGCCAAAAATGAATAACGCAAATCACGTATTTTGCCCCACCATACGGAGTTCTTCAGACATGTCCGGGAAAACAGAAATGCGCCACGGCGGTCGTATTCTGGTTGATCAATTGGCCCTGCACGGCGCGGAACGCGTCTTTCTGGTGCCAGGTGAAAGCTATCTTGCCGTCCTTGATGGTCTGGTTGACCATCCCGCGATTGATCCGATCATTTGCCGTCAGGAAGGCGGTGCCGCCATCATGGCCGAAGCCTATGGCAAACTGACCGGAAAGCCCGGCATTTGCATGGTCACGCGCGGCCCCGGTGCCACCAATGCATCGGCTGGCGTGCATGTCGCCCATCAGGACAGCACACCGATGATCCTTCTGGTCGGGCAGATCGGGCGCGACATGGTGGATCGCGAAGCATTTCAGGAAGTCGACTATCGCAAGATGTTCGAACCGCTCGCCAAATGGGTCGGGCAGATTGATGATATCAACCGCATCCCGGAATATATCAGCCACGCCTATCACATCGCGACATCGGGTCGCCCCGGCCCGGTGGTTCTGGCCCTGCCAGAAGACATGCTGTCCTCAAGCTCCGAGGTAGCAGACGCCAAACCCTATGTCCCGATCGAGGCCAAAACAGCCCCCGAAGATATCGCACGCTTCCGCGATGCGCTGTCCAAGGCCAAGCAACCGATCATGATCGTTGGTGGCGGCGGCTGGACCCGGGAAGCGACAGAAAACCTTAAATCGTTTGCACTTCGAAACAATGTTGCCATCGCGACATCCTTCCGCTGTCAGGACTATATCCCCAACACGCACAGCCACTTTGTCGGCGATGTCGGCATCGGGATCAATCCCAGACTTGCCGAATTCATCCGTGACAGTGATCTGGTGATTTTGGTCGGCTCGCGCATGGGGGAAATGACCAGCAGCGGCTATAGCCTGCTTGATATCCCCTGCCCGAAGCAGAAGCTGGTTCATGTCTATGCCGGGCCCGATGAACTGGGCCGGGTCTATCGCCCGGATGTCGCGATCAACGCGTCACAGCGATCCTTCCTGCGTGCCATTGCGATGATGGAACCGGTTGATGGCAGTGCGCGTAACGAGATGATCGAAACCGCCCATGCGGCCTATGTCGCCTTTTCCACCCCGCTTGATACGCCGGGCGATGTCAAGATGGCCCATGTGATTGCGGAATTGCGCGACAAACTGCCCGACAATGCCATTGTCACCAACGGGGCGGGAAATTATGCCGCCTTCCTGCATCGTTTCTTCCGCTATCGGGAATATCGCACCGAACTGGCCCCGACATCGGGTTCGATGGGTTATGGCCTTCCGTCGTCGGTGTCGGCCAAGCTTGCCCATCCCGATCGCCCGGTGGTCTGCCTTGCCGGTGACGGGTGCTTTTTGATGCATGGGCAGGAATTCGCCACCGCCGTTCAATATGGCGCAAACATCATTACGATTGTGGTCAATAACGGCATGTTTGGCACCATTCGCATGCATCAGGAACGCAACTATCCCGGTCGCGTTTCGGGCACCGAACTCCATAACCCGGATTTTGCGGCCTATGCGGTGGCCTTTGGCGGGCACGGCGAAACCGTCACGCGGACCGAGGATTTCGGCCCGGCCTTTGACCGTGCGGTTGCCAGTGGCAAACCCGCGATCATCGAAGTCCAGGTCGACCCACAGGCCTTAACCCCGATCAAGACCCTTGATCAGATACGGGCAGGCAGCTGAGTCGCGCTACTGAGTTCTGAGGATTTTGGGCGGGATCAGCGTTTGGAAATGCTGATCTCGCCACTTTCAAGACCTGCTTTTAAGGCATCAACGGCAACGGCAAGCTTCTCGTCAATCACATGCAGATAGGCCGTCCAGTCGGACAGTTTTTTAAGCTCTTCCTTGCCATCGGAAATGCCGCGAAGCCCGATCAGCGGCACATCAAATTTGTGGCAGGCCCGCAGAATGGCAAAGCTTTCCATATCGACCATATCGGCATCAATCACGTCATAGGCCGCCCCCGACACCACATTGGCCCCGGTCGACAAACGGGCTTCGGGGATGCCCGGAATGCGCAGGTCCATGCTGATCTCGGCGGGCAGATCCACAAACGGCGTACAGCCCTTTTCAAACCCCAGAGCCGATGCGTCCATGTCGCGATAAGATACGGAAATCGCCTGATAAACCTCGGCCTGTTCCAGGGTCCGCGACCCGGCCGAGCCCAGTGTGACCACAAGATCTGGCAAATCATCGGAAAGTTTCAGCTCGGTCAGCGCCGCGGTCAGATTAATCGCAGCCTCCACCGGCCCAACCCCGATCATCAATGGCGTAAAACGCGCTTTGAGGTAATCCCCATATTCCGCCGGTGCCGCCATACAAAACAGCACGTTATGGCCAGAAAGGTTGTGAAGGTATCCGCGCATCTCTGATCTTCCGGATTTTTAAATCAATAACTGCACCTTAAGGGCAGGCCCACGTTTTCGCAGCCCCAAATCAGGCAATGACTTTAAATTTCCTGATCGGGTCAAGCCACCGCAGAACGGTTTGGCGCAAACAGCTTGGCCAGGAACCCAAGGCCCAGAACAAGCGCAAGCCCGTCAAAGAAGGCCATGGTCAATACGCCAATTGCTGCAAACCCGGTATTTTCAAGAAGCGGCTCGAAGCACTGATCGTTGATTTCCATGAGCAAGCCGATGATAAGCAGATAGGCCCCGTAACGCTCGGAAAGTTCGTTCAGAATATGCTGCTTTTCAGCCACTTCTGCGCCGTAACCACGTTTTGTGAGCATTTCTCGCATTTCGAGGAAGACCCCGAACGCGACCAGAATAACCGCAACGTCTTCTTCAAGTGTCACATCCGCATCGAAAATGCCGACTTCAAATGCAAAAGACAGGGTTGCGAAATGTGCCCAGCCGGTCATCACAACCATCGCCATGACCAGAATGGTCCAGATCGCCAGCGAGACAGGATGAGTGGTGAAAACGAAAAACAGCTTCTTCATTGTTATGCCCCCAAACATCAAACCACCCTTTTCCAGTTGGTCCGGCACAGGGCAAACTCATCACATTGATTCCTATCTGAGCGGAACCGGCCGATAAAGCAACTTTTTGAAAATCGGTTATATTTGGCGTGGAAGAATGGCGCACCCGACAGGATTCGAACCTGTGGCCTTTGCCTTCGGAGGGCAACGCTCTATCCAGCTGAGCTACGGGTGCGCAATATAGGGGGCCACGACTGGATCACGTGGCCCGAGTGCGATGGGTGATACAGGTTTTGGCCCGAACGGGCAAGGGTTTTTGAACCCTGTCCGATCATGTCAGTATCACCGTATCGGGTTAAGGTAACCTTGCCGCCAGAACAGCGCAATCAGCTTTCAACATCACGCCGGTCATAGGGGTCGCGCACGATCCAGGTGCCGTTCCATTCACGGTCCTGTTCGCGGCGTTGCAGGCGTTCCATCCGGTTCATCATCAGCTGGGCGGCAAAGTCGCTGTCATCAAATTCCAGAACCGCCTCGTAAAGCGGTTTGGCCTGGTCAAACGCCCCTTCGCGGTAATGGGTCATCGCGGTTTCATATTTGGACCGCCAGTCGCGCCGTTCGTCGGAAAGCTGGCCGCCAGGGGCAAGAACCTCGTAGAGGTAAACCACATGTTCCGTGCCCAGAAGCACCACATGATCAAGATCGCGCATTTCAATCTCGCCCGCGGCCATATTGGCGGTTTCATGGGATGCCAGAATGCGTGTGCCATAAACCCGGTTGGCCTTTTCCAGACGGTTGGCATAGTTCACACAATCGCCAACCACCGTATAGGCCCGTGATTTATCCGTACCGATCGATCCCACAACCACCTCGCCGGTTGCAATCCCGATCCGGATATCAAGACCATGATCACCAATCAGATCGGCATATTTGGTCTTGAGCGCGTTAAAGCGCGCAACCTGTTCAAGGGCGGCCTGACAAGCATGACGGGCATGGGCATTTTCCCCGCAAAACGGCGGGCCCCAAAAACCGATCACCCGGTCACCGACGAAATTGTCGATGATGCCGCTATGGTTTGAAATCGGTTCGGTCATTGCGGTCAGATAGTCATTCAGGAAATCGACCAGTTTTTCTGGCGGCGTATGTTCGGCCAGCCAGTCAAACCCGGTCAGATTGACGACACTGACGGTCATTACACGCTTTTCGGAGTTTTCAAGCGCGGTTTCCTGATTGATCAGATTGTTGATCACCTTGGGATCAACATATTTGCCAAACCGTTCGCGCATCCGGAACCGCACCCGCAATTCGCGCGACATGCGGTTAAAGGCATCGGCAAGACGGGCGAAATCCCCCTTGCCCTTGAAATCAAGGCTGGTGTCGAGCTTGCCCGACTGAATATCGTTAAGCGCATTGGTGGTTTTGCGGACCGCCACCACCACCGCATGGGCCATATAATAGGCCAGCGACACACCGATAATCACTGCGCCCAGCATCATGATGAATTCGGCCTGAATCAGGAAATCCTCGCTGCGCGAAACACTTTCGACCGTATCAGCGGCATACTTTTCAAGGCGCAAGATCTCGTTGCGCAGATCAAGGACGATATTGCGATGAAGGCCACGGACGATATTTTCCTGCCGCTGGGCATCCATAAGGTCGCCATCCCCCACCCGGCCGAGCAACCGTTCCATACCCAGTGAAAACTGCGCGGAAACATCGGCGAACTCACGCATCCGCACATCAAGATCAAGCAAGACCCCGTTTTCAAAATGGCTTGATGCCTGCGCCCGGCCAAGGGCAGCAAAGGTAAAGGTCTTGCGGAAGGCCTGCTCGATCTGGGCTTGCTTGGCCGCAATCTCGATCTCGATACCATTGAGAAGCGGCGCATGCGGTCCGTCATTTTCGACCACGCGCATATAGCGATCCAGAAGCGAAATCTGTTCAAGCTGACGGACGCGAACATCGGAAAGCGCATCCTTGACCGGTGTGACATAGCGCGACACCGCTTCAAGATCGCCATTAATGCCAAGGGACTGGATCACCGAGAAACCGGTCGCCACAAAAAGCCACACGACAAAAAAGGCCGCGACACCCAGGAACTTTGCCCGAATGGTCCTTAGCATGCCGGTCCTGATCCTCCGAAAATCCGTTTATTGCTGGCATATCGGGGTTCCAACGCGTTTAGACAACCCGCGAAATGCCCCGCAACCGATTAAAAATGCTACCTGATCACCGATCAACGGTCAAAAAGCAATCATGATTGCGTGCAGGAATAATTTTCTGCGGAAGTGCGTGCAACCCAGCGGCGGATATCCCCGATCACCACCGGCCCGTTCAGATCACGCAGCAACATGTGATATCCCGCATCATACAGGCAACGGTGATAGGACACCAATTGTGTCTGGGATAAATCACGATCAAGGGCCGCGACCGCGTCAGGCGGAATGACCTGATCCTGCTTGCCTGACAGCAACAGGGTCGGAACCCTGATGTCGCGTGCCCGCCTGCGCGCCAGATCCATCAGGTCGGCAATACCGGCAATCAGATCAACCCGAACCGCAGACATCATATGGGGATCGCGCGACAAACGGCGAAGCATCTCGATATTGTCAGACGGCCAGATATCAAGCCCCCTCCCGGTCAGGGGTAACCAGGGCAGGCTGTGCGAAATGATGGCAAGCGGGGCGGTCTGATACCATGGCATCATGTCACGGTTCCAGACTGCGGGCGCCACAAGGATCAAACCATCCATCAGATGCCCGCGACTGGCCGCGGTCACAATGGCAACCGCACCGCCCATCGAATTCCCCAGAAGATAGATCGGTGTTTGCGGATATTTTGCCCGCAAAAGCCCCAGGGCATCGCTGGCATCATTGACCATGGTACTGATCCCCGCCCAGAACGGACGCGACGGACTGCGCCCGAAACCGCGCTGGTCAAAGGCATAAACCGCAATCCCCGCCGGGCCGATGGCATCGCCCAGTTCCATAAAGGCATTGGCGTAATCCCCCATCCCGTGCAGGGCAAGGATCACCGCATCGGGATGCTCGATATCACCCCAATGTTGCAGGGCAAGCCCGGTACCGTCACTGGTGCGAAAAACATCTGGCCCCAGCGCAGTTGTGGCAACCGGCAGACCCGCAGGTTTGATCGTCGGTGCACAGGCCGTCAGACCCGTCATCAAAAGACAGGCCGCACAGAAGCGCCAAAGCGATCGGATCATCAAGGGGAACACCAACAAAACAAACGGGTAAGCCGATTTCAAAAATCTGTTCAGACAGTTAAGGCCAAAATGAAAAACCCCGCAAGAAATTGCGGGGTTTTGTCAAAATCATGCCTGCAAGGACAGACGGCTGATGCTAATCACGCAGCCTGTCCGGCGCGGAGCTTGTCATTATCGCGGGTCAGCATCAGGAAGATGTCTTCAAGATCGCCTTCCTCGGTTGACAGATCCTTGATCGCAAGACCGCTGCCCTGAACGGCCTGAAGGATTTCGGCCATCTGGGTGTTGCTCGGGCGGTAGTGAAGGGCGATCTGGTTTTCCGATTTCAGTTCTCCCCCCCACGGGGCAAAGACATCGGGCACGGCATTAAGCTCGTTATTCACCGTCAGAACCAGCGTCTTGTGATCAATCCGGCGCAGCAGGGTACGCTTGTCTTCATGGGCAATGACATTGCCCTTGTTGATGATCGCGATTTCATCACAAAGTTCTTCGGCTTCTTCAAGGTAATGGGTGGTCAGAATGATCGTCACACCGGCCTCGTTAAGCTTTTTGACATAGGCCCAAAGCTGCTGGCGCAGTTCGATATCAACCCCGGCGGTCGGTTCATCAAGAACCAGAACCGGCGGGGTATGAACCATTGCCTTGCCGACCAGAAGGCGGCGACGCATCCCGCCCGAAAGCGATCTTGCGTGCGAGTCTGCCTTGTCAGACAGGCCAAGAGCGGCCAGAATCTCGTCCGTGCGGCGTTCCGGTTTGGGCACGCCATAAAGACCTGCCTGCAATTCCATCACCTGACGCGGGGTGAAAAATGCATCAAGGTTCAGTTCCTGGGGCACGATCCCGATGGCACAGCGTGCGGCACGCATCTGGGCTTCGATATCATAGCCCCAGATTTTTGCCGTCCCGCTGGTCTTGGTGACTAGACCGGCCAGAATGTTGATAAAGGTAGATTTTCCGGCCCCGTTCGGCCCCAGAAGGGCGAAAAACGAGCCACGGGGAATTTTCAGCGAAACATTATCAAGGGCCAGTTTTTCACCATTTGACCCCTTGTAGATCTTGGTCAAGCCTTCGACTTCGATGGCATAGTCGGGCATTGCTGTCATAAGTCAGTGATCTCCACTCTTTTCCGCGTCGTCTGTTTGCGCTAAGACGATGGGGCGCCAAGCGTATGCGGAAGTATTGATTGAATATGCCCAATCGGTATCATTCCCGGGAAACCGGGGTCAATGCAAAGCACAGCACGCGGCCAATCCCGATGGTCACACAAGCCTGAAACAGGCAAACTTGGAACTGGATATATGAAGATCACCGAAGAAATCAAAGTCGGCACCCTGAATGTTGCCTGCGACGGCGGTAAAGGTCACCTCGGCCACCCGACGGTTTACCTCAATCTCGAGGACAAGGGCGAGGTGGTCTGCCCGTACTGCTCAAAAAAATATATCTTCGACAAATCCCAGGCTGATCACGCAGCACATTGATCTGCCGCACTCGTAAACGAGTACAAGCATTGCGCGGGGGCCTTTGCGCCCCTATCTGACGCAAGCTCTGCGGATTAATCATCTGTCGTCTGCCTTTGCTGCTGTGAATGCTTTCACGGCCAATTCCACGGGGAACTTCCATGACGTCTTCATCGCCTACGCTCAACAGCTACCGCGCTCTGCCGGATCCGGACGGACATTTTGGCAATTTTGGCGGCCGTTTTGTCGCCGAAACCCTGATGCCGCTGATCCTTGAGCTCGAACAGGCTTACAAAGACGCCAAAAGCGACCCTGCCTTCAAGAAGGAGATGGATTACTATCTCCGTCATTATGTTGGCCGTGCAAACCCGCTTTATTTCGCCGAACGCCTGACTGACGAACTCGGCGGTGCAAAGATCTATTTCAAGCGCGAGGACCTCAACCATACCGGCGCGCACAAGATCAACAACTGCATCGGCCAGATCCTTTTGGCCAAGCGCATGGGCAAAACCCGCATCATCGCCGAAACCGGCGCCGGTCAGCATGGTGTTGCCACCGCGACCGTTTGCGCACGCTTTGGCCTGCCCTGCACGGTTTACATGGGTTCCAAGGATATCGAACGCCAGTCGCCCAACGTGTTCCGCATGCGTTTGCTCGGTGCTGAAGTCAAACCGGTTGTCTCGGGTTCCTGTTCGCTGAAAGACGCGATGAACGAAGCGCTTCGCGACTGGGTGACCAATGTCGAAGATACCTTCTACATCATCGGAACAGCGGCCGGTCCGCATCCCTATCCGGAGCTGGTACGTGATTTCCAGTCGGTGATTGGCAACGAAGCCAAGGAACAGATCCTTGAAGCCGAAGGCCGCCTGCCCGATCAGGTCATTGCAGCCGTTGGTGGCGGATCAAACGCCATTGGCCTGTTCCACCCGTTCCTTGATGACAAGGATGTCGAGGTGGTTGGCGTCGAAGCCGCCGGTCACGGCATTCATACCGGCAAACATGCCGCCAGCCTGTCGGCAGGCAAGCCGGGCGTTCTGCATGGCAACCGCACCTATCTTCTGATGGATGACGATGGCCAGATCAAGGAAGCCGACTCGATTTCGGCCGGTCTTGATTATCCGGGCATCGGCCCGGAACACAGCTGGCTCAAGGATATCGGGCGTGCCCGTTACGAGCCGATTGGCGACAAGGAAGCCCTTGCGGCCTTCAAACTGTGTTCGGAACTTGAAGGCATCATTCCGGCACTGGAATGCAGCCATGCCATCGCGCAGGTGATGAAAGAAGCACCGAAAATGGGCAAGGACAAAATCATCCTCATGTGTCTGAGTGGCCGGGGTGACAAGGACATCTTTACCGTGGCCGAAGCACTGGGAGTTAAATTGTGAGCGACGCTATCATCGGCGGCAAGGACCGCATCGCCAAACGTTTTGCCAAGCTCAAGGAAGAAGGCCGCGCAGGTCTTGTGACCTTTATCACCGCAGGTGATCCGGACCCGGAAGCATCGTTTGAAATCCTCAAAGCCCTGCCCGAAGCAGGTGCGGACATCATCGAACTGGGCATGCCCTTTACCGATCCGATGGCCGATGGCCCCGCTATCCAGGAAGCATCAAACCGTGCGCTGGCCGCAGGCATGCATATGCGCAAGACCCTGTCTTTGGTTCGCGGTTTCCGTGATCAGGATCATGAAACGCCGATCATTCTGATGGGCTATTACAACCCGATCTATATCTATGGGGTTGCCGAATTCCTTGAAGATGCGCGCAATGCCGGTGTTGATGGCCTGATTGTTGTTGATCTGCCGCCCGAAGAAGATGCCGAACTCTGTGTCCCGACCGTCGAAAAGGGACTTTCGTTCATTCGCCTGACCACCCCGACCTCTGATGACAAGCGTCTTCCGAAACTTGTTCAGAATACGTCGGGCTTTGTTTACTATGTCTCGGTTGCCGGCGTCACCGGTGCCGGATCGGCCAGCAATGATCAGATTATCGAAGCGATGGCACGTCTGCGCCGTCATACCGATCTTCCGATTGCGGTCGGCTTTGGCATCAAGACGGCAGAGCAGGCAGCCGATGTTGCCAAACAGGCCGATGCCGCCGTGGTCGGATCGGCAATCGTATCAAAAATTGCCGAAAGTCTTGACGAAAACGGCAAGGCCACCGATAAGACCGCCTCTATGGTTACCGGCCTTGTGCGCGAGCTTGCAAACGGGGTCAGAAACGCGCGCAAATGAGCGCGGCGTTTGTAAAAGAACCGATATAGACAGAACCAAGGATCAGTATCCGATATGTCGTGGCTGACTGAATTCGTCCGTCCAAAGATTCAGAAACTCGTTCGTCGTCCAGATGTGCCAGAGAACCTTTGGCACAAATGCAAATCGTGCGAACAGATGATCTTTCACCGTGATCTGGCAAAGAACAATCATGTTTGCCAGCATTGCGGACATCACATGCGGATTTCCGCCAAGGACCGTCTTGAGCTCCTGTTTGATGGTGGCAAATACCAGACCATCGAACTGCCGAATGTTCCGGTCGATCCGCTGAAATTCCGCGATCAGAAAAAATACACCGAACGCCTCAAAGCCGCACAGGCCAAAGCAACCTACAAGGATGCGCTGGCGGTGGCCCATGGCGAGGTCGGTGGTCATCCGACCGTCATTGCCGTTTTCGACTTCTCCTTCATGGGCGGGTCGATGGGCATCGCGGTTGGCGAAGGCATTGTTGCCGCTGCCGAACTGGCAACGGTTCAGGATGCGGCACTGATCATCGTTCCGGCATCGGGCGGTGCCCGTATGCAGGAAGGCATTCTCAGCCTGATGCAGATGGCGCGTACCACGGCCGCGATCGAAAAGGTCAAGGAAAAGGGCCTGCCCTATTTCGTGCTCCTGACCGATCCGACCACCGGTGGCGTTTCGGCATCCTTTGCGATGCTGGGCGATATCCAGATTGCCGAACCGGGCGCACAGATCGGCTTTGCCGGTCGCCGCGTGATCGAAAGCACCATCCGCGAAAAGCTGCCCGATGATTTCCAGACTGCCGAATATCTTCTGGAACACGGCATGGTTGACATGGTTGTCCCGCGTAATGAACTTAACGCGACCTTTGGCCGTCTGATCGACATGATCCGCCGCACCAAACCGGGTGCAAGCATCGTTCCGATCAAAGATGCCAAAGGCAAGGCTTCCAAATCCAAGACCCCGAGTGCGGATAAGTAACTTGGCCCGAAGCGACGCAATTCTTGCTCGCCTTGGCAAGCTGCACCCGAAAGTCATTGATCTTTCGCTAGGGCGGATTACCCGGCTTCTTGAAAAGCTGGGTAATCCGCATCTTTCGTTGCCGCCGGTAATCCATCTGGCGGGCACCAACGGCAAGGGCTCCACCCAGGCATATCTGCGCGCCATCTATGAGGCCGCCGGATTGCGGGTACATTGTTCGACATCCCCGCATCTTGTGCGGTTTCATGAACGCATCACCCTTGCCGGTGAAATGATTTCCGAAGACGCCCTTTGCGACCTGCTTGAAGAAGTCGAGACGGTCAATAACGGCGAATCCATCACATTTTTCGAAATCACACAGGCCGCAGCCTTTCTTGCCTTTGCGCGGGTTCCGGCCGATGTGCTCATCCTTGAAACCGGGCTGGGCGGGCGTGTTGATGCATCGAACGTGATTGATAAACCGGCGGCTACCGTGATCACCCCGATCTCGCTTGATCATCAGGGCTTCCTTGGCGACACCATCGCCAAGATCGCCTTTGAAAAGGCCGGGATCATGAAACCGGGCGTGATCAGCATTCTTGCCCCGCAGATGCTTGAAGCCTTTAACACGCTTATCGCCCGTGCCAACGCGATCAATGCCCCGGTATTTTGCGACTTTGAAGTTTCAGAGGAACGCGAAGACGGCTTTACCATGCGCATTGGCACCACTCACATTGATCTGCCGCTTCCGGCTCTTCCCGGGCGGCATCAGTTTGTGAATGCGGCCACCGCCATCGCGACCGTCCGCCGGGCCAAAATTCCCGGCTGTGATGGCCGGAATGTCGATATCCTTGCCACGGGCCTTAAAAACGCCAGATGGCCTGCACGGCTTCAAAAACTGACCTCAGGGCCACTTTTTGATCTTCTGCCTGATGGCTGTGAGCTTATTCTCGATGGTGGCCACAATATTGCTGCTGCCGGGGTGATTTCCGACTGGCTGTCGCGACAGGAAGATGGCGATACGGTCGTCATGATGGGCATGCTTGATAACCGCGATGCCACGGCGTTCCTCGAACCGCTTGCGGACCGGATTACCGCCCTTGCCGGTGTTCCGATCCCCGGCGAACATCAGGCACATCTGCCCGTAACCCTGCGCGATGCGGCAATGTCATGCGGGATCAAATCCGCCTATGCCTGTGATGATTTCAAGGATGCGGTGTCCGCCTTGCTGACCACCTGCCCCCGGCCGAAACGGGTTCTGATCCTTGGATCGCTGTATCTGGCCGGTTTGATTCTGGAAAATCATTCCTGATCAGGAATATATAAGAATTTTCTTAATCAATCTATCAATATCACCGTCCAACATCAAGTGACCAGCCGATTCAAGGATGATTGCATCCGCCGATGGCAGATGGTCGAGATAGGCCTGAAAATGCTCAAAACCGACGATGCGGTCATCCCGGCTGTGACAGAAATGCATTAATTTACAGTCTTCTAAAGTACGAGCTTCATCTTCTGTCAAAGTGAATTCGTCTATTTCCCAGTCTGTTAGCCCCCAAAACGGTGATGCCACAATGAAAACGGCCGACAGGCTCTTGTTTTCACGCCAGATATCAGTGTTCCACGCCAGATATTGCAAGATCACCGACCCGCCCAACGAATGTCCGACCAGAACAGCTCCTTTGCTCGCCTTTGAAACCACCCGATCAACCCCCGAAAGCCAGGCGTCAATGCCGGGACGTTCCGGATCGGGCATATCGGGGGCAATCAGATCAAACTTGGTCCCCAGCCGGGATGTCAGGCGTTCAATCAGTCTGCTACTGCCATTGTCACCGCCTTGCGGCCCGGCACTATGAATGAAAATCAGATCGCGGCGCATCACGCTATCCTCGCCTTGTTCCGGTTCAAAGGGGGACGGATTTAGATGGTCTTGCCAGACAGTCTGGTAAAATGCTCTGGTAAAATGCTCTGGCCGACTAGATATCGGGCAGCTGGACCTTGCCGCTGCGTGATCCGCCATCACCACCGCCGCCATCCGTCCGGCGAAGGCGCAGGTTTCCGGCCTTGTGAACGCGGCGACGATCATCCTTCACCGGCGGCGGAAGACCATTGCGATCCCCCGATCCCGTATTGTCCGATGAATTGGCAAGACCGCCATATTTGGCGCTATCGCGCTTGACCTTCTGGCCTGTGACCCAGGTATAGCCAAGGACATAAAGCAGAAATCCGCCGACCCCGATGGTCAGCGTCAGGAATTGCAGGACCGGAATGAAACTGCCAAATACCTGCCCGCCGCCATAAATCATGAAGATGCAAAGGGCGGCAACCGGTGCCAGGGCCAAAAAGAAGATGCTGCGCACCTTGTGGCGGATCGGCCCGTAATGCATCAGCATCGCATAAAACAGATACATCAGGGCGACAAACACCACCAGTTTGATCAGCAAGATGAAGTGATCAAAATTGGCAAGCCGTTGATTGCGTTCGTAAATCCCGAAAACAGTGAACAGGCCATGGACGATCAGACCGAAACTGCCAAAGGTCAGAATAAAGCGCAGCCAGACACTGGCGCGAAAAAAGCTGCGCCATCCTGTGTCACTCGGGTTCTTGCCACGGCGACCTGATTTGCTTTTTTTGCCTTTCCGGCTGGCAAGCTTCATGTCTTCTGAAAGCTCGCGCGCCGGACCCGCAGTTTCCACGCCAATGCCCTTGGGGCTGAATATCGGCTTCTCTGTTTTCCGGGCCACGCACCCGTTCTCCCATGTCCCTTGGGATTAACTTATTTGCTACCATAGCAATCCCGAACAAAAGTGATAAGCACAAACAGACAACCTGAAATAAATCTTCGGGAATCCGTGTGTTACCTTATATATTTCGGGTCCGGAACATTATCAAATTCCGCAAACAATCATCATACAAATATGCTGACAAAAACTGTCAGCAGGTCAGGTCTTTTTGGGTCATCAGGTCAGGCTATACTCGACTTGGCTGTCCGGATCGGGCATTCTGCGGACCATCATTTTCCCTCAAGACAAGAGCACGAAACGCATGACTGATTCTGCCCCGTCCAACACCAATACCTCTGCCGGCTCCCCACCGCGCCGCGTCGTACTGGTTGACGGTTCCGGCTTTATTTTCCGCGCTTTCCATGCCCTGCCGCCGATGACCAGCCCCGATGGCACCCCGGTCAATGCGGTTTACGGCTTTTGCACCATGCTGATGAAGCTGCGCGAAGATACCAAGCCCGACCATATGGCAGTCATTTTTGACACCAAGGGCAAGTCATTCCGCAATGATTTCTATCCGGATTACAAGGCACACCGTCCGCCGCCCCCCGAAGAACTGGTTCCCCAATTTGGTCTGATCCGCGATGCGACGCGCGCCTTTAACCTGCCGTCAATCGAGCTCGAAGGATATGAGGCCGACGATCTGATCGCCACCTATGCCCGTCAGGCCGAAGCACAGGGTTCTGACGTGATTATCGTGTCTTCGGACAAGGACCTCATGCAGCTTGTCACCGACCGGGTGCAAATGTTTGATGCGATGAAGAATCGCACCATCGGCGCTGCTGAAGTGATGGAAAAATTCGGCTGTGCCCCGGACAAGGTCATTGATATTCAGGCCCTTGCCGGCGATTCCGTCGATAACGTGCCGGGTGTCCCGGGGATTGGCGTTAAAACCGCAGCCCAACTTATTGATGAATATGGAGATCTTGATTCTCTACTGGAACGCGCAGGCGAAATCAAACAGCCCAAGCGCCGCGAAAAGCTGATCGAGAATGCCGAACTGGCCCGTATTTCACGTGATCTGGTCACCCTTAAAACCGATGTGCCGGTGGTTGAGGACCTTGATGATTTCGATCTCAAAGAACCAGATCCCGAAGTTCTTTTAAGCTTCATCGCAAGTCACGGCTTTAAATCACTGCTTTCTAAAGTAAAAGCCAAGTTTGGCGGCGATGTTGAATTTGACAGCCCGACCCAGCCCGGCATTGGTGTCAATGATATCAAGGTCGAAAAGGCCGAATATGAACTGGTGCAGGATGAAGAACGCCTAAAGCACTGGATTTCAAGGGCCGAGTATCTTGGCACCGTGGCGGTTGATACCGAAACCACGTCCCTTGATGCCCATCAGGCAAAACTGGTCGGCGTGTCGCTTTCGACCGAGCCGGGCAATGGTTGCTATATCCCGCTTGGCCATGTCAGCGGCGAAGCCCAGGGCGGCTTTGACTTTGGCGACAATCCGTCTGAGAACAAGGGCGCACCCAAGCAGATCAGGCTTGAACGCGCGATCGAGCTTCTCAAACCGCTTCTTGAAGATCCGGGCGTGCTCAAGGTCGGTCAGAACCTGAAATACGATATGATCGTTCTGGCCCGTCACGGCATCAATGTCGCACCGATGGATGACACCATGGTGCTGTCCTATGTGCTGGACGGCACCAGCCACGGGCATGGCATGGATGAACTGGCCGAACTGCATCTTGATTACAAGCCGATCAAGTTTTCGGACGTTTGCGGATCGGGCAAAACCCAGATCACCTTTGATCAGGTCCCGCTCGACAAGGCGCTGGATTACGCTGCCGAGGATGCCGACATTACGCTACGCCTGCATCGCTTGCTCAAACCGCGGATCGCACAGGAACATATGGCCAAGGTCTATGAGACGCTTGACCGTCCGTTGGTGCCGGTTCTGGCCAAAATGGAAAGCCTTGGCGTCAAGGTCGATGCCGAAATCCTCAAAAACCTGTCCGAGGACTTTGCCAAACGCATGGCAAGCCTTGAGGTGACCATTCATGAACTGGCTGGCGAGCCGTTCAATCTTGGCAGCCCCAAGCAGCTTGGCGAAATCCTGTTTGACAAAATGAGCCTTCCGGGCGGCAAAAAGACCAAAACCGGCGCATGGCAAACCGGTGCCGACGTGCTGGAGGGACTGGCAGCCCTTGGTCATGATCTTCCAGCCAAGCTTTTGGAATGGCGTCAGCTTTCAAAGCTCAAAAGCACCTATACCGACGCCCTGGCCCATCATATCAATCCGAAAACCGGGCGCGTTCACACCAGTTACGGTCAGACCAACGTCAATACCGGGCGTTTGTCATCCAACGATCCGAACCTGCAAAACATCCCGATCCGCAGCGAAGAAGGCCGGAAAATCCGCACCGCCTTTATCGCCGAGCCGGGGCACAAGCTTATTTCTGCCGACTATTCGCAGATCGAGCTGCGCCTTCTTGCCCATGTTGCCGAGATCGAAGCGCTTCGCGAAGCCTTCAAGAATGGCGAGGATATCCACGCGGCAACCGCGTCCAAGGTCTTTGGCGTGCCGATAGAAGGCATGGACCCGATGGTCCGTCGCAAGGCAAAGGCGATCAACTTTGGCATCATTTACGGCATCTCGGCCTTTGGTCTGGCCAATCAGCTTGGGATTCCGCAAAAAGAAGCCAAGGCCTTTATCGATGCCTATTTCGAGATTTATCCGGGCATCCGCACCTATATGGACGAGGCCAAGGCATTCGCCACCAAACACGGCTTTGTCCGTACGCTGTTTGGTCGCCATATCCATATCAGCGGCATCAATGACAAGAACGGCATGCGTCGCAGCTTTGGCGAGCGTGCCGCCATCAATGCCCCGATCCAGGGCGGGGCTGCCGATATCATCAAACGCGCAATGATCGCGGTTCCCGGCGCACTTGTCGATGCCGGGCTCAAGACCCGCATGCTGTTGCAAGTCCACGATGAATTGATCTTTGAAGCCCCGGAAGACGAGGCCGAAAAAGCCATCAGGGTCATCCGTGACGTCATGGAAAATGCCGCCCATCTTTCTGTCCCGCTGATCGCCGATGCCGGCATTGGCGACAGCTGGGCCGATGCGCATTAATCTGTCCACACAGATCAGAACCCAAACGAAAAGGCCGGGCAATATGCCCGGCCTTTTTTAGATACGCCTGTTTGTTTCCCGGGCCTAAAGACCCAGCACTTCACGCATAGAATAAAGGCCCGGTGCCTTGCCCTCGGCCCATTTGGCAGCACGAACTGCCCCCTTGGCAAAGACTTCACGCGATGATGCCTTATGGGTAATCTCGATCCGCTCGCCTTCGCAGGCAAAGACAACCGTGTGGTCGCCCACCACATCGCCGCCACGCAGCGTTGCAAAGCCAATGGTGCCGTCTTCGCGCGCACCGGTAAAGCCGTCACGGCTGCGCACGGCGACATCGTCAAGATTAACGCCCCGGCCCTTGGCCGCTGCTTCACCAAGACCCAGGGCCGTGCCGGACGGAGCATCGACCTTGTGTTTATGGTGCATTTCAACGATTTCGATATCGGCAACATCCTTATCAAGGATGCTGGCAACCTTTTCGACCAGCGCAAAGGCCAGATTAACCCCGACACTCATATTCGGGGCAAAGATGATCGGGGCCTTTTGGGCGGCGACTTTCAATTCGTCTTTCTGATCGCCCGAAAGGCCGGTGGTGCCAATCACAAGGATCGTGCCGGTTTCAGCAGCCAGTTGCGCATGTTTCATGGTGGCAGCCGGTGCGGTGAAATCAATCACCGCATCAACGGCTTCGAACAATGCCTTGGCATCATCGCCGACCAGAACGCCGCTTTCTTCAAGACCGGCAATCAGGGTGATGTCCTTGCCGACGAACGGGCTTCCGGGCAGATCGGTGCCACCGCCAACCTCAAGGCCCTTGGTCCGGGCGGTTTCATTCACCAGCATCCGCCCCATACGGCCCGCACAACCAACAATCCCGATCTTCATTTCCGGTCTCCTAGTCACAAAGCTTGCAATTCATGCCCCTGCTTTAGCACAAGCCCCGGGTCGCGCAAAACAAAACCCCCGGCGGGTCTGCCGGGGGTCATGAATTTCAGGTGGAAAAACGACAACAGGACCTAGTCGGTCAGGTCTTTCCAGATTTCCTTCATCTTTGAAAAGAAGCCTTCGCTTTCCGGGCTTGAGCCTTCTTCTCGGGAAATCTCGTCGAATTCCTCAAGCAGTTCTTTCTGACGTTCTGTCAGATTGACTGGCGTTTCGACACTGATTTCAACAAACATGTCACCACGGGCCTGCGACCGCAGGATGGTCATGCCCTTGCCGCGCAGACGAAGCTGCTGGCCCGATTGCGTCCCGGCCGGGATATTGATCCGGGTGCGCGTGCCCTCGATCGTCGGAACTTCAATGGTTCCGCCAAGGGCGGCCTTGCCCATCGGGATCGGAATCCGGCAATAGAGGTTCGCACTTTCGCGCTGGAAGAAGCGATGATGGGCGATATCAAGGAAGATATAGAGATCACCCGGAGGTGCCCCGTTGGTCCCTGCTTCGCCTTCGCCTGCCAGACGGATACGTGTGCCATCCTCGACACCGGCCGGAATGGTAACCTGAAGGGTCTTTTCCTTTTCAACGCGACCAACACCGTGACAGGATTTGCACGGATTCTTGATGATCTTGCCTTTGCCATGACAGCTCGGGCAGGTGCGTTCAATGGTAAAGAAGCCCTGCTGCGCGCGGACCTTGCCATGACCATTACAGGTCGGACAATTGACCGGCTGTGATCCTGCTTCGGCACCGGTGCCGTCACATTCTTCACAGGATACCGATCCGGGAATGGTGATCTCGGCCTTTTTGCCTTCGAACGCTTCTTCGAGCGTGATCGCCATATTATAGCGCAGGTCCGCCCCGCGCGACGATCCGCCGCCGCGACGTCCGCCGCCCATAGCTCCAAAGATCTCGTCAAAGACGTCGGCAAAACCGCCGCCACCGAAACCACCGCCAAAGCCGCCACCACCACCGGGGCCGCCCTGTTCAAAGGCTGCGTGACCGAAACGGTCATAGGCTGCGCGTTTTTCGTCGTCCTTGAGGACTTCGTAGGCTTCGTTGACCTGTTTGAATTTTACTTCGGCTTCGGCATCGCCCGGGTTCTTGTCCGGGTGATACTGCATCGCTTTTTTACGATAGGCGCTTTTCAGCTCGGCTGCGCTCGCCCCTTTGGCGACACCCAACAGCTCGTAAAAATCTTCTTTCGCCATCTGTAACTCCGAAATACGGTCGGGCCGTTCCCGCAATCCTTTGCGTCCGGAACGGCCCGATTTTTCTTTACAGGGCGTCGTTCAAGACGACCTCTGCGGTCGTCTTACTTGTCTTTTTTGTTGTCATCGACTTCTTCGAAGTCGGCATCAACAACACCGTCATCGGCCTGCGAAGCAGATGCACCGGCATCGCCTTCGGCACCTTCTTCGGCCTGCTGTGCCTGATACATGGCTTCGCCAAGTTTCATTGCAGCCTGCTGAAGTTCGTTGACCTTGGCGTTGATGGCGTCGGCATCTTCGCCGTCCTTGGCATCTTTCAGAGCCGAAAGGGCGTTTTCGATTTCCGATTTGGTTGCATCGTCAACCTTGTCACCATGCTCCGAAAGGTTCTTTTCGGTGGCGTGAATGACGGCTTCAGCCTGGTTGCGTGCTTCGACAAGTGCCTTGCGCTTCTTATCAGCTTCGGCGTTGCTTTCCGCGTCCTTGACCATGTTTTCGATTTCGTCGTCCGAAAGACCACCAGATGCCTGGATGCGGATCTGCTGTTCCTTGTTGGTCGCCTTGTCTTTGGCAGACACATTGACGATACCGTTGGCATCAATGTCAAAGGTCACTTCGATCTGCGGAACGCCACGCGGTGCCGGCGGGATACCAACCAGATCAAACTGGCCAAGCATCTTGTTATCGGCAGCCATTTCACGTTCACCCTGGAAGACGCGGATAGTCACGGCCGTCTGGTTATCTTCAGCGGTCGAGAAGGTCTGCGACTTGCGGGTCGGGATCGTGGTGTTACGGTCGATCAGGCGGGTGAAGACACCGCCAAGCGTTTCGATACCAAGCGACAGCGGGGTCACGTCAAGCAGGAGAACGTCTTTGACGTCGCCCTGAAGAACACCACCCTGAATTGCTGCACCAAGGGCAACAACTTCATCCGGGTTCACACCCTTGTGCGGCTCACGACCAAAGAACTCTTTAACGCGTTCCTGAACCTTTGGCATACGGGTCATGCCGCCGACCAGAATAACGTCGTCGATTTCACCTGCGGTAATTCCGGCATCCTTAAGCGCGGCCTTACACGGGGTCATGGTGCGTTCGATCAGATCACCCACCAGACCTTCAAGCTTCGCACGCGACAGCTTGATGTTGAGGTGTTTCGGACCCGATGCGTCAGCGGTGATGAACGGCAGGTTGACATCGGTCTGCATCGACGAGGAAAGCTCGATCTTGGCTTTCTCCGCAGCTTCTTTCAGACGCTGCAGGGCAAGACGGTCTTTGCGCAGGTCGATCTGCTGTTCTTTTTTGAACTCGTCAGCAAGGTAATCAATGATCTGTTTGTCGAAGTCTTCACCACCAAGGAAGGTATCACCGTTGGTCGATTTAACTTCAAAAACGCCATCGCCGATTTCGAGAACCGACACGTCGAAGGTACCACCACCAAGGTCATAAACAACCACGGTGCCACCGTCTTTCTTGTCAAGGCCATAAGCAAGCGCTGCTGCGGTCGGCTCGTTGATGATACGTTTAACTTCAAGACCCGCAATCTTGCCGGCGTCTTTGGTCGCCTGGCGCTGGGAATCGTTGAAATATGCCGGAACGGTAATCACGGCTTCGGTTACCGGCTCACCCAGATGGGCTTCTGCGGTTTCCTTCATTTTCTGAAGAACCATGGCTGCGATCTGGCTCGGGGCCATTTTCTCGCCATTGACTTCAACCCATGCGTCACCGTTTTCGCCAGCAACGATTTTGTATGGGACGAGGTCTTTGTCTTTTTCGACTTCCGGGTCACCGTAACGACGACCGATAAGACGTTTGATCGCAAACAGGGTGTTTTCCGGGTTGGTGACAGCCTGACGTTTTGCCGGCTGACCGACAAGGCGCTCACCATCATCGGTGAAAGCGACCATTGACGGGGTGGTACGGGCACCTTCGCTGTTTTCAATCACGCGGCCTTCTTTGCCATCCATGACTGCAACGCACGAGTTGGTGGTGCCAAGGTCGATACCAATAATTTTGCCCATAGTAAGTTCCTCTTTTAGCGGCCGGTCCGTCCCGCAGCCTCCGATCTGAAGCGCCGCGCAGGACCTCCTGGGACCAATGGTTGTAATACACGTAATTTTTCTGGGGTCTCTTCATGACCCCGCGCACCTATATATGAAAGTCCCCACAAAGTCGCAAGCGGTCAAAGAGGGGAATCTTGGCTGTTTTTGGCATTCAAAGTGCAATTTTTATCCAATGACGGGCAATATCACCAGGATCACCACGCAAATCTGGCAATTTCGCCCCTGTTTTGAGCCCCCAAAGCGCGCTTTTCAAATCGATCATAACCGGATTGCAAATCCGTCAAATCACGGTGCCCTAACCGAAATATCGGCAGGATTACAACGGGTATGACGCAATACCGTCTCAAGCTTTTGCGCCAGATCGGCCTTTTCATCGGCCCCCAGAAAACCCGCAATTTCAAGACTTTTGCCATGGGTTCGTAAAAACAGCGCGCATTGATCATCTTCGCCACGTTCAAGAATCACGCGCAGCCAATACGGCTGAAAGTCAAATTCCTGGCGCTCGCCATGCACCGAAATGCGGGTCACCCGAAGGTTGCCATCACGCAGTTCGATGCGTTCTTCCTGACGAGCGGACCGGAAACTGAAATGAAAGGCCAGCGACAGCAACAAAACATCCACACCCAGAAACCCGATCACCGGCCAGGCCCCCACCGACCAGAAAACAAGCCCCATACTTGTGGTGAAAGCCGCCACGATCAGGATGATATTGCGCGCAGCCCGGCGCGACAGCGACCGGGGCGGAAAAAGATCGACCCGATAGATCGGTTTGGCACTGCGGGGCACGGCTGACATCTGACACCTGTTGATCAAAGCGGCCTGTTGCGGTGATTGCGCCATGGTGCGCCGGGCTTCGCCCGACATGCAATCAAAATTCGATTTTTCATCCGGTCGCCTTTATATATTGTCCAAGCAGGAGATCGGATCAGGGATGGCACATATTAATTAATGACCATCCCCAAATCGGCTGAAAAATCAGCCCGTTAGAAAAAGAGAATAAAGTCCATGGCCCGCCCGATGAACAAAGCCGCCATCGAAGAATTTTTCCAGCGTCTGTCTGATGCCGACCCGGAACCCAAAGGCGAGCTTGATTACACCAATCCCTATACGCTTCTGGTTGCGGTTGCCCTTTCGGCTCAGGCGACCGATGTCGGTGTCAACAAGGCCACCAAAAAGCTGTTTCAGATCGTCTCGACCCCGCAGGATATGCTTGATCTCGGTGAAGAAGCCCTGATTGATCACATCAAGACCATCGGGCTTTATCGCGGCAAGGCCAAAAACGTCATGGCAGCGGCCAGAATCCTTGTCGAAAAGCATGGCGGCATTGTCCCCAACGATCAGGAAGCGCTTGAAGAATTGCCCGGTGTCGGCCGCAAGACCGCCAATGTGGTGCGCAATATCGCCTGGGGCGAACATACCATGGCGGTTGATACCCACATTTTCCGTCTGGGCAACCGGACCGGCATGGCCAATGGCAAGACGGTTCTGGCCGTGGAAAAGGCCCTGCTCAAGAAAGTGCCATCGCGCTTCATGACTCATGCCCATCACTGGCTGATCCTGCATGGGCGCTATATCTGCAAGGCGCGCAAGCCGCGCTGTGGCGACTGCATTGTCAATGATCTGTGCAATTTCAAAGACAAAACGCCTGCCGAGGCTTAATTCGGCAGGCGTTTTGTTTCGCAAATTTCAATCGCGCTTATGACGGATCAGAAGACCTGATCAAAGGTCGCGGGTGCCGGGGCAACCACCTTGGCACCATCGGGCTGGATTTGCATGATGGCATAGCCGCGTTCGGACTGGCCGTCTGCGGTCAGCCGGAAAATACCATCAACGCCGACAAATCCGTTCGGATTGGTCAGGGCGTCTTGCGACATGTTGTTTTCATCGCGCGCCATCAGGGCAGCCAAGGCCGCACTGTCATAGGCAAGGCTTGAGATACGCGGTGGCTGATTGCCAAATGTCCGTTCAAACCGGCTGGCAAACAGGGTCCAGTTTTCCGGGTTGGGGGCGGCAAAAATCCCGCCCTTAAGGGCTGGCTCAGCAAACAGACCCGGATCGTTCCAGCCAAAGGTCCCGATAAACTGCACCACCGACGGATCAATATCGAAATAGGCCAGAAGGGCTGATACCTGACGCAAATCCCCGCCGGTAGCCGGCAGGATCAGGGCATCAAAATCAAGTTCGCCAAAGGTGTCGACCCCTTCCAGACGGCGCAAGGCACGCTTTGCCCCGGCACTGCCATCGGCTTCAAGCTGGGCCTTGTGGGCGCGCAGATTGGCACGACGGGCATCATAATTGGCAAAATCGCGGATGGTTTGCTGCAACCCTTCCGAACCGGGCTGATAAAACGCCACCCGGCCAAGGGTTCCGCCAACCCGCGACACAACACCATTAAGAGCACCGGCAATCTGGCGACCATAGTCATTTTGCGGCAGCAATGCCGCAAACCGGAAATGCCCCTGACTGGTGGCATAGCCCACCGCACGGGCAATCTGGTCTTCGGGGATCAGGCCACTGACCCAGACACCGCTTTCGGCAACCCGGCGATTATTGGAAAAGGCAATGACCGGCACATTGGCCGCTTTGGCAACTTCACTGGCCCCGCTGACCGATTCGGAGAACAGCGGACCAAGGATCATTTTTGCACCGGCATCAATCGCCTGACGCGCCGCATTCTGCCCGCCCTGATAGGTTCCGGCAGTATCAATCGGCATCAGGACAAAATCGTCCCCGGCAATGTCAAACATCGCAAGTTCAGCCGCATGGCGCATCGCCCGACCCAGATCGGCATGCTGCCCCGAAAGCGGCAACAAAAGTGCGACGCGCTTTTCAAACATCGCCGCATCATCATTATAAAGGGTCGGAAGCTGCACCCCCTCGCCCTCGGGCAGGGCCGCATCGCTTGGCCATGGATTGGCATCCGGAATCAGGCCCTGATCAGGCGCGCTTGTCGGATCAACCGACGGCTGGTTGGCCGTTTCGACCGGGGCACCACGTTGCGTACCAAACAGGTCCGTGATACTCGTGGTCGCATTACATGCGGCAAGCCCGATAGAGAGGACAACAACAGATGCCGTCCGGCGTGCAATCCGGCCCCAGGCCGAACCCCGATTCAGATTCTGCAACGCCTGACGCGGCAGCGCCTCATTCTGCATCCGATTCTCTGACGAATGACGTTTCGGACAACCCACTCTCACCTCCCGATAAGTCGTTTCGCACGCAGGGTAATGCGCGTGACGAAGCAAGTAAACATGATGAAAGTCATTTGCCACTTTCATCTGGTCTTTATCTTGTTGCTACTCCAATCGGAAATTTGGGCGATATTACGTTCAGAGCACTCGAAATCCTCAAACGTGCTGATGTTATTCTGTGCGAGGATACCCGCACATCAGGAAAATTGCTGTCGCGCTACGGGGTCAAGACCAAGCGAATCGCCTATCACGAACATAATGCCGCCAAGATGCGTCCGGAAATCATGGAGCGCCTTGGCAAGGGTCAGGGACTGGCACTTATTTCCGATGCCGGGACACCCCTGATCAATGATCCGGGTTACAAACTGGTGCGTGATTGCAAGGCCGAGGGCTTTAACGTTACCGCAGCCCCCGGCGCGTCATCGCCAATTGTCGCCCTGATCCTGTCGGGACTTCCCAGTGATCATTTCTTTTATGCAGGTTTCCTTCCGCCCAAAACCATGGCCCGGCAAAAGGAACTGGCACGCTTTACCGCCATTCCGGGCAGCCTGATCTTTCTTGAAAGCCCCAAACGTCTGGCCGCAAGCCTTGCCGATATGGCAAGCGTGCTGGGCGGCACGCGCGAGGCCGCCGTCACCCGCGAACTGACCAAGATGTTTGAAGAAGTCCGTAACGGCACTCTTGATGAACTGGCCGCCCATTATGAAGAGGCCGGTGCCCCCAAGGGCGAGATCGTGATTATTGTCGGACCTGCCGATGCGAGCGACAACGATCCAAGTGCCGAGGATATCGATGCCCGGTTGCTTGAGCTGATCAAAACCCACCGGACCAAGGATGCTGCCGATATCCTTGCCCGGGAAACCGGCCTTAAGAAGCGCGATCTTTATAATCGTGCGCTTGAACTGGCCAAGGCGGACTAGCCATGCCAAATCCCCGTCCCTTGCATGATCAGACATCACATCGCAAGCGGGCGGAAAAGGCCGGACGGCGCGCAGAAGCCGTTTGTGTCTTCTGGCTGCGGCTTAAGGGATACCGCATTCTTGCCACCCGCCATCAAAGCCCGGTCGGCGAGATTGATATCATCGCCAAACGCGGCAATGTCCTGATCGCGGTCGAGGTCAAAAACCGTGCTGATCGCGACACCGCCCTTCGATCCTTGCGCCCCAAACAGCAAAACCGGATTGCGCGCGCACTTGAAAGCTATGCCGGTCAGATCGGACATAGCGGTGATTTGCGGTTTGATCTGATGATTGTGCGCGGTTTTGCCCGGATCGAGCATCTTTGCAATGCCTGGCAGATGGCCTAGACGCCCGATCCCTGGGCAAAACATCACCGGTCGCGATCACGGATGCATTCTGGCCCCTTTGGTAATCTTGTCGACGATGCGTTTGTCGGTGTGAATACCGATGCCGACAAATTTCGCCTGTTCGGGATCGACGCTGGCAAATACATCGCGGTTGGCCGCGTCGTGACCCGTGGCAAACATTTCTTCGATATAGGCTGATGCACACACGCCACGTTCAAGCACCCGGCGGTGAATTTTGGTCATGGTCGCCCCGTCAGCGGCCAGCACGATCGCCGGTTGTCGCGACAGCGGATTATAAATATTCTGCTTCGCATCAATATAGGGTTCGCCAATGATATCAGGTGTCTGGGCGACAATACCGCTCATCAAAAAGGCCGTGACATTAAGCGACTGCCAGGCTTCAAGATCGTTGCGCAAGACCAGCGCGACTTTGGTGTCAAACATATGCATCCTCCAACGGGGCAGATAATCAGGTGATGGAAGAAGCAGTAAATCAAAGCACCGATCCCGGTATTGAACGTTTGTGCAAAAAGCGCGAACGCTTTATCGCCGCCCCGACCAGCGACGGGATCGAACGGATCGAAGCACAGTTTTACGGCAATATGTTCAGCCCGCATCGCCATGACACCTATGCGCTTGGCATTACCATGCAGGGGGTTCAGACCTTTAATTATCGGGGCGAGTTTCGCGCGAGCAATCCCGGCAATGTCATTATCCTCCATCCTGACGAGCTGCATGACGGCGGGGCGGGGACCGATGACGGTTTGCAATACCGGATGCTGTATCTTGAACCGGCCTTGTTGCGGTCGGGACTTGACCGGGAGTCCGATCCCCTGCCCTTTGTTGGCGAACCGGTGATCAATGACCGGGTTCTTTGGGCCATACTTGCCTCTGTGCTTGGCGAACTTGAAAGTGATGTTGATCCCTTGTTGCGTGATCAGTTTGTCGCCGATATCGCCCAGCGCCTGTCACAGCATGCCAGGGCGCCACTTAAACAGCCGCGCTTTAATGCCGCCGACCGGATGGATCAGGTGCGTGCCTTTCTGGAAGACAATTTTGACCGGCCCGTTCAGTCAAACGAACTTGAACAGATTGCCGGTATGGACCGGTTTCGCCTGATCCGGCATTTCCGGGCCCGGTTTGGCACCACGCCCTATCGCTATCTGATGATGCGCCGCCTGCAAAAGGCCCGGGCATTGATGGCACTGGGTCAACCCCTTGCCGGAATTGCCGCGGAAACCGGATTTTCCGATCAAAGTCATTTCAACCGGCATTTTCGTCAGTCCTATGGCGTTTCACCGGGTCGCTGGGCCAGTCTTCTCGGGCAAAGCGCACATTGAGCCCGCGCGAATGGGCCAATTTTGTAAAAAATGCATTTTTGCTGATAAACCGTTCCGGATTTTAAAACTCTTTAACCCCAAGGCGCGATGATTGCCCGAAGGACAGAGGGAATTGGGGCGAGACATCACCATATGTCGTCACGAACAGACAACGATTGGCGGGCCAATGCCAAACCGCCGGATCATATCAAACGATATATGCACATATTCAGGCATCTGGTGATCGGGGCAATCTGCCTTCTGCCGCTTTCGGGATGCACGTCACTGGTGATTGGTGCGGGGGCCA